>Ga0114919_10001602_pt1 | contig 18084 bp, 8 predicted proteins | sample BlataG_FD_88682 | JGI IMG/M metagenome (GOLD analysis project Ga0114919, IMG submission 88682) | Deep subsurface microbial communities from Black Sea to uncover new lineages of life (NeLLi) - Black_00105 metaG | ecosystem: Environmental > Aquatic > Marine > Oceanic > Sediment | place: Atlantic... | reverse complement strand
TTTCCCCAATTTAGATACAACCTTCTCAGCCCATATTTTTATATCACTAACGGGCTTATTATTTAAAGTTTCATTATATGTTGCAATTTCATCATTTAAATTTAATAATCCGTATTTAGCAGATAGAATAAAAATTTTATCCGGCTTTAACTTTTTTGCATAGGCAAAAGAAAGCCGGAAAAGAGTACTAATATATAAATCTTCTGCCTTTGCTTTATGCTCTTTTTTCTTGCTTGCACAAGAAATTAATATAATTTTTTTCATCACACACTACTCTTCAGTAAAATAATCTAAATCAATTTTTTTAATTTTATATGAAGTTATCTCAGATACTCCAACTCCATTATCTACCATGTACTTTGTTAATTGTTCACCATCAATCAGAATAATTTTATTTTCTATATTCCTTGCATATTCAATAGCACTTTCAGAAAATATTGAGGTGGTTATAAAGACTCCTTTCTTAGCTTTTTTCCCCAAAAGAGCTCCAGCAAATTTCTGAATATCCGGCCGACTAACTGGATTTGTCCATCTCTTTGCCTGAATATATATTGCATCTAAACCAAGCTTATCTTCTTTTATAATTCCATCAATACCCTCATCTCCACTTTTTCCTATAGCTTTTCCTGCGTCTTCAAATGAACCTCCATATCCCATGTTTACTAATAATTCAACAACTAATCGTTCAAAGAAGTCAGGAGTACATTGTTTCACTTTTTCTAACAAATCAGATAGTAATTTTTCCTGATATTTTTCATAACCAATTTCTAATAAATCTTCAGGTGTTTTTATTTCAAGAATTGATTCAATCTCTTTATCTTTAGGTTGATCTATCTTTTTTGATGGATTAATAAATTCAAGAAATTCTGGGAAACGTTTTAAATATTTTACATTAATTTTCGAAGGATTTTCTTGTAATACTTTTATACCTTGTTCTGTAATTATAAAAGACCCTACTCCACTATATTCTAATAAACCTGCTTTTTTCAGGTATGTTCTTGCCCACCCAACTTTATTATTAAATATTTGCTTTTTACTCTTAGATAAAAGCTTTGATCTTTCTTCTTCGGTCAAGTTAAAATATTTTGCTAATGAATCTCTTACTTCGCGTATTGTATGTTCTTTTTTGTCTCCTGTTATTTTAAGCAAGGGAAGCATAATACTTTGATAATCTGGAATCATAATGTCACCCCTTTATGATTTTTAATTCTTTCTTGTTTAAAAATGTTTATACAAAATTTAAATTAATTTTAGTAATATAAAGGTAAGAAAATATATTGTACTGAATAAATTTCTTTAAGCTGATTTATAGTTTTAAAATTTTATTTTAATATCTCTAGCAGATAATCCTCTCGTAGTATTTTCAATCTTAAAAACCACATATATACCTGCCTTAATATTTCCTCGATGTTCTACAAAGACATTACTTATATGAAAAAAAACAGACTCTGAATTACTCTTAATAAAACCATAGCCTTTTTGAGAATTGTATTTTAAAATTTTACCTTTATTAATTTTATCTTTTTCTATTGTAAAATTATTTAGTTGATCAAATAATTTTTTATCATCTTTTACATGATTTTTATTGCTAATGTCTTTGTTAATATTTTCTAAAAAGTTTACCGCTTCTGAATATTCTGACTTATATTTTTCTTTTTTCAAATTAATAGAAAGTTCAACTGCTTTTCTTGCATAGAATAATAAACCTGATGAATAGTAGATCTTACCTAAAGTTAAATGATTCTTATGATTATTTTTATTAAGAGAAATCGCTTTTTGTGAATAATAATAAGCTGATTTTAAATCTTTTTTGTATAAACAAATATCTGATATCTGTCTTAACAAATAATCTTTATTTCTTTTTTTTAAACAACTAAGTAATATCTGAAGAGATTCATCAATTTTTCCTAAATTAAAATATATTTCTGCCCTTAACTCTTTGATATAATATTTGTCATCATTTTCAGGTAAAACCCTTAAAGCTTCCTCAGGTTCATTATTATTTAAACTTTTTGCAAGCTGATATTTAGCTTTTATAGAATCCGGTTTTAATGAAATAGTTTTCTTGAAGCATTTTATAGCTTGCTCCCACTCTTCTCTTTCAGCATATATCTTCCCCTGTTGAAAACACACATCTGCAAATACTGATTTACTCATATTTTTTCTTTCTTCTGGCATATTCTCCCAAATAATTTGACAATCTTCAAAATGTTTGAATGCTTCTAAATATTCAGTTCTTTTTAACCTGTAAATGGTGCCAGAAACTTGCGTTAAAGCATATCCCAAACGGTATTTTACAATAAAATATTCTGGGTATATACCTAACGCTTTTTTGAACCAATTAATTGCATTTTGCCAATCTTCTTGAGCATAATATTGATAGCCCACCATGTAATACCATTTAGCTTTATTGGGATCTAATTCTATAATCTTTTTCAAAGTGTTAATAGCTTTATTATAGTCTTTCAATCTTGATTGGCACCAACCAATTTTAGATAAAATTACAATGTTATTTGGTTCTTCATTAATAAGTGCTTGGTAAATAATAAGTGCATCGTACCAATTATTGTTTTTTTCCATTTCTTCAGCTTTTCGCTGACTAAAATTATCATTTTTCATTTTATATCTTCTTAGTAATCTAAAGTAAAATGCTCTAAAATAACTATGAAAATTAAAAAATATTAAGATCAAATAAAAATTGTAAATACATTTTTACCTATTGCAAAAGTGCTCATCGATTTGTCTGCCGTTAGCAATATCGCATTGTATTCCAAACAAGCCTCAATAATTTTTTCATCTCTAACTGTGCCTGAGATATCATCAGGTAAATCTTCCACCCTTCCAATAGTTTCCAGCTTTATTCTACCCATTGCATCATATTTTCTTAATTCATTAAATTCTTTTTTACCCCTTGGAGTACCATCACACTCTTTTCTAACTACTGAACATAAGACCAAAGTGAAATTTTCAAAAAATCTGGAAGCAGCAAGATCATTACTAATTATATTTCTTAGTATTGCATTACTATCAGGAATGACATAACCACAATAATATCTCAGAGTAATACCAGCATCTTCTATGGCTTTGCCACACTCAGGGTTAGGGCATCTTAACTCGGATATATTACGACCACCTTTGTTGAAGTTAGCAAATGTAGCACTCTTTAATATACTACCGCACCTTGGACATACAACAGAAAGAGATTTTATAGTAAGGTGGCCTTTGTTAAAATCCTCAATAAATTCTTGGGATAATAATTCCTCTTTTATAGGCGGAGTTATTTTCTTTGGTTTTCTTATACTTCCTTCTATTTGCCAAATCGTCTTAAAAGATTTTTTAACAAACCAAGGCCATTGTTTGCCTGAAGCATGCCACTTTTTAATCCATTCCAAAGTTTGCTTATTCCCAGCATTACCAGATCCTACAGACAAATCATCTATTTGAAATTCTGTTTTTTCATTAATTGATTTTATTACTCCTTCACGAATCCTTTTTGAGATCAAAGACGTTGTTCTTGCCTCAAGATATTTATCCTCAGAATTATTAGTTACTATCACCTCGGCTCCCTGCTTTTCTAAAAAATTCAAAAATCGTTCAAGTGTAGGCCCAATTCCGTAATCGTCTAAAACAATCCGGCATTGATTTATTTCAACCATCCTGAAGAAAATAGATAATATTCTTTGATAACTAACGTCCATGATTTTGTTCAGGTTATATTTATCCACATGCCAAGGCGGGATTTTTTCTATGACAAAATCGAGTCCAGAACTTCTAAGATGGTCTAATTTCTTGAACATTTCATCCCAGTATTCAAATTTATGTCTCTTTTTTGTATCTGCAGATCCTACTATAAACTCAACCTTATTGAAGATTTCTTTAGGGAAAAACACACCTGTAAGGACTGTATGTCCTACAACTTCACCTTTTCCAGTTTCATCTAAACCTATTAGAAAATCTTTTGTGGGAAACGTATAAGGAGAACCTACCAAAGAATCAATGTATTTCCATGTTTCAAATACAACAGGATCATTGGAATTTGAAAGTGTGCTATAAAGTGTACCTTTTCTGTAATAAGTAATTGTTGAATCAGAAAAGTTGATCCGCCATGCTTCATGCTGGCTTTTAACTTCCTCTTCGATACCACCTTTTTGTAAAAGATATAATTTAATTTTTTTAGCTAGTACATTTTCTATATTTTTCCAAGTACGGCCAGGCATAGTTATCACCCCACTCCGAATCCCTTTATTTATATAATTATTCATTCGTAAATAATAAAGTTTTCCTCCATTTACCTTGCCTTGTTAAGCTTTGCTTGCCTTTAAATCATTTCTCGCGATTTCGCTAATTTTTTCCAAAGAATTCTTATAGTAATTATAGTCCTGTTCGAAAATTTCCCACGGGGGATTTTCATTCCATTCCAGTCGTGGTTTATCTCTAAGCCCTCTAAGGACAGTATTAGCCTTAACAGATAAAACAAATGAACCGATCTCCGTAGCCTTTTTTATTTTCCAGATAGCCTGATTGTACATTTTACTCAACTCCTTCACTTATCATCAGAGTACCCCGGACCTGTACCATAGTCTTCTTTCTGGACTTCACAATATGCAATAAGATGATAGAGTGCATCAATAATTTCAGTATAAGCTCTTTCTTTTCTCTCCCACCACTTTTCAGAATAGAACTTTCGAAGAGCCAATGCTGATGTAAAAAAAGATGCAAAAATAGCAATTATGATCCCAGGTAATGCATTTATAATAAAATTAATCATAGTATTACCTCCCTGTGTGGGTTTAAGTAACACTATCTATAATAATCATTATAATCCCATTTTTTTGAACAGTATAAGTTTTCATTAAAATTAAGTTTGAAGAATAAAGTGTTAAATAGTTCTTCTATGTTATATTCACATATAAATTATTATTTAAATTGTATTACTACTGTTTATTGTATTTTAATATTCTCAAGAAATTTTATATATTCCTTTGGTAAATCCCAAAATTTAGCCCCATTTACAATAAAATTTTTATACTCTCTATCGGGTTTGTATTTACCAAATTCCTTTTTTACAACTTCATATGTAAAAGCAGTAATAGGCTCTTCACCATTATCTTCTTCAAATACCATAATCTCTATTCTTTTATAAGCATTTTTATCTCTTTGAGGTATATACCCTTCATGCTTATCCAATTTGCCTAAGTCTATCTCGTCAATCCTATATACAACTCCATAAACTTTAAAATTATTATCCTTAACAATATCTGCTACTCCACATTTACTCTCACTTGACTCTCTAGTAAAATCAATTCGATAATTCGGTAAAGATGTCTTACGATAAAACGAGGCACTAGGACATCTTTCTTTCATTTGTTCCCATTTTAAATTTGAACCATAGGCAAAATAAAACATTATCATCAACTCCTAAATTAAAATTATAAATTATCTGAGAATGAATTATTTTTAATAAAGTGTAAATTTCCTTTTAAAAATCTAAATAGTTTTATTCTAATGATTTAATATCATCAATAATTTCTTTAATTATTCTCAAATCAGAAGCTCTTAATTCAATTATTTTCCAAGGTGGTGTCTGACTACGCAACCTATTACGTATAAATATGTCTCTTCTTAAATTTTTACCTATATGAAAGGCAGCACTATCAATATATATAGCTACCTTCTCCTTATCTTTAAGACAAAAATCTGCCACTGAAATCGGACTATCATAAGGTATAGCTACTTGTTTTTCAACATTTAAACCATATTTTTCGAATAAACGTAAAAATTTTAATTCAAGAGGGGAACCAACGCCAGCAGTATATGCTTCAAGCCAGGGAGTAGGATCGTCGATATCTTCTTTTTCTAATAATCTTTGCTCAACAGGTGAAAATGCTAACATATCTAAATCGCCAATAATTTTAGGCCATTTTAAATATTCATGGAATCTTTGATTCTGATATGATTTAAGACAACGATAACAGGAAGTTTCACAATCTTTATGTTCAAGATAATTTCGCGCATCTTGAGCCACTTTATTAAATTCTTGGGCTATCTTTATTAAATACCCACTACCACCAATATGAGGATCAATAAAAGTTAAAGAAACTTGTTGGTATATAGTTCCAGAATATTTAGCTTCCCATGGACCTTCCATTATAAATTCTATTTCTTTACCATCTAATGCATATCGATGTCTCATTCCAGCTCTTAATGCATAACCTAACGATAATCCCCAATCCTTTAATGAGATATTATCGATATCTTTAGGTATAGGTACCAAAAGACGTAAAATTTCTACCATATTTTCAGTAAAAATAGCAATAGGTTGATCTCCTGGTTGTCCTTTTCTTTCACATTGTGATGAATGTCCATAATAATTTTGACTATTGTCAGTATTTTGTAACCGTTGACGCCCTTTAGGATTGCTTTTTTTTGTTAATTGAGATTTTATTATTTTCCCACAGGAAGAACAAATAATAAATCCTTTTGCTTCCGAATGAAGTAAAGGCAAACCATCTTTTCGTTCTCTTTCAAGAGGTATATTACCTTCATTTATCCAAATTACCTTCTCTATTTTGCTTAATCTTAACCCCCATCCTAATCCTACATTCCATCTACCAATAACTTCTCCATTCCATTGAGGATAAATTCTTACATTACTTCTAACGGCATACCTCTCTTCTTCGTCTAATACAGGAGATTCATCCCTTTGAGCAAGAAAACCGGCATATTCCATACCAATAATATTTTTGCTTGCTGTTGCTATCGATTTGCACCTTGGACATTTTGGATCAGATGCATCATATCTTAATCCACATTTTGTGCATATTTGATAGGGCCAACCTTGGTTTTCACCATATGGATTCCAAGGAGAAGAAGTATCCAGACCTATAACTTTCCAACGTTGAGTTCGGGCATATATTTGTGCTCCGGGTTGATATTGTGCTATACCAAATCTTCTATCTACATTAACTAACTCATCTTCGTGTAAATCTCCCAAAAGTCTAACGCTTGCTGGTTCACTTGGAAATTCATATCCAGGTAAAATTGCAAATTCAGCAAATCTTCTAAGAGGGTAACCCGAAGAGCGGTCATCTGCATTTATACTTTCTCTCCCAACTGTAGATAAACCAAGAAGGCGCTTTATTAAATCACCTGATCTTAATGCAGTTTTTTTCCCTTTAAGTTCTTTATAGTAAATCTCTAAAGCTTGTCTTAATTCTATTACTTGCCTGCTGGTTCTATTAAAAACATCTCTTATTCGGTCAGGCAATTTTTTCAATTCTTCTTTTAAATCATTATCTGTTAGATTTGCTTCCTTAAGAATATCTTCACTCCAAGCAACTTTCGCTAAGTCAATCGCCTGTTGGATTTGCATGCTTACACCTTTAATTAACTCATCGACTCGCTCTTTTTTTATCTCTCCCTTCGGATCGATATATTCGACCATTTTACCAGCAAGCCCAGGTTCTGCAGCACTGAAAATAATTGAATTAAGGTGCCGTAAAATTACATCCCTATTACCAAGAGCTATCTGGGGAATCATTACCTCTCCGGCAATCATTTCTTCCGGATGATCGTAAAAGTATTGATCATGAGGAGTATTCCGAACATATCCTAAAACTAATCCCATTCTCTGTTTTCTTCCCGCTCTACCTCCTCGCTGAGCATAATTATCTGGTCTAGGAGGAATATTGCGTAAAATTATAGCATCCAATCCACCTACATCTATTCCCATCTCTAAAGTAGGTGAGCATGCTAAGACATTTAACTTGTCTATTTTTGCTGTTGATTTAAATTTTTCTTCAATTTCTAATCTATCATAATTTGATACTTGTGCTGTATGTTCTGCTGCATTAAGCACAGGTAATGAGAAATTTCTAATTCTCCTTACATATCGAGATTCCTCGACTTCTTTATCTGTAAAAATTCTTAATTTACCATGACAATAGGGACATGGATATCCGGCTTTCCCATTATATATAACTGTCCCGCAAACACTGCACTTAAAGCGAAATGGTTCTTCTACAATTTCAATACGAATTGTTTCTGAATTTATTTGGGCTAATTCAGAAGGTTTTCTATAACCATATAATATTGTTTTAACCAAAAAACTTCCTTGTTGTAAAAAATTCAATGTTCTTAATAAATGCTCCTCTTTCGGGTCAATATTGCTCATATCTTTAATCAATTTAATAAAAATTCTTTTAATAGCAGGGCCTCTACCGCCTGCACCTAATTTACTACATGGATTATGTATTTTTATACCTTCTGCTACCTGTTCTTTAGCCATAAAACCGATAAGATTGCCTTCTGAATCTATGGGTAACCCTTTTGGTTGTTTTACGCTTCTATTCCATTTCGCTGATACAAAATAATCCCTGCATTTTAAATTTGAAGGATGGTAGGTGAGTATTTCTCTATTAAGACAGCCCAAGGTTCTTATCTTATCCAATATACAATTACATAGATAATAAAATTTATCTTCATCTAATCCTAGTTCTTCTATTATTTCTTTACCATCAAATTTTATATATTCATCTAATTGATTATAATAAACTCGGACAAGTCCTAAATTTATGACAGTTGCCCTGTACCCTGCATTAATAGCTAATTCATCTAATAATGGTGCTTCTTCATATATTTGAATTCTTGCTTTTGCTTCAGGAGAAATCCATTTTGTTGAAGTTTTATTTGGGAGATATGGATTGTCTTGATTCTGCTCTCCCAGTTCGCTTAATAATTCTACAGCTCTTTGAATGGACATCTCTTTCTCTTGAGATAGAAGATAAACAATTCTACGTCGCATACGGTCATAACGTGAGGCAAACTCTATAAATCTTGCTTGATGAGCTGCATCTTGTCGTGAATCGCTGAAGATAAGCAATCTTTCCTTATCATCTTTATTTTGTCCATCTTTATGAAACTCTCTTAGCGCTTCTGTTGTCGCCTCACTCAATACTTTTATTCCTGCAGAAGTACCAAGGGCTACTGGAGAAACTACATTACGACTTCCGGCAGTCCCTCCACAACATATACACCTATTTCGGGCAGGCGCTAATATTACTTTCATCGGATAATAATTTTCATCTTGGTTAAAAGTTAATGTTTGGATATCGAAAGATCCGACAAATATATTTTTCCCTTTCATTTTTTTTCCAACTCTACTACTCAACATTTCTGAGACAGCTATCTCTTCCTCTGGGGATTCATATTCTTCTTCATCATATAATTCTCCGAATTTTTCAGGCTGATATAACATCCATTCCTGTCCTTCAGAATTATTCTTGGCAGGAAGTAATCGTTCTGGTTCTTCATCACCAACAAAACGAAGATAATCTGCACCACAATTGCGGCAAAGATAAAGAGGAGCAGTCAGACTTCCGCATTCACATTTTTCCTCTCCTTTTGGATAGAGTTTGCCACATTTTGGGTTTACACAACGATAAAATTTCCATCCTCCTCTAAAGAACTGATGTACTTTAATTTTTAAAGAAATGGGCATCTCCTCAGTTAATACACCTCCTATTAATAAAGCTAAATTAACTTCTTTCTTTATTATATCTTCATCCCATTCTTTCCTCTCGGCAATAGTATCTTTAATCTTTTGAGCTAATTCAGTTACAGACATTGGTTTTCTTATTAGCCACCTATTTAAATCCCATAAGATCCGACAACTGTTAACAGCAGTAGTCATATCGCTTGACTCATCTATCCCCGCAACAGTACATATGGCATGCCGAATTGAATTGAGATCTTTAAAATCAATTTTAATTTCACCATACTCCTTTGCATACCGGGCTTCTTTTGGTATAGAAATATCTAATAATTTTTCTCCTAACACTCTAATCTTTGTTTCTTCTGCACCGGTTAATTTTGAAAAAAATCCTTTGATATCTCTATCTCTTTTTATAACGCCTTCTTCAATTGATAATTCTTCTGTTTCACTTTTAATTGTAGCGGAAGTGCCAACAATCACTAATTTAGGAAATCGTTTCTCTAATAAATTGTTTTCGGAGTTAACATCCCAATCCTGCCTTGCCCGCTTAAGGTGTGCTTTTAATCTTCTAACTAAAAGAGCAATATTACTGCCCAATGCCCCACGATAAGTATGCACTTCATCTAAAACAAGAAATTTACATCTATGATTAGCAAACATATCTTCTCTGTCCGCAGGTCTTACTAATAAATACTCAAGCATCATATAATTGGTTAAAAGTATGCGAGGTGGGTTTTCCCTTAATCTTTCTCGCTCAGCTTGAGATGTTCCGCGATCGTACTTGGCAACCTTCACTAATCCGGAATAACCAGCACCGTTTAAATAATCATTGATTCTCTCCAATTGATCATTAGCTAAAGCATTCATTGGATATAATAAAATTGCAGTTAATCCAGATTTTTTAAAGGACTTTGCATCATCAATAGCATTTTGGATAGCGGGAAGTAAAAAACATTCTGTCTTTCCACTACCTGTACCTGTAGTAACTACTAAAGAATCTGGATTATCACTCATTAAATACTCGATTGATTCTGATTGGTGTAAAAAGCAGTGGCTATTATGAGTACGTTGAGCCATCACGTTTGCTAATTTATTCTCAATGGGAAGGTCTTCCCACCTTTTACCTAATTTAAATGGTCTATATACCTGAAAAAAAGGTTCCTTCGCGACAAACCCCGGTTTATCTAATTCTCTTTCCAGGGCATCTTTAAGCATTGGGTCTTTGGCTCTAAATTCTGTTAACAGAAAATCTTTGTATTCTTCTGTTACCTGATTTAATACTTTAATTGGATGAAATACCATATATTGCCTCCTCATTAATAACTAATGACATATAGCGGCTTTATAAATTAATAAAATTAGTTTAAAAAAATTAGAACATACTTTGTTGGGTTTTTTCTTCTTTTGGAAGAGGGATTTCAATAACTGGTTTTGGCAATTCCTCGTTAAGTGGAATATCCCAATATGGGTCGTATTTCCTGGTATATTTTTCTAATCCTATTTTTTTTAATTCATCATATTTTTCCAAACATATACCTGTATAAGGATTTTGACCGCTTGCTCGGTCAAATGACTTTAGTATATTTTCATACTGCTCCCGGTTTAATCCATAGGCATCAGCAACCACCGCATCAATCGCGCTTCTCACATTCCATCTTTCCTCTTCTGTTTCCAATACTGGCCAGGTAAAAGTTTTTTTATTAGGTTCACGCCAATTATTACCAAGTTGTTCATGCCAAAGTGCTAAAAAACCTGAATGATTACAAGATAATCTGATAACCCCATGCGATATAAATATTTCTAATTTTTTGGTTATCTTTGGAATACGAATATGAGATAAAAGATAATCAGAAACTCCTGTAGTTATATTTTTTCTTACTAACCAATCAAATACAAAAGAATTCATTAAACCACATGCTAAGCAAATATACGTATTAGGTCTGTTTTTAGGTGTAATTTCTACAACTAAAGTTTGTTCGCAAATAACCCCAGGAGTAATTATTGCAACAATCATAGTCCTCTCGTTTGTAGATGCCGCAATTCTCCGGTAAGCTATCCGGTAATACATAATGCTTTCTCTCCATCTATGTTCTAGAATAATTGTTTCCTTGGTAGGTGCAACTGTAATTGGCGTATTCCAATAATCCGAATATTGATACATAGCTTTTCCAGAATGCATAGGAATAATATTCCATTTTTTCATATTAAGATCTTTCCATAATGTATTCATATGTGAGGATTGTTTAAGGGGAATATCCAGCTGTGGATTTCTATGTAATTCAACACCACCTGTAAATCTAAGCTTATAATTAATTTTAAACTGATTCCACGTAATATTATTATATTTAATAATATTATCGAATATTTCTTTTTCTTTCCTAGTATTTAATTCTATAAATGATAAATGATCCCCACCGGTGCGTGATATAAATTTATATGAATACATTAATAATTTTTCAGATTTATTAAACGCAAAGAGTATCCTATCATCATGCAAATAAAAGGCACAAGGAAAGCTGTTTAAGTTGTTATTTTTTTCTTTACAAACAACTAACAATGCAAATTTAAATCGAGAATCAATATCAAAAAATTTCTTTTTATTTTCAAATGAGAAACAACATTTAAAGGTCATTTGTTCGAGATAAAGCTTTCTAATTCCAGTAGCACCCTCGTTTGAATGAAATGCAGAAGGCAATACTTGACCCAAAAAACCCTTATCTTTCATAAGTTGCGTAGAACGTTCTGCAAAAAGTCGATAATAATCCGGTCTACCAACTGTTTTTTTTCCATTCACTTCAACTACTTGAAAGTTATATAAATATTGTAATGAATTAGTTATCTGACTATAGTTATTGCAGTATTTTAACCATTTTTTATATATACATAGATCTTTAAGTAATAAAGTAATTATAGGTTTTCTTTCTCTTTGATTGGAAGCATTCAAGGCATTTACGTTAATTTGACTAAAAATATCTTCTTCAGAAATTTCAATCCTATCCCATGGAGGATTTCCTATTACTACATCAAAACCCTTTCTCTTTAAGCTACTCTCTGTTAATTCAAAAAATACTTCAGGAAACGTTAAGTCATATGGTAGTGCTGGTATAATTTCCCCCTGCTTGATTCTTTCTAATATTTCCTGAAAAATTAATTCCTCTTCTTCGATACCCAATCCTTTGGAAATCATTATTAATAATTTTCTGGAATTAATATCATCCGGAAGTTTCCCTTCTTCAGTTATTTTTTTGGCAAGTTTGCCATACTCAAAATCATCGCATCCATTTTGACCCAGCATCACACCACCTGCCCAAGCTGCAGCTAAAACTTTGAATGGTATTAATGTATTTTCCAACTTCTCTTTCGATATTTTTTTATTTTCGATATCCGATAAGTCTATACCTATGCTTTTTTCAAGTTCATTAATTTCTGTCAAAGCATCTTTAAATGTTTTTTTTAATTTTTCCTGAATTCCTACTAAAAATATTCCTTCTAAAGATTCTTGACTACCAGGGTATTTTAAAAGATGCTCAAAAAATGGGCCAGTTATTGAATCCCCTAGAATTAAGCGGTGGTCTAAAAATGTTAAAGGTAAACCTTCTGATTGTGTCTCTAACCACAAAGAAAGTTTTGCTAATTCCACTGCCAATAGATTCTTATCAACTCCGTAAAGGCAATGAACTGCAACTAAGCGTTTACATAAAGCCAGCGCCTTATTTTGAGATAATCCCGAACGCCAGGATTCAGGTGCTGAACTTGGAAGATACCTTATCATCTCATCATCGGGATCAGGTAATTCTAATATCCTATCACGCCAAAAATTGATCTCTTTATTTATGCTCTCTTTTATTTTAAAATCTTTTTCTTTCTCCCATTTTCTTTCAAGCTCCATAGCTTTTTCGTCACATAATCTACAAGCTTCATATAATTTTTCCGCCATAAAGCTACAGGCTTCAACTAAAAAATGACCGCTTCCCATTGCAGGATCTAAAACTTTAATTCCTAAAATTCTTTTAGGATAAGGATTTTCTTTGGGAGAGACTTCTTCTGTTTTTGGACCAAGTGTTTCCAGGACAAGAAAACGCACAAAACTTTCGGGAGTATAGTAACTACCAGACGATTTTTTACCTAAACCGGTTCTTAAATAGAATTCTCCTTTTTTGATTTCTTCTATCCATTTTATTTTGGTTGACTGATAATCTTCTTCTGCTTGCATATCATCTTTTAATTTATCTTCGGCATCTTCAGGTACGATATTTTTTTTATAATTTTCACCTTGATTGTATGGAACAACTACTTCTAATTTTCCGCGCTTTAATCGACACATTCTTTCTTGGGCAAAGCCTGGTTCCAATTCAAGTAGTAGTTCATATATATTGCCTAAATCAGATATTTTTAAGGAACCATAATGTATCCTTTGACGGGGGGCTCTATTTTTTCCTCTTTGCGGAATTGTCCATAACAATTTATCAAGCAAATAGGCACAAGCCTTTTCAGGCCAATGCAATTGAGATAAAAGTGATGCAGAATCTTTTCCAAAAAGGGCTCCATTCAAAGGGGCTATATTTAATTCTGTTGATTTTACACCTTCGTTAAATATATAAAATATAGTTTTTAATCCTTTTTCAAGAAAGTTACCAGTATTTACATTCTCGTCAAGACATTTACGGACATAATATGCTAAAGATACTGTGGGTGAAAAAGTATTTTTCCATATAGTTGAACCAGTAAAGCTAAAAGATTTTAAAGGATCGCTACTAGCTTCTCCTTTTAAAATAAAGAGAAGACGGTATATAATAATTAATCCTTCATGCCAGAGAATCTTAGCTAAATTATCTTTATCCTTATATTCATCTAAAGTAGAAATATTTTCAGGGTCATCCAAAATTTTTTGAATGAAGCCTTCAATTGCTTGACGTGCTTGAACTCGTAATTCTTTTGTTACTGCTGATTGTTTAAGGTGTGCTTTATCAAGAAGTTCTGGTAAAAATGCAATTCCATTAGGAGAAACGATTGATATTAGAAAACGAAATGAATCAGGAACATAATAAGAACGTTTCCAATCGGTGTCTATATTTATTACCACTTCTGAATCCGTCCCTGATGGATCTGAAATAAGTATGCGTAATTCTTGGCCATCAGTAATAAGCCCTACTCTTTCCTGACAGGCCAATAAAACTCTCTGGGCAATTTTTATAAAACTAAATCTATAGGCATACCCCCTTTTTATGGGAGATTCTAAGTCTGTTCCTACTGGTGCAGTCCATACTCTTAATTGACTTTTATTATCAAATGTTTTGAGAAGATATCCTCCATCCTCTCTCACTTTCCCTTGTCGCGTTAAAACTTTCTCTACTTTTTCAATATTGCTATACCCTAAAATTTCTACTAAAGGGTCAATAACACAATTTTTAACTCTCAGAGGACCTGAGGATAAACCTACTTCTCTTAATTTTCGGCGATAAATACTCCAACTTTGATGAAGTTGTTTTTTCTCTTGGCCGGCAGTCTTTGGAAGAAGTTTATTTTCGTTTAATATTTTTTCTAAATCAAAATTAACAAAAGGCTCCGGGAAAGCAGAACCAATGAATTGAATCGAGGATAAATCAAGGCTCATTATTAATTTACTCCCTCTGGTACTATCATTAAAATACCTAATGATTTTACTTCATTATTTTTAAAAGATGATAATGTCTCAATATCTTCTATCCTTTTTTTATAAATTTTTAGAAGTGTCTCTGCTTCTGAACGTCTTGACCTTAACACCTTTTTATCTTGGCAAAATTTGGCAAGACGTTCGAAGGGTTTATTTATATGAGACCAGTTTTTTATTTTGATGGTATCGGAAATTTCAAAAATGTCTAACTGTATAACCCTAATAGATTTACCCGTAATTTCTTCTACTCTTTTGCTAAACCATTGCTCAATATTTTTTCTTTTTTAATATAATCTCTTCCGCAAAGGGTTTAAAGATGTCTAAGGCCATATCTAATGATTTATCTTTCCAGCTATCTGCCCATTTATAAAAATTATTTTCCCATATTCCGGTAGGATTAATTGCTTTATTGATATCTAAAAAAAATGACCATTCTGAAGGAGACAATAATTTTTCCATGTTTCCATTTTTATCGATTTTTATTGCAAATACTTTCTCGAAAATTTTCTCCTTTCTAGTAGCTATTGAGCCTAAAAAAGTGAACAAAATTTGAGGTGTTTCAATATTAGCTTTTACAGCAGAGATCCTGGGATCTAAATAATTAATATGTTTCTTGGTAGACCCTATATTTTTTATTCTATCCAGCGCACTTCTTACTAAAGGATGGGCACGGCCTAAAAAGCCTACAGAATCACCATTGCTATCTTTAGTAATCTCTAAATTTACCGTAAGTTTTATTTTTCGAGCTTGGGGATTATATCCTGGCAACCCTTCTAAACCATAATTCCAAGAAGGAGGCAAAGATATCTCGAATATTTCACCATCTTTGACTGCGCCTCCTGTAAATTGAATCGTATTTAATACAAACTTCTTTAAATCCATTAAGGTTAAATCTTTCCCTTTTTTATTAGCATCAGCCGCTTCTGTAATAAGTTTCATCTCCGAATTTATTCCATATTCACCCATCCAAAGATTATTTTCCAAAGCTTTTCTATATCCCCTAAAACTTTTATCAATTTCTTCCAATAGTTCCCTTATCCCTGCACCTGTAATTTCTTCTTTCTCTGGATGAGAAAAATCAAAAATAATCTCATTTTTATCTTTCTTAAAAAGTTTTCCTTCTTCTTCAATTATTCCTTTTAGAAGTTTTTCGCAAGAAGCATCAGACGAATATGAAATACCAAGAGTATCCGGAACAAAACCTAATGAAGACCTTTGTTTCTCATATTTAGCTATCAAACGTAAAAGAATTCTATCTTCAAAAGTATCTTTTAAAAATAAATATCTTATAACGGGAGTGAACATTTGGCCATATCTATCAATTCTACCATTTCGTTGTTCTAAACGATTTGGATTAAAAGGCAATTCCAAATGTATTAGATAATGACATCTTTGCTGTAGATTTAATCCTTCAGCACTTGCATCTGTGCTAATAAGAATAATCTTATCCTCATTGCAAAATTGGTCGGTAATATTTTGTCTTTCTTTGTCAGGATCAGCACCAGATAGTTTAAGAATTTTCCCTAACTCGTCTTTAGATTTTAAATTTTCCCATAAGACCTTTTGACTATCAGTATATTCTGTATATATAAGTATATTCGCATTAGGTTCCTGGTTTCGTATTTTCTTTATTTCTTTATCTATTATTTCTATTTTTGGATCACACTGTAATGATTGCTCAGCCAAATAAATCAAATTATCTAAACTTTTCCTTATATTTTCTACTTTTTTAATCCCTCGAGTTTCTTTTGCTTGTTTCTTCTGTAAAAATACTAATTGTTCCGCAATATCTTCCGCTTGTAAAATTTTCTGATCCTCTTCCTCTTCGAAACTTAAAACACCAAATTTTTCCATTTTTTTGACATAATCTCTTAAAGTTTTTATTCTTTCTTTATGTCTGTCTAAACTTACAATCTCTTCGCTCGCAAAATTATCAAATCTATCTCTAACAACTTTTAGTGTCTCTACACAAGCATAAATAGAAGAAACAGATCTCTTAAGCAAAGCCATAAAAGCCAATACATCACCATAACGACGGTTTCTAAATGCTGACTTTAATTGAGGAGCTATAAAATTTAATAATTCCTGTTGAAAATAAATAAAATTTCTATGCCTTTCTTGATCAGCTATTACTGGGATAGGTATGGTTTTTCTTTCTTTAAATTTAGGCTCTTTTGTAAAATAATCTTTTATGTGCTTCTTCAATCTTCTTATAACGAAAGGATTATATCTCCCCGGGATGACTTCTCCTTTGCCATTAACAAGAGATGTATCTAATAATTCTAAAAGTGAAGCAAAAGATCTATCTGCTCCATTATGAGGAGTAGCAGTTAAAAGCAGAAGAATGTCGCATCGGTGAGCAAGAACTTTCGCAAGATCTCTTCGGAGCGTATCTTCTTTATCTTGCTGGATACCAGAATCAGCACAATGATGTGCTTCATCTATAACTACAATATCATATACTGTTCTCTCTAATAGTTCTAAAATCCTTTCCTGCTTTAAAAAATCAATTGACGACAATCCTAAAGGTATTTGGTCAAAAGGATTTGCACCCAATTCGCTTTTTCGCCGTACTTCTTCAATTTTATTCCTATCTATAATTTCTACTCTTAATCCAAATCTTTCTAATAATTCTTGTTTCCATTGCATAAGCAAAGGACCTGCTGGAGATACTATCAACACTCTGTGAGCCAAACGTCTTGCCATCAATTCGATTATTATAAATGCCGCTTGAATGGTTTTCCCCAAACCAACATCATCGCATAAAAGTAGCCGGGGACGACTCATTTTTAATGCTCTCATAAGTGGCACAATTTGATATGGTTCTAATTTTAGTCTTCCTGGCTGTATTGATAAAATAGCTGTATCACCTAATGATTGCTCTAATAAAAAGGCTTGGTGGTATAATAACCAATTTTGAAGGGGAGAAGCTTTTGCA
>Ga0114919_10001601_pt1 | contig 18092 bp, 11 predicted proteins | sample BlataG_FD_88682 | JGI IMG/M metagenome (GOLD analysis project Ga0114919, IMG submission 88682) | Deep subsurface microbial communities from Black Sea to uncover new lineages of life (NeLLi) - Black_00105 metaG | ecosystem: Environmental > Aquatic > Marine > Oceanic > Sediment | place: Atlantic... | reverse complement strand
GGTTCCAACGATCGGCCCCCACGCCCCGCGGCGCAAAAAACGCGACCGCCAGTGGCTTATCGGTGAGCGTCTGCTGCAGCTGGGCCGCCTGCTCGCCGAGGTCTTCCGCGGGTGCAGCGAAGAGCTCCTCGCGGGCAACGCTGAGCTGCTCCCAGCCGGCCTGATCGACCACATCGAGCACGACCACCTCGGGCACGCCCACGCCTTGGCGATGCACCACAATCAGCTCCAGCTCAACATCCGCCTGGCTCTCGATGCGATAGGTCCGCTCCACGAGGCCATGCCCTTCGCGGGTGCCGAGCTCTTCACCGCGGGGCGGCGCCGCGGTGGTCGGCCAGCCGGCAAAGGTCTTCACCTGGAGGTCGGCCAGCCACTGATCGGCCTGCATCCGCCAGGCGGCCTGGTCAGCTGGCGGCTCAAACGGCCCCGCCACCGGCACAAACTCGGCATCGATCTGCGTGTTGCGCTCGTCTGCCGGCAGCTCGGCAAACACCTTGAGGGCCTTCGGCGCAAACCGTTTGCGGGCGGCGGAGTCAATCAGCCGCGGTCCCATGCCGAGGTGCGCGTCGAGCCAGCGGATGGCGGGCATCTGGAGCTCTTGGGTGTCGGCATGACCGCCAGAGGTGATCGCCAGGCCAAACAGGTCGGGCGTTCCTCCTTGGTCGTAGAGCCTCCGCACCCGCGCCTGCGTCCGCATCACGCCGTCGAGCGGGAAGATGCGGTCGGCATCCGTATTGGCCAGGAGTAGTGGCCTTGGGTAGGCCATCGCCGCGAGCTGAGGATAGTCCCACCGGTACGTGTTCACGATGAACATGCAGTCGCAGTGGCCGCTGACACAGCCTTCCACCACGTGGTCGCGAAGGTCGGTGATCCCCGCCACCGGCACGGCCACCTTCACCCGTGGGTCGAGCGTGGCCGCCCACCAGCTGCCAGCCCCACCGCCGCTGCGGCCAGTGACGCCGATCCGCTGGGCGTCTACCTCTGGACGGCTGCAGAGATAGTCCACTCCCCGCAGGCCGTTGAGCGCCTCCACGCCGGCTGGGGTGTAGCCGCGTGAGGGCCACCACCAACGGCCTTCGCGATACGTACCGTGGTGAATACCCTCGATCTCACCGAGCTGCAGGGTGTCGATCATCAAAACGGCATAGCCATGCTCCGCCAGCCAGGCCCCGTGATGCTGGTAGTGCACCTTGTTGCCAAGGCTCAACCCATCTTCCACCACGCGTCCGTGGCCGCAGAGATAGAGCACGCCGGGGCAGGGCTGATCAGCCGACGCATCCTTTGGCAGGTAGAGGTTCGCTGTCACGTAGAGTCCGGGCCGCGACTGAAAGTGCAGCTTCTCGACGGTGCAGCCGCTGCCGTTGTCACCTTCAAAGACCAGCCGACCGGTCACCTCGGCAGCCAGCTGTTCGGCCGACGCCGGCGGCACCCCATCGGCGGGAAGCCCAAACATCTCAAAGAGCTGTCGCTGCAGCTCGGGCCGTGCCTGTTCCCAGTCGGCAATCGAGCGGATGTCGGCCAGACAGGCCTCTTCCAGCCGCCGCGTCTCGCGGGCAAAGTAGCGGGCCAGACTACGATCAGCGGCCGCGGTCGGAGCCTCTTCTGCCGCGGTGGCCATTGCCGTCGCCACCAGCAGCAACACCACGCCGCTGAGGCAGCCTGCGGCCAACCGCATCGCCGCGGGCAGCCTTTTGATCACACGCCCCATCTTCCCCATCCTTTCTCTCTGCAGCACGAGAGGCCCACCCTGGTCGGTCGACGGGCCAGCGGCAGGGTAAACTGACGAAGGATAGGACGGTCAACGGGACTTTCGCAAGCGTCTCGCCCGTCGGGAACAACCGAAGAGGCGATTTTCCGCTCCCTTTTCAGCCTCTGTCGCCGACTTGTACGCCCCGGGAACAGTAAAAAAAGCTGAGAAAGAGTCGGCTCACGGAAAGAATTCTGCCCACCACGCAGACTGCTTCCGAATCACACTCAATGCGGCAGCACGATCACGCGTCGCGAAGGGTGGGCCACCGGCTCTTGGCGGTGATGAATGTCGTTCATGGGCAGGTCATCCGGTGATGCTTGCTCGATTTCCCCATCACCAAACGACTGCACTAGGTCACCCCAGTCGACCGGCGGCTCGCGGGCCGGTGACACGCCCGCCGGCTCCCGTGGTTCGCCGAGATTCGACAAAGTCTTTCCGATCGGCCCCGCGGCCAAAATCGACCTTCCAGCCCCGCAACGGGCAAGATAGCCAAACAGCTTATTACGGAAATTCGTTCATCCTCCCGGTTATTCACCCGCTGGAAATTTTCGCCGGATTGTCACCTCCCCGCCGAAAGCCGGCCGCAACCGGGAAAAATTTTGTCACGTTTTGAGCCTCACGGGAAAAGAACGATGACAGAAGCAACTCGTCACAATTCCTGAAGAAGGCCTCCACAAAAACCGCTGTCAGAGGGCGAACAGTGAACACCCAAACAGAACAGGTGATGCGACAGTGGACCCTCGCGCAGCCAGTTGTTTCGTCATTTTTAACCGCCTTGGTTCGTGACTTCTCCACTCGGGACGACATCTTGCAGGATGTTGCCGTCGCCGTCCTTGAATCAGCATCGCGGTACGATCCCTCCCGACCATTCATCGGCTGGGCACTCGGTATTGCGCGGAATAAGGTTCGCCGCTATTACCGGCAGCACCTCAGGGAACCGCTCGTTTTTGATGACGAACTGACGGGACAGCTGGCGGTGGCGTTCGAACGGGTTACCAAGCACAGGTCCCAACCGCTCGACCATCTGCGGGACTGCCTGCGGCGGCTTGATGGCCGCGGCCGTATGATCTGCGGCCTCCGGTACACAGAGGGGCTCAAGCCAGCGGCGATCGCCATGCGGCTTGGCATGCGGCCAAACTCGGTTGCCAAGGCTCTCCAGCGGATTCGGGAACGGCTCCGCGACTGCATCGAAGCGAAGGCTGCCCTCTCGGAGCCCCAGCCATGAACGCCTCAATCCAACCGAACATCGATGGCTATCTCGACGGCATGCTCAGCCCTGCTGAGGAGCAGCAACTGGCCGACTGGCTGGCGGCCGCACCCGAAAACGCCGAGCAGTTTGCCGCCGCCGTCATGCTACACGATCGACTGCGGATGCTCCTCATCACTGCAGAGCTTCCGCAACCAGTTCCATCAGCGGCAACTGACTGGCCAGGACTTCAGCCCCGCGTCGGCCGCTGGGCCACCGCAATGGTTGCGGCCACCGCAGCGGTCATCCTGCTGTTCGCAAGCGGGGTCGGCTTCGAAGGCCGGTCGGTCTCGGCAGCTGTCCTGCAACTCGACCACCTGATTGCCGCGCAGGCCCGCCTCCCCGGAAGCCGCTACCTGATCACCGTTGAATCCCGCAGCCGGCCACCCCGGCAGCATTTTTTTGACCAAACGCCTGACTGGAAAAGTCGCCCCCCCAAGCCGCCGCTGAATGGAGCAATCGTTCATGCCAGCCACGGACGGTTTGTGTTGGTACGGACAACCACCGCGGGTGAGCAGTTCATCACCGGAAGTGATGGACAGTCCAGCTGGGCAGTCGCCCCCGAGGGTCCTGTCCGGGTGAGCTCCAGGCCTGATCATTTCAACCATGATCTGCCCGGCCACGAACACGACATGCCCTTGACGACGCTCGCTGAGGGGTTGGAACAACTGCGAGCGGCCTACGTCTTGCGGCTTGAGGACGGACCAACGCCAACCCATCGCCAGCTGATTGCCGAAAAGCGGCGAGGGTTTCGCGGCCCCCAGAGGATTGCAATTGACTACGAAGAGGCCACCGGGCAGATCGATTCCTTGCGATTCAACGAGATGCCCTACGGCCCAGAGCGGCTCGACCTCCGAATGGATCTGGTCTCGACAAGCTCCTACGACGACAGCTTCTTCAGCCATTCATCCCACCACTCCCCCGAACGCACGATCTATGAGGAGTAATACAGCATGAATCGGTCCACTCTTGAAAACCACGGCCGGATCAGTTTTGTGCTGCTTGTCGTGATCTCCATCAGCTTCGGTCATGCCTGGGCGGTTGAGGGGGTGCCCCGAAAGCCGCGTCTTGAAGACACCATTCGTGCGACTGTTTATGCAGACAACTGGTTTTCACTGTTCGTCAATGGCGAACTGGTGGCTGTTGACTCAATTGCTTTTCTGCCGCACAACGTCGTCGCAGTCGATCTCCTCCCTGCCTACCCGATGACGATTGCGGTGATGGCCAAAGACAACGCCGATCCGGCCACCGGCATGGAATACGCCAACACGCAGATCGGTGATGGCGGCTTTATTCTCAGATTTTCCGATGGCACGGTGACCGACAATCGCTGGAAGGCACTCGTCCTTGACCACGGACCTATCGATGGAAATAGACAAACCCCAAAGGTTCGCTCCCAGCCACCGCCGCCAGGCTGGAACACCAGCGACTTTGACGACCAGGCCTGGCCTCAGGCGACTGAATACACGGTCGAACAGGTCCAGCCCAAGCAGCCTTTTTATGACCACGATTTCACGGCAGCCCGTTTCATCTGGTCAGACAATCTGCTGCTCGACAATACCGTGCTGTTCCGCCGCCAGATTCAGACGCCTCCCGATGGCCGCACCAGACCCGACTTCACCGGGCTCAATGACCAGGTTCCCGATCAGGCCGCCGGCGGCCGAAAGCCCCGGCCCGCCAACCCTCGACGCAAACCACGGTAATCCCCGTCACACACTCAGAAAGCCTGCCATGCGCATTTTCGTTTTTACTGCCTGCCTGCTGGCATGCCTGCCTCTTGTCGACGTTTCTGCCGCGCAGCCAAACATTATCTTCATGCTCTCCGACGATCAGGCCTGGAACGGCCTTTCGGTGGCGATGCACCCACAGCTGCCAACCAGCCGCTCGACAACCATCGACACACCCAGACTATCCCAACTCGCAGCTGAGGGCATGCGATTCTCCGCCGCCTACGCCCCGGCGCCGGTCTGCTCTCCCACTCGCATCAGTCTCCAGACCGGCAAGAGCCCGGCGCAATTGCACTGGACCAAGGCCGCCCCACCCGAAGCCGATCGTCAACTGATTGAACCCCGCGGCACGAGAAGCATTGCCGACGCCGAGTTGACAATCGGCGAACTCCTGCAGACCGCCGGCTATGCGACCGCGCACTTCGGAAAATGGCACATCGGCGGCGGTGGCCCGGGAAAACACGGCTACGACGCACATGACGGCGACACCGGCAACGAACATGCCTTCGGCTTCACCGACCCCAATCCGGTTGACATCTTTGGCATGGCTGACCGCACGGCGGCATTCATGGCGGCCAGTCAGAAGGCAGGCAAGCCCTTCTTCATCCAGTTGTCGTGGAATGCCCTGCACGCCTCCCAGAATGCCCTGGCGGCAACGCTTGCCAAATACCGACAGCGGCTCGCTGGCGAGAACGAAAAGCGGATTTCAGTTGCCGCAATCAGTGAGGATCTCGACACCGGTGTCGGCCGGGTCCTTGATGCGGTTGACAGCCTGGGACTCCGCGAGAGCACCTACGTCGTCTTCATGTCAGACAATGGCGGAAATGGTGGCAAGCGAGGACCGCTACGGGGTGGGAAGGGTGGACTGTGGGAAGGGGGTATTCGCGTGCCACTGATCATCCGGGGCCCGGAAATCACGGCTGGATCATGGTGCCACCATCCAGTCATCGGCTATGACTTGCTGCCCACATTCTGCGAATGGGCGGGGCTCCCGTCACGCCGTCTGCCTGCCGGCATTGAAGGCGGCAGCCTCGCCAACACCATCAGCAGTAGCGGAACCGCCACGATCCTGCGGCCTCGGGAAGAACTCTATTTTCACTTCCCGCACTATCAGAGTGCTGAGGGGCCCCAATCGGCAATCGTTGCCAACGGCATGAAGCTCATCGGTTTTTACGAGAACCCCCACGTCGAACTCTACGATTTGAGACAGGATCTGGCTGAATCAAACAATCTTGCTGACAGTCGCCCCCAACAAGCCGCGGGTCTCAAGCAAAAACTGGAGGCCTACCTGGTTGCGATCAAGGCTGACATGCCGCAGCCAAATCCTGACTACGACCCGGCCCTCCCCGCCTCTTCCCAGCCAAAGAAGGGCGGCAAACGAGGAAGTAGCAAGACAATGCTGAAGGGGAGCAAGAAGCCCAAAAAAACCAAGAGCTCAGCCGGCTGAGCTGGCACCTGAGAAACAGCAGAATACCTTCTTGGGAACACCACGAATGCGACATACCTGCCAGATCACTCTGCCTATCCTGCTCTGGCTTCTCCATGCCGGCGTCTGCCTGCCACACCCTGGAGGACACCACCTTTCATCACGGGCGACACCGGTGACTGAGACGCGGGCACCGGTGATACTGGCCCAGGCAGGACGACGCCCTGCACCAATCGATGTCGCCGATCGCCCACCGGCCGAACCCGCAGCAACAATCACCGCCGCGTTCGCTCCTTTTGTGACCCGCGGGCATATCCAAACCCGGTCGGATGGCAGGCACTTCTTCATTGAGTCAAACGGCATCCCACAGCATCCGCTGATGATTGGCATCACCGCCTGGCAGCAGCAGGTGCCGCTCCCGCAGCCTTATGCCGGTGCAAACGCCTGGCAGATTCCTCTCCATCCGGTTCCTGCCCGCGAGCCACGAACGACCAAGGGAGCCTTTCTGCGGGGAGCCATCGCGGTCGCGGTCAATGGCATACCAATCTTCAATCCCCTTAACAATCGGGGGGAAGACGCATTCCTGATTGGCGAACTCGACAATTTTGGCGGTCACTGCGGGCGAGCAGATGACTATCACTACCACATCGCGCCAATCCACCTTCAGGAAACCGTCGGAAAATCTCTGCCGATCGCTTACGCCCTCGACGGCTATCCGATTTACGGCTACGAAGAACCCGATGGTTCACCTGTTCGGAACCTTGATGCCTGCAATGGGCACACCGGGCCCGACGGTCGCTACCACTACCATGCCACCAAGCAGTACCCCTACCTCAATGGTGGATTTCACGGTGAGGTGGTCGAGCGGGACGGCCAGGTCGACCCGCAGCCGCGGGCTCGGCCAATTCGTCCCGCCCTGCCACCCCTTCGCGGTGCAACTATTACCGACTACACATCCGATGGGCAGACCCAGGCCGAACTCACCTACGAAATCGCTGGAAGAGCCGGGACAGTTGCCTACCGGCGGACCGCTGACGGCAGCATCACATTCAATTTCAGCGATCCTGATGGCACCCGCCGCACCGAGACCCATCGCCCACCGCCAGCAGCCCGCAACGGATCACCTCCTGATCGCGGCCCTCCCGAGGACCGGCCCCGGAAACGTCCGCCAAAAAAACAGAAACGGGCAGGTGGAAGACCGACCGCGGAACAGCGACTCGGTACCGCGGCTCCAAGGCTTCAGGCTGGCAGCCGGGAGAAGCCTGCGACCGGTGCCGAAACCCTGACCGTCACCAGCCAATCCGTTACGGCTTCCGGGCAACTTGCGACGGACTGCACCTGCGATGGTGACGGTGTTTCGCCTGCCATCGCCTGGAGTCGGGTTCCCAGCGGCACTCGCTCTCTCGCACTGAGTCTCTGGCATGTTGCTCCGGATCGAGAGAAGTCGTACTGGATCGTCACCAACATCCCGCCGACGGCAACATTCCTGCCGCAGGCCGTCCGGTTGCCGGCAGCCACGAGCGACGGGCCCCGCCTGGGGCGGAATGATCGTGGCCAGCGGGCCTATGACCCTCCCTGTTCGCAAGGGCCCGGTCTCAAGACGTATCACGTCACCGTCTTTGCGCTTAGCGATGTCCCTGCTTTTCCCCCCGCTGGCCCGACCCGGGCGGAGCTGCTCAACGCAATCGGGCCGATCACCCTTGCCACCGGAACACTCGACCTAACAGTTGAAAGGAACGCTCAGCAATGACACCTCTTCGACATGTTCTGACCACCGCCAGAGCCGTCATCCTCTTTGTAGGAACTCTTACCGCAGCCTGCGGACCGGCAGTGACATGTGCCGCCCCGCGGCCGCCGAACATCGTCATGATTTTCATTGACGACCTCGGCTGGCGGGATGTTGGCTTCATGGGCAACCGGTTCATAGAAACCCCCAACCTCGATCGGCTCGCCCGCAACGGACTCGTCTTCGATCAGGCCTACGCCAGCGCGCCCAACTGCGCCCCGACGAGGGCCTGCCTGATGTCGGGACAGTATCCGCCCCGTCACGGCATCTACACGGTTGTCGATCCCCGTCAGCCCCCCGGATCACCCTGGCACAAACTGCTCGCCGCCGAAAGCCGGGCCGAACTCACCCCGGAAAGCGTGACGCTGGCTGAAGCACTTCGGGCAGGCGGCTACACCACCGGTTTCTTCGGCATGTGGAACCTCGGCCGAGGACGCACCGGACCGGTGACGCCGGGAGGCCAGGGGTTCGACACCGTTGTGTTTCCGGAAACACTCGGCTTTGCCAAGGACGCCTACTTCGCTACTGACGGCAGCTACCTAAGTGATCGGCTCACAGCCGCAGCCTTGGATTTCATCAAGGACAACAAAAATCGCCCCTTCTTCGTTTATCTCCCAGACCATGCCGTTCATGCACCGTTTGAACCGAAGGCTGACCTCCTGGAAAAATACAGTCAAAAACAGTCCGCCAGCGACGACGGCCGCAATGATCCTGCTTATGCCGCCACGGTTGAGGCGGTGGACCAAAACGTTGGCCGGATCCTCGACACGCTCCAGCGGCTTGACCTCAGCGATGACACCCTCGTGCTCTTCACCTCGGACAACGGCGGCACCCGGCAGTACACACCGCCACTACGCGGCGGCAAGGGGGAACTCTACGAGGGTGGTCTTCGCATTCCGCTGGTCATGGCCGGCGCGGGCATCGCCCAGCCCGGCCGCCGGAGTCTGGTGCCCACCGCCAGTATCGATCTCTACCCCACGTTCCTTGACCTGGCGAACCTACCCCATCCAACTGGCCATCGGCTTGATGGGGTCAGCCTGATGCCGGTCATGCAAGGTGGCAAGCAACTACCGCTGCGACGACTCTTCTGGCACTTCCCCTGCTACGTCGGTCGGTCGCCGCCGGCGAGTATGGTCAGAGAGGGCGGGCTCAAACTGCTGCAATTCTTTGAGGACGGTGGCCGCGTGGAGTTGTACGACCTCGACAATGATCCCAGTGAGAGCCGGAACATTGCTCAACAGTTTCCTGAAGTGGCAGCCGGTCTTTTCCAGACACTCACGTCCTGGCAACAGGAGACACGGGCCGCACTTCCTCGGGGCGACAATCCCGATTTCGATCCAGCCGCCGAACGTCCGCGGGGCCGTGGCGACGACACCAACCGGCAGCCAAAGGGCGGTGACGGGAAGAAATCAGCTGAGAAAAAACGTGGCCAAAAGAAAAAGCAGCGAAGGGCCGAGCCGAAAGAAAAATAAGGTCACTTCAGCGAGATCGTTCGGGCCAAGGGCCGCAGAATCTGCTCGACCACACAGCTGTCGATCACGTCCTGAGCCAGTTGTGCCAGCCGATCGATGGCATCAACATAGCTGACCCCAGGTTCGAGACTGCCGTACTGACGGGCGGTGACGTAGACGCTCAGTTGTTCCTCGACGAACTCTCCGGTCCGGACCTGAAAGGCGTTGGTGCGGGTCTCCGTGCTGACTCGTACCTGGGTGCGGCAGTCTTCATCGACAGCAATCGTCAAGGAAGGCTCGAAGTTGATTACCCGACTACCGGGGATGTCGCCGACGCCTTCAAACGCCGGCCCCGGGCCGAGTGCCTCAGCCAGCAACGCGTTGTGGTTGCCGCGAAAAGCGAAGTCGAAGCCAAAGAGCACATCAAGCGCCTCGCAGTCGAGCGGGCTGACCGACAGAAGTGCCGGCGCCAAGTCGAGCAACAGCCGGTGCTGGTCGAGTGCCTCATCGATGGTGCCGGGATTTACTTGTCCGGAACACAGCCGCCGTGGCTCAACTGCCACCCAACGGTACCGCCCCTGCTCCTTGTCTTCCTCAAGCACGAAGTCCCGGCGGTCACGGGCGTGGAACTTTCGCATCGAGGGATACTTCTTCTGAATGCATTCAAAAAAGTGCAAGATCGTTTCCCGCTGCCCAGGCAAGTCCATCTCCGTGGCCAGGTTGACATTGACGTACATGTCGTCGGCCAGCGAAGCGTAGGGCGTCATGAATGAATCTCCAGAAAAGGTCGGCTCACCGCAGCAATCGAAGACAGTCAGCAGCCTTTTTTACCGCCGCTGAACGCAGAGTATACGAAGCGATTCAGAGGGGTGTCAAAAACCCCGGCCGTGAACCGGCTTCCAGCCTCGCCCCAAGGCCGGCCCCTCGATTTTATCTACCGGTCAGTCATTGGCCCGTGAGCTGGCGATCAGCGCGATGAACTCACGGTTGCTCTTGAACTTTGCCAACTGCTTCGTCAGCTGCTCCATCGCATCGACGTGGTGCATGCTCGAGAGCGTCCGCCGCAGCATGTTGACCGCATGCAGCGTGTCGGGATCGAGCAGCTTCTCCTCGCGGCGGGTGCCCGACTGAGAGATGTCAATTGCCGGCCAGACGCGACGGTCGGCCAGCTTGCGGTCGAGCACCAGCTCCATGTTGCCGGTGCCCTTGAACTCCTGAAAAATCAGTTCGTCCATCCGGCTGCCGGTATCGACAAGGGCCGTCGCCACAATCGTCAGCGAGCCCCCCTCCTCGAACACCCGGGCGGTGGCAAAGAGTTTCTTGGGAATGTCGAGGGCCTTGATGTCGACGCCACCCGACATGGTTCGGCCGGTGTTGCCGACCCACTTATTGAAGGCCCGGGCCATCCGGGTAATCGAATCCATCAACAGGAACACATCTTTGCCCGCCTCGGCCATCCGCTTGCAGCGTTCAATGACCAGCTGCGACAGCCGCACATGGCTCTCCACATCGCAGTCGAGACTGCTGGCCACGACCTCGCCCTGCACCGACCGCCGCATGTCGGTCACCTCTTCGGGCCGCTCATCCACCAGCAGCATCACCAACGAGAGTTCGGGGTGATTCTTGGAGACGGCCTGAGAGACCTGCTGGAGCAGCACAGTCTTGCCGGTTCGTGGCGGGGCAACGATCAACGCCCGCTGCCCTTTGCCCAGCGGCGTGAGCAGATCCATGATCCGGGTCGTCAGCGGCTGCTGCTCTGTTTCAAGCCGCAGCCAATGCTCGGGATTGATCGGTGTGAGCTGATCGAAGGATTTGGTCTCGGCATACTCCTCCGGAGTCATTCCCTCGACCTCGTCGATCTCCCGCACCCGCGGCCCCTGCTGCCGCCGGCCCTGCTGGACCTTTCCCTTGACGAGCACGCCCTCCCGCAGCCGAAAGCGGTCGATCATCTGGGCGGGCACAAACGGATCGGTCCGCTCGCGGGAGTAGTTATTCGCCGGGCTCCGAAGGAAGCCATAGCCGTTGGGGTGCATTTCGAGAACGCCCTCGCCAGGCTCCAGCGGCACCGGCTCGCCATTCTCCGAAACCTCGGGCTCGAGGTCCGGCGGACGCATGCCCTCGCCTTCCATATCGACGGCACCGGCACCCGCCGCCACCGGTCCGCCTCCGCCGCCACGGCGGAATCGCCGCCGCCGGCCGCCGCCACCCTGGCCTCCCTGCTGCCCGCCGCCACCGTAGCCGGGCCGACCACCTGATCGGGAACGTCTCCGCTTTGCCATATTCCTCATTCGCTCTTCAGGAAAACAAACCGGCCCACACCAGTCGAACCGGGGACTCGTTGAGCGTCCCAACGAGTGATCTGCTTGTCTCAGCACCGCGGCCCCTCTGGGGACAACGGCAACCCTACGAGTCGCGAACGAGAACGCCCTCGTGACCGCCACACGTGTGGCTGTTCGGTTAGGGAACACTCAATGTTCGGCGACAATCGGCCAACCCCCCGGCCCTGATCAGCACCGCGCTGATGCACGTGTTCAGTTGCCGGAAGGGCATTTCGAAAGGGAAAAACCCTATTTGGTTTCCCAATTTGATACGTCTGCGGTCGATCGCCTCAGCGAGCCATCTGTCGGAATCGAACGGCCACGTGGGCAGAGGCAACGAGAATCCGTCACCCAGCATTCCGACCCGCCCCTGCTGCATCCGCCACACACGACGGAACCGACCAAATCAAGCGGGATGGTTGGGTCTTCGCCGAGGCTGATTCGCTGGTAGGACCAGGAAAAATCCCGCGGGAAAACCACCTCGGACCACTCAGGGCCCTAGATTACCACCGGCCGCTGATAGCGACCGGAAGTACCAACGACGGAAAGTATCTTCGCCTGCCTGATTTCAGTCAAGTAGCTCCGCAAAGAGCTTTTTCGAGAAAAACTTCCGTAACGTTAGGAAAGCTGGGGCAACCGGGGCCCCTTCCGGCCATCAAAAACAGATTTTCTAGGCAATCCAGCCTGATTTCTCTGATGGATTCGACCGATACAACCTGCATGAGCCGCCCCTTAGCGGCAGTGGAACGACCATGCAGAGGCAGCGACGATGCTCGGAATACGCTTGAAGGCAGACCGCCCGCACCACGCTTTCCACACAGCAGCCGCCCCCCGGTCCACCGGGCAGATGCCGGTTCTTCTTCCGGTTGCGGCTGACAGGAAAGCATGCCGTTCGCGCTTGACGTGTGTCGTCACCTGGATCATGCCTGTGCTCCTCGTGGCAACTACGCTGATCCCTGGCTCCGTCCACGGTGATGAATCGGGGGGAGTTGCTTGGCACCGCTCAATTGAGCAGGCCACCGCTGCCGCGGCCGGACAAAACCGCCAGGTGCTGGTTCTTTTCACCGCAGCCTGGAGCCCTGCATCAACCCAGTTGAAGAAACACGTGCTCAGCGACCCCGACGCAGTCTCGTTGCTCAACGCCTGCTTTGAACCAGTGCTCATCGACGTCGATGACGATCCCGAAACGACGAACAGCCTCGGCATGCGACACGTCCCTGGCGGCTGCATTCTCGCCACCGACGGAAGTGTGGTCAGCCGGTTCGAATGCCCCAGTTCAACCGGTTTGTTCATTGCCACAGTCGCCCGGCAGCTTCAGCAGGTTCCGCCCGGCGATCTCCAATCGCCCCAGCCTGCCATGGTCGCTAGGACGGTAACCGTGGTCGCTGAGCAACCAGAGTTGGCCAACGATTTTTCGACCGCCGGGTCGTTGCTGGCCGATGCGGCCGCAACCGGCCCCACCACTGAATCGGGCGCGGTCGGACAGATCGCCGCCAAGGTTCGCGGACTCTCAAACTTTGCGAATACCGAGGTGCCAGCTCCGCAGCAGTTGGCAGGCACCGCCTCTTTCAACCCTCCCGCTATCAGTCCGCCAACCACTGTTGCAGCGGCACCTCCGCCAGCGGTGGCGACCGAACAGTTGCAGACGCCGGCTACCGTTCGAGTGGGACCTCCTGTTGTGGCCAGCATTGATCAGCCAGCCGCCGCCCCGACGGCGGTGACTGCAACCGCCCTCCAGCAAGACGAGACGGCCGCCCAAACAACAGCACCGCAGCCGGCTCCATACCAGCCCGGTCTTGCCGCGGTGGTTTCCCAGCGGTCAACACGATCGGTTCCGATGAACCAGACTCAAGCACCTATCATCGAACCGTCCCGGGCCCCCTGGGACGCCGAGCCGGGACAGTTTTCAGAAGCTGCACCCCAGCTGCCTGCAGCCAACCCCTGGCAGTCAGAAACCGCCGCCACTGCCACACTTGCCACCGCCACCCCGGCAGTGACCGGGGGATTGATCGAACCCGAGGGTCAGACTAGCCAGGTGCCGGCCCATTCGACCAGCCCATGGCTACAGTCGGCTCCGCAGCCAGCCGCGCAGGTCGCAGGCGGCACCTTCCCGACGGCCACCCCCTCGGCTCCCGCCGGTACGATCGCTCCGGGCGAACAACTGGCGGCCGCACCAGCTCAGCCCACCACGGCCACGCAATCAGCTGCACCTGCTGCAGCCCCGCAGCGGGAAGAACAAGCGGCACAACAGAAGGCAAAGTCGGCCAACCCTTTCCTGGCGGCAGTTGCCAATCCATTTGGTTGGTTCAAGCAGGAACAGCCCCCGAAACCCGCGCCGGCAACCAGCCCGCAGCCCGAACAGTCGCAGCAAATAGCCACTGCCCGCTATGCCCAGAAGCCGGTGCCATCAAGTGAAGCGGCCCAGCAAGCCCCGATGCCGCTTGGCCTGGAGGGCTTCTGTCCGGTCACGCTGGTTGAGTCGGGCAACTGGGCTGAGGGTCAGGCCGGCTGGGGCGCCCGGCATCGTGGCCGCACCTACCTGTTCCGTGGACTCGAAGAGCAGCAGGCCTTCCTGGCCGATCCCGACCGCTATGCCCCCGCTCTCTCCGGTGACGATCCCGTCGCCGCCTTTGACTCTGGCACCGCGTTGCCTGGAGAACGCCGCTATGGGGTGACCTACCAGCAGCGCATCTACCTCTTCGCCTCGCCGGAGAGCCGGGCAACGTTCGCCGCGAACCCGCAGCGGTACACCAGCCGGGTCCAAGTTGCCGAACAGCCTGCGAACGGCGGAAACGGCGGCACGATCTTCCGCTAGCGGTCGCTCGGCCGGCTCATTCTGCGGTTGGCCGGGCCCAGCCCCGGCTGCGATCGACGGCGTTTCGCCACCGCTCAAGCAGCCGATCGCGATCGGCTGGCCTACCCTGCGGCTGAAAGCTCCGCTCGATCGTCATCGCGGCGACCACGTCGGAGGCAGCGGCATAAAAGCCGGTGGTCAGCCCGGCAAGCATTGCCGCGCCCAAAGCAGTTGTTTCGAGCACTGCGGGCCGGTCGACCGGAATGCCCAGCACGTCGGCCTGGATCTGCATCAGCAGATCGTTGACGCAGGCCCCGCCATCTACCCGCATGCGGGAAAGGCGACAGCCACTGGCTTCCTCGAGTCCGCCGATTACGTCGGCAACCGAGAGGGCAATCGCATCGAGTGCCGCCCGGGCAATCTGGCCCCGTCCAGTACCACGGGTCAGCCCGATGATCAGGCCACGGGCGAAGGGATCCCAGTGTGGCGTCCCCAGGCCGGCAAGCGCCGGCACCAGCATCACCCCACCGGCATCGGGCACGCTGCGGGCAAGGGGCTCGATGTCGCCCGACCGCTCAATCAGCCCGAGGCCATCCCGCAGCCAGCCGACAATTGCCCCGGCGACAAAGACCGATCCCTCCAGGCAATAGGTCTGCCCTGCCGGCTGGCCCGCAGTGGTACAGGCGGGCGTGGCCAGCAGCCCCGGAGCATTGAGCACCGGGGTGGTGCCGGTCGACTCCAGCAGAAACGCACCGGTGCCGTAGGTCGTCTTCGCATCCCCGGGCTGATGACAGCCGTGAGCGAAGGCCGCTGCCTGCTGGTCACCGGCACAGCCGGCAATCGGAATCGCCGCCCCCAGCCAACGGTCGTCCACCTCGCCGAAGAGGGAGGCAGAGGGCCGCACCTCGGGCAGCATCTGCCGCGGCAGATCAAACACCTGCAGCAGTTCATCTGACCAGCCACCGGCGGTGATGTCATACAGCAGCGTGCGGCTGGCGTTGGTGACATCGGTGGCATGCACCCGGCCGCCGGTCAACCGCCAGATGAGAAAACTATCGACTGTTCCGAAGAGCACCTCGCCGGCCGCGCAGCGTTCCCGCAGACCGGGCTGCGTCTCAAACAGGTGCATAATTTTAGTGGCGGAAAAATAGGGATCGAGCAGCAGACCAGTTCGCTGGCGAACCACCGGCTCGTGCCCCGCCGCTTTCAGCCGCTCGCAGATCGCCGCCGAGACCCGGCTCTGCCAGACCACCGCCGGGGCGACCGCCTGTCCGGTCGCACGATCCCAGAGGATTGTCGTCTCCCGCTGGTTGGTGATGCCGACTGCCGCAACTTCTTCCGGCCGCACACCCGCCTCGGCCAGGCACCGGCTGGCACAGCCCAGTTGCGTTCGCCAGAGGTCCTCGGGATCGTGCTCGACAATCGCCTCATCAAGATCGCCTGCAGAGGCACCATCGGCGAGCGGTCGGGTGTGCTGCGGGAAAGTCTCCTGGGCCATCGCCAGCGGCAGGCCAGCCGCATCAAACAGAATCGCCCGGCTCGACGTGGTTCCCTGGTCAAGCGCCAGCACACAGCGTTTTTCTGCCACCATCACGCAGGCTCCTGTTCTTCGTGCTCTTTGTGTGTTCGTGGTGATCGAACGATCCGACTGCGCTCAATTGCGTACGTGCTGATCTACAACTGGCTCAACTCGCTTGCCGCAGCAGTTTTGCAGATGGGCGACTTCGGCGGCTACCACGTCGGCAACGGCGCTGGCCTCCAGCCGGCCAGTGGCCGCCAGCACCTCGGCCAACGCGGTCAGCGTCGCCCGCGACAGCCGCGGGGCGAACAGCAGCATCAGCCGTCGCTCGACCAGATCGGCAAGGGTGGTAGCCCACTCCTGCTCAATGACGAACACCGCCGCCGCCGTCGGCAGGCCGCTGTCACCCAGCAGGGGCGGGAGGCAGCCGGAGGCCACCAGGCCGCTCCCCGCCGTAAAGACCTCTGCCGCCCGGCCACCGAACAGGCACAGCGTCGATTCAACCGCCGCGGCGACGGCCGCTGCCGGTACTCCCGCCGCCTCAGCCGCCGCAGTCGCGGCTGCCCGGCAGGCCGCCTGATCATCTGCGGCCAGCCAACCCGGTAGGGGCCGTTCCCGCTGCGGATCGGCAGCCGGCAGGTGCAGTGTCCGTAGGATTTCGGCGGCCGACTCTTCGGCGAGGCTGCGGCAGGTCGTCAGCTTGCCGCCCACAATTGACCAGGTCGGCACCGCCGCCTGCGAATGCCGCACCAGCAGATGCCGGCGAGTCACCGCCCCCGGCGAACCGGCCTGCCTGCCGGTGACGTCGGGCCCCGGCAGCGGGCGAACACCGCAATAGTGCTGCACCACATCGGCAGTGCGAAGTGGGCAGTCGGGAAAGATGGCCGACACCGCAGCCAGCAGATAATCAATTTCAGCCGGGTCGGTACGGGCCGCCCCCGGATCGCCCAAAAACGGAATGTCGGTGGTGCCGATGAGCACCTGAGCGTTGAGGAAGGGCAGCACGAAGATCGGCCGGCCGTCGCCCGCCTCGGCATAGATGCCCTCACCGCCGAGCGCCTCGTGGAGCTTGCTGTTAGCGATAATGAGATGGCTGCCCTTGGTGCCACGGATGAACTGCTGCGGCCGGGCCGCCGGCGGCAGCGGCCCGGCCGCTGTCGTCAACGCGGCAATGGTTTCATCGACCCAGGCCCCGGTGGCATTGACGATGGCGGTGGGACGAACACGAAGAGCGGTCGCGGTGGTGGTCAATCCCAGCGGCGTTAACACCAGCTCGCCCATGTCGCTCATCTGCCAGCTGTGATGCGGCAGTACGTGCAGGCTGACCTGCCGCTCAACAGCCACCCGCCGGGCGTCCACCAGCCATTCAACCGTGAGTCGCTCAGGCGCGAGGCACTGGGCATCGAAATAGGTTGCCACAAACGGAAACCGGCAACGATCGACCAGCGGCAGACCGGCAGCGGTCGAGCGGTGCAGCTGGTGGGCTGGCCAGGCCGGGTCATCGGCAAAGCGGTCGTACAGCCAGAGGCCAATGCCGACCGCCAGACTGCCCCGGCCACCACTGCTGAGCCGCCGGGCCAGCGACTCCCAGCCGATAAACCGGGCTGCAGCAGCCAGTAGGCCGCCGCCCCGCCGGGCCAGCGGAATGGCGAACCGGAGTGGCCGCACAAGATGGGGAGCCAGCCGCGTCAGCCGATTTCGTTCGGCCAGACTTTCCCGAACGAGGTCAAACTCGCCATATTCAAGGTAGCGGAGGCCGCCGTGGATCAGGCGGGTCGACCACGCGGTTGTGCCACTGGCCAGATCGCCGGTGTCAGCAATCACGACGTCGATGTTGCTGAGGACCAGCTGTCGGGCCAAGGCGGCCCCGTTGATACCACCGCCGAAGATGACAACCGTTGGCCGTCCGCTCGATAGGCGGGCGGGCTCAGCGGTCGTTGGTGGATCGTGAAACGCCGTCATGCCAGTTAGTGTTCCCGCCGCGCTGCATGTTTGTGAAGACCGACTCTGCCACCCCCCGAAGACTGCTGCCGGCGGGCCCTTGGTGGATAGGCCTCGGCATGACGATGCTGCAT
>Ga0114919_10001599_pt1 | contig 18094 bp, 12 predicted proteins | sample BlataG_FD_88682 | JGI IMG/M metagenome (GOLD analysis project Ga0114919, IMG submission 88682) | Deep subsurface microbial communities from Black Sea to uncover new lineages of life (NeLLi) - Black_00105 metaG | ecosystem: Environmental > Aquatic > Marine > Oceanic > Sediment | place: Atlantic... | reverse complement strand
TTTTGTCCAAGTAGTAGAATAACAGGATTTAGAATTGGAGAGAAATTGACAAAAGAAAAGACAAAGGCTGTTTCTAATTTGTTCAAGAATGAATTTATTATTGAGGGGAATTTTAATGATCTGTATCAAGGAGATATCCAAGATATTTCTGATTTAGAACTTATAAATCACATAGATTACTTAATTCTTGGTAAAAAAGAATCTTCTTTCTCCCAAGACACTAGATTAGGAGATTTAATTTCTTGTACTCTGCATCTAGATTTGAAAATATTCTCAATAAAAACTGGAGAAATTATCTCCTCTAATTCATTTAAGGAGGCAGGAGTTGGGATAGATAACAAGAAAGCCGAACAACAAGCTATTGATAGAATAGTTAAAAAAGTGGAGAGTTTCGTTTTAACTAAAATTAAAAAATAAAGAGGTTAAAATGTTTAAATTCAAAAAATTTATTATATTGATTTTAACTTTAACCTTTCTATTCTGTACTCGTTTTTCTTATTCTCAAGATTATCTCGATATCGCTTTAGATAAGTTAACTGAGCAAATTAATCAAAGCATGCTCGAACAAAAGAAAACCAAAATTGCTATTCTCCCTTTTCCAAATTTAAGCAACGAAATAACTAAGCTAGGCAGCTATCTAGCTGAAGAATTGACCACAAATCTGTTCATGACAGGCAAGTTTAAAATTGTAGAAAGGAGTTTATTGAAGCAAGTTTTAGATGAACTCAAGCTCAGCCAAACAGGTGTTGTAGACCCTGATTCTGCTAAAGAATTGGGGAAAATGGCCGGAGTCGATTCTATAGTCACAGGAACAACCGCAGATTTGGGTTCATATGTTGCTGTTAATTGTAGATTGATAGAAACTGAATCAGGAGAAATTTTTGCTGTGGCTAAAGCAAAGATTAAGAAAGATGCCAGCTTGACTAAGATTATGGAGGAGGTAATTGAAACTCCAGAAATCAAAAAGGCGAGACAAATAGAGAAGAAAAAGGAAGAAGATCCCTTAATTATCGAATATGAAAATAAGGTCTATAAAATAAAAATAGAAGATTTTTATTCGCCAGTTCTAAGACAAACGCAGCGAGCATTAGGAGGCGATTTATCTGGATATTATATTTACAAAGTTACTAGTGCTTTGATAACTGAAGATGAAATCACCTTTAACGTCTTATTTACTAACCATACAAATAAGGTTATCAAATTCATAAGAAAAACTCCCGAGACCTGGGAGGAGCCATTCATATACGATAAATTTGGAAATAAATATAACTGTATTTCTTTTACTCCTAGCGAGGATGAGCAGGTAACATATCTTCAAAAAATTCCTGTAAAAGGAACGATTATATTTCCGAATCCAAGCAAAAAAAATAAAAATATTAAAACTGTAGATTTAGCATTTCAAATTAGTGGAAAACCACTTCTAATTAAATATGCCATCTTTCGTGATCTAAGTATAATAAAAGATGAAAATTCTACTCAAGATCTATAGGGTATGGAAAATTAGGAAATTTTATTCAAGTAACAAAAAGAGGGGAAAAATGATCAAATCAAAATTAATTTTAATAACAATATTTTTTGCATCAACTTTTATACCTAATTTTATTTATGCCCAAGAAGATCTGGATACTGCAATAAACAAGTTAGCAGATAAAATTAGTCAACACATGGCTGAAAAAGAGAAAACTAAAATAGCTGTAATCCCTTTCCAAGACTTAAAGACTGATATGATCACTACATTAGGCAAATATATTGCAGAGGAACTTACTACTGCTCTGTTCAATAGTGGAAAATTTCATATAATGGAAAGGAACCTGCTAAACAAAGTCCTTGATGAACTTAAGTTAAGTCAAACAGGTGCTGTGGATTCTTCATCTGCAAAAGAGTTGGGAAAAATTACTGGAGTTGATGCAGTTGTTACGGGGACTATTCAAGATCTAATAACAAGAGTAGCAGTTAATTGCAGGCTAATTGAAACTGAAACCGGTAATATTTTTGCGGCTGCGTCTGAGAAGATTTTGAAAGATGAAACAATATCCAAACTCATGGAAGAAGTAATTGAACTTCCTAAGGCTGAGAAGGAAAAAATTGACGAAGAAAAAGAGATTGAAGGGCCTAGAACATATGATGCAAATAGATATATTATAGATCAAATTTTTACCCTTCAGTCCAAATATGATAGAGATATCAGTTTCCGTGGTGGATGGTTCAGACTTGAGTTTGTATCAATCACAATTGATGAATATATGGAAGTGAAAGTATTTTTTGTTAACCCCTACTATGCTCATCCAGTAGCATTTGACTTCCCAAAAATAGTAGATGATGAAGGAAATAATTACTTATCATCAAAAATCAAAGGAAAAATGAGACAAACAAGATGCAATAATGGCAAATGTTTTAAAGTTCAATTGCCTGGAAACGGAAGGGTACCTTTTGTCTTTGAATTTCCATTTATCCCGAAAACAGTAAATAAAATATGGTTTACTTTAAATGATCAGTCTATAGAAATTGATTGGCAATATGTTTTAAAAAAACCTTTAAATAACTAAAATTTAAAACAAATTTTTTTGATTTTTCTATTTCTTTATTATAAGTAAGTTTTTCAGAATTTTCCTATAATTAGTCTTTAATTAATTTCCACTCTTTTTTTACATGCCCGAATGTTAAGAGGCGTGATAATTTACAACTGAATCGGCGCATCTCTAACTTAGATCGGTTACGAATTTCCGGCATAAACTGTACATTTTTATTTTGCCATAAAGTGTACATTTTTAACTTGACATTGACAACTAGGAAAGAGTTATTCTTTTATAGATTTTATTTGTTAACTTGTTATACCTTTTTTTTATTCACAAAGTTTTTTAAAATATTTAAGTCAAAAAACTATAAAACTATATAAAGCTATACGCCGATCCAGCTCGTAAAAGTATAAGCCGCTTGACATTTTTTTTAATGGTGATTTTGTTTCAAGATAGACTTTTTCTGCAGTAATCGGAATCGGTGATGCAAAAGCGGTTGCATACAGCAAAAGGAACAAAATGCTTTTATTTAAGAAGAATCTTTGCATAAATCTATTTTTTACCAAAAAATTCATCATTACAGCTTTTTATAAATATATGTTGAAGTTATTTCTACAGCATATTACAGACCATCCGGTGTTCGCGGCCCTCCAGGCCTGTCGCCGGATTTAATAAGAAGCAAAATGTAAAAAGGTAAAAAATCAGAATGTCACTCACCTATTCCTCGCTAGGCGAAAACCGCCATTGTAGTTCCTGCCAGACGGCCGGAATTTTGCGCGATTGGCAGAACGAACATAATCCGCATAGACGCTGAAGGATGAGCCGCCACGAATGACTCGCTCAGAGCCCGACGATGGACCTTGAGGATTACGCACAAAACCTGAAGTATAATCTCCGTACCAGTCCGAGCACCACTCCCAGACATTGCCCAGCATGTCATAGAGTCCCCAGTCGTTGGGATCCTTCTGCCCAACAGGATGAGCCTTTTCATGTGAATTATTATACCACCAGGCAATATTGCTCAGGAACCCATACCGATCACTAGTCGTTCCTGCCCGGCAGGCGTACTCCCACTCCGCCTCAGTCGGAAGGCGAAAGTTCTTCCCAGTCTGGCTGTTTAAACGGTTTATGAAATCCTGGACATCAATCCAGCTAACGCACTGGACAGGATAATTGTCCCCTCGTGCATAAGAAGCCGAGGGATTGAATCCCTTCACTTTTTCCCACTGCCTCTGTGTTACCTCATGCTTCCCCATCCAGAAACCATCTATAGCCACTCTATGCACTGACCGTTCATCATCATCCCCGGAATTGGATCCCATCAAAAACTCCCCTGCTGGAATCCAAACAAACTCCATTCCTGTCACAGACTCTCTCCAGATCTGGCCCTGTCGAGGTTCAGTCAAGACTTCAATTCTCTCCCTCGCCTCAGAGACATGGCGGCCTGAGGGATAGGAATTAAGATAAGCCCTGTAGGCACTTTGCGTATTCTCCTGTTTCGCCCTTCTGAAGGCGTCATCATCCTGGGCTTCAGCTCTCCTCCATTCAGCCTCCTGCTGGCGTCTTTGTTCCTCTTCCTGGACAGCATTAATCCGACCTCTTGCCTCGCTCGCATGACGGCCGGTGGGAAAGTCAGAAAGATATTTCCGGTAGGCTTCAATGTTCTCGGCCCTCGACGCGACCCCCCAGGCTGACTCATCCGCTAAAACCTGCCCCTGTCTTGCCGCCTCAAGCTGTACCTTCTCTGAAGCCCCAGATCTTCCGCCTATATCTGTTAGAACCACAAACAACCCGACACTCATTACCAGTAGGACAGCAAGCAAAATCAAAAATAAACTTCTTGCGGGGACAATCCTTTTCTCAGCCGGTCCGGTTCTTTTCTTCCTTGCTTTGGGTATCTTGACTGTGATCTCGGCATCCCTGCCGGCCAGAGCAGTTTGTATCTCTTCAACACTCTGAAACCTATCTTCCTTCTTCTTCTCCAAACACTTCAATATTACAGAATTTAGATGCTCTGACACATCTTGTATCGGTTCGGGTTGCTTGGTTAATTGTTGGTGAAGTATATCCCCCTGGGTAAATGGAGGGTCTCCATTTAACATCTCATAAAACACGCATCCTAATGAATAGATGTCCATGCTAACAGAGGGAGGCTCACCATTAATCTGTTCAGGTGAAGCAAAATAGATTGTAATAGTGATAGGACTTCCTGTAGATTTTGAATAAGTCTCTCTCAAACTTACTGCTATCCCAAAATCCATTATCTTCACTTCACCTTCATCTGTTATCATGATATTCCCGGACTTGAGGTCTCTGTGTATGACTCCCTTCTTGTGCGCATACTCAACTCCATCCAATATCTGATTGGCTAATTCAAGAAACGATTTCTCATCAAGGCGTTTCTGAGGTTGGCTATATATGTAATCAGTGAGCTTTTCTCCCCTCACATACTCCATTACAATATAAGGGGTTTCTGTGCTTCTTTTAAAGTCGTATGCCGCGGTTATATTATCATGCCTGAGTTGCTGGGATAGTTTAAACTCTCTTTTGAATTGATCTGTGGATTTTTTATCGGAAAAAGTTTGAGGAAGAAGCGTCTTTATCGCTATTTCTTTCTCCCATTCTTTGTCATATGCCTTATAAACTGCACCCATCCCCCCTTCACCGAGTTTCTCGATGATTCTATAGCGGTTGTCTAGAATTTTACCATTTTGCATTTTATTTTACTTCAATAAAATCAACTTCATAAGTACCATGACTTGTAAAAATCACTATAGATTCTCCAGTAAAAGCTGGGACAGTTTCAACATAGCATTTATAATTGTTGATATAAGCCTCAAATGTATTGCCTTTTCTAACAACTCTAATTAAATGCCATTGATATTCATCAAAATCATAGGCATTTACTCCTACCAATCCAACTTCTCTAGTTGGACTACCTTTAGTCTCAATCCATAAAGGAATATCATTATATTCATTTTGTCTCCATCCGGTTACCAAATATTCATCTTGAGATATATTGTTAATACGAATTGTAAGATGATCTGATCCAGTTCCCCATCCTTTGTTTCCACTTTTTATTAGCCTTGCTTTAATAGTGATTTGATAATTCTTACTTAAATTTATATTTGTATAAGTGAATTTCAGGTGATCATTTTCAAGCCTATTTTCAATTCTTAAAATACCATTTTCAACAAAATATAAACCTGAACCGTTAACTTTCCAACAGGAATCTAAGAAATTATTATTGAAATCCTCAAATAACTTTACTTTTTCAGATTCTATTATACTTCTTTTTATTTTTCTTACTAAAAACTCGAGTAAAAAATATTCTGTCTTATACTGACCTATCCTAGTTCTTTTTGTTGCTTTCAGTAAAATACCTATAGGTTTTGAAAAATCATTCTCATTCCAAACTAAATTGAATCGGATCCTTGGCGCAGTGAATTCACAATCAGGTGTTGGCAATTCTAAAGGAACTTTTTCATAATCATCTTTAACAAACTTTTTTAAGATCGTTCTTCTCTCTGCATCTGTTCCTATTGCTTCAGCTGCTGATGCTATCGAAATTGCTATCCCTCCAACAGTGCTCAAAGCTTTGCCTAATACCTCTCCTATCATTGTCCTAGTCCACCTTGACGATTTGCTTTTTTTGTAAAAATTTCTTCTCGATCCAGATTTCGGGTATCCTAACTCAACCACTGCACCTGAAAATTCATAGCGACCTTTGGAAAGAGGGATAACGGAAATCCTGGGTGGCAATAGTAAGCTAAGCTCAATATCTGGCCCCCAAAGTGTAGGTATCCATTTATATCGATGGGCATTATTGTCCCAATTCACCGGAAGCAAATCCAAATTGAAAGTGTTTAACTTGCCAACAACCAAATTCTTAGGTCCAGTTATCCTACAGTTAAGCCAATCATTTAATGGCAAATCAGTCTCAAAATATATTTTATTCAGTCCCTCTGATTTTATAAAGCACGGTAATATAAGAATTAAAATACAAATTAATAAAAAATATAAAATTCTTTCTGGATTAAATAAATCCTTAATCAATTTTGATATTTTTAACATTTCTATTCCTTACTCGACGAGGACTGTCCAATACGGCTTGCCGTCTTTCGTGAAGAATTCTTTTCTCATATCGAGAAGTTTCTTGCTCAACAGAAAGCGATTGACCGCATCCTCATCGGAAAACCTGCCTTCCTCATTAAACAGTAATGTAAAAATTCTTATCGGCATCAGTCTACGCTATCCGGCGGCATGGCGGCAGGGCCGCGGCCGCCGGATGAAAAAAGAAGAAAAAGGTAAAAAGATAAAAAACCAAAAAGTAAATCATTTATCCTTCGCAAGGCGAAAACCGAGATTGGCGCCCCTGACAGACGGGGGGTAGCCGACACGGTCGGCCGAACGCACATGCTGCGCAGCGCTGTGCCACGAGCCACCGCGATAGACTCGGGACGAGACCAATGCAGACCCTGTGGGGTTTCTCACATAGCCAGGGTTATATTCCCCATACCAGTCCTGACACCATTCCCACACATTCCCCAGCATGTCATAAAATCCCCATGCATTCGGTAGCTTCTGACCGACAGGATGAGTCTGTCCTCCCGAATTCACATTATACCAGGCAATATCATCCACCCTTCCATACCGCTCTCCCGTCGTCCCCGCCCGGCAGGCGTATTCCCACTCCGATTCCGTGGGAAGACGAAAGCTCTTGCCCGTTCGGTTGTTCAACCGTACTATGAAGTTTTGTGCATCTCCCCAGTTCACCCTCTCCACAGGATAGTTGTCTCCAGACTGGAAATGAGACGGATTGCTGGACATGATTTTTGTCCACTGACCCTGGGTCACCTCGTGTCTCCCCATCCAGAACCCATCCACATAAACCCTATGCACCGGCTTCTCATCATTATCTCCCCCCGCTGAACCCATCTGAAACTCGCCCTCAGGTACCCAGACAAACTCCATCCCAGTTACAGGCTCCCTCCATACCTGGCCCGCTCGGGGCTCAGCCAGCTCCTCTATTCTCCGCCTCGCCTCAGCCAATCGCATCTTCAGATTCTGTATTTCAGAATTTCCAGGCATTATTTCCGATAGTTCTGAGAGTAAATTTTCTGCTTTATTCAAATTGCTTAATTTTATAGCTTCTGAGACTGTACTAATTAATTCAGAAGCTTTTTTTTCCTTTTCTTTTATTTTCTCAATTTCCTTTGTTTTTATCCTTGCATCAGAAGAATATTTTCCTTCAGGATAATTTTTTATATAATTTTGGTATGAATTTATTGTTCCTACTTTGACAGCATAATTCCAAGCATCCATATCAGCTTTTTTTTCCTTTTCTTTTATTTTCTCAATTTCCATTGTTCTTACTTTGACAGCATAATTCCAAGCATCCATATCAGCTTTTTCTCTTTTTTTATATAAATAGTACGATAATGACAAAACTAGTGAAATAATTACCACAAATCCAATAAATATCCCTTTTGTCATTTTCCTTTTTTTCTTCTTAGTGATGTTTTTGAGCTTGATTGTAATTTTCGGTTTTTCGTCATGTTTAATTATTTGATGTTTTCCTAATACTTTTTTTAATTCTTCAATACTCTTAAACCTATCCTCTTTTCTCTTTTCTAGACACTTAAATATTACAGAATTTAGATGCTCTAACGCATCTTGTATCGGTTCGGGTTGCTTGGTTAATTGTTGGTGAAGTATATCCCCCTGGGTAAATGGAGGATCTCCCGTCAACATCTCATAAAACACGCATCCTAACGAATAGATGTCCATGCTAACAGAGGGAGGCTCACCATTTATCTGCTCAGGAGATGCAAAATGTATGGATATTGTTATTGGCCTACCAGTCGACCTTGAATACGTTTCCCTCAGGCTTGCCGCTATCCCAAAGTCCATGATCTTTACTTGCCCATTATCTGTAATCATTATGTTGCTGGACTTCAAATCCCTGTGAATTATTCCCTTCTTGTGAGCATGTTCTACCCCATCCAATATCTGACTCGCTATTTTCAGAAAAGTGCCCTCATCCAATTGATGATTAGGCTGTTTGTATATATAATTTGTAAGGATTTGTCCTTCAACGTACTCCATTACTAAATAAGGAAATTCCTCACTTCGTTTAAAGTCATAAGTTGCTGTGATATTATCATGTCTGAGTTCCTGGGAGAGCCTTACTTCCTTCTTGAACTGATCGGTAGCTTTATCGTCAGAAAGCGCTTCTGGTTTAAGCAATTTAATGGCTACCTCTTTCCCTAATTCCTGATCATAAGCTTTATATACTACGCCCATACCACCCTCACCGAGTTTCTCGATGATTCTATAGCGGTTGTCGAGGATATCATTTTTTTGCATTTAAAATTTAAAACCGATTATTAATTATATCTTCATAGCCAGAGGATCAGCGTTAGAATCAATCTGGCCCTATTTTTTTTACAATATCTTTGGGTTTGGGCAATGGAATATTGTTTTCTTTCGTCTTACGAAAAACAGCATGATTATACTTTATTGATAACACAAAACCATCAGCCAGCTTATGGCCGACTTTTATATTATATGGAAATCCTGAGGAGTCAGTCACAATAATAAAAAATTTGCCTTTGACCTTGACTATACCTATAATTGTTAGATCATCGATTAACAATTTATCAAATTTGTCCTCCGCCACCAAAGTAAATTTCTCGAAAAGGGTCTTTCTTTAATTCTGCCTTTGATGATGTAGAGGAAACTATAACCTGCTTCGCAGTTAAGTAAAATTCCTGGCATTTATTATCTTTTTCCAATATTTGCTTACAGAATACAAGAGTAACGTTGGAAATATTCGGACTATTCTCCATATTGTCAAAAAAATCTGCGATTTGAATGTTAGAAAGTGCTCTCCCTTTACATGTCATTTCATGGTTTTTATATTTAAGTTCTAATAAGTAAACATAATCGGGAATGTTTTTATATAAAGCATTAAAAAGTCTAAATATATTTTGTTGTTTTTCTCTCAATTCACTTAATTGTTTTTTCTCTATTTCAAAAACTTCTTTATTAAGTTTATTCTTTCCATTCAATTTATCATAAGAATATAGCTTAATTACCAATTCCATAGATAATGAAAAATTTTGTGATTGATTTTCAAGCAAACTGATTGTAATTGCATGCGGATTGATTAATTTTGGAGATTTACTTATGTTCTCCAAAAAGTTAAGCAAACTACTTGAGTTCCCTTCCAATTGAATATGTAGAGGATATTCTGAATAAAACAATTTCGGGACTACATCGGATGGAAAAAATTCTTTTACGTTAAAGTGAAAACTATTTAGAGTTAGCTGAATACTTCTAATTTTTGAAGAAATTTCTTTTTTTTCTATAAAAAAAGGATACCTGGTTTTAATAAATCTTGCTAAATCAATTTGATCGAAAGACGTTTCTTGTAAGGAGCTTTCCAATGTAGGTGCTGCTTTTTTTAATTTAGTGCTTCCTTTTCTTTCTGCTTCGGTTATCGTTTTTTTTTGAATATTGACTTCGTTATTTTTAAAGGAAAAATTCTTATCTAATATAAACTTAACCAATAGATATCCTAATACAACCAATATAAAAAATAGAATAACCGCAATGGATTTCACAAACCAAGGAATCCTTCTCTTTCCAGGAACAGGTTTAGGCGACTTTTTCCTCGCCTCTGGTATCTTTCTCGTTATATAAATATCTTTGCCTTGCAACGCTAGCTTAAGCTCAGCTACATCTTTAAACCTATCCTCCTTCCTCTTCTCTAAAGACTTAAATATAACTGAATTAAGATGTTTTGAAACGTGCTTAATTGGCTCGGGAGGTTTCGTCAATTGTTGATGAAGAATATCTCCTTGCCTGAATGGTGGCTCTCCGTCCAGCATCTCATAAAAAACACACCCCAAAGAATAGATGTCCATGCTAAGGGAAGGTTCCTCTCCATTTATCTGCTCTGGTGATGCGTAGTGAATAGAAATAGTAATCGGACTTCCTGTAGATTTCGAATATGTTTCCTTCATATTTGCGGCTATCCCAAAGTCCAATATTTTTACTTCACCTTCACCTGTGACCATGATGTTCCCAGATTTAAGGTCTCTATGAATCACTCCCTTTTTGTGCGCGTGCCCTACTCCATTCAATATCTGATTAGCCAATTCCAGGAAAGCAGACTCATCAAGCCTATTATTAGGTTGTCTGTAGATATAATTTGTTAGAATCTGGCCATCGACATATTCCATAACAATGAAAGGTGTTTCTTCAATTAATCTTAAGTCATAGGTCGCAGCAATATTTTCATGTCTGAAATCTTGCGTGAGATTGACTTCTTTCCTGAATTGATCTGCCGCCCTTTCGTCGGAGAATGACTCGGGAAGAAGCGTTTTTATCGCAACATCTTTTTTTAAATCCTGATCATATGCTCTATAAACTTCCCCCATGCCTCCTTTGCCTAGTTTCTCCATAATTTTATAGCGTTTATCTTTATCGAGTACTTCGTCTTTTTTCATTTTCTCTTCATAAAATAGCTAATAATATTCCCAACAACGTAAAGAATAAAACGCAAAGGACATAAACTAGCAACCTAGTCTTTTTCATTTGAGAAAAGCTTTCTCTCATTACTGAAACAATCACTACAGCCACTATTACGCCTAAAATCCCTCCACACAATGCAAATAAAAGTAAAAAATTGAGATTTATCATTTCTATCTTTGAAATTGTCGATGGTTCAATCTCTGTTTTCTCTTCTTCTATTCCTGGCCTCTTTCCCTTAATAAATGGGCTAAAGAGCTTTTTCTGTTTTGCTTTCATTTCATTATAATCAACCATCACTTCAAATTGATGGAGGGCTTTGAATTTGATATCAGAGAGGTCATAGATAATTACGTATTGATTTTGGAGTTGCCTTGCAATGGCCTGATAGAGTCTTATAAGCTCCTCTGGGTCTGAGGTGAAAAAACTATATCCTCCTGATCGAGAAGTCAGTAATTCTAAATATTCTCTATTTATATTTTTACCAAGACCTACTGTATAAATTGGAATACCGCTTTTCTCAGCTGATTTTAGACTTTCTTCCTCACTTACATTCCATATAGTATTTTTTCCATCACTTAGTATAATAATGGCTTTTCTCGGCGCTTCTATACTTCTAGACTTTTCTACTGCTGCTGAAACAGCATTGTAAAGGGCTGTATCTTTACCTATGTTTATGCTCTTAATAGTATCAACTAATTCCTCTTTATCCGCTATCAACTCCGAATGAAAATGAATCTTTGTGTGAAAAGACATTATCTGAATTCTATCGTTCTTTCCAGAACGAGCGATAAAATCAATTGCAGCCTTTTTGGCATTATCAAATGGATTTCCCCGCATGCTACCACTACAATCAATTGCTAGAATGATACTCAACCATTCCTTGTCAGGAAAAATGCTTGTCAACTTAAAATTAGCCAGTGCTACTCCGTCAGATACGATATTAAAATTTTCTTTTTTTAGTCCTAAAATGCTTTCCCCATTATCATCAGTAACTGAAACATAAGCTCTGATTGTTGGGTATTGAGCAAAATTAAAGCCAGCAATATTTACTTTAAGTCCAGTATTCGTTTGAGAAAATATTAGTACTAAAGTAAATATTAACAAGATTAAGATAGTGAAAATACAAATAGTTATTCTCATTTTTTCTCTCCAGGCTTGTTTTTTAAGCCATTAACCATCATTATTTCCCTGACCTTTCCTCCAAATAATTTCTTGCCATCTTTATGAATAAATAATTCTATTATATATTTACCCTCTAAAAGATTCGCTTGGTGGGCTTCTATAATATCTGAAAGCTTTATTTCATTATTTTTTATATTGCCATATACAAATTTTCTTATCTCAGGTGATTTATCTAATGCTATTTCTATCCGATAGCTTATCTTTTCATCTTTATAGCCTGTCCAGCGGAAGCAAACATTACTAAGTTCGCTTATGAGGAATGAATCTTTATCAGGAATAATCTTAAATAGAGGATCATATTCTACGCTTGCGCCTTTCTGCTCTGTTCTTTCAGCTTTAGCGATCTCTTCTTCTTGTAAAGCTTCCTCTATTTTTTGTTCTGATGGAAATTCTTTTTCTTCTTCTAATTTTTTATTTTTTTCATCTTGGCTTATGACATACTTATCAGCTTTTTTTATCTGAAAAAGATTATGAAAAGTAAAATCAGATGTTTTAATTTTATATAATAAAAATCCAACTGAACTGATTAAAATAATTGTAAGTCCGGCAGCAATTATTTTCAGTTTCGCAGTTAAACCAGTATCAAGCTTTTTTGATTTTGCATATTTCCTGGCTAAAATCTCTGGAGGAGGTAATAATTTTATTTTATTCTTTGCTCTCTTGATAGTTCCAAATTCAGCCATAGCAACAGTAATATTATCATCTGAACCCTTTGAATATGCTAAAGAGACCAGATTATTACATGCCTTTTTAATATCAGATGTTCCCACAATATTCTCGTAAATATCTCCTTCATTGACGCTATTTGACAATCCGTCTGAACAGATAAGCAAAGCACAAGGTTGATCAATTATGCTAAATTTATCTCCTTTTGGAAAAAAATCTACTTCAACTTCTCCCTCTTCTCCCAAGCTCCTGTAAAGAGCGCTTCTAAAAGGACTCTTCTTGGCTGCCTCTTCTGTCATTGTGCCTCTTCTTACTTCTTCTGCCACCTCTGAATGGTCTTCAGTTATTTGCCAGACTTCTTCTTGATTGTTATAGTAACATCTGCTGTCACCTACGTTAGATACAATGTATTTATCCCCAATTACTAGAGCAATAACTAAAGTAGTCCCCAGACCTTGATTCCTCTCATCTTTATCGCTAATTTCTCTAATTTTTCTATTAGCTCCCTGATATAGTTGGTTGATGTTTTGTTTAAGTACAGAAGGGGTGATTGATTTTAGTTTAGGGAAAACATTTTCACAATATTCCTTTACAGTATCAATTGCTGTCTGGGCTGCAATCTCTCCAGATGCTTGTCCTCCCATACCGTCGGCTACTGAAAGCACAATAGTACGCTTTCCCATCATGCTCAAATTAATCGCATAGGATCTGTCTTGGTTTAGCGAACGTCTCCCTATGAAAGTCTTAACAAAATAGTCATATTTTTTTGGAGAACTTGTATAACTTGTTCTTCTCCTTAACATGGTTCCTTTGTATAGCCAGCTTTTCCTTAGCTCAATTAAAGAACATAAAAGGCTCGATGTATTATATTTCTAGGAATTTTTTGAAGTATTCTTATTTATCCTTTCTTTAAAGTTAAAATAAATCTTATCAACATTAGAAATTCTTTTTTACTCTAGCTTTTTGTGGAGATTTCATCTTAGCTAGTCAAATTTAGAATTAATCCTTTATTTCTTTTTGTTTAATAACTACATTTTCTTTAATTTTAGAGTTGTATTTTTTGTTTTCTGCATATTTTTTCATATCTTTTTTATATTGGCTTTTCCTTATACTGTGACCTATCATCCCAGGAATTATAGTAATTCCAAAACCTACACCTGCAATCGTTAATGATTGAGTAGCTGTATTTTTCTCGGGATTATTCTCTAATTCCTTTTCCGCATTTAATGCACCAATTAAAACAACTACAATTCCTGTAAGAAAACAAATCTTTTCAAAAGTCGATTTTAGAACACCTCTTGGTTCAGTTGGAGAAATTTCCTCTTTCAGCTCAGTGCCGTAAGGAGCAATTAATGTTATGCCTATCAGTTTCTGTCTTAAATAAGTATCACCAGATTTCTTATTCTCTGTCTCAAGGATATACTCGTACCTTCCAGATTGAAGAAATGCTCCAGAATTATCCCGCCCGTTCCAATAAAAAGTGTCTCTTATAGAGTTGTTGTTCTTATCACGGTAACGATCCCTCTGATAATACCCGTTAGTTTCTTTTATCCTGAATTTCACATCCCCATAACTGCTTAGACTATAATCAACAATGGCTTTTTCCAGGTAAGGTCTAAAACTTGTTGGGCGCACACTAAACTCCTCAATAATTGATACCTCACCCCTTGCTTCTTTATATAAATTCCTCACTTCTTCAGGATACTCGATCTCACCCAAATAATAATCAGGATCCAATTTAACAATTTCCCTGAAATATCCCTTTGCATCTTCTCTTCTCCCTAGAGCAAGTTCAGATAAGCTTAAATAAACATAGGCTTGAATCTTTATTTCCTTACTCAAACTGTAATTCAAAGCTGATTTCAATAAGTTAATAGCTTCTTCAAAATATGCATTTTTGTATTTCTCTATACCATCTTCAACTCTCTGTTGCCCTTCACTCATTTGGGAATGAAGCGGTAGTTCAGATATCAAGAATAAAAAAGTAAAAATTAAAAAAACTGAAATGGACTTATATCTTGAAGACATTCTTTTACCCATTTTTTAATCCTCCTGAATTATTTTAATTTCCCATTTATTGAGCGTACAGTTAAATGTTATTACAAGTCTGTTTGTTATATTTTTTATAACATTAAATCTCCCCTCAAAAGAAGGATAACCGAGCTTTTCAATTCTTATTTTGTAACTCCCCTCTAGTATTTTCTTTATACTAATCCCCGATGTCTCTTTTAAAAAAATATTATCTATATATATCTTTGCATATGGATTGCAAGCAATAAACAATTCACCAACATTATAAACAATATTTTTTATCTTCTTTCTTTCAATATTGATATTTCTTACAATTGATTCACCTCCCCAGACATCAGAGGAATTAATCTTCAAAGTGTGTTTTCCTATATTTAGCCTTATATTTTTTGAATTGTACCTCTTTCCATCTACATAAATTTCTGCCTCACCAGGAAATATAATTTTCAATGTGCCTTGATAAGGCTGTAAAATATAATTTTTATGAATATTTTTGTCAGCAGTTATTGTTACTTGTTCTCTGACTTCTTCAAAGTTTGATTTTACAATCCGTAAATCGTAAGTCCCAGGCTTATGAGCTAATGTTAAGGGAGTATTTCCTCGCTCAACTTCATCCAGATAAACTGAAGCTCCAGATGGATCAGACTTAACAATTAAGATTCCTAGGATCAATGATAAATTATAGATCTTATTAATGTTCTTATTAGAATTTATCGTTACTTGATCATTGATTTCTTTATAATCTGATTTTTCAATCCTCAGCTGATATGCACCAAATTCAAGAGGCAAAGTTAAAGGAGTCCATCCTTTCGGGTTTCCGTTTATAAAGACTGTAGCCTCTGAGGGATTAGATTCAATGTTTAATTTGCCTTTAAGTACTGGAATAGACTTATTTAGAACAATTTGTGGTTTTTCTTTCATTTCTGATTCTTTCTTCAAAATGAAATCAACAAACATATACCCTAATATACCTAAAGCTATAATCAGAACAGCTATAGCCGATTTCAGAAACAATGGAATCCTTCTCTTTTCACGATCTGGTCGAGGCTTCTTTTTCTTAACCTCTGGTATCTTAACTGTTACTCCAACATCTTTGCCTACCAATGCTAACTTAAGCTCTTCAATAATCTTAAACCTATCCTCTTTTCTCTTTTCCAGACACTTCAAGATCACTGAATTCAGATAAGGTGAAATATTCTCTATTGGCTTTGGCTTCTTTGTCAACTGCTGATGAAGTATATCACCTTGAGTGAACGGAGCATCTCCTGCTAACATCTCATAAAACACGCATCCTAGCGAATATATATCCATACTTTCAGATGGAGGCTCACCATTTATCTGCTCCGGGGATGCAAAATGTATGGATATTGTTATTGGCCTACCAGTCGACCTTGAATACGTTTCCCTTAAGCTCGCCGCTATCCCAAAGTCCATGATCTTTACTTGACCATTATCTGAAATCATAATGTTGCTGGACTTCAAATCCCTGTGTATTATTCCCTTCTCGTGAGCATGTTCTACTCCATCTAATATCTGACTCGCTAATTTCAGAAAGGTGCCCTCATCCAATTGATGATTAGGCTGTTTGTATATATAATTTGTAAGGATCTGTCCTTCAACGTACTCCATTACTAAATAAGGAAATTCCTCACTTCGTTTAAAGTCAAAAGTGGCTGTGATATTATCATGTCGAAGTTCCTGGGAGAGCCTCACTTCCTTCTTGAACTGATCGGTAGCCTTATCGTCAGAAAGCGCTTCTGGTTTAAGCAATTTAATGGCCACATTTTTCCCTAATTCCTGATCATAAGCCTTATAGACTTCCCCCATTCCCCCTTCACCGAGTTTCTCGATGATTCTATAGCGGTTGTCTAGTGTTTCGCCTTTTTTCATTTTTTTTATACATAGATTAATAGCGTTTACTATAAAATAACTTTTAGAATAAAAAGTATATACAACAAATCTTTCTTTTAAAGTGAACCGTTTAATGTATCGTAGGTACAAATTTAATTTTTCTATTTTCTAGATAGCGAATGAATAATAATATAGATACTAATGCAGAACTTACAGATATTATTAATCCATATTTATTTATTAGGCTCCATTTAGTTAAATATGATAAATATTCTTTCTCTAAAAAGATAAAGGGTCCTGATGAAATTGCCAACTTAAAATAGAGAATATGAATCCCCCACCCAAAATAAAGTATACTCAAGAAAAGAAGACTTTTTGAATACTTTCTAAATATAAGTTTTAAAGATAATATTATAATTATCAATAAAAAATAACTTACTGCAATTGCATCATAACAAAGATCTTTGACAACATTACTAAATTCACCAGTAAAAAATCTTATCCAAAAACTAATCCAAAAAATTATATACAAATAACTAAAAACTTCAGAAATAAAGTTAAACTTACCAATAGCTTTTAAATTAACTTGTATACCAATTCTTTCTTGTTTATTCTTAGGTTTGTCAATTTTTATTGTTTCTCTAGGTAATTTCTCTGTTTCTATCGTTAGCTTTTTATTCAATACATTTTTTAACTCTGCTATACTCAGAAACCTATCTTCCTTCTTCTTCTCCAAACACTTTAATATCACTGAATTCAGGTGATGCGAAATATGCTCTATCGGCTTCGGTGGAACATTTAACTGCTGATGCAAAATCTCTCCCTGATAAAATGGCGGATGCCCTGTCAACATCTCATAAAACATACACCCCAACGAATAGATATCACTTCTAACATCTGGTGTTTCTCCATTTATCTGCTCTGGTGAAGCGTATTGTATTGTCAAACTAAGCGGTTTCCCCGTTACTCTTGTATACGTCTGCTTTACCGCTGCAGCAATCCCAAAATCCATTATCTTAACCTTACCATCAGGAGCAATCATAATATTCGCACTCTTTAAGTCTCTGTGAATTACTTCCTCTTTATGGGCATACTTCACTCCAGAAAATATTTGCTCTGCTAATGTATAAAACTCATCCTCTCCTAGACATTTCCCTGGCTTCTTGAATAAATAGTGACTCAATGTTATTCCAGAAACAAACTCCATCACTATGTATGGTGTGTCTTGGTAAACTTTATAATCATAAATTCTCACAATATTTTGATGGCCGAGATCTTGACAAAGCTTCACCTCTTTTTTTAAATCTTCT
>Ga0114919_10001598_pt1 | contig 18100 bp, 12 predicted proteins | sample BlataG_FD_88682 | JGI IMG/M metagenome (GOLD analysis project Ga0114919, IMG submission 88682) | Deep subsurface microbial communities from Black Sea to uncover new lineages of life (NeLLi) - Black_00105 metaG | ecosystem: Environmental > Aquatic > Marine > Oceanic > Sediment | place: Atlantic... | reverse complement strand
TACCGCGGCGAAGATGCCGTCCAAAAGATCCGTTACTGGCTCGGCGCGACGAACCCGGACCAGGCCGAATCCGGAACCGTCCGCAGCGATTTCGGGCGCGACCTGATGCGAAACGCCGCCCACGCCTCCGACTCGCCGGAAAACGCCGAACGCGAACGCGAAATCATCGGCATGCTCCGGACCGAACCCGATCCCGAATTCAAGCGCGTCATCGAAGGCTTTCTCGCCGAAAGAACGTAACATGCCCGAGGTCCATCGGCTCACGGTCCGCGTCCGCTCGCTTGCGCTCGCGACTAGTAAAGGCAAACACCTTTCCATGCTGCGCGATGCCGGTGAGCGCAAGCGAGCGGGCTCTCCCGTCGGCCCTCGGCGCTGGACGCGCCGAGACTTGAGCGTTACAATGCTGCAGCATTGAACGCGCCTGACGCAAACGCGCAAGGATGGAGCGTGCCATGAGCGACGTGCTTCCCGAACCGGATTACACGATACCCGTGTCGTCGCGGCTGACGCGGCTGCCGCCGTATCTGTTCGGCCGCATCAACGCGACCAAACTGCGCAAACGCCGCGAGGGAGTGGACATCATCGACCTGGGGATGGGCAATCCCAGCGACCCCACGCCCAGGCCCATCGTCGAGAAACTCTCCGAAGCCGCCGCCGACCCCCGCAACCAGCGCTACAGCGTCTCGGTCGGCATCTACAACCTCCGCCGCGAAATCGCACGCCGATACGCCACCCGGCGGAACGTCGAGCTCGACCCCGAGACCGAAACCATCGTCACCGTCGGCTCCAAAGAGGGCTTCAGCCACATGTGCCTGGCCCTGCTGAACAGCGGCGACACGGCCATCGTTCCGGACCCGGCGTTTCCAATTCACGGGTACGCCGTGGTGCTGGCCGACGCGAACGTCATCAGCGTGCGCCTCGGCAACGACGAAGAGTTCCTCAAGCGCGTCGCCTACGTCGTCGAACACCTGTACCCGCGCCCGAAGATGCTGATCCTGAACTATCCAAACAATCCGACGGCCATGACTGTCCAGGACGTGGGCTTTTTCGAGGAGGTGGTCGCGCTGGCCAAACGCTTCGGCTTTATGGTGATCCACGACTTCGCCTACGGCGAAACGTGCTTCGACGGATACCGCGCTCCGTCGTTCCTCGAAGCCAAGGGCGCCAAGGACGTGGGCGTCGAGTTCGCCACCCTCTCGAAGCCCTACAACATGGCCGGCTGGCGCATCGGGTATGGTTGCGGCAACGCCGAGATGATTCGGGCCTTGGCGAAGGTCAAGGGGTATTACGATTACGGCGTGTTCCAGGCGATCCAGATTGCTGGCATCGTGGCGCTTCGGCATTGCGACGCCGACGTCCTCCACCAGGCCCGCCTCTACGAGAAGCGGCGCGATTGCCTGGTCAAAGGCCTGCATCGGCTCGGCTGGACCGACACCGAGTCCCCAAAGGCCAGCATGTTCGTCTGGGCAAAGGTCCCCGAGCAGGTCCTGGCCGGCCGCGGGACCATTGACTTTGCCATCGACCTGATGGAAAAGGCGAATGTGGCCGTCGCCCCCGGCCGTGCCTTCGGCCCGAACGGCGAAGGGTTCCTGCGTCTGGCCCTCGTGGAGAACGAGCAGCGCCTGACCCAGGCCGTCCGCCAGATCGGCCGCGCCCTTCAGGCGTGAGGTGGTGTCTGCAACGGCGTTTGCCCCCGGCGGCCCGTCGCCGCGAACGGCCGCCGAGCCATGCCCTCGGCGTTACGGCTTACGGTTTCCTCCGCGCCCGGCGGCAGGTCAATGCCGCCCCCAGCCCCGCCGCCAAAAGCCCCAGCGTCGCGGGTTCGGGGGTCGGATACTGCTGGAAGGTGAAACTCAAGGGGTTGGCGCCGGTGAGGTCTGTCTGGATCACCAGGTCGCTGTCGTCCACCCCGGGGAAGTAACTCGAGCCGGTCACCACAAGCCCGTCCCAGACGTCCAGCGCGTCGGCCCGGTTCGGCTCTCCGGCCCGCGTCGTCCACTGCTGCTGTTGGAAGTGGGGAAGCGGCTGAATGCCGAACTCGCCGGAGGCCGCCACATCGAGCCAGGCATCGTCGTGGTTCAGAACCTCCCAGTGAAAGTCGGTCCACTCCACACCCGTCTGGTTGCTAATCGACTCGGCCATGATGCGAAAGGTGCTGACCGTCTCGGCGTCCGCGAGCCGCTGAATGAAATCCATCATGATGGCGGGCCACCGATGCGTGACCGGATTCGGGCCTGTGATGAAGTCCTTGGAGATCTGGATGAGGACGTAATCGTTGTCGTGGCTGACCTGGTCCACCGTCAAGTCTACCCGGGCGTCGTCGTAGGTGACACTCCAGCCGGCGTCGGTGCCGGACGGATCGCTGAGCGGCACGGTCACCATGGTCGCGCCGGCAACCCCCGCCAGGCCGAGGATCAGCACGACGGCCAGACTCACTGCGATTGGCTTGGCATCCATGACATACCCCTTTTCCTGCGTTCCTTTGCGCCCTTGCGTTTTTTCGGACTTTGCCGTTTTCGTCCGCTTCCTTGCCGTCCGGGGTGCGGGTCTCCCTCCTTGCGGGCAACCCCCACCCGCACTCCAAAAGCCTTCTTGCCAAAAACAAAGGGGGAGCCCGGCCTTGCCCGAAGCGACGCCGTTTCCCCCGTTGCGACGACGAAGCGTGCACCGGCCGCGCACAGATCCCCCGCGCGATGCTATTCGCTTGTCACGGCCGAAACCTTGTGGAATGGTTTTGCCCAAGCCTGTCCCTTCCGACAGTGCGAGACTGTCACAGGCGGCGGATAAGGAAATGCCCCCCGAAAAGAGAGATCTTTCCCCCGTCCCCCGTCCGCAACGCGCCTCCCTCCGTGCGTCGGCCCGGTCCCGCGTTGGCGGTCTTCCGAACAGCGACACGCGGCCGGGGCCGTCTGTCCTACGAAAAAAGACGCTGGCCCGTCTGAAGTGGACTGAACCCCGGGTGCTCCGACACGTAACTGATATCCGGAAATCCGGACCTTGTCAAGTTGCCGAAAGGCGGCCGCCCACGACGGGCTGGCCGTAATCCTGCCATCCTGGATCCGCTCGATGCCATAATCCATGGTCACACCACGGCCTGGCGTTGTGCGAATTGTCCTTGACCATCTAACAGGGTGCCGGTAACGTGTTTTCCTTCTATGGCCTGTCGGAACGCCTATTCGAGAGATTGAGGGTAGATGGCGTACAACATTGTTGTGCTGGTCAAACAGGTGCCGGACACGAAACGCCTCACCGCCGACGCCATGCGCGACGACGGGACGGTGAACCGGACCGCGCTGCCGGCCATTTTCAACCCCGAAGACCTCTATGCTCTGGAGACGGCCCTTCGGATTCGCGAGCGATACGGCGGCCGCGTCACGGTCGTGACGATGGGCCCGCCTCAGGCGTGCGAGATCCTGCGCGAGAGCCTCGAACGCGGGGCCGATGACGTGGCGCTCATCACCGACCGCCGCGCTGCCGCCAGCGACACCCTGGCCACAAGTTACATCCTCTCTTGCGCGGTGCGCAAACTCGGGGCGGGGAGGGCCGTGGACCTCGTGATTTGCGGGCGGCAGGCGATTGATGGGGATACGGCCCAGGTGCCGCCGCAAACGGCTGAGAAACTCGGCTGGCCGCAGGTCACCTACGTGGAAACCGTCGAGGAGATAGGCGACGGCCGCGTCCTCGCCCGGCGCAACACGGGTCGCGGCACGGAACGCGTCTCCTGCCCCCTGCCGTGTTTGCTGACGGTCACCGACGGGGGGCCTCAGCCGCGCCCGCCCTCGGCCAGGCGGATCATGGCCGTCAAGAAGGCCCGGTCGCGGGCGGAACTTGAGCGTGACGCGCGGGATGATGCCGAAGTTCTAGCCCGGGCCGAATCGCTGAGGAAGCGCGGCCTCCTGATTACCCAGTGGGACCTCGACGACATCGAGGCGGACCTGGCGTGGTGCGGCCGTGACGGCAGCCCCACCAAGGTCAAACGCATCCAGTCGGTCGTCCTCACGGGCAGCGGGTTCAAGAAGGTCGAGCCGGCCGAGGAGGCCGTAGCCGCGATGGTCCACGAACTGATTGAGGACCACACGATCGGCTGAAGGTTTAATCGCAAGCCCAAAGGGCCGAGCGCCGAGCCATGGGGCGGAGACGCTGTTGATGATCGAAGCGAACCGGCAAGGCGACGTCTGGGTGGTGGCCGAGCAGAACGACGGCGAACTCGAGGACGTCGGCCTGGAACTGCTGTCGAAGGGCCGGGAACTTGCGGAGAGGTTGGGCGTGCGGCTGACGGCGGTTGTCCTGGGGGCCGGCGAGGCCGGTCATGCCGAGCGTCTCATTCACCACGGCGCCGACCGTGTCCTGGTTGCCGAACATCCTCTTCTGGCCCATTACCAGAGCAACTCTTACGCCAAAGTGCTCTGCCGCCTGATCGAAGAGCACAAGCCGCAGATCGTCATCTATGGTGCGACGCCGCTCGGGCGCGACCTCGCCCCGCGCGTCGCCAGCGCCATAAGAGCGGGCCTGACGGCCGATTGCACTGACCTCGATATCGGCGACCACGTCGAGCCGACAACCAGGCAGAAGTACGACCGCCTGCTCTATCAGGTCCGTCCGGCGTTCGGCGGGAACATCATTGCGACCATCGTCAACCCCGAGCGATGGCCTCAGATGGCCACGGTCCGCGAGGGCGTGATGCGGATGCCCGACGCCGACCCGGCGCGGCGGGGCGAGGTTGTGCGCTTCACGCCGGATCTGGCGCCCGAGGACCTGCCGCTCGAGATTCTCGAACACAAGCGGGCCGAGCGGAAGGTGAACCTGAAGGCGGCCCGCATCATCGTTGCGGGCGGGGCGGGTGTCGGCAGCAAGGAGAACTTCCGCCTCATCTGGGACCTGGCGAACGCCCTGGGCGCCGCCGCCGGCGCCAGCCGCGCCGCCGTGGACAGTGGGTGGATCGACAAGGACCATCAGGTGGGCCAGACCGGGACGACCGTGCGGCCGGCCCTCTACATCGCCATCGGCATCAGCGGCGCGGTTCAGCACCGGGCGGGGATGAGCGAGGCCCAGAAAATCGTCGCCATCAACGCCGACCCGAACGCGCCGATCTTCCAGGTGGCCCACTATGGAATCGTCGGCGACCTGAACCGCGCGGTTCCGATGATGATTGACGCCATTAAAAGAAGGGTGTGACGGTGGCGAACTTCTTCGAGGACAACGCCGACATTCAGTTTCACCTCGGCCGCATGGATCTCGAGCGCCTGGTGCGCATCCGCGAGCACGATTTTCGGGAAGCCGCCGAATACGATTACGCGCCCGAGAACATGACCGACGCCGTGGACAACTACCGGCGGGTTCTGTCCCTGACCGGACAAATTGCCGGCGACATCGTTGCGCCGGAGTCGCCCGAGATCGACCGGACCGGCTCCTGCCTGGTTTCCGAGGAGGGGCGCGTCCGCTATGCCCCGGGGATCGAAAAGGCACTGAAGGCGTTCTCCCAGGCGGACCTGATGGGCTTTACGCTGCCGCGGCGATTCGGCGGCCTGAACTGTCCGGGCATCGTCTATGCGATGGCCACCGAGATTGTCAGCCGCGCCGACGCGAGCCTGATGAACATCTTCGGCCTCCAGGGCATCGCGGAGACGATTAACGCGTTCGCGTCGGAGGACCAGAAGCAGCGGACCTTGCCGCGCTTCACCCGCGGCGAGGTGACCGGCGCCATGGTCCTGACCGAGCCGGACGCGGGCAGCGACCTCCAAAACATCCAACTCCGCGCCTACCAGGACGACAGCGGGCGGTGGCGCCTGAAGGGTGTCAAGCGGTTCATCACGAATGGGTGTGGCGAAATGCTGCTGGTCCTGGCGCGCAGCGAGCCTGACGAAGCCGGCGGTATGGGCCTCAGCCTTTTCTTGTGCGAACGCAATGACCGCATCCGGATTCGTCGCACGGAGGAGAAGTTGGGTATCCACGGCTCGCCGACGTGCGAGATGCAGTTCAACGATGCGCCCGCGGAACTGGTGGGCGAGCGGCGGCGGGGTCTGGTGACATACGTCATGGCGCTGATGAACGGGGCGCGGATCGGCATCGCCGCCCAGAGCCTGGGGATCGCGGAGGCGGCGTTCCGGGTGGCCCGCAATTACGCCCACACGCGCGTCCAGTTCGGCCGCCCCATCGAACAGATGCCCGCCGTGGCCGACCTTCTGGCCGAAATGAAACTGGCCATCGAATCCGGCCGCGCGCTCCTGTATGAGGCCGGCCTGGCGGCCGACTACGAGTATGGCCTCGGGGAAGCCACAGCGCGATGCGAGGACGACGACCGCCGCCGCGCGCTGAACAAGGAACAGAAGAAATACAAGCGCCTGGCCGCCTTCCTGACGCCGGTCGCAAAGTACCGGCTGAGCGAAATGTGCAACCGCGTCACCTATGAAGCCATCAGCGTTCTCGGCGGGTCGGGATACATGCAGGACTACCCGCTGGAACAGTTGTACCGCGACGCGCGGATCACGTCGATCTACGAGGGAACGAGCCAGTTGCAGGTGGTGGCCGCGGTGCGCGGCGTGACGAGCGGCACGGCCGAGAAGCGGTTGGCCGAGTTGGACGAGGCCGAGCCGCCGCGCGGCTTCAAGGGCCTCGCCGGGCGCCTTCGCCGCGCGCGAGCCAAGTTGGATGCGGCTGTCGCATACTTGAAGAAAGAGCAGGGGGCGGATTACCTGGACCTTTGGGCGCGGCCGCTGGTGGACGTTGCCGCAGAGATGTATCTGTCGTATCTGTGGCTCGGGATGGCGCGGGACTCGCGCGAGAAGGCCATCCGGGCCAAACGATTCATCCGCCGCGCCGTCCGGCGGTGCGAACACGCACTGGCGCTGATTACCAGCGGCGACCGCTCGACGCTCGACCGCTTTGACGTTCTGGTCGGCCCGACGTTCGCCGAGGAGTAATTGGACCGTCGGACCTATTTGCATAGGTAGGGCAGCACGGCGCAGGGTAGCCGGTGCGTGCAGGGTGGACGGTCGCCAGAGGGGTGGGTTTTGACCGGGAGGATGATATGGCACGGTGGCAGCGCGACCCCAGAGCCCGGCGGCGACTGGCGATTCTGCTTGCCTTGGTCGAGGTCATGGTTGTCTCGACCAACTTCTTTTGCATCTTCTCCGCCTATTTCCGACGGCTGTGCATTTCGGTCGCGCCATCTTGGCCGGGGACAAATACGGAAGGATTTCTGGTCCTCGCCGTTTCGGTGTTGTTTCTGCTTCTTGCCGCCTTTGAGGGGATCATGTACGTCAAGGGCCGACCGTGGGCGCGGCTGGCGTTTATCGGCGAGAACGCCCTTCTGGTTGTCCTGGGACTCGGGTGGTTCTTGGTTCGCATGGTGGGGCCTGTTGCACCGGGACTCCTGGTGGTCGTGTGTGGGCTTCTGTTGCCGATAGGGACGCTTTTTCCGCTTTTGTGGCCGCTCTTGACATTTCGGCCGGTGACGGTGACCGGGGATGAGACCCCGCGGGTCTGATGCCGTTCGGCCGTTCCGAAGCGGAATCTTCACGGTTTCTTGATGGCAAGGCGCTTGTGGGTTCTGTAAAATCCTTGTGTTGACTATCCTGTGGGAACCGGGACCCTGTTGGCCGGGGCCGCGTGCATGAAGATCCGGGCGACCATCATGACGCTGGGCTTCGAGAAGTACGCACTGTTGATTCTGGTGGCACTGGGCGCCGTGTGGCTGGTGCCGGCCGCCGCCCGTGCCGCGGGAGAGGCCGAGGCGGAAGGGCAACGGATCGTCCGCGTGGTCGTCAGCGGCAACGAGCGCGTCAACACCCACCGCATCCTGGGCCAGATGCGTCTCCGCGAGGGCAGCACCTACAGCCCCGCCGCCGTGGACGAGGATCTGAAACGCATCTACGACCTCCACGAGTTCGACGACGTCGTCATCCGCCCCGAGCAGGAGGACGAGGGGCTCGTACTGGTCGTCGAGGTGACGGAGCGGCCGATCCTCGGGCGGCTGGAGTTTATGGGCAACCGCCACTTCTCGGACAAGGACCTGGCCGAGACGATCGGTCTGGCCGCCGGCGACAAGATGGACCGGCACCGAATTTTCACCGGCGCGCGGGCCATCGAACAGAAATACCGCGACACGGGTTTCTATTTTGTCCGCGTCACGCTGGACGAGGATCGCCTGGCCGACCAGCACGTGGCCCGGTTCACGGTGACCGAGGGGCCGCGCGTCCGCATCCGGAAGATGGAGTTCGTCGGCAACTTTTCCATCCCTGCGCGGGAACTGGAAAAGCAGATGGAGACGCGGGCGTGGTTTCCTGTCCTGGCGTCCGGCGTTTACGATGAGGAGCGGATCGAGCGCGACGTGACCAGCGTCCGCAATTATTACATCGACCAGGGCTTTCTCGACGTCCGCGTTCAGCGGGAACTGGCGTTCAACCGCGACCGCACCCGCCTGACCATCCGCATTGTCATCGAGGAAGGGCCGCGCTACCAGGTGCGTTCGGTGGCGCTGGCCGACGTCGAGCGATTCAGCCGAGCGCTCCTGAAAAAGCAAATGGATCAGGAGACCGGCATGGCGCCCGGCGAGCCGTATACGGCGGAGAAGGTGCGGCAGGCGGTGCGGCTCGTCCGGGAAACCTACGGCGAGGTCGGATACATCGACACCGTTGTGCGCCCGGTCATCAATTTTACCGAAGAGCCCGGCCTTGTCGATGTGACCTTCCAGGTCGAAGAGGGCCGACAGGTCCGCATCGGGGAGATTCGCATCGAGGGCAACCTTCTGACCCAGGACAAGGTGGTGCGGCGTGAACTGCGCTTCTTTCCCGAGGAGCCGGTCAACGCCAAACTGATTGACCGGGCGCGCAGGCGGCTGGAAGGATCGGGGCTCTTCCGGCCGGGCTCGGTCCGGGTTGCGGCGGTCCCGACCGAGAATCCCGAGGTCCGCAATATCCTCGTCCGCGTCGAGGAAACCGAAACCGCCAACCTCATCCTCGGCGCCGGCATCAGCAGCAACAGCGGCGTCGTGGGGAACATCTCGTTCATCCAGCGCAACTTCGACCTCGCCGACCGGCCCGAGTCCTGGGACGAGTTCTGGCGCGGTGAGGCGTTTCGCGGGGCCGGCCAACTCTTCCGCATCTCTCTGGAGCCCGGCATCGAACTCCAGCGCTACCGCATCGACTTCCGCGAGCCGCATCTGGCCGACACGGACTTCAGCCTCTCGGCGAGCGGTTTCTTCTTCGACCGCCGGCGCAGCGCCTACGACGAGCGGCGCATCGGCGGGAGCATCGGTTTCGGCAAGGAAGTGCGCGACGATCTCCACGCCTTCTTGAATTTCCGCCTGGAGACCATTGACATCAGCAATCTCGACGCCGGCGTGCCGCAGGATATTCTGGACGTCGAAGGCTCCTCGTCCCTCACGAGTGCCGAGATAGGCCTCCTGAAGGATACGACCGACAGTTTCTTTTTCCCCACGGAAGGGTACCGCGTCCGGGGATCGGCCGAGCAGGCCGGGGCATTGGGCGGCAGTTACACCTTCACGAAGTTCGTGCTGGACGGCCGCAAATACTGGACCGTGACGCGGGACGTGCTGGACCGGCGCAGTGTCCTGGCGGTTCGCGGCCGGCTGGGCGTCATCGCGGGCGACGCGCCGGTCTTCGAGCGGTTCTACGCCGGCGGGCAGGGCAGCCTCCGCGGTTTCGAGTTCCGCGGCGCCGGGCCCCATGAAAGAGACACGGAGATCGGCGGGGATTTTCTGGTCCTCGCCTCCGCCGAATACTCGTTCCCGCTCTTCGAGAAGAACCTGACCGGCGTCCTGTTTCTGGACACGGGCACGGTCGAGAAGGGGATCGGGTTGAGCACCTGGCGGGCATCGGTCGGTTTCGGCGTCCGGTTCACGGTTCCGTTCTTCGGCCCCGTTCCGTTTGCCTTCGACTTCGGCTTCCCCATCGCGAAAGATGGCGACGACGATGAGGAAATCTTCTCGTTCACAATTGGGACGGCTTTCTAGCGGGCCGAACGAGCGTCCCCGCGTGGGGCGCAGGATTCAGTTGCGAAAGGAGAGAATCTCATGCGAAACGCCCAGGTGCTGTGCAGCGCCGTGATGGCCGCCGTTCTGGTCGGGCTCCTCGGAGCAGCGGCCCAGGCCGAAGTCAAGGTCGGCCAGGTCGACGTCGTTGCGGTGGTGGATCAATATGAACGAACGAAGGACGCGGAAACGGATGCCAAACTGGCGGAGGCCGACCTGAAAGCCACCGCTGAGCCGAAAATCCAAAAGGTGGAGGAACTCCGTCTCCAGCGGGACGGGTTCAACAAGGATTCCGAGGAGTGGAAACGCCTCGATGAAAAGGCGCTCGAGGCCGAGGTCGAACTGCGCACCTGGCTGGCCGTCGAGCGGGTTAGACTCATGCGCAAGCAGCGGGACGTCCTACTCGACATCTATCGCGAAATCCAAAAGGCCGTCGGCCGCGCCGCCAAAGAGAAAGGGCTCGACCTCGTCTTGGCCAAGGCTTTCCTCACACCCGGACAGATTGACGTCAGCGAGGTTCAGAGTCTGCAGGACTTGAAGCGGCACATCGTCTCCACAGCCCTTCTGTATCCCGGCGAGGTCGTGGATGTTACGCAGGACGTCCTGGACGCCCTGAACGCCGACTACAAGGCTTCCAAGAAGGCGGCCAGCGGCGCTGTGGTGCCTGAGGGGTAAGGCGACGCGGCCGCCCGAGGCGAGGACATAAGGCCCGACGGCCGCTCCGGTGCAGCCGTCGGGCTCCTTTGTTCGTATAAGGGCACGGATGGCGCGCGCTTTTGACCCAACTGGAAAGCGGAGGGCGCTCATGGAGAGCCGCGCGCACCGTGTCGGCACCTTCTGGCTGAGCGCGCTGGTGGTGGCGACGCTGGCTGCAACCTCGGCCGCCGACCAGGCTCCCTGGCTGGAAGGGGAGTGGCCCATCCGCCGCGTCGTGGACGTTAAGGTTGAGCGCGCAACGTATCCGGGCGACGAGGTTGCCGTGTGCGCCTTCTACGGCGGCGGCATGATTCAGGCGGATGGCAGCGACATTCGCGTGGCCGTCCAGGGCCGCCGCCTCGTTCCTCACCGCGTGCTCCAGATCGGGCCGGGCGATTTTGCCCGCGTCGCATTCGCCGCCACGCCCGGCGTCGAACGCTACTATGTGTATTACGGGAACCCCAAGGCGGAGCGGCCCGAGCCGTGGGAACTGAAGCGCGGCGTGCTGCTGGAAGCGCGGAAGTGGCCCAGCGGGTCCCTGGACCGGCTTGCCGACGTTCGGCAGGTTTGGGACACGGCCACGCCCCTCGGCGCCGATCTGGTCGGCCACGTCTGCTTCTCCTTCAATCCGTTCGGCCCCAGCGAAACGCCGACCGCGTTTCATTACATCGGTTGGTTCGTCGCGCCCCAACCCGGGACGTATGAGATTGCCACCTCGAGCGACGATGCTTCCTGGCTCCTCATTGACGGCAAGGAGGTAGTCGCGTGGCCGGGTGCCCATGGGCCCGTCGGGGACGCCCGGCACGCCGGGAAACACGTCCTGGCACTCGGCGTCCACCGGCTGGATTACTGGCATGTGAATCAGGGCGGGCCGATGATGGCCGTGGCGGCGTGGCGCCCCCCTGGGGCGGAACGATTTGTCGCGATTCCTCCCGCAGCCTTCCTACAGGCATACGAGGCCAAACTGGTTGAAACGGATGTGCGGGGCCGGCGCCTCGTGGCCGACTTTTTCCCCGAGCACGCCGGCGAAGCCTGGTGGCCGGATCATTATGCCGTGCGCGTGCGATTTCGGAACCTCTCAAAGGGAGTGAGCCTTCAGCACGGCGGCCGGTTCGAATGGGACTTCGGCGACGGACAGGAGGCCCGGGACGCGAACCCGGTGCACGTCTATCTCGCCCACGGAAACTATACCGTGACGCTTAAGGCGAGCCGCGGCTCCGAGTCGCACACGTTTCGGACGACGGTCCGCGTCGAACGCGACTGGTGGCGGCAAACGGAGCGCAAGATCGATGCGGCCGAAAAGTATGCTGAGGAGGTCGCGCGGTATGACTTTGAAACGCTCGACCTGCCGAGTTTGGCCCTGGCGGTGGACCTCTTCGACCACGAAGGGATGCGCGATCCGTTAATCCGCGCGGCGAGCACTTTGGTCCTGAAGCGCGAAGGCGCGCCCGAAGAGGACCTGCATCGCGTCGGGCTCCTGCTCGGCGAGCGCCTGCGCGAGGACGACCGCGCCGACGACGCCATCAAGGTTTACCGTCGCGCGGAGCAGCGCCTCAAGACGCCCGCGCGGAAGGCCCAACTGGCCGTCCAGACGGGCGAGGCCCTTCTTCGTGACCTCCATCGGCACGCCGCCGCCGAGGAGGAATATCAGCGGGTCCTGGAAGTCTATGCGGCCGGCGCGGCCCGGGCGACGCTGCGACGCGCGCACATCGGCATGGGGGACATCCGGCGGCATCGCGGCAAGACGGGGGAGGCTCGCGAGGCGTACGAGGCCGCCGCGAAAATTCAGGTTAAGCAATTTACGCCGACCCAGGCCGCCGTCCGCATCGGCACGCTCGCGCGGTACGTCGAAGAGTACACGCGAAAGCGCGACTGGGAATGGGCGTTCAAGTTTCTCGAAGACTGGGCATGGGAGTTCCCCGAGGAGAAACTCAAGGGACACTGGTCGCTCCTCAGGGCCCGCGCCCTCGTCGCGAAAGGCGACCAGGAAGAGGCCCTGCGAGAGGCGATGGACCTCCTGGCGGCCAATCCGGAAAGTCCCCATGCCGTGCGCTTGCTGATCCTGGCGGCGGAGTGCGAGGTGGCGGCCGGCCGCATGGACCAGGCCCGCCGGCTCCTTCAGACGGCCGTGGAAGATTATCCCGAGGACCCGCATCAGGACGACGCCCGCCAGCGCCTGAAAACCCTCGGCGGCCCCGCCGCCGAAGGCGGCGGAGCGGGGGATGCGAGATAGGTTGACTTCGCCGTTCCACCGAGGGGGGAAAGGAATTCTATTGACGGTCGGGGGAGAAATTTGCTAAATAATCCCACCGGCGAATACGTGGGACGCTTTGGGGCAAACCTCTGACGACGCCGGGGTTTGCCCGATGTCTTTTCAGGGCCCCTGAGGCTCGCGCATGGCAGGGAGGCAAGGATGGGTTTCGCGGATGCCGTCAGGTACAAGGCCATTGAACTCGGCCGCCACGTCGTCAAGATGACGGCCGAGGCGGGCTCCGGTCACCCGAGTTCCGGCCTCAGCCTCGCCCACCTGACGGTCGTTCTGATGTATCATCAGATGCGCTACGATGCCGCCAACCCGTGGAATCCGCTGAACGACCGCCTGGTTCTGTCCGAAGGCCACGCCGTGCCTATCATCTATGCCGCCTACGCGGATTTGGGCGGCGTGGTCGGCACAGACCCGTCCAAAGGCCGCAAGTTGACCCTCGACGACCTCGGGACCCTCCGCGACATTGACAGCGTCCTGGATGGCCACCCGAATCCGGCGGTGGGGTTCCCGTTCTTCGATGCGGCCACGGGGTCGCTGGGACAGGGCCTGAGCGTTGCCGCGGGGCTCGGACTGGCCGCACGCCTGGACGGGATCGACAAGACCATCTACTGTCTGTGTGGCGATGGCGAAGCGCGGGAAGGGCAAATCTGGGAAGCCATCGATTTCCTCGCCGATTATCGGCTCACGAACGTTCGCCCCGTCTTCAACGCCAACGGCATGGGCCAGAGCGATTACACGAGCCCGCAGCAAAGCGCCGAGGTCCTCGCCCGCAAGGTGGCCGCCTACGGCCTTCATCCCGTCACCATCGACGGGCACGATCCGGATGCCATCGCCGGGGCGCTTTCCGCCGAAGGGCCGAGCGGCAAGCCCGTGGTGGTCATCGCCAAAACGGTCAAGGGCTGGGGCGTCACGGAACTTCAGAAGGTCGGCTACCACGGCAAGCCGCTGGCGAAGGAGCAGGTTGACGAGGCACTTGAGGAACTCGCGCTGCCCCCGGAGAAACCCGACCTCGAGATGTGCCCGCCGATGCCCAAGGGCGAAATCCCCAAGCCGGACCGCGAACCCGTTGTGCTGCCCGACCCGGATTTCGTGGCGCTCGCCGAGGGCACGAAACTTCAGGCAACCGTCAAAAAGGGCAAGTTGGCGACGCGGCGGGCATACGGCCTGGCGCTGCGCGAACTCGGCCGCGCCTCGAATCGAATCGTCGCGCTGGACGGCGACGTCTCGAATTCGACCTTCTCCGAGTTCTTCCGCGACGCGTTCCCCGACCGATTTTTCGAGTGCCGCATCGCCGAGCAGAACATGGCGTCGGTGGCGGCGGGTCTGGCGGCCGCGGGAAAGATTCCCTTCGCCAACAGTTTCGCCAAGTTCCTCGTCCGGGCCTACGACCAGATCGAAATGGCGGCTTATACATGCGCCAACATGAAACTCGTCGGGAGCCACTCGGGCGTCAGCCTCGGCCCCGACGGGCCCAGTCAGATGGGTGTCGTGGACGTCGCCTATTTTGCGTCGCTTTCGAGCGTGCGGACGCCTCTGGGCAAACCGGGGGCCGTCGTCCTGAATCCGTGTGACGCAATCAGCGCCTACAAACTGGCCTGTCTGATGGCGAACTTCGAGGGCCTCGCCTACATGCGGACGCTGCGGTCCGACACGCCGTTCATCTACAAGCCCGACGAGGTCTTCCATCTCATCGGTCATAAGGCCTTGGCGGAAGGAAAGGACCTCGTAATCGTTTCATGGGGCTACATGGTGCACGAAGCGATGAAGGCCGCCGAAGTCCTCAAGGGCTCTGGCCTCGAGGTCGGCGTCGTGGACGCCTACAGCCTCCCGCTCGCCGACGATTTTCTCGACGCCGTCGGCGCAAAGGCCAAGGCGGGCGAGGAAACGCCCCTGCTGGTCATCGAGGACAACTATGCGGGCGGGCTGGGCAGCGCGGTGGCGGTGGCGGCCGCTCATCGCGGCGGGCCGCGCGTCGTCACCATGACGCCCGAACGAATGCCGAAATCGGGGAAGACGGCCGACGACGTCTTGAAATTTGTCGGTCTCGACAGCGAAACCATCTGCCGCGAAGCCCGGGCGATCCTGGGCTCGGCGTAAGCGGCCGGGCCGGGCCGGGACGCCGCCAGGGCGATTGGCTGTCGCGCAAGACTCCTCGGACATCTCGGCCGCAGGAGACCCGAAGCCTATGACTCTAAGGGACCGTATAAGCGGCGACGGAATTACGTTTGACGATTGTCTGCTGGTTCCCGCCTTCAGCGACGTCGTGCCGCGCGATGTCGATACCAGTACACATCTTACGCGTAAGATTCGCATCAACATCCCCATCGTTTCGGCCGCGATGGACACGGTGACCGAGGCGGCGCTGGCCATTGCGCTCGCCCAGGAGGGCGGCATCGGCATCATCCACAAGAACCTCTCCATCGAGGGCCAGTGCCGCGAAGTCGGAAAGGTCAAACGCAGCGCCAACGGCGTCATCCCGGACCCGGTCACGCTCGCCCCGAACGAGCGCGTCGCGACGGCGCAGCACGTCATGAACGAGAACAACATCTCCGGCATCCCGATTACCGAGGACGGGCGGCTCGTCGGGATTCTGACGCGGCGTGACCTGAAGTTTTTCGAAGACCCTCAGGTGCCGATTCGCGAAGTGATGACCCGGGAGAACCTTGTCACCGCACCCGCCGGGACCAGCCTCAAAGAGGCGGAGCGGATTCTGCTGGCCAGCAAGGTCGAGAAGTTGCCGCTCGTCGATGACGAGGGGCGCCTCGTGGGCCTCATCACAATCAAGGACATCGACAAACTGCACCAGTTCCCGCACGCCTGCCGCGACGAGCGCGGCCGCCTTCGCGTCGGCGCCGCCGTCGGCGTCCAGGATTATGAGCGGGCCGAGCGGCTCGTTGAAAAGGACGTGGACGTGCTCGTGGTGGATACAGCGCACGGCCACTCGGCCAATGTGATTGAGACCGTCAAGGCGCTTAAAAAGCGATACAACATTCAGTTGGTCGCGGGCAACGTGGCGACGGGCGAAGCCGTCGCCGACCTCGTCAAGGCCGGGGCCGATGCCGTCAAGGTCGGCATCGGGCCGGGCTCAATCTGCACGACGCGCGTCGTCAGCGGCGTCGGGGTGCCCCAGATCAGCGCCATCGCCGCCTGCGCCCGCCAGGCGGACCGCCACGACGTCCCCATCATCGCCGACGGAGGCGTGCGCCACAGCGGCGACATTACCAAGGCCCTGGCCGCCGGCGCTTCGAGCGTCATGCTGGGGGGTCTCTTGGCAGGGCTCGACGAGTCGCCGGGCGAACTCATCATTTACAAGGGCCGCACGTTCAAAGTGTATCGCGGAATGGGTTCGCTGGGCGCCATGGTGCACGGGTCGGCGGACCGCTACGGCCAGGACGCCGAAAGGCGCGGCGGGGAAAAACTTGTCCCCGAAGGTGTTGAGGGGCGCGTGCCGTCGCGCGGCCGGCTGGCCGATTTCGTGTACCAGTTGGTGGGCGGCGTCCGAGCCGGCATGGGCTACTGCGGATGCCGCACCATCGCGGAACTTCGCACGAAACCGAAGTTCGTCCGCATCACCCACGCAGGGGTCATCGAAGGCCATCCGCACGACATTTCCATCACGCAGGAAGCGCCGAATTACAGTATCCCCGGCAATCAGGCCGACGGGTGAGGCAGGACCCGGACTTGTTGCGCCCGCGTGCGCCGGCAAAGGGTCGGCGGGCAACGCTGCTCATAATGAGTTGTGTTTGTCGCCCATCGGCGTTCCGGGCGGCTGGTGGACGAACTTTTTCAGCCCCTCGAAACGCTGCTTGGCGTGATTGAGCAGGTTCTCGCGGACCGCCGTGTTGTCCCACCGGCGGTTGGCGGCCGTCAGTTCGCGGATTCCCTCGACCAGGATGTCGAAACTGTAGGTCCACCGTTGATGCGGCTTGGTCGAGTTGGTCAATCGGATGAAGGCGTCCATCGCAAGGCCGACCTTCTGTGCGAAGGCCGTTTGGTTCCCCTCGGAGCGGGTGTTTTCGATGGCCGCCAGGGCCGCGTCCGCCACTGCCAGGACGCGCTGCCGGTACGACGGGTAGGTGGCGAGGAGTTCGTGCTGAGCCGCCTCGAGTTCCACCTGGCTCTTGGGCTGCCATCGGAGGGTTTCCCGCGTCTTGGGTTCCTCGACGATATACTGGAGGCCGTTGGCGCGGTCCTGGATCCGGCTGAGGCGTTCCAGGTCGCTCGGGCTGCCGCCGTCTCGCACGAAATCCACCTTTGCGAGGGCCCAGAAGTAGTACTCGTAAGCGTCCTGGAACTTGCCCTGGCTCTCGAGTTTTTGACCTTCGTTAAGCGCCTTCCCCAACCGGCCGCAGGCGTGGCTCACTTGGCCGGCGTGCCAGGAGGAATAGAAGAGGTATGCTACGATGATTGTGACGACGACGAAGCCGCCGATGCCCGACAGGATGCCGGCCTTGGCACTGGAGGACAGTCGGCTCCACCACGTGGCCCGGGAGCTGCCATAGAGGATGGGCGTGCCGCCTTTCATCATCTTGGCGACCGGACTTGTCACGGCGGCCTTCAGCCTCGTCCCTTCCAGGAGGCTCGCCCTGCAATGAGAACAAACTTGAGCGTCCACGGGAGCACTCTGACCGCAACGGGGACAGGGGCGTGTGGCGCGGGTGGCGGGGGGAGCCTGCCCGAGTTCCTTGCCGCGATCCTTCCCGCTCGGCACCCGCAGGGACCGATGACAGTTCGGGCATGTGATGATGCTGCCCACCTTGTCCGAATCGGCCACCATGCTCCGCCCGCACGGACATCGGAACAGGATTGCCATCGGGTATTCCCTTTCCGCGTGGAGTCTAGCCCCATTCCTCAGGAATCACAAGACCTCTGAGGCCGGCTTCTCTGCTGCGCCTGGGGCTTTTTCCTTCTCCGGAGTTCGCCCCTCGGCATTGCTGCTGTCAACCGGCAGGGCCACTGTGAAAGTGGCTCCTTGGCCAGGCTCGCTTTCGACGAAGACCTCCCCGCCCAGCAGGCCCGTCAATTCTTTTACGATGGAGAGCCCCAATCCCGTGCCGCGATATTGCCGCGTGTGACTCGAGTCCAGTTGCGTGAACCGCTCGAAGATCCGCAACTGCTGTTCCTTCGTGATGCCCGGCCCGGTGTCG
>Ga0114919_10001595_pt1 | contig 18120 bp, 20 predicted proteins | sample BlataG_FD_88682 | JGI IMG/M metagenome (GOLD analysis project Ga0114919, IMG submission 88682) | Deep subsurface microbial communities from Black Sea to uncover new lineages of life (NeLLi) - Black_00105 metaG | ecosystem: Environmental > Aquatic > Marine > Oceanic > Sediment | place: Atlantic... | reverse complement strand
TCTGGACTTGCCGGCAGCAAGACCTATAGGCTTTTCCCCCGTCGTGGTAGTGGCGTTATCCGAGGACTGCCGTACCCAGGGGCGGATAAGCGTGGAGTCGAAAACGAGCGTTTATCACCCAGGGAAAAAGGGGCGGGGCGGGGACGAGGCGATAAGTTTGTCTTTTACAATCCGCCAATATCCTGCAACCAATGAAAAGTTTGACCCGCTGAAATCCTTTGAACATCAATGCCGGCTGGCCGAGGAACTAATGGCAGAGCAAATAATACCAAACTTCGTCCAGCCCCTAACCGAAACAATCGCACAAAAAAGATTGACATAGATATTTGGAAGGAGCCGCCAAATGGCTATCGAAGCGCCAATAAGTAAGTTCGCAAAAACGAATTTGAAAATCTATATTGCGATTTGCATTGGTCTTGCGTTGTGGTTCGGGTATGACGGTTATCTGAACGAGACGTTCATAGAAAAAAATACCAACGAAGACGGCACGCCTAACAGCACGCTCATCTTCAACCAAAAGTCGCCGCCATTCTTTGCGGGTGCCGCAGTGCTCCTGGGAGTGTATCTGTTTGCGATAAGGAATAAGAAACTTATTGCTGATGAAAACGAACTTGTCATAAGCGCCAAGGAAAAAATCCCGTACGATTCCATAGAGAAAATAGACAAGACAAACTTCGACTCGAAGGGTTACTTTATCCTCACATACAAAAATGAAAACAACAAGGAAGTGAAACGCAAAATAAGTACAAGAAAGTACGATAAATTAAAGAACGTGCTGGACCACTTGTCGGACCAGTTGGAAAAGGACATAGCAAAACCTAAGAATTGATGGTTGAGAAGCAATAGGCCACAGGGGCCCCTATTCTGAGATAAGCTGCGAAACGGGAAGAGATGTTGACCTGTCTGTTGCGGTTTATTTTTGGGGTACTTGATAATACCATTTAGGGAACAGAGACAAATGAACTGTTGCGTTGTTGGATTGCAGTGGGGAGACGAAGGCAAAGGCAAGGTTGTCGATATTCTGGCCGAGAACAGTGATATTGTGGTTCGGTACAGCGGCGGTGCCAACGCCGGGCACACCGTTATCGTGGGCGATACCAGGTTTGCCCTGCACCTGCTGCCGAGCGGCTCTGTGCGCCCAAATACGACCTGCGTAATTGCAAATGCGGTAGTTGTTGACCCGGAAGTCCTGATAAAGGGAATTGAGACGCTCGCCGAAAAGGGTATTTCACTGACCGGCCGACTTCTTGTAAGTGAAAATGCTCACGTGGTCCTCGATTACCACAAAAAAGAGGACCAGTTACGTGAAGAATCGCTCGGTAAAAACAAGCTCGGCACAACCGTTCGAGGAATCGGCCCGTGCTATGCGGACAAGGTCGGCAGGAGCTATACAGTCCGAATGGGCGATTTTAGAGACCTCGAAGCACTCAAAGCCAAGCTGCAGACTATTGTCGAATATAAGAACAAGATATTCACCGCCCTTTACGACGCTGAGCCGATAAGTGCGGACGATATCTTTGAGAAGTGTGAAGCATACGCCGAGAAGCTCTCGCCCTTTATAACCGATACGACCGAATTTCTGCATAAATCGATTCCCGACGGCTAGTCGGTCCTTTTCGAGGGCGCGCAGGGCACGCTGCTGGACCTTGACCACGGCACTTTTCCTTTCGTGACCAGCTCGAACTCAAGTTCGCTTGGTATGTCGGCCGGCTCCGGTGTGCCGGCTAAAATGGTCGATAAATTCATCGGCGTGGCCAAGGCCTACACGACAAGGGTCGGCGCCGGGCCCTTCCCGACCGAGCAGGACAACGACATCGGCCAATACATCCGCGACAAGGGCCACGAGTACGGCACGACTACCGGGCGGCCTCGCCGCTGCGGCTGGTTCGACGCCGTGGCGGTATCCTACGCCGTGACTATCGGCGCGGTCGATTCTGTGGCGCTGATGCACCTCGATACACTCAGCGGCCTGGAAGAATTGAAGATTTGCAGGGCATATCAAATCAACGGCCGGGAGAAAACCTTCTTCCCCGCAAATACAGCCAGGCTTGCCCATGCCAGTCCTGTTCTTGAAACCGTCCCGGGTTGGAACCAGGAGATAACCGAGGTAAGCGACTTTAATGATCTGCCGGAAAACGCGCAAAACTATGTTTGCCGATTGGAGGAGCTGACCAAAAAACCGATTACAATGATCGGCGTCGGACCAAAGCGAAGTCAGATAATAGCCAGATAGCAACGCCCGGCCCCGCTTCGCCGGTACGCAGCCTGTTGCCGCATTTATGGAAACATTCGAACAGAAACAAAAGAAAACGGCCACGCGTCTGGGTTTGTCTTTCGAGCAAATGCCCCGCCATATCGCCATAATTATGGACGGCAACGGACGATGGGCACAACAAAAGTCACTCCCCAGGGCCGAAGGACACCGGCAGGGCGGCAAAATGGTTGAAGAAATAGCTCTGCACTGCGTCGCCCTCGGCATCGAATCTCTGACTTTATACTCGTTTAGTATGGAGAACTGGAGAAGGCCGAAAGAAGAAATCAATGGCTTGATGCACCTCTACACCCAATACCTCATAGGGATCCGCGACATGCTAATGAGAAACAATGTAAAGCTCGTTCATCTTGGCCGACGGGCAGACCTGCCGCACGGAGTGCAAAAAGAACTTAACGAAACCATGAGAATAACCGCGAGCAATACCGGAATGATACTTGCTCTGGCACTGAACTACGGCGGCAGAACAGAAATCGTCGATGCAACCAGGAAAATCGCTCAGGAATACAAAGAGGGCAAGCTGGGTTTGGAAGATATCGACGAAGAGTGCCTAAATCGGCATCTGTACACCGCCGGGCTTGCAGAACCGGACCTTCTGATACGCACCGCAAACGAAATGAGAATCAGCAACTTCCTCCTCTGGCAGATTTCCTACAGCGAGTTCTACGTCACAGAGACACTGTGGCCCGATTTCAACGAAGCAGCTCTGGAAGAAGCAATAATAGCTTATGCAAAACGAGAGCGACGTTTCGGGAATATCGGTTCGCAGGCGAAAGACGCCTAAGGCCTGAGACCTCATAAATAATTGACCACTTAAAGATTATGCTCAAACACAGATTGCTTTTTGGCACGTTAATGACGATATTCTTTGTCGGCGTCGTTATTCTCGACGGCTGGATAGATGGCTCCCTCACCGCTTCAGCAGCCAATGAAGGTGTGCAGTCCGCAGGACGCCTTCCGGCGGGGACGCTTCTTTGCATTCTTATCGCCCTGCTGGTAATCCCCGCTCAACTCGAACTGTCAAAGCTTGTTACGTCAAAAAATTTGCAGTCTTTTTCGCTTGTCTGCATTATCGGGGCAATTTTGCTTGCGACAAGCTGGTATTGGTCGCAGCTTGAGCTTTTCAATATCTCTTTGGCGCTTTATCTGCTTTTTGTTTGTGCCTTTGTGCTGCTGGCGCTGTTGTTGTTCCAATATATTCGCTGCGGCACATCCGGGGTTCTGGCGAATTGCGGGGCAAATTATTTCTGTATTTGCTATCTGGGGCTTTTAAGCAGCTTCGTACCTGGGATTCGAATTGACTTTGGGCTTTGGCCGCTGCTCATGTTCGTTTCTGTCGTAAAATCCGCCGACATAGGAGCTTATGCAATCGGAAGTTTGTTTGGCAAGCACAAATTCTCGCCCATAATCAGCCCGGCAAAGACGTGGGAGGGTATGGGCGGCGCCGTCGGAGCTGCGGTGATAGTTGCACTTCTCTTTGCCGTAAGCGGTGGTATAATGGGTTGGCGGTGCGGCGTAATCTTCGGGGTGTGTTTCGCCTTTATCGGCCAGATGGGTGACCTTGTGGAATCTATGATAAAGCGAGATGCCGAACAAAAAGATTCGGCGAACAAAGTGCCCGGCTTCGGCGGGATACTGGACATTATTGATTCGCCTCTGGTGGCGGCACCATTTGCGTACTTATTCTTTATGTGCTGTGCTTGATAGAGTAGAGCTTTGGAAATTACCATACAATTAGATTCGGCCCAGAAGGCACTTGAGCTGTTCGGTCCGGCCGACAGTCACCTCCGCCTATTGCGCAAATCCCTCGGCGTCCGGATAACCGCACGCCAGGATACGCTAATCATCACCGGCAAGGAAAAAGACATAAACAAGACCGCTGAGATTATCGACAGAATGCAAAAGCACCTGCTCAAACACCGCTCGCTTACGACCTCAGATGTCAGGGCTCTGGTCGCGAGGGGGGATTCGGGCGGAAGTATCGATGCGGGCCGGGCGATTACAGTCTATTCCCACAAAAAGGTTATCGAGCCATCTACCGCAGGACAGCTAAAATACGTCGAGACGATGCTGGCCAACGACCTTACGTTTTGCATAGGCCCGGCCGGTACAGGAAAAACGTACCTCGCCGTTGCAATTGCAGTCTCAATGCTAAAGAAAAAGCAAATCAGGAGGATTGTCCTTGCCCGTCCGGCTGTGGAGGCGGGAGAAAAGCTGGGCTTTTTGCCGGGCGATATCCAGGCAAAGGTGAATCCATATCTTCGGCCATTGTTCGATGCACTCGAAGATATGATGGATTTTGCGCAGATGAAGAAATTTGTGGAACTCGATATTATCGAGATTATTCCTCTTGCCTTTATGCGCGGCCGAACACTAAATGAAGCCATCATCATCTGCGACGAGGCGCAGAATACCCTGCCTCTGCAGATGCTAATGGTATTGACAAGACTGGGGCACGGCTCGAAAATGATAATTACAGGCGACATAACGCAAATCGACCTCGAAAAAGGTCAGAAAAGCGGTATGATAGAAGCAATTAAAACTCTGCGGCGAATCAGAGGTATAGGTTATGTGGGGCTGACCCAGAAAGACATTGTACGACACCGATTGGTCCAAAAAATTGTTCAGGCCTATAAGAAGAAAGCAAAGACCGATTAGTCGTCAGTGTTTGAGGACCGGCTGTAAGGCGGTATTGCGCCGAATAGTTTAGCCGGCGGCCGCTTATATTAGGATAAATCGATGGGGTTTTTTAAGAAAACGAGTCCGAGGCGAAGTCAGGTGCGCAAGAACATTCCTGCGGAGCGTTTTTCGCTGTTAGGCCGGCTGACCAATCCCGACTATCTGATTTCGCTGATGATATGGGTCCTCTTCGTTGCCCTCTGCGTGCCGATCCTGTCTTTCAAAGGAAGCCGGCAATCCCCTTATTATTTTGTGTTGATACTTAATACTGTGATAGTCGTGTTGATTAGTCTGGCGGCTGCTATTTACATCGGTCACTTTCAAAAGCGAATAATCAAGAACCATGCCAGAGCCATTGTACTGGCCGGCCTGCTTATTCTCCTGCTGACCGCAACCAAACTCGTCGCGTTTCTGTTCAAGTACAGCTGCGGAGCCACCGGAAGCGCCGTAACCCTGGCTATTGTTCTGTCCCTCGCCTATAACCAACGTTTTACGATAGGTATGAGTATATTTTTCTGTATTCTGGGCACCTTTGCCGCAGTACCCGTGAATGAAGGGCAGCTGACCGGTATCAACCTGTTCCTGACAATGTGCGCCGGCGCGGTAACGTGCAGCTTCTCTCTGAAGGAAATCCGCACGAGAATGAAGCTGCTCAAGGTCAGCGCCGCAGCGGCAACGGTGGTGTTCATATCAGCGCTCGCACTGAACTTTTTAGTGGAAGGTTCGGCGCCGGCCGATGTTCTCAGGAATGCCGGCTATCACGCCGGGGCGACCTTTCTGATGGGGCTGCTGATACAAAGTTTTCTTCCTCTGATAGAAAAGGGGTTCCGAATATCGACAAGTATGACGCTTCTGGACTACAGCGACGCCAATCAGCCGCTGTTGAAGCGGCTTGCCATGGAAGCGCCGGGGACATTCAGCCACAGCCTGCTGATTGGTTCCATTGCCGAATCGGCAGCGGAGGCGATCGAGCGCAACGGCCTTTTGTGCAGGGTCGGCGCCTATTACCACGACATCGGTAAAATCAACAAACCCAGCTACTTTGTCGAAAACGAAATGGGGTCGAGCAGCCGGCATAAAGAACTCTCGCCTGCAATGAGTCAGCTGGTTATAGTGGGCCACGTCAAAGACGGGACAGAGATGGCCAAGGAATACAGCCTTCCTATTGTGCTTCGCCAATTCATAGATACGCACCACGGCACAACACTAATAGAACACTTCTATAACGAGGCCAAGAAACAACAAGCCAAGGATTCGAAAGGCAAAACAGCTGATGCGCCTCTAGAAAGTGAATTCAGGTATCCCGGTCCCAAGCCGCGAACAAAAGAGGCCGCGATTGTGATGCTGGCCGACACGGTGGAAGGCGCGGTCAGAAGTCTTTCGGAGGTCACGCCGGCGAAAATAGAGGCAGTCGTTCACAATATGGCGATGAAGCGGCTCCAGGATGGGCAATTCGATGAATGCGAGCTTTCGCTGCGGGAATTAAGTCAGATAGAATCAAGTATATCGAAAACTCTCGCCGCCCACTACCACAGCCGAATTGCATATCCCCAGCCGCCGGACGTGCCGGAAGATAAACATTCCAAGAGCGAGTAAGCCGAGCTGAAAAAAACCTGAGGATTATGTCCCCTGCCAAGCAAGATACAGTCGTTCAAATCGCCAAGAAATTCGAGGGTATAGACGTCGGCCCGGCCAAGCTGGAGAAATTAGTCAAAGCGGTCTGTAAGCGCTTTGGGCCATCAAAAGCAACTGTGAGTATCGCAATAGTTGGCGATGCCGAGTTTCGCGAGATTAACAAATGGTTTTTGAATCGCAGAACCACTTCCGATTGCCTGAGCTTCGATTTATCGGAGGACGAGGAGCCGGGGGCAGCCAAATTATTCGAGCTGGTGGTCAACGGCGAAATGGCAGTCAGGCAGGCAGAGCTGCGAGGGCATTCAGGCGAGGCGGAATTAGCGCTTTATGTAACGCACGGCCTGCTGCACAACTTAGGGTTCGACGATTCAACGAAAGAGCAGGGGCAAAAAATGCACGATACGGAGGATGAAATTCTGCAACAATTCGGATACGGTTTGGTGTATAATAAGGGCACGAAGAAGAATTAGACACTGATTTACACTGTTTTTTAGACACAGATTGACACAGATTTAGAAGACAGAGGACAGAAGGAGCGAGATGCTCGATACTGGAAAATTGGTGAGTAGAGGATAAAAGTGAGCTAAAGTGGCTAATTGAAAAGGGTATCAAGAAGTGGGTTATGTTGGCTGGGCGATATTGTTGATTTGCTTTCTGGCCGGGGGGACGCTGTTCTTCTCGGTTAATGCCATCGCTTTGCGGACTTTTTCGCGTCTCCAGCTTCAGGAGGCCTTTAAGCAGGCCAATAAAAAAACAAACTTCGAAGGGCTTATAGAGCAGTTGGTGCAGAACGCCGAAAGGTTGATTTTGACCTGCTCTCTATACCGGCTCATCTTTAATATGTGCATACTGCTGCTTTTGCTCTCGGTCTTAGTGAGTATCGGCGAGACGAGCGGGCAGGTCAGGCCGACGAGCGGCGACTATATTCTCACGTTTACCATTGCGATGGCGATATTTTCGGTATTTAGCTTAGCGATTCCTCATGCCTGGGCCAAGTACGCGGGAGAGAAAATCCTTAGCCGGACACATAAGCTGCTGATGGGCTTTGCGATATTGGCGGCGCCACTTCTTTATATCCTGAAACTATACGACGGGTTTGTGCGTCGGCTCGCGGGCGCAGCGGCGAGTACGCCCGAAGAAAAACAGGAAGAATTCCTGACGGACCTGGAACAGCACAGAATGGAAGGCGCGGTCGATAAAGAAGAGCAGGAGATGATTGAAAACGTGCTGGAGCTGAGCGAGACCACGGCAGATGAGATTATGACGCCGCGGACGGACATTGTGGCAGTCGAGGCCAACGCGGACCTGCATAAGGTCCTGGAGACCATCGCCAACGCGGGGCATACACGCGTGCCGGTTTATGAAGAAAATATCGACAATATAATCGGGCTTGTCTATGCGAAGGACCTGCTGAGCGAAATCGGGAAAGACGCGGCGGACTTCAAGCTCCGCGACAAAATGAGAAACGTTTATTTTGTGCCCGAGACGAAACTTCTGCGGGTGCTGCTGCACGAGTTTCAAAATCAGAAGCTGCATATAGCAGTAGTGCTCGACGAATACGGCGGGACGGCAGGGGTCGTTACGTTAGAGGACATTCTGGAAGAGCTGGTTGGCGAAATAACGGATGAATACGAAGAGACGCCGCCGGAACCGATAAACCAAATAGATAAGAACACTATCGAGGTTGACGCCAGGACGTATGTCGATGACCTCAACGACCAGTTCGAGCTGAATCTGCCTGAAGACGAGGACTACGACACTATAGGCGGCTTTGTCTTCTCGCTACTGGGCTATGTTCCAAAAACCGGCGAGAGGTTCGAGCACGAAAATCTAAAGTTTACCATTGCATCGGCGGAGCCAAGGAGGATAAAAAGGATTAGGATTGAGAAAAGCACTGAACAATAATCAGAGCAACAAAGAAATTAGACAGGATAACAGGATTGTAACCAAGGATACCCCAGGCACAAGTTTCACGGATTGACACGGATTTTTTTACCGCGGAGAACGCAGAGAGCACAGAGGATTTCAGCCGCGGTGGTGCGAAAAATCGCACCCTACATGAGCTATGGAATAACTTTTAGCGGGGCAAGCGAAAATGCTGACGAAGGACATTGCTATTTGCATACGTGCGGTGGATTATTCCGAGACATCGCAGATAGTAACATTCTTCACGAGGGGGAGCGGGAAAATCGGGGCCATAGCCAAGGGGTCCAAACGGCCGAGGTCGGCTTTCGACGGGCCTATCGAGATATTTTCGCACGGGCGAATCGTTTTTTCCGATTCGAACAAAGACAAGCTGGCAACGTTAACGGAGTTCGAGAGTGCATACGGCGGGCCGGGCTTTAGCGGCCTGCGTAATAATCTTTTTGCGTTAAACTGCTGCCTTTTCGGTGCGGAACTGCTGGACAAGCTGACAAACGAATACGACCCGCATCCGGGGCTTTTTGACAGCTTTCTGCAGTTTCTGCAGGACGCCAACGAGGGGCAAGGGATGGGGGAAGATGGACGAGAGACATTATCGCTGCTGATATTGTTTCAGTTAGCCATGCTCAAGGAGGTTGGCCTGCAGCCGATTCTGAATCACTGCGTAAACTGCAAAGCGACATACGAGGGACGAGGGACGGAGGACGAAACGAATTGGGCTGAGAGTTATTTCAGCAGCTCGGCCAACGGGCTTATTTGCAGAGACTGCGAGCCGAACTTCCCGGACAAGGTTGGACTGAGCCAAGCGGGCGCGAATTGTCTCGGCAATTTGAAATTAGTGGCCGGGGCGGAAGAAAAAACGCTGAGGGAAATCGAGAAGGTCCTGATTTACCACTTCACGGAACTGACCGGCCGGCGGCCCAAAATGGCAAAGTATGTTCTGAAATAACAAACGTTAGCGAAAGAAAGGTTTCGAGCGCTACTTTTCAATACGCAGTGTTGTGAGGACGGTCTGGATAACGCTATCATAATCACCCCAAAAGTAAAAGGCCAGCAAGAGCAAGGTGATAACAACTGCCAAGCTGAAAAAGAACGAAACCCAACACCATCTTTGCGCTGTTTTTGACATTCGAAGCGCACCGGCATAATCGCCGGCCGCCAATCTTCCGCCGGCGTTAGCGGCATAGACTATTGCAACGATACCAAAAGGAAAACAGCAAAAGAGCGTTACCAAGATGGCCGGAGCAAGATAGTTCGGAACATAGGGCTGCCGCGGGAAATCCCATTTTACATTTCGCAGGGGCTCACCACATGAGACACATTTTGAAGCTTTGTCGTGGTTCAGGGCGCCACATTTTAAGCAGTACATTTGCCCTCCTTCCAATAAATTCAGACAAATTTAATAATCAATATTAGAGACAGCAAAACAGTACCAATTATTCCGGTTATAACGGCGAAGAGCGCTCTTCCCATTCCATGTTTTTCGGGATGCTTTTTTATATCGCAGACGGCCAAAACTCCAAGTATAAAAGCGAGAGGGGCAGGGAAAATCAGAAACGCGGACAAGGCAACGTAGCCGGCTAAAATCGCAAGTGCTGAACGTCCGACGGGCAAGAGCATTCGTACAACGGGGTCGTTAGCGAGGTCCTGTACGCCCCGTGAAACCACTACCCGTATAACCTTGTCGCACCATACACAACGTGCAGCATTTGCATAGTTCCTCGTCCCGCATTTCGGGCAGTATATTACATCCTGCGTGGCCGGGTTATTTTCATTTTGAGCAGATTTGTCGGCCGGTTCGGCGGTTGAAGCCGGCTGTCGGGCGCTCTCGCCGAGCCCGGCGGCCGAGATGCGAACCTCAGAGGCGGCGGTGGAGGTGTTATGGGGCTGGGGCGTCGTGCCTCGCAGCTTATCGTGGCATATTTCGCACACAATCCGGCCCTTGCTCACATAGGCCTTTTCGTGCTTCCCTATCACTGCACCACAGTTTTCGCAGCCTTCATCATCCATAATATAGGACCTTAGAGCTTTCCGACATCCGGCGAATCGGGGAAATTATAAAACAGGCGGAAGAACCCTGTCAAGTTAAAACTTTGCCCTCAGCAGCAATAAACTTAGAGCCAACCGGTGAATTTACTGCTTATTTTGCTCAAAAAACCCGATTTGCTCGTTGAGATGCTTCTTTTTTTCATGGTACTTGAGGCCTAAGAAACTATCTCAAAACTGTCGCCCTGAGCGCAGCGAAGGGTCTGGCCAACGTAAAAACTTGGTTGCTAAATATTTTTGGGGTGGAAAACCCTGTTTTGAGATAGTTATTAAGTGCTTTTCGATGATTTGTCGCTTACCTTCCCAATTTAGGAGCGAAATGCCTGCTTTTTGCAATCCTTCCTAATCTTTTTTAATTGAGCATAGAAAGGATGTTTTTTGTTATGCTCAATATTCAACGGTAATGAATATCGTTCTTGCACTATGAACTCTTCGAGTCCTTCTAAGAACCTTTTACTTCGAAGTTTTTTTACATCATCCCTCCAAGCCACGCGGGCGTGTTTTGCCATCCACTTCGACAGTTTGACCTCCCCTTCTTGACCAAACGTGAGTCTTTTTTTAGACCGACCACTCCGCTGTAGTTTGATCGATAAAGCATCGCTAAGCAAACATCCCAAAGAGAAGCGCAGCGTTGAACCATATGCGTTGCCCTGAAAATGCTGATCGAGAATTCTTTTCCGTATGTCCTTTGTCGCAATCCCAACATATAACAAGGTCCAACCATCAACGGGTATACAATCTTTTACAGGCACATTAGCAGGCGGCGAATCGAAATACCACGCGTATACCCCTGGATTAGAAGTCAATTTTGACGCTGCTTTCCACACGTCACATAATTCATGTGGGTAAGCAAAATAATCAGCAATATCCTGAAAAAGCTTCATACGCTTCCTCCTGCGCCGCCTGAAAATATATACAAGCGTTCCACCAACAACTATGATAGGTTTCCATGGTGGTTTCACAAGCCCTTCATCCTATTCTATCCAAGATTTCTATTAAAACAAACTTGACTCCGTACCACCGCGCTTCTTTTTGTGGTACTTGAGGCCTAAATGCTCGCAGGCCCGTTTTGTGATTTCCCGGCCTCTTTTGGTTCTTCGCAGGAAACCAATCTGCAGAAGATAGGGCTCGACCACATCTTCGAGGGTGTCCCTTTCTTCGCCGAGCGTTGCTGCTATAGCTTCGATACCTGCGGGGCCTCCGTCATAGACATTGACCAGGGCACGTAAGACGGCCCTGTCCAATTCATCCAGGCCCAACGGGTCAATCTGCTCCATCTTAAGGGCGCTCTGGACGATGTCGGTACTGAGGACGCCGGAGCCCTTTACCTGGGCGTAGTCACGGACGCGCTTGAGCAAACGATTCGCCACCCGCGGTGTTCCTCGGGAACGAGCGGCAATCAATTCGAGCGTTCCATCCTCACACTGTAATTGTAGAAGCTCGGCCGACCTTTCTAAAATCGCCGTCAACTCGTCGGCGGTGTAGAAATCCAGATGGTAGAGCATACCGAACCGGCTGCGGAGCGGAGCGCTGAGCAGGCCCGCCCGAGTAGTTGCGCCGATTAAAGTAAAACGCCTTAGCGGGAAATTTATGGTCTTTGCGTGCAGGCCGCTGTCAACGGTGAAATCGACCTTGAACTCCTCCATCGCCGGATAGATAAATTCCTCGACGGGAGTGCTGAGCCGATGAATCTCGTCGATGAAAAGCACATCGCCCGTGCCTATATTACTCAGAAGGCCCATCACGTCGCCGGCCTTTGCCAAGGCCGGGCCCGATGAGCCTCGGAGCCTTGCGGCCATCTCGTTTGCCACGACGTTGGCGAGCGTTGTTTTGCCGAGCCCGGGCGGGCCGTAAAACAGGATGTGCTCCAGCGGCTCAGACCTTTGCTTGGCGGCCGTTATGGCTATTGCGAGCTTTTCTCTGACGTTGTTCTGGCCCACGCACTCGTCCAGGAACTTTGGGCGAAGCGAGATGTTGAAACTCTCTTCCTGCTCGTTCAAGGGCTTTGAGCTTATGATTCTGCCTATTGCCATAATAAGAAACTAAAAACTTAAATCTAAAAACTAAAAAGTACAGCTCAAAATTTAAAACTCATTCAATTTTAAGTTTTACCCTGTGGTTTTACATTTTCCGTTTTACATTTTACGCCTTCAGACTTCCACTCCCTGCTTTAATCTGTACACGAGAGGCACAAGTGCCTCGGCTGTGTTTATGTCGGGGTGTCTCTTGCCGGCCAGCTCTATCAGCTCCATTGACTCGGCCCTTTTTTCGCCCCAGGCGATAAGTACCTCGAGCGCTTCTATCTGGAACGGTTTGAAGCCGGCCTCTGTCCGGCCGGCCAGCTCAGCTCCGACTGCGAAAGACTGCAGCTTACCCTTTAGCTCAGCGATAATCTGCTGTGCCATTCTCTTGCCCACCGAGGGCAGTGACATCAGCATTTTGTCGTCGCCATCTTCTATCGCCGCCGCTATCGTAGCGATTGGGACACTCAGCGATTTCAGGCCCTTCTTTATACCTATTCCCTTGACGCTGACATACTTAGAGAAGAAATCCCTCTCGCCGGCGTTCAAGAAGCCGACCATTCTGGGTATCATATTTCCACCGCCCGGCGTACCTTCGTAATACTCCATAGTGCAGAGAGTGATATCCGAGCCGAGCCTGTCCGACAGCGCAGTTACACAGTAACCCGGCAGCATTACCTCATAGGCAACGGCCCCGACCTGCACGAGGCAGCAGTCGCTATCAAGTTTGACGAGTTTTCCTTCAATACCGGCTATCATAATTCGTCACTCGCGGCTCGTGACTCGCATTTAATCATTCGCTACTAAAATCCTATCGGACTGGTTCGCACAGCATAATGCAACCGCTATGGCGTCGGCCACGTCGTTTGGCTCGGGCAGTTCAGGCAAAGATAAAATCGTCTGAATAGTTCTCTGTACCTGCTCCTTCGACGCCCTGCCGTTGCCGGTGAGCGATTTTTTAATGCGCGTCGCGCTAAAGCTCCTTACTTCGAGACCGGCCTGAGCACTCTTTTGTAGTATAACACCTCTTGCGTGCCCCATCAATATCGCGGTTTTCGGATGGGCATAGTGCGAGTACAGCTCCTCGACCGCCACAACGTCAGGGCTTAGGCTTTTTATAAGCGATTCGATATCCTCGGCAATTCTGTTTAGCTTTTCTTCTATCGCCAGTGTGCTGTCCGTGCGAACAACGCCCGCTTCAATCAGCCGTTCTTGGTCCCGATCTCTCTGCAAACAGGCGTATCCACAGACTTGCAAACCCGGGTCAATGCCGAGTATCCTCATAGCTTCCTCCAGACTGTACCGTCTGGCCTATCTTCGAGAACAATACCAATTCTCTCCAACTTCACACGAATATCATCTGCGGCATGATAATCCTTTTTCTTCCGTAACTCGCTTCGTTGCTCAATCCAAAATATTACCAACTTATCCATTTTCTCATAATCATCGGCACTAGTTTCCGTGTATTCATCTTTCACAATACCCAGAACATCGCCGCCCAACTGGGTGAACAAATCATCAACCGCACGAAGGGTCTCTGCGGTTGTGCTCTCTTGCTCAAGCAGACCGTTTGCCAGGCGAACCAGCTCAAACACAACTGACAATGCAATGGAGGTATTCAAATCAGCGTTCATTGCAGCTTCAAATTTCTCCCTCAGTAACTTCAATTGGTTTAATACCTCACTTTCAGGTTCCCCTTCACCAGCCTGGCTAATTCTCTTTCTAAGCTCTTTGACCGTATCAGCTATTTTTTCATAGCCACTCTGGGCAGCGAACAGGGCGGGGTCCGAGAAATCAAGCGGGCTTCGGTAGTGGCTGTTCAAAATCAACTGCCTTATAGCCAGCGGGTCGTAGTATCTGGTCAGCCGCTCGTGCGTGCCAGAAAAGGCCTGTTTCAAGGTAATGAAATTGTTCAAGCTCTTGCCCATCTTCTGGCCATCGACTGTTACCATATTATTGTGCAGCCAGTACTTGACGAACTGGACGCCGTTGGCGGCCTCGGACTGGGCGATTTCGCATTCGTGGTGGGGGAACTGATTTTCCAGCCCGCCGCCGTGGATGTCGATGGTTTTGCCGAGATATTTCATACTCATCACGGAGCATTCGAGGTGCCAGCCGGGGAAACCCATCCCCCAGGGACTGGGCCATTGCATAATGTGATTCGGCTCGGCCTTCTTCCAGAGGGCGAAATCGATGGGGTTCTTTTTATCCGGCGAGACCTTCACGCGGGCACCGGCCTGCATCTCCTCGACATTCCTGCCGGAGAGCTTGCCGTAGTCCTCGAATTTGGACACATCGAAATAGACCGAGCCGTTAACCTCGTAGGCATAGCCCTTTTCGAGAAGTGTCTTTACCAGGTCAATCTGCTCTGTAATATGTCCGCTGGCCCGCGGGCTGATATCAGGCCGAACGCAATTGAGCTTGTCCATGTCCTCGAAGTAGCTGCGTGTATAGTATTCCGCGAGCGCCATCGGGTGCTTCTTTTCCTTTTTGGCCGCTTCGGCAACCTTGTCCTCGCCCTGGTCGGCGTCGTCGGTCAGATGGCCGACGTCGGTTATATTCTGCACGTACGTGACGCTATAGCCCAGATAGCGAAGATACCGAACCAGCACATCAAAGCTCACATAGCTTTTGGCGTGCCCCAGGTGCGCATGCCCATAGACAGTCGGCCCGCAGACATATATTCCGACTCGGCCCTTTTTGAGCGGTTTGAACTCACCTTTATTCCTTGTCAAGCTGTTATAAAGATTCAATGCCATTTTTTAAATGCCTTTTTCGTTTAAGGTTGTCGATGCTCGTATCGATGCTCGCCCTAGAAACTCGAAGCTCGTATTATCTTTCTTAAAAGTCCCGCCAGCTTTTGGCTAAATTATATATCTGCCTGCTGGATTTATCATAGGTATCAATTAACCTTTCAGACAATCTCGGATCTACAAACCTTGAGTATAAGTCTCGCACATGACTTAATGAAACAATCACCTCATTAGATTCTGCCAATGCATCATCCAAATACTTCTGAAAGCCTCTCTTTTGATGTTTCTTAGAATAGCCTTCGGCTATTAAACGAGGTATTGCCTTTGATGATCTACGCAATTGATTGGCCAGGTCATTCTGTTCTTCCTTAGGAAGTTTAGGCACGACTTTCGTGATTACTTCAATTGATGCTGCATAGCTATTTTGGTAAACCACCAAATCCCTGAAACTTCTTATTGGTTTTCTGTTGTTCATTTCTGTCTAAAACCGGATTCGTGAATTTTATCCGGTATCCGGCTTCCTGTCTCCAGTTTCGATACCAGCTTCGACAACGCTAAACCAGCTTCTACGCCTCCAGTTTTCTGAAACCCTATTTCAATAATCAATTACAGCCCTCTTTTTCGTTTCTTTTTCAAGAGTGCTATGGCTGTTGCGGCGATTGCTTCGCCGGCGCCTACTTCGCCGAGCCCTTCGTTTGTTTTCGCCTTGACGTTAACGGCTGTAAAATCAATCTCCAAAAGCCCCGCGATGCACCTTTTTATCTGCCCCTTGACCGACTGAAGCTTCGGCTCTTCTGCGTGTATTATCAAATCAACGTTGACCACTTCCCATCGCTGCTCTTCGAGTTTCTCCTTTACGATAAATAAAAACTCCTTGCTGTCGGCGTCCTTGAGCCGCGGGTCGGTATCGGGGAACAAGGTCCCAATGTCGCCCATCCCGCTTGCCCCGAGCAGGGCATCTATGATGGCGTGAAGGGCCACGTCGCCGTCGCTGTGGCCCGCCAGGCCGGCAGGGTACGGCACATAGACCCCGCCGAGCATCAGCTTTCTGCCCTCGACTATCCTGTGGACATCCGTGCCGATTCCCGTTCGATATTCGGGTTTTGGTTCCTCTATCACAGCGTTCCCTTCGTACTGGGGACATCGGAGCCGACAATACTCACCGCGGTACCCAGCGACTTGCCCAATCCTTTGAAAATCGCCTCGGCTATGTGATGGCTGTTAGTGCCGTACGGGACGTTTATATGCAGATTGAACTTGCCGTTATTGGCGAAGCTTCGCAGCATCTCTTCCAGACACTCGACGTCAAAGTCGCCGATTTTATCCGTGCGATACTCAACGTTATACACGCAGCTCGCCCTGCCGGACAAGTCAACGGAGACATTCGCCAAAGCATCTTCCATCGGTACCGAGCTGTGGCCATATCTGGCGATGCCTTTTTTATCGCCGAGGGCCTTGAGCAGACACTCGCCGAGGCATATTGCAATATCCTCAACCGTGTGGTGTGCATCGACGTCCAGGTCGCCCGCGGCCTTAACCACCAAATCTATTTTGCTGTGCTTGCTGAGGTGCGTGAGCATGTGGTCGAAAAAGCTGATTCCGGTATCGAGCTCGTATTTTCCAACGCCGTCCAGATTAAGCTCTAATGAGACATCGGTTTCCTTTGTCTTTCTGTGGACTTTGGCGATTCTATCTTCCATAAAAATATCCTTAAGAAACTCTATTAACACACCCGATTGTCATTCTGAGCGGAACGTAGTGCAGCGAAGAATCTCAAATCCTTCCGTAGGCCAGATCCTTCGGCTTCGCCTCAGGATGACAAAAAGCACATAGTCACCTTATTATAAACTCCTATTCTGATAAGATTTCTTTCAAGGCGGAGATTAGTATATCATTTTGCTCGGGCGTTCCGATTGTTATTCTCAATTTGTCTTCGAGCCGGGGGTAAGCAAAGTACCTGACATAGATATTTCTCTGCGTCAGTTTTTCATAAATTTCAGCGGCGTCGCTGTTTTTGCATTTTGCCAGGACAAAATTTGAGCTGCTGTCGGGCACTTCAAAGCCAAGCTCTCTTAGCCGGGCGGTCTGGCGGGTCCGCTCATGCTTTACTTTTCCCACGTTTTCTTTGAAATACTGCCGGTCCTTTATCGCCGCGGCGGCGAGAGCAACGGCGACGGCATCGACATTGTAGGAATCCTTGACCTTCATCAGGCCGGCTATTAAATCCGGCTGAGCGATTGCATATCCGAACCGAAGTCCGGCCAGTGAATAGCCCTTGCTCATCGACCGCAGTATAATTACATTATCAAAGTCTTTAACCGATCCCGTGCAGTTATTCTCTGCGAAATCCACGTATGCCTCATCGACAAGCAGCACGCCGTTGGTTTCGTCCGCCAACGAAGCCATTTCCTCAATGCTTACCAGGCTGCCGCTCGGCGCATTTGGATTGCAGACGATAGTCAAAGCCGCATTTGTACGAGCCAGTTCGGCCGGCAGATTAAACTCGTCGTCGAACGGAACCTCAATCGCCTCGCAGTTCTGCAATTTAGCCAGCACCGGATAGAGCGAATACGTCGGCACAGGATAGGCGACTGGCCGGTTCTCATCGCAGAATGCACGAAAGGCAATTGTCAGCAAATCGTCCCCGCCGTTGCAGCACATAATATTGTCGGATTGTACGCCATTTACCTTCGCCGCGGCCTGCCGGAACTCGTCGCCGAGCGGGTCAGGATACCGGCGAAGCCGTTCGTCCCCTATTTCCGCCAGCACCTTCATTACCTGCGGCGAAGGC
>Ga0114919_10001591_pt1 | contig 18156 bp, 10 predicted proteins | sample BlataG_FD_88682 | JGI IMG/M metagenome (GOLD analysis project Ga0114919, IMG submission 88682) | Deep subsurface microbial communities from Black Sea to uncover new lineages of life (NeLLi) - Black_00105 metaG | ecosystem: Environmental > Aquatic > Marine > Oceanic > Sediment | place: Atlantic... | reverse complement strand
CCATCCGGACACCACTGTTGAGGGAGAGAGAGGCCTTTCCGATTGCCGTGGCATGCATCGCCTGGAAACTCACTTCAGCTCACGACGCCGTGACCGCGAAGCCATGGAGAGCCTAACTGTCCGTGGAAAAAGCCATCCATGGCCCTTGCCCGCGAATGCGGGCGAACAAGAGCCCACTTGGGCAACACCCGAAAACGCCGAGGGTTTTCGGGGTTGCCAATCGCCGCCTCCTGCGGCGGCAGACTATTTCCACAGCCTGCTAACCTGCCAATCAGCTTCGCAGGACTCTGCTTTCCAGCGGCATTTCACCCGCCACCCGCACCCTTCCTCAGTCACCTGAAGCCCCTCAAAACCCCGGTCACCGCTGGGAACATAGGTGGGGCGGGAAGCGAATGGAACTCGCCACGCCCCCCACTGCACCCACGTTATCGACTGCCCATTATTGAGTGGCAGAAAGCCTCAAGGACCGTTTTTAAACACTCGATCTCACCAGTAATTGCATCGTTCCAGCCCAGGCTGCGCGCCGGCTGATGGACATGTTCGCACCCGCGTATGCGATCGACCCGTGACCACCATTCCTCCACTTCCCTTGCGGTGGGCAAAGTCTGTGTGGGCGTGTTGTCGCACTGGTCCTCCCCGAGAGAAACAGGGCCTCTCGTGGCACGCCGCTGCCACCGGAGCCGACGGGACGGCCGCTCGCCGGCGTCGACGTGGGCAGTTGGCCCTGCTTGTGGTCATCTGCGTCTTGGCCACACCGGGCTGCACCTCCTGGGGAGATTATTGGCGGAACCACTTGAAGGTGGGGCCGACCTACCAGCGGCCTATCGCCCCCGTTGAGCCGGAATGGATCGACGCCGATGACCCGCAGATACGGGCGGAATGTGAGGTCGAGTCGCAGTGGTGGCGGCAGTTCAACGACCCGGTGCTCGACCAGCTCGTCCTGCAGGCCTACGAGCAGAACCTCTCCCTCCGCGAGGCGGGCTTCCGGGTGCTGGCCTCCCGGGCGGCCTACAACATTACCGTGGGCGGCTTCATGCCACAGGCACAAGGGGCCATCGCCGAATATGCCCGCTGGCAGCTGAGCAACAACGTCGATGCATTTGAGAACCTCTCGATTCCCCCATTCAGCCTCTGGCAGACCGGCTTCAACCTGTCGTGGGAACTCGACCTCTGGGGCAAGATCCGCCGCAAGATCGAATCGGCTGCGGCAGAGTACCAGGCGAGTGTCGAGGAATATGACGGGGTGCTGGTCACGCTGATTGCTGATGTGGCTGATCGCTACGTCGATTACCGTGTCGCCCGGCAGCAGGTGGCCGACCTGCAGCGACTTGCCAAAATCCAGCGTGATTCCCTGCGGGTTGCAAGCGACCGGTTCGAGGGGGGAATCACCAGTGAACTCGATGTGTCCCAGGCACGATTGAACCTTGCCAAGACGGAGGCCCTCATTCCGTATTATGAGCGGGAGGCACGGCTGGCGACCAATGCCCTTTGCATGCTGCTCGGGATCCCACCAGAAGATCTGGCACTGCGGCTCGGTGAGGCCGATATTCCAACGGTACCGCCTGCGCTCGTCATTGGCATTCCCGCCGAACTCGTCCGGCGGCGGCCCGATGTCCGGCAGGCCGAGCGGCTGGTGGCCGCCCAATGCGCCCAGATCGGGGTGGCCGAGGCGCAGCTGTACCCCTCCTTCTCAATCAACGGGTATCTCGGCGTCTACGCCAATGAAATCGGGCAGCTGTTTGAATCGGATTCCCTGTATGGCTTCGTGGCACCAGTGGTTGACTGGAAGATTCTCAATTACGGCCGGCTCCTCAATAACATCCGCCAGCAGGATGCCAGGTTCCGGGCACTTTCTGCGACCTATCAGGAGACGGTGCTGCGGGCGGGCCGCGAAGCAGAAGACGGCATTATCACCACCATCAAGGCCCGCATTGCCGCCGACAAGCAGCAGGAGGCTGTGACTGCTGCCGGCCGATCGGCTGAACTCGTTGAAATTCAATACAAAGAGGGGGCAAGTGACTTCAATCGGGTATTTGTCGTCCAGCAGACGCAGGTCACCGAACAGGTCCGGCTCAATACCAGTGTTGGCGGCGTGGCCAAGGGCATGATCAAGATCTACCGCGCCCTCGGTGGTGGCTGGCAGCTGCGGCTCGACGCCCTCGCCGCCAGTGGTCAGTGCTGTAAGCCGCTCCCAAGCGTTGACGGCAGCCTTTGCGACGACTACATCGGCAAGCAGCCTCCGGCCGGCTTTGACGCCTGGTGCCTCTGGCCTGAGTGGCTCCGCGGGAAGAAGCCACGCTAAGGTGTTCGCTTTCCTCTTCGACTGGGGACGAAGCTGGTTGCTCACGCCCGGCTTTCAACTGGCTGCTGCCTCTTTCCCAAGCCGCTCCGCCGCAACAGGCTGTAGAAGAACACTGGCGTCAGAAAAATGCCGAACAGGGTCACCCCCAGCATGCCACTGAAGACGGCCAGGCCGAGCGTCCGCCGCATCTCCGCACCCGCCCCTTCAGCCACCACCAGTGGCAGGACGCCGAGGATAAAGGCCAGCGAGGTCATCAGGATCGGCCGCAGCCGGAGCCGGCTGGCCTCGACGGTGGCCTCCACCAGCGGCTTTCCTTCATGGGCGAGCTGCCGGGCAAACTCGACGATCAAAATCGCATTCTTGCAGGCCAGTCCCACCAGCACCACGAAGCCGATCTGCGTGAAGATCGTGATCTCCATGCCTGCCTGACGGACCCCCAGCACCGCCGAGAGCAGGCACATCGGCACCACCAGAATCACCGCCAGCGGCAACGCCCAGCTTTCATAGAGGGCCGCCAGCACGAGGAACACCAGCACCACCCCCAGCACAAACAGAAATGTAGCCGTCGCTCCGGAGCGGATTTGCATGAAGGCCATCTCGGTCCACTCAGCGGCAAACAGCGGCGGAATGGTCGCCTGCTCCTGCAGCCGGTCGAAGTGCTCGCGGACGATGGCCAGCGCTGAGGTACTCCCTGTCCCGGGGGCAGGCTTCCCGTAGACGGCTGCCGCTGGGTAGAGATTGTACCGCATCACCAGCGAGGGGCCGACGCGATCCTGCGCCCGTACCAGCGTCGCCAAGGGCACCGCCTGCCCGTTGGCTCCCGGCACGGTGAGATCTTCAATGGCCCGGCGGAGGTCGCCACGGTGCCGGGCATCGGCCTGCACATTCACCTGCCATGACCGGCCAAATCGGTTAAAGTTATTGATGTAGTACGAGCCGAGTTGCACCTGCAGGGTTTCAAACAGGTCGGCCAGCTGCACGCCCACTGCCGCGGCCTTCTCGCGGTCAATGTCGAGAAACAGCCAGGGAGCACTGGCCGAGTAGTTGGTGAAGAGTCCGGTGACCCGGCTGTCTTCACGGCAATCTGCAATCAGGGTGTCTGTCACCTGCTCCAACTGAGCCGCTCCATAATCACCACGGTCTTCGACCGCCAGTTTGAAGCCTGCCACCGTGCCCAGGCCATCCACCGGTGGCGGGCCGAACACCTCCACCCGGGCGTCATCCACCGCAGCCTGCCAGTCGCGGCGCAGCCGAGCGGCGATGGCCTCGGCCGACGCAGCCGCCCCCTGCCGCTCGGCGAAGCTGTCGAGCATGACGTACATGGCACCCCAGTTTGGTGAGTTGCCCCCCAGCACCACTGACCGGCCGGCCACCGAAACCGCATGAGCCACCCCCGGCTCTTCCAGTGCCCGCCGCTCAAGCGCTGCCATCACCGCTGCCGTCCGCTGCACGCTCGCCCCCTCCGGCAGCACCACATCAGCGATCAGATAGCCCTTGTCCTGCTCCGGGATAAAGCCCACCGGCGTGACCTGAAACAGCATCCAGGTGACCACCAGCAGCCCGGCAAACACCAGCAGGATCAGCCAGGCCAGCCGCAGCGAGCCACGGACCGCCCAGCCGTACACCCGAATCAGCAGGGCGAACCCGGCATTGAAGCCACGGAAGATCCACCCACAGAAGAATCGCAGCAGGCGATCAAGGGGATCCGGTGCGGCCCCGTGCGGACGCAAGAAAATAGCGGCAAGCGCCGGTGAAAGCGTCAGTGAGTTGACCGCCGAGAGAAGCGTCGAGACCGCAATCGTCAGAGCGAACTGCCGGAAGAACTGGCCGACGATGCCGGCGATGAAACTACACGGCACAAATACGGCGCACAGCACCAGGGCCACGCCGATCACCGGCCCGGTGACTTCCTGCATCGCCTTGAATGCCGCCTCCCGCGGCGCAAGCCCGTGCTCAATCCAGCGTTCCACATTCTCGACCACAACAATCGCATCATCGACCACGATGCCGATCGCCAGCACCAGCCCGAACAGCGACAGGTTATTGAGGCTGAACCCCAGTGCGGCCATGAAGGCGAAGGTGCCGACAATTGCCACGGGTACTGCAATCAGTGGAATCAGGGTGGCCCGCCAATTCTGCAGAAACAGCAGCACCACCAACGCCACCAGGATGGTTGCATCGCGGAGCGTCTTGAGCACCTCAGCCTTCGACTCCTCGATGAAGGGCGTGGTGTCGTAGACCACCTGTGCTTCGAGCCCCTTGGGAAAACGTTCGCCCAGAGCCGCCAGCTTTGCCCGCACAGCTGCCGCCGCGGCGATCGCGTTGGAGCCCGGCAGCTGATAGATATTCATGCCCACACTCGGCTCGGCATCAAACCGACAGATCTGGTCATAAAACTGTGCACCAAGTTCGACCCGGGCCACGTCCCGCAGCCGCACAATCACCGCCGCAACGTCGCCGTCTGCTGTCGGCGTCTCCTTGACAATCACGTTGCCAAACTCCTGGACCGTCACCAGCCGGCCGACTGCCGAGAGTGGAATCTGAAAGGCCTGGCCCTGTGGAGCCGGCTGCTGGCCGACGCTACCGGCAGTGATCTGATAGTTCTGGCTCTCAATCGCAGAGCGGACGGCGGCCGCTGAAAGGCCGACCGCTGCCATCTTTTCCGGATCGAGCCAGACACGCATGCTGTAGTCCCGCTGCCCGATGAAGTCGATGTCACCGACGCCCTCCACCCGCAGCAGCTCATCACGAATCTGAATCGTGGCGTAGTTGGAGAGGAAGATCTCGTCGTAGAGGGGCCTGCCGACTGCGTCCCGGGCGGCGGTAAAGTTGACAATCATCATTGCAGCCGGCGACTTCTTCAGCACGGCCACACCCTCACGCTGCACCAGGTCGGGCAGAGATGGCATCGCCAGCGTGACCCGCACCTGGGTGAGCACCTGGGCCATGTTGAGATCAGTGCCCGGTGCGAAGGTGATGGTGAGCCGATAGCGGCCGTCGTTGGTGCACTGGGAACTCAGCGAGAGGGCGTTTTCAACACCACTCACCTGCTGCTCGATCGGCGCGGCAATCGTATCGCGGACAAGCTCCGCATTCGCTCCGGGGTAGACCGTCGACACCTCAATGGTGGGTGGCGTGATGTCGGGGTATTGGGTGGTCGGCAGGGTGAACGCAGCGACCCCGCCACAGAGAACCAGCACGATTGAGATCACCGACGCAAAGATCGGCCGCTCGATGAAGAACCCTGCAATCATGGCCGCGCCGCCTCCGGTTGGGGCCTGCGCGGTCGCCAGCGGTCGCTGAGCCCGGTCAGTTTTTCGTAGAACACCGGAGTCAGGAAAATCCCGAAGAGGGTCACGCCAATCATGCCGGCAAAGACGGTAACGCCCAACGACCAGCGGAGCTCGGCCCCCGCCCCCCGGGCAAACACCAGCGGCACGACCCCCAGAATGAAGGCCAGCGAGGTCATCAGAATCGGCCGCAGCCGCAGCCGGCTGGCCTCGATGGCTGCGGCGCGGGCGTCGTGCCCCTCCTCATGAAGCTGGCGGGCGAACTCCACAATCAGAATGGCGTTTTTGCAGGCCAGCCCCACCAGCACAACAAGCCCTACCTGGGCGAGGATGTCGATCGGTAGAAATGCAACCAACAAACCGATCAATGCCGCTAGCAAACACAGCGGTACGACAAGGATCACTGCCAGGGGCTGCGTCCAGCTCTCGTAGAGTGCTGCCAGCACGAGGAACACCAGGATCACACCCAGGCCCAACAGCAGCCCCGCCGTGTTGCCCGCCGCGATCTGCAGGAGAAAGACCTCTGTCCATTCGTAGGAGAAGTTTTCGGGCAGGTGTTGCTGGGTTGCAGCAGCCACACGGTCGATGAGCACCGACCCGCCCTCGAAGGGATTGGGAATTCCCACGATTGGTGCCGCCGGGTAGAGGTTGTACCGCATCATGATTGATGGCCCCATCGACTGGCGAACCTCCAGCACCGAGGCCAGCGGCACCAGGCCACCATCGCGGGCAACCACCTTCAGTTCACGCAGATCCTCGAGGTTGCGGCGGAAGCCCTCGTCAGCCATCACTTTGACCTGCCAGGTCCGACCAAAACGGCTGAAGGTATTCACGGTCAACGAGCCAACATCGAGCTGCAGGGCGGTAAAGACCGCCGAAAGCGGGATGCCGAGCCCGCGAATCTTGTCCCGGTCGATGTCGAGAAAATACTGCGGCGAGTCGGCCCGATAGCCGCCGGCGACGAACGGGAGCTTCCAGCCCTCCATGTCGGCCACGAGTTTCTGGCTCGCTTCCTGGATCACCTGAGGGCCAAGGCTGCCACGGTCCTGCAGATAGAACTTGAAGCCCCCGGCCATGCCCATCCCCTTGACCGGTGGCGGTGGGTAAATGCCCACTTCCGCATCGAGGATTTCCTGCCGGCAACGCGTTTGCAGCGCTCGAATGATGCCAAAGCTCGAGGTCTCAGGAGTCCGCCGGTTTTCATACTCATCGAGCATGAGAAAGAGTGACCCCCAGTGAGCCGCATTGGCGTTGTAGACGAGTGACATGCCGGCCACGGTGAACACGTCGGCAATCCCGGGCACATCGTGGGCCAGGGCATCGATCCGCTCCAGCACCTCGCTGGTGCGTTGCACAGACGCCCCATCGGGCAATTCCACTGCGGCAACCAGATACCCCTGATCCTGCAATGGCACGAACCCCTGCGGATAGACGGCAAAGAGCCGCCAGGTGACAAACACCAGGAACAGGTAGACGAGGAGCGCCAGCCGGCCATGCCGGACAACGGCCGCCACGCCCCGGGCGTAGCCGTTATTGAGAGCGTTGAAGAGATAATTGAAGACCCAGAAAACAGGGCCCATGACCCAGTTGAGGAGCCGCTGGAAGAAGTCGGGCGGAGCGTCGTGCGGCCGCAGCAGCATGGCGGCAAGTGCCGGGCTCAGGGTCAGCGAGTTGACTGCGGAGAGAATGGTCGACACGGCAATGGTCAGGGCAAACTGCCGGAAGAAGAGACCCGTCACCCCACCGATGAAACCGCAGGGCACAAACACGGCCGAGAGCACCGCCGCCACCCCAATCACCGGGCCGGTCACCTCCGTCATCGCCCGCTCTGCCGCCGCATACGGGTCGAGACCCTGCCTGATCCAGCGTTCGACGTTTTCCACCACGACGATGGCATCATCGACCACGATGCCGATCGCCAGCACCAGCCCGAAGAGGGAAAGCGTATTGAGGCTGAAACCCAGGGCAGCCATGGCGGCGAAGGTGCCCACAATCGCCACCGGCACCGCCACCAGCGGAATCAGTGTCGCCCGCCAGTTCTGTAAAAATAGCAGCACGACGAGCCCGACGAGCAGGATCGCATCGCGAAGGGTCTTCAGCACTTCCTCGATCGACTCGGTGATGTACGGAGTCGTGTCATAGGTGACGCGGTATTCCAGTCCGGCCGGAAACCGGGTGGCCAGCTCCGCCATCTTTGCCTGGACAGCCCAGGAGGTTTCCAGTGCATTGGCTTCGGGAAGTTGAAACACAGCCAGCCCCACCACCAGCAGCCCGTTGTAGCGACAGGTCTGGTCATAGCTGGCTGCCCCCAGTTCGATCCGGGCCACGTCCCGCAGCCGCACCAGGGGCGTCCCCGGCACCGTTGGATCGGACCGCAGGACAATCGCACCGAACTCCTCGGGCGTGGAGAGGAGCCCCGTGGCGGCGACGGGCAGCTGCAGCTGCTGGCCGTCAGCGGCCGGCGACTGGCCGCTGACGCCCCCGAGCACCTGCACGTTCTGGGTGGCAATCGCATCGTGCGCATCCTGAGAGGTCAGGCCCCGCGAGGCGAGCTGCTCGGGATCGAGCCAGATCCGCAGTGAATAATCTCGCTGCCCGAGCAACTGAATGTCACCAACCCCGGGGCACCGCAGCAGCTCATCCCTGAGGTGCACCGTGGCGTAGTTACTCATGAAAACGTCGTCGTACCGCCCATCAGACGAGAACAGATCGATCGTCATGAGAATGTCCGGGGAACGCTTTTTGACGCTCACACCCTGCTTTTGCACGACTGGGGGCAACAGTGGCATCGCCAGCTGCACCCGGTTCTGCGTCTGCACCAGCGCCAAGTCGGCGTCGGCCCCCACCTCGAAGGTGAGCTGGAGCACGTAGTAGCCGTCATTGGTTGCCTGCGACTGCATGTAAAGCAGTTGGTCAACACCATTGACCTGCTGTTCGATCGGGGCGGCGATCGTGTCGGTCACCACCGCAGCATTGGCACCCGGGTAGAGGCAGGTCACCTGCACGATGGGGGGCGCGACGGGCGGAAACAATGAAATCGGCAGCGAGAGCAGGCTCACCCCACCGGCCAGCGTGATGACAATTGAGATCACCGACGCAAAGATCGGCCGCTGGATGAAGAATCGCGAGATCACGGCGATTGGTTACCCGGCGGGGGCAGCGGCTCAGCAGCAGAAGACCCCTGCGGGAAAACGGCAGTCGGCAGACCTGCCGCGGCCGCTGGCTCAGGGACCACTCGGACGGGGGCGGGGTCCACGGCGGGTGGTTCGGTGGTCGGCTCGTGCGCCGTCGACACTGGAGCCACCAGGCTTGTCAGATCAAGACTGTCCTCAGCGGCCGGAGTCGGGCTGACCGGCTTGCCCTCCCGGCACCGCTGCAGGCCACGCACCACGATCCGGTCGGCAGTCGAGACGGGTTGGGAGGGATCGACCGCGAGAACGGTGATCCAGCTGCCCAGTTTTTGCCCGAGGGCCACCTCTCTGGCCGAGACCAGATCATCGCTCCCGACGACCCAGACGATCTTGCGATCTTGGATGCTGCCGACGGCGGCCTCGGGCACGAACATCCGCTCGACCGAGTCACCCAGCGGCAGTCGGACGCGGGCGAACATACCCGGACGAAAGAGCGGTGGGCGGGGAGCAGCCGGGTCAGCCGAATAGGGGTTCTCGAGCCGACCCCGCATCGTGATGGTCGCCGTGCTGGTGTCGACCTGATTGTTGAGAAAATCGATCTCACTGCGGTACGGGTAGTTCCGCTCAACATCGTCGACCAGCCCGACATCTGCCGTCGTCGCCGCCTGGCCAATCCCCGGGCCCCGGCCAGACGTCCGGGCATGGTTCATCACCCGCAGAAACGTCGGTTCATCCACATTGAAATAGACGAAGATCGGGTCGATCGACACGATCGTGGTCAGGGTGGTTATGTCTTGCGTAATCAGGTTGCCAACTTGTAACTGAGTGCGGCCGATCTGCCCGGTAATCGGTGCGGTGATTGAACAGAACTCAACATTCAGTCGGGCGGCTTCGTGCTGCGCCCGGGCTGTGATCAGGCTGCCGGCATTCTCCTCGAGCTTCGCCTTGTAGCTATCGAAATCCTGCTGGCTTGCCGCCCCCTTGGCGACCAGTTTTTCAAAGCGATCAACCTGCACCTTCAGAAACCGTTGCTCCCCGAGCAGTCGTTCGATGACACCGACCGCTTCGTCGAGCTGGGCCCGCGCAGGGCGGTCATCGATCTCGTAGAGCGGATCCCCCTCGGAGACAAACTGACCATCCCGAAAAGCTACCTTGGTGAGATAGCCGGTGACCCGACTGCGAATGTCGACCACACGCTCAGCATCAATTCGCCCGGTGACTTCGAGGTATTCAGGCAGCCGGACGACCCGCGGCGTCGTGATCACAACCTCAGCCGTCACCGCGGCTGGAGTCGGCGGCTGGGACTTGGGCTGACGACAGCCTGTGCCTTGCACGCTTAGCAACAAGAGCAGCAGCACAGCACGCCCACTCAGCTGCCGTCCATCCGATGACGGCTTCTGAGAGCTACTAAAACATGTAGTCATGATCAGCCTGCTGCTGGCTACTGCTGGAGGGCTGCAGTGTAGCGATTCGTCCCCAGGGGCGGCGAGAAACGGGGCGACACGCCATCGAGACCGCGTCCTCCGCGCACCAGCATGACAGCACAGCGAACAGAATGGCTCGGGCCGGAGGCAGCGGCGGGCCACAGTCCCCGGGGGATCTCGTGAACGTCCGCTTGACATTGCGGAGGAGGGTGAAGCTGGCTCCTCCCGGCAGGCTGCACGACTGCGGTCATGAAGTCGAGCTGTCCGCGGAAAAAGCCCCGTGGCTTGCCCGTGGCTGCGGGCAATTGACAGTCCACTTTGCTACCCCTGAAAACGCCAAGGGTTTTCGGGGGTACCGTCCGCCGCTTCTTGGGGCAGCAGACTTTTTCCAGAGTCTGTGCGGCGGATGTTGCCACCGCAGTTGGGGCCCTCCAGGGAAAACTCCTCAGGCATTCTGCGGTCGAAAGCCGCTGCTTTCCGGTTATTTTCAGATGGATGTCAAATTTTCCTCTGATCCGGCAGAGGGCTGGTATGCGACCATCGTCTGAAAACCCGCTGCCCACGCCGCTGTCACAGGAGCAGTTCATGCGGCTGTTCCTGCAAGCCGAGCGGGAGATCCTGCGGTATGTGATGGCGATCGTGCCGAACGTGGCCGACGCCCGTGACATCCTGCAAGAGACGGCTCTGGCCCTCTGGAAGGCGCGTGACAAGTATGACCCGGACCGGCCCTTCATCCCCTGGGCCTGCCGGTTCGCCCTCAACGAAGCCCGGATGTTTCTCCGCACCAACGGCCGCCGCAAGCGGTTCCTCCACGAAGATCTCGTGCCGCTGCTCGAGGCCCGCCGCCGCGAACTTGCCCCCCAGCTCGACAGCCGCCGGGAGCACCTCCGCGAATGCCTGCAGCAGCTGCCCGCCGACCAGCAGCAGCTGATCCGGGGCTACTACTTCGACGATGACAGCGTGCCGGTCCTCGCCGATCGGTCTGGCAGCAGCACCGACGCGGTCTACAAGTCGCTGCAACGGATCCGCCAGACGCTTGAGGCCTGCATCGGCCGCAAGCAGCGGCTGGCTGCCAGCTAAGTCACTCACCCCCCCAACCAGCCACGCCCACACCATGCCCGACACCGCACTTGATCAGCTGATTCACGCCTGCCTCGACGACCGGGCAACAACTGACGAGCTGGCCCGGCTCGAAGCCGCGCTCACCGCCGACGCGGCAGCCCGCGACCGCTACCTCTGCCTGTCCGACCTGCACGCCTGTCTGGCGATTGATGAAGGCCTCTGGCAGGAACCAACTGCTGCCCACCACCGGCAGCCGTCAGGCCCAGCACCTGCCCCGCCGGCCGGCGGCAGCCTCACGCGGCCAGCAGCCGCTGCGGCGATCGGCCTGCTGGTGGGCCTCTGCAGTGCGGGCCTTGCCTTTGGCTATGTCATGCCGGTGCTGTCGCGGCCGCTGCAGGTGTTTGCCGATGGCTTTGAGTCCGGGCCGGCCCCGGAGTGCCGCGGGCTCTTGGCCCGGCCCGGCATCTGGAGCGGCGACACCGCCGAGGTGCTGGCGGCCGACCAGGGCGTGCTGCCCGCTGAAGGCCAGCAGATGCTGCGAGTGCTGCGGGCTGACTATCCGGGCAAGTCGGCCACCGACAGCTACATCTCCGACACCTACCGCCTGATCGACCTGGGGCCCTTCCAGCAACCGTTGGCCACCGGTCAGGCGATCGCCCGGCTCAGGGCCCGCTTCAACGCTGCAGCGTTTCCGGCGGACGAGGGCTACACCGCCGGCGTCACCGTGATGGCCTTCGACGCCACGACGGCGGCCCGGCTTGAGACCATTCCTGACGCCGAACTGGCTGAACAGGCCCTGGCGATGACGCAGCGGCGGTCTGTTGCGATCGATCGGCAGCCGGCCAGCTGGCAGCCGATCGACTGCGAACTGCGGCTGCCTCCGCAGAGTCGCTTTCTGTTGCTCCGCATCAGCATCAGCCATCAGCACGCCGCCCAGCGGCGGCCCAGCTTTAGCGGCCACTACCTCGACGATGTGGCCATCACCCTCGAACAGTCCCCAGCAGCCGTGCAGCCATGACCTTTACCAAGCCTTTGCGCCCTTTCAGCATTCCGCTGCTGGTCGGCCTGCTGGCCTTTCCGGCAGCGGCCGCCACCGTTTCACCACCCACCCCGACCATGCCGTCGGTCCACCGGGCAGTGCTCGAACAGCACTGTTTCGGCTGCCACGGCCCGGACGATCCCGGCGGCGGGGTACGGCTGGACAGCCTGCCGCTGACGATCACCGACATCCAGACCGCTGAGCGGTGGCAGAAGGTGCTGGGAGTGCTCAACGCCGGCGAGATGCCGCCGGCTGACGAGCCGCCACTCGACCCTACCGCCAAGGCCGATCTGCTGGCTGACTTAGCCAGCGTGATGGTCGCTGCCCGCAAGCTGCTGGCCGATTCGGGCGGCACGATCGTGATGCGGCGGCTGAATCAGCGGGAATATGCCGGCACGCTACGGGAGCTGCTCGGGGTCGAGGTCAACGTGGCCGAACTGCCCCCTGACACCAGCGACGGGGCATTCGACACGGTCGGGGCGAACCTGTTCATGTCGGGCAACCAGTTCGAGCAGTACCGGGCCCTCGGCCGGGAGGCCCTCGACGAGGCCTTCGCCCGCCGGCAGGCCGCCGCCGAGCACCACATCCTTCGCCATGAGGCGGAGACCGCCGTGCGGGACCTTGCCAAGCAAGAGGCGGAGGGCCTCGCTGCCGAGGCCCGGGCCAAGCGGTGGATTGCCGCCGTCGAAGCCGCCGCCGCTCGGCCCGAGAATGCCGAGGCGGTGGCCGCCATCCGGGCGACTGCCAAGAACGACGCCGAGTTCCGCCGCTCGTGGCGGAAGCTCAAAGGAGCCCCGCCTCCTGAGGACTTCGGCTTTCGCACGGTCGAGGAGAACTCGGACAAGGCCAACCGGGCGGCCAATTTTTCAACCGGCTATTTCTCGGACTACCACCGGGCCTTCTTCAAGCTGCCACACCTCGACACCGGCACCTACCTGACGATTCACACCCTCAGCACCAACGTCACGCTGCTGGTGCCGCACCGCTGGCCACCGGGAGACTATCTGATCAGGGTTCGGGCGGCGGCTGTGCCCGACGCCCCACCGGAACGCCGCTTCATTGAGTTCGGCACTCGGCCGCGGGCGGGCCAGGCGCTCTCCACCCATGAGGTGACCGGCACGCTCGAGCAGCCACAGACGATTGAGATCCCCTTCACCTTCACCCGGCAGCATACCGACAGCCAGGACCGGACGATCTTCATCCGCGAAAAGGGCACGGCCGACCACTACCTGCAGACCCGCATCGTGTTCGGGAACGGCAAGAAGGCCAACGGCATCGGGCCGCCGGTGGCGATCTGGGTGGACTGGCTGGAGGTCGAGCGACTGCCCGAGACAGACACCCCGTTGCCGCCCGGCATCACCGCCCTGGCTCCGGTGCCGCTGGTTGACACGCCCGCCGGTTCCACCGCCACCGGGCCTGGGGCTGCGGCCATTCGCAACGACCTGCGGCTGGCGCTGGAACGATTTTGCCGGGCTGCCTTCCGGGAACAGCCGGCCAGTGCGGACTTTATTGACCGGCTGGTGGACCACTATGCAGACCGCCGTGCCGCCGACGACAGCCATGCCGATGCCCTCAAGGACACCCTGTCGCTGGTGCTGGCCACACCGATGTTTCTCTATCTGGCTGAGCCCGATCCCACCGAAGCACACCGGCCGCTGACCGCTCCCGAACTGGCTGTGCGGCTGGCCTATTTTCTGTGGGGTGGCCCACCCGACGACCGGCTGCACCAGCTGGCCACGGCGGCAACCCTGACGACGCCAGCGGTGCTGGCCGCGGAAGTTGACCGGCTGCTGGATGACCCGCGGGCCGATGGCTTGGTGCGGCCCTTTGTCCACCAGTGGCTCGGCCTCGACCGGCTCGACTTTTTCGAGTTCGACCGCAACCGCTATGGCCGCTTCGACGCCAGCACCAAGCTGGCCGCCCGCGAGGAGGTGTTTGCAACCGTCCGGCATCTGCTGGCCACCGACGGCAGCCTGCGTGACCTGCTGGCGGCTGACTATGTCGTCATCAATAGCGTGCTGGCTCGCTATTACGGCATCGCTGGCGTGCATGGTGATGCCTTTCGCCCGGTCACGGTTTCCGCCGATTCACCCCGGGGCGGTCTGCTGGGCATGGCAGCCATCCTGGCGATGGGCAGTAACGGCCAGACCACCAGCCCGGTCGAGCGGGGTGCCTGGGTGCTCCGGAAGCTGCTCGACGACCCACCCCCGCCGGCCCCGGCCAACGTGCCGCAGATCGCCCGCCTTGCCGGCAAGACCCTGACCACCCGCGAACGGCTGGCGGTCCATCAAGACGCTCCGCAGTGCGCCAGCTGCCATCGCACGATCGATCCGGTGGGCTTCGCCCTGGAAAACTTCGATGCCGTCGGGCAGTGGCGGACCGAGGACAGCTATCAGGCGATGACCGACGCGGGCAAACCCGACCCGGCCCAGCAGAAGCTCTCTTGGACGATCGACCCAGCCGGCCAGTTCTACGGTGGCCCCGCCTTCACCGACTTTCACGAGTTCCGGAGGATCATCGCCAGCCACGACCGCGACTTTGCCCGGGGTGTGACCAAGGCCCTGCTGGAATACGCCCTTGGCCGCCCCTGCGGCTTTGCCGACGAGCCTCTGGTTGCCGACCTGGTCGACCGGGCTGCCAGCCACGACTTCGGCCTGCGGACCCTGATCCACCAGCTTGTGGCCAGCGACGCCTTTCACCGGAAATGACTCGCCTCGAATCACCGAACAGAACCCCTTGGAGTGTTGATATGAGCCGTTCCCAGTCACGTCGCCGGTTTCTGCGGTCGAGCACCGCCTTGGTCGCGTTGCCCGCGTTTGAATCACTGGGCGGTGCCGCTCCCGCCCGGGCAGCCCCACCGGCAGCCGCCCCGCCCAAGCGGCTGGTGTTTCTGAGTTTTGGCTGGGGCGTGACTGAGGAAAGCTGGTATCCCGACATCAACACGCCCGGCCCTGACTACACGCTGCCGCCAGGGCTCGAGCCACTGGCCCGGCACAAGGCCGACTTCACCGTCATCCAAAACCTCTGGCACAAGTATTCCAACGAGGGCCACGAGGGCAGCACGATGTGGCTGACCGGGGCCAATCGTTATGCCCACCCGGGGCAGAACTTTCACAACGAGATCTCAGCCGACCAGGTGGCGGCGGCCCAGTTTGGGCTGCAGACCCGGTTTGCCTCGATCCAGTTCAATCCGGGCGACCGGGCAGTTGCCTCGGGCCATGGGCCGGGGCTGTCGCTGGCCTGGGATGTCCGGGGCAAACCGATCGGTGGTTTCAACACGCCGGTCGAGGCCTATCACAAGCTCTTTTCACCCGACACGACTCCGCTGGCCCAGCAGCAGGCCCGGCTGGCCCAGCAACAGAGCGTGCTCGACACGGTGCTGGAAAACGCCCGCGACCTCAAGCATCGCCTCGGCGCAACCGATCGCGACAAACTGCAGGAATATTTCGAGGGCATTCGTGACATCGAGATTCGCCTGGCCAAAGAGCAGAAGTGGCTGGGGGTACCGCGGCCACCGGCACCGCTTGCCGAGCCCAAACAGGGCATGGAGGGGAAGGAAGAGATCAAGCTGATGTACGACCTGCTGGTGGCGGCCCTGCAGACCGACTCCACCCGGGTGATCACCTACCGCCAGCCGGTCAACACCCTGCTGACGAGCATCGGCCAGAAGGTATTTCCCCACGACATGAGCCACTACCACACCACGCGGGCCGAGAAGCTCGCCTGCTCGCAACAGCGAGATCTCACCCAGAGCGATCTGCTTGCCGGCCTGCTCGACCGCCTCAAGCAGACCGCAGAGGCCGATGGCTCCCACCTGTTCGACCATACGACAGTGGTCTACGGCAGCAACATCCGCACCGGCCATGAGCTTTCCAACTGTCCCACGCTGATTGCCGGCCACGGGGCGGGCATCAGGCTTGGCCAGCACCTGGTGATGCCGAAGCAGACGCCGCTGAACAACTGTTGGCTGACCCTCCTGCAGGGCTCGGGCGTCCAGGTCGATCGGCATGGCGACTCAACCGGCATCCTGGAGGAGCTGCTGGCATGACACGTATTCTGCTGAGGTGGGCCGGCCTTACCGTCGCCCTGGCCATGGCACCGGTACTCCGGGCCGCACCGGCCACCACCGCGGCCGCTCTCGGAGGGCCGCGTTTACGCTGATTGAGTTATTGGTGGTGATCGCCATTATCGGCGTGCTGGTCGGCCTGCTGCTGCCGGCAGTGCAGACCGCCCGCGAGGCGGCCCGCCGGGCAGCCTGCACCAACAAGCTCAAGCAGCTCTCGCTGGCCGTGCTCAACTATGTCGATGGCCGCGGGGTGTTCCCATCGGCAGCGGTCACCCGGCCGTCAGGCCAGGCAGGTGCCTACTCCTGGACGACTGGGATCAGCGTCGGCCCATCCTGGTCGGTTCTGATCTTGCCTCAACTTGAAGAACTCGCCCGCTACGACACCTTCAACATGAATGGCACCTTTGCCGGCTGCTTCAACAATGACAGCGGGGCGAACAACTATGCGCAGCAGAAGCTGCGAAATGACGCCTTCATCTGCCCGAGCAACCTGCATAGCTCGCTCACCTCTGGTACAGCCGGGGTGAACGGTCCCTATGCAGGCACCTACTTTCCAGTGATCGGGGGCGGCGCAGTCACCGGATCTGGCTATTCCAACTGTCCGTCTACGGTTGGCCCGACGACGCCGACAAGTGACCCGCCCTGCCGATCGACCGGCTATCGCCCCCTCGCCGCCGGTGGCGTCATGTTCCTCAACTCGGCTACCAAGTTCAGGCATATTACGGACGGCAGCAGCAAGTCATTCCTCTTGGGAGAAACCCGCTACTCAAACCTTGCGACAGGCCACAGCTGGTCCTCCGGCAGTAAAGGCTGCGAGAACACCTGGGCCTCATCGGTCTATCGGGGAGCCAACGGTTGGCTCGTCAACGGAGCGGTGGCAGCCAACATGCTGAACCCCGACTGCGATCCAGTAACAGCACGATGTGAGCCCGAATCACATGCGAATTTCGGCAGCTTTCATTTTGGTGGTGCTCAATTCGCCCTGGCCGATGGCTCGGTGCACTTTCTTACCGACGCCGTAACTGCCGCTGTGATCCGCAGCCTCGGCCAGGTGGCCAGCGGAGATGGGACCCTGCCATGAGCACTGTCATGAACCGGTTTGCCTTGCTGGTGAGAAACTGCTGCCGCTATTCGGCGGCCGCCAGCCCACTCGTGTGGGCAGCGCGCCTGAGCCTCTGGCTCGCGATCATCTGCCTGACCACCAGCAGCGGCTGCAGCAGTGCCCCGCCCGGCCGGGTCACGACGGTAGGAACCGTTTCGGTTGCTGGCGAGCCGATCCCCGATGGTGAAATCCGCTTTGAGGCAATCACCGACGGGCTCGGCGGTGGATCGACCCAGATCGGCTCAGGCGGCCGGTTTTCGCTCTTCCTGCGGCCGGGCAGCTACCGGGTCGGCATCGTCTCGGTGGAAGGTGGTGTCAGCCCGGCTGGGGTCAGCGGCGCCGATCCAGCCACGCTGCGGGTGCCGGCCCGCTATGCCAACCCCGCGTCATCTGGCCTTGAGTACACCATCGACGCGGCCAATCGCCGGCTGTCGATCGACCTGCCCAAGTGAGCCATGCTGGGGGTCAATTCTTGCGTTTTGACCTTTGCCGGTGGCTTCTCGGTGTCGGATTGCCACTCGCCGCGGTCGGTGCGCAAAACCAGAGGTCCCAGCGAGTACTTTCTGACGGGTGTGTAGCCTCACTCAGGCAATGCCTTCGACGGCTCTGAAGGCCTGGGAACGCTACTTCGTCAGAAAGAGCGGGCTCGTGGCGATCGCCTGCACGAGGGACCGCACGCCGAAGTTGCTGGCGGCCGTCTCGTCGAGCAGCCGTTCGATCTCCCGGCGATCGGCGTAATG
>Ga0114919_10001587_pt1 | contig 18171 bp, 14 predicted proteins | sample BlataG_FD_88682 | JGI IMG/M metagenome (GOLD analysis project Ga0114919, IMG submission 88682) | Deep subsurface microbial communities from Black Sea to uncover new lineages of life (NeLLi) - Black_00105 metaG | ecosystem: Environmental > Aquatic > Marine > Oceanic > Sediment | place: Atlantic... | reverse complement strand
TTTTGAGAATCTTCTGGCAGAAAAGGAAAACGGGCTGAGGGCTCTTTTGGCATTAACGGGGTTTTCAAATGAATATCTTAAACGATTGACAACGATGATTCGTATCGTGGACGACAAAGAATTGTCGGATTTAGTTATGAAAGAGCAATGGTGTGAAGATGATACTCCCGAAAACGTAAAAGAATGGAGTGACAATAAAATTGAGAAAATAATTAAGACCAATAAGTATTTCCGAAAAGGGCTTGTGAATATTTTCTTTGAGGGGGCGACAATTCCATTTTTGTCCAGAACGCTGCCACTGTTTGAGTTGAAGAAATTAAGTATATCAAAGTTGAGCTTTGAAATACCTGAAATGATCGACACACTTATCAGATACAAAGAAAAAGGTTCATATTCGGGCAAGAAGGAGAATAACCCAGAGACATTGATTAAGGAGTTGTTGGATAATAGTAGTATTTCATTTGAAAAGGGCGAATTAGGGGAATTGATCGAAAATGCGCCTGATACGAAAAGGGCAATGGATTTCATCATCCCAAGCAAGAAACAACCATCTATCGTTGTTGAATGCTCATATCTGGTAACGACCTCTTCGGGTCAAGGAGATAAGTCGAAGACGGAAATATCGGTGGACTCTCTACTAAAGGAGCATTATCCGAATGCAAGATTTGTAGGTTTTGTAGATGGCATTGGTTGGTATGTGCGAAAGGGAGATTTAAAAAGGATGGTGAGTGCCTACGAAGATGTTTTTACTTTTCGTAGGGATGAAATAGCAAGATTTGAGAAGTTATTGTCGGAAATATTTGAAAAATGATCGAGAAGTATATCAACACAATTAGACAAGGCGATTGTTTAGCCCTTTTAAAGGACATACCTGATAACAGCGTAGACATTACTTTTGCTGATCCCCCATTCAATTTGGGGAAGAAATACACCAGTTATAAAGACAGTGTTAAGTTTGAGGAATATCTACATTGGTGTGAAATGTGGATTTCAGAAATGGTACGGGTGACAAAGCCCACGGGATCCATTTTTGTTCATAATATACCACGCTGGTTGACATATTATTCCGGCTTTCTCAACAAAGTGGCAGACTTTAAGCATTGGATTTCATGGGATGCGCCGACGGCACCAATGGGAAAATCGCTCCAACCAGCTCATTATGGTATTTTGTACTATGCTAAAGACGTGAAACAGAACAAATACTATGAAATACGCTACCCGCACAAGCGATGTAGAAAATGTGGTTATTTGCTAAAAGATTATGGAGGGAAAAAGGCAGGGCTTCACCCTTTTGGGCCTCTCGTTTCGGACGTATGGACAGACATTCATAGAATAAAGCATAATAAATATCGCGACGAACATCCTTGCCAACTTCCGATTCATCTACTAGAACGCATCATATTGATGTCAACAGACAAGAGTGATATTGTCCTTGACCCGTTTGTTGGAACAGGTACGACTGCGATTGCGGCCAAAAAACTCGGTCGAAAATATATTTGCTTTGATATAGATGAAGCCTATGCGGAAATAACAGCAAAGAAAGTTACACAAGAAAGAGAAAGCTCACGGGTTGGGCCTGTTTGGGTGAGCTTCTTTTTAAACGAAATCATAACTATCAGGCACCAAGATTGGGCGGAGTTGTCCCGATTCTATGAATTGCCTTACCCAAACAACAAAATCGACCACATAAAGATTGATTTTAAGAATAGAAAGAAAGTACTCGATCATTGCACCTGTTTTAAGAAAAGGAGTACAAGAGATCGTGTGGAAGAGGAGTTACTTTTTCGCGTAGAGTAGGTTCACAAAGTCTTGGGGTTGAAGCTGTATATAAACAAAGACCAGTACTTTGAAGGCGTAAGACCTGAGGTGTGGGACGAAAGTTTCCACATTCGGATTTATACGAATTAGGAGTTTAAGATGCTTTCAATCAAGGAATATCAAACGGTTACGAGTATTTCCGGGCCGTTGATGTTAGTTGAGATGGTGGATGAGGCCAAATACGGCCATATTGTCGATATCGAATTAGGTGACGGCTCGGTTCGGCACGGGCAGATTCTGCAGGTGGAAAACGACAAGGTCCTCGTGCAGGTCTTCGAGGGAACCCGCGGCATCGATGTCAATAGGAGCACAGTTCGGTTCTTAGCTAAGCCGTTGGAATTAGCCGTCTCGCCGGACATTTTGGGCAGGGTTTTTAGCGGGCTCGGACTTGCTAAAGACGATGGCCCCGCCATCATTGCCGAGAAGCGCCTGGATATTAACGGCAATCCCATCAATCCCTACGCCCGGAATTACCCGAACGAATTCATCCAGACGGGCATATCGACGATTGACGGCCTGAACCCGCTCGTTCGAGGCCAGAAGCTGCCGATATTTTCCGGCGCGGGGCTGCCGCACGATGATTTGACCGCACAGCTTGCCCGGCAGGCAACGGTCCTCGGCAAGGGTGAGGAGTTTGCGGTTGTATTTGCGGCGATGGGAATCACATTCGAAGCGGCCCAGTTCTTCATCGACGACCTTCAGGAGACCGGTGCCATTGAGCGTGCGGTTATGTTCGTCAACCTTGCAAACGACCCGGCGATTGAAAGGATAGCGACGCCGAGATTCGCCCTTACGGCCGCCGAGTACCTGGCGTACGAGCTGGATATGCACGTCCTGGTAATCCTAAATGATATGACCAACTACTGCGAGGCGCTGCGCGAAATCAGCGCAGCTCGAAAAGAGGTGCCCGGGCGGCGCGGCTATCCGGGGTATCTGTACACCGACTTAGCGACGGTTTATGAAAGGGCTGGGCGAATCAAGGGCAAAAAGGGCTCTATTACGATGGTGCCGGTATTGACAATGCCTGAGGACGACAAGACGCATCCGGTGCCGGACCTGACCGGCTATATTACCGAAGGGCAGATAATACTATCGCGGCCGCTGCACAGAAAGGCGGTCTCGCCGCCGGTCGATGTTCTGCCGAGTCTGTCGCGACTTAAAGACAAGGGCATCGGCAAAGGCAAAACACGCGAGGACCACGCCGACCTTTATAACCAGCTTTACGCCGCCTATGCCCGCGGAAAAGAAGCACAGGAGCTGGCAACAATTATGGGCGAAGCCGCCCTGTCGGAAGAGGACAAAAAATATATGGAATTTGCCAATAAGTTCGAGGCCGAATATGTCTCGCAGGATTATTACGAAAATCGCTCGGTTGAGCAGACCCTCGACCTCGGCTGGGAACTCTTAAGTATGTTTGAAAACGTCGAGCTAAAGCGTATCGATGTCAAGCTTATAGAAAAGTATATGCCGCGCTTCCGGAAAAAAGACCCGGAAGCGAATGAAAAAATCAAAGATTAAAAAGCAAAATGACAAATCAAAGTTCAAAAAAAAGAGAACAACGATTTTGCGTTTTCAAATGTAGTTTTGATATTTACATTTTGATATTTGAATTTTCTCGAGATACGCTTCACAGTTCACGAGACTTGTCCTCGAGCGAAGCGAAGGATACGAACTATGTTAGCGACAGTTAGTGCTACACGAATGGAGTTATTGCGGCTGCGGCGGCGAGTGGCACTTGCCAGCAGGGGTCATCGTCTGCTCAGTGAAAAAAGAGATGAGATTTCCCGTCAGTTAATCCGCATAGCGAGAGAAATCCGGCCTTTGCGCGAGCGTGTCGAAGCCGAGCTGTTAGAGACGTGCCGGCGGTTTATGTTAGCCCGTGCGACAATGGAGCCGGAGGATATAAAGGCCGCCCTTGAGGTCCCTACGAAGAAGTTTACGTTAGCCGTTAAATTCGCCAATATAATGAACGTAAAAGTGCCGCACTTGATTAAGGAAATAACCGGCGAGATTATCTGTTACGGCTTTTTAACCACCTCTGGTGAATTGGATGTTGCCTTGTTGGCCCTTGAGAGGGCTTTCGACCATTTGATTGAATTAGCTGAAAAAGAAAAGCAGGCCCGGCTTTTAGCAATTGAGCTTCAGATGACCCGCCGAAGGGTCAACGTCCTCGAGCACGTTGTCATTCCTGAGCTGCATGAGACCATCAGGTTTATCTACGACAAATTAGCCGAGGCCGAACGCGACAACATCTCCCGACTTATGAAAATAACCGACATCATCAGAGCATAAGTTATACCACTTGGATTATGGCTTTTAGTCTGATTAGCATACTCACGCTGGTTTAATTACTTTGTTGTTGTATCAGCCATTTTTGGATTTCTGATTCGCCTTCTTCCGGCGAATGACATGATATAATCATAACATTAGGCCACAATTGGTGTACTCTTTCTTTCCTTGGTGCAACATCAACTAATAAAACAGATTTAATATTAGATCCACCGCGTTTTAACAAGTTCAAAACTGCAGCATCATACGGATTGAACGCAAACCCAAAAACGGCCAAGCGAGTGACATCTCGAAGAATGCGTTCAGCTACATCCCAGACATTTTTAAGACAAGCAGGAGGCTTCTTCTCCGGCGTTGGGGCCACGATTAAAGCATCACCTGTTAAGCCGCGCCTTCCATCCGTATAATAAGCATGATCGTCCCAAGAAATACTTCCATGAATTTTAGCTAAAAAGACATCACCTTTAAGCGTTACTGGATTTCTCCACTGGGAAACAGGATATGGTCCTCGACCTATCAGCATTTGATTCCGGACTCCGTAATTAAAAATCTTCGATCCAAGCGCATACTCCACAATCATGTCATAATTTGTGGTGACGATTCCAGCTAAAAAGGGGGTGTAAAATCGCTGGATGAAATTTTGTGTCTTCACAAGACCAGGAACGTTAAATTTCCTGTATTCGTCAATCATAAGGACATGCCTGCGCCATTTTTGTGAGTGAAACTCTTTCCAAATGAATGGTTCTGACAACCTGCGGACAATATACCAAAGAACTGCCTTTCTGCTCTTTTCCGGAAAATTCAATGCTTCCGCTATGAATTGTTCAATAAGCCCATCCGGATGATGTATGTCCCAATTATTTTTAATCGACTTTACAAGCTCAAGTTTTTTATTCTCGCGCGAACCCCACGGCTCAATTTCGAAATCGAACAATTGACTGGCAACAGGTAAATTAGTTGCCCATTTAGAAAATCCAGCACCAAGAAACATGGCGAATGTTCTATCACTCATTCGTCAATCTACAAATAAACTAAAGAAACCCCCACCTATTTTTGCAGACATAATCGACTTTTTCACGAGCCCCAATGTCCGCGGTCTTCCATGATCAGACATTTTATCTTCGATCGCCACGTTGTGTTCTTATTTGTTCGTTAAGGTCATTTAATAGCGTTCTGTCCTTTGTGGCCCAATATCTAGGCCCAGCCACCCCGTGCTCGTCCCGCTTGAACCCATGTTTTTTGAGCAAAAATTCGGCTAACTTAGAAACTGAATAAATTTTGCCATCCTTCTTGTATCTTAATTTATTTGATGATGCAATTATCTCTGCTTGTTCATCTTGAAATACCTGATTGTGGTAGAAATACAAAGTCTGCCCATTCCTAACCAGACCTCTATCAACAAGTTCCTGTAAGCTAACTCTGCCGGCTTTTGTCCTTCCGGGAAATGGGCCAGGTGGCCCAATAGGTGGACCTATTGTAGGAGTTCTAAAGTCAACAGGTAAACTAAGCGTATTCCAAATCTCTAGTACCTTAGTTTCCGCCTCTTTTGTCAAACGTTCTTTCTCCTTCGTCAGTTGCTCAATTTCTTCTTCCCTTGCTTCAATGTCACTATCAATGCCCTCGATCTTGCCATCGTATTCCTGCTTTAAGTGCTCTTCATTCATCATAGCCTCTCTTATCTCACGTTCTCGCTCATCGATTGTTTTAAGCACGCTTCTATTCTGTAGGTTGTCGTTATGTAAAAGGTCTGAAAGTATCCTCCAAACCGATTCTTTGGCGAGGTTTTGCCTTTTAAAGGAATATAACAGCGACCTTTCAAATGCAACCCCCCGAAGTGGGCTATAAATTCTAATTTCCGTGCCATTTGCTATTACCGTAAGCAGCGCATTCTCATCAAAAGTGTATTCTTTTATTTGTTCTATATACTCCGTTAGATTTACACTATAATTCTTGGTATCAATGATTACTTTACAATCGGGAGGGACATTTTTAATGAAAATATCTATTCTTCCACCTCTTCGGGTGCCATATTCAAATTCTAGGTTTTCTCTTTTATGCCCCAGCAACTCAAGTAGTGGGACAATAACCTTCTGTTTTACATTCTCTTCAGTAGGCCCTATCTCGCTTTGCTTTAGTTTAGCAATTTTTTCTATCGCTTGTTTTATTTCCATTGTGCTTTCCTTCCGTGCTCACCGAGGAAATCGGGAACAGTTAATTGTCTACTAATCCTTCACTTTCAAACCCTACAGTACCCAAAACCGCAATTCCCGTCAAGCCAAAACCGTCGCTCGTGACTCGTGGCTCGATTGAAAATATACCAAATAAATCTGCGAAATCTGTGGTTAATTTTACTCCTTTCTTTACATCCGCTCAACAGTTTTTCCACTTTTTTAGCAACAAAATCCCTGTAGAATCCTGTTATCCTGTCCAGAAAGTTCGTGCTTATTTGTGTGAACTTGTGCCATAGGCATCTGTGGTTAAAAAAGCAGGCACAAAGGTACTAATCCTCCCCAATGGCTTCAAGGTCGGCGAGGTCTCTTTTTCTGCCTACGGCACGCTTGTTGGAAATAAACTGTTTTCGACCGATATAGTAAACCGGGATATCTCCGTATTTGCCTTGTATCCGCCCTGCACACGCATCTTCCCACGAAACACCTGTAATCGACGTTATGATATCTACTCGCACCGGAGGTACGCCAAGCTGGATAACATTCTCCGTCTTCTCGAAATCTCCTGCCATTAAGTCAACAGTCCCAAAGCCAAACTCATCAAGTGCTGAGAGGATTCGATGTGCATTGGCAGTATCAGGATGGATGAGGATATCTATATCGCCGGTATAACGCGGCGCTCCATGAAAGGCCAGCGCATAGCCGCCTACTATCACGTACTCAACTTTGTGTGCGTTGAATAACGCGAGCAGTTCTTTGAAGTCTTTCTGAACTTCCATGCTCCTGCCTTCGCAAGTATTCCACCGCCTCGATTCGCTCCTCGGCGGTTTTACTGACCCAGTAGTCCAGTTCCCTCTTCACACTGGATGAATCTTTCAAACTAAGTTTGTTTATTACTTTGCGTATCATTCCCTTATTATATATCATCCGGCGACAGAATACAACCTATATTGGCCGACGTAACCATCATTTTATATTCGGCTTGAGACGAAATTAGGCCCCATGCCACCATACACCAAAAGGGCCACGAAAGCACTAAGACACTAGTTTTAACCACGGATCCGACGTCGTTAAAACTATGGCAAGACAAGTTTCACGGATTTCTTGGATTTTGTGTAGAAATGCTGTTGAAAATTGGCTTGTGTTTGGTGAGAATTGGGAGGATAATTTATCCCGGTTGTTTTAGAGATAAGGATAATTGGATTAAAAATAATAGAGTAACCTTGAAAATACAAGACATAATAAGAAGCATCGTGAGCCTATATATAAACACCGGTCGTCGGGACCATATTATACCCCAGCAGATGATCAAGCGATTTGCAGATAACAGTGGGAGCCTTTGGGAACTTATTAAACCTGAGCTTAAAATAGGTACTCGTAGGAGAAAACCCAAAGGTATTCTGTTTCGTGAAGACTATTACAAAGACGAATTTGGTAATTTAGATGACGAATTTCTAAAGAAAGTGGAGCAACGTTTTGCCATTTATTATCCTAAATTAGCAGATGAACCGTGGAGGGAAAACGTATCATCTGATGAAGGTGCGGCGTTCATCGACTGGGTAGCAGCTTTAATGTGTCGTACACAGATGTTGGTGGTAATGACACGAGATATTACAAACGACAACCCCTTTTTGAAGCTCATTAATCAATTAACCCCTAAGGCGATGGACAATTTGTTTCGGACATTATGGTTCTGTGAGCATCAAGATTTCCTAACTCGCCCCGATTTCCAATGGAAATGCCTAGATATTACTGCTGAAAAAAACGTCGTGATTACAGATAATCCTGTCTGTTTGTCTGGGAATCTTGGGCAAGGCAAAGTAGTGATTGTTCCAATCAGCAAGCGACGTATAATTTTTGGAGGAACTGTTGAAGCACTTCAGCCGTGGGGCCAAGTCTCAATCGACCTTATCAACATGATACACGGAGCTCATGCAGAGAGACATATCTTCGCAGCAGACAAGGATACCCTCTTGATTCTGGCTAATAATATTCGCGGGGAAGGAGAATTTGGGCCCGATGAGTTTTGCGAGGCTGCACGAAAACCTCTATTTGGTCTTCCAGAACGTGTGGTAAGCGCGTGTCGCTCAAACACAGGAGATTTGGATACCTCTAAGGCATGGAAAGCTTTGAAGGATAGTTGTGGTTCTTCTATACTCAACCGTGTAAAGCCAAGAACGTAACAACTGGGGCAGCTATCCAGATTACGGCTTTCAAAACTATTCCGCCGAGTCCCGATTTGAAAACTGTAAGCCCAACCGCCAGCCAGGCGACATAAAAAATACCTGAAAAAATAACCGAAAGAACTACTCTAATAAATGAGCCGAATAGCGACTTAAGGTTCACGATACGGTCTCCATAGGTTTTCTGCCATCTTTCTCTGCGATCCCTGTGCCTTCTGTGGCAAACACTAACGAAAATTTGTTGATGTAGCAAGGAAGTTCACCGCTCGATGCTGGATTCTCGTTGGCCAGATTCTTCGCTTCCTCCTTCGCAAAAGCTACGGAGGACAGGTCGCTCAGAATGACATTTCAATTTACTATTTTCTATCTACTATTGACTATTAGGATGGAAAGTTCAAGGCAGCAAATTCGCGATGATAGATTTTTGCGGCCATGTCGTAGGTTTTGGCGGCCTGGATTTCGTCTTTGAAGTAGCCGAGAAATTTTCTTTTGCCATCAAACCTTATCATTACTAACCAGCGTTTTTTCCTTTTGGACCAAGTTACGCCTCTATACTGAGAGTAAGCATTGCGCTTCTTGATTATTAAACAATTACGATTATTTTGCGCAGGAGTTGCAAGACGCAGGTTTGCCTTGCGATTGTCCAAGCCATTATGATTGATATGGTCAACCAATAAATTGTCGGGTGCTTTTATTATCCGGCGGTGCATGGCGAGCGTTTTGCTTCTTGATTTTTCTCCGGTATATACGCTTCTTTTGGCATAAAAGGTATAACCATTTTTTGAGGCGTGCCATTTGAACTTCTTTAGCCAGATGTAATCGTCGGGGTCAACGATGGCAAATTTGCCGCGTGTCAAGGGAATCCGGCGAAAAGTGTAGCCGTAACGAATCCGGCGATAGCAGAGAAGCGGCAGGACAATCAGATTATCGAGCCAGGCCGGAACCTTGATTTTGATGGTGATATTATATTCTAAAATTTTCACCCCCCGACAGTTGGTGAACGGTTAGTGGTGAGTAGTTAGTAGTGGCTCATATCTCGTATCCCGCAGGGATTACTATTTAACCAATTAACCAATATCTCCTTCTATAATTGGATGAGCTTGCGCATTTGATGCGAAAAAAGTCCTCGATTCTCGATTCCCGATTCTCGTAACTCGATGTCTGCAAGGCAGATAAAATTTTTTCAAAATTTCCGGTTGTTGCTCCCAGCTATACGCGCTTTTGATTGATTTTTCTCTGCCTGCCCCCTTTCCGTGATTACAGGACTTGATTTATCCACATAGCACAATTTGCGCAGCTTGGTACGAAAAACGTGCTCAAAAGGCGCTCATTTTTGCGCAGAACTGGTCAACTTTTGTAAATTTTTGTCAATTTCTGCGCATTTTTGCTCACTTTTTGCGCCTGTTTAAAAAAAAGCTGCGCATTTTGTTCGAAGAGCTTCCGCCAAATCACCGCCGGCAAAATCCGGCCGAAGCCAGGTGAAATTTGTATGGATTAAAGCTCAAACAGCCGATAAAATACCAGCAACGGTTAAAGGGACTCCAAACAGAAAGGTCGAATAATGACATCCGACAAGCTAAATATCTACGAAAAACCGCATCTAAATAAGCCACGGATGCTGCTGGGTTTTTCCGGCTGGATGGACGGCGGTGAGGTATCAACAGCGACCGTAAGGTGCCTTATCGAGAAGCTCGATGCCCGGATGTTTGCCCAAATCGAGTCGGAAGGATTTTATATCTACAATTTTCCCGGCTCAATGGAAATAACCTCGTTATTCAGGCCACACACCAGGATAAAGGACGGCCTGGTCGAGTCCTATGAGACTGCGACAAATACGTTTTTCTACAATGAGCAAAACAATCTTATACTGTTTTTGGGCAAGGAACCTAATCTGCGGTGGCAGGAATTTGCGGACTGTATATTTTCGGTCTGTTCCGAGTTCGGCGTTAAGATGCTGTACTTTATAGGCAGCGTTGCGGGCCTGGTGCCCCACACACGTGAGCCGAGACTGTTCTGCTCGGTTTCAGACGCAAAGCTTAAAGAAACCTTCCAGCACTACGGCGTCAAATTCACCAACTACGAAGGTCCCGCCAGCATCGTTACTTACCTGACGGCTAATGCGAGTGAACGCGATTTGAGCATGGCAAGCTTCATAGCTACAATTCCTGCATATGTGCAGGGTAACAACCCAAAGTGCATAGAGGCAGTGACACGACGGCTGGTGGGTATTCTGGAGCTGGAAATGGAGCTTGACGACCTTCGGGATGACAGCGACGATTTCGAAAAGAAATTAAATGAGGTTGTGCAGGAACAGCCGGAATTAGCCGGTAATATCCGCAGGCTGGAAGAAGACTACGACAACGAGATTTTCAACAGCGAAATGGGTGAACTGAAGAAGTGGCTGGAGCAGCAGGGAATCCGGGTGGATTAAGAGCTACTATTGAAATTTGAAAAACAAATGGAACAGACAATTAACTCAGGGTGCTCAAATAAGGTATTAGACACCCCCAAACAAGTTTGAGGGTGCCACCCAAGTTTCATTAGTAATTCAAAGGTCAATAAAAGGGCGTGTCTGGCATATCGTATAAATCCGAAACAATATCAAAATTCAAATGTTCAAAACTGACAGCGAAGCTGTCAGTTTGAGCGAGCGCTCAGCGAGCGAAGAATCTCCCGCTTGAAGACCAGATGCTTCGCTTCGCTCAGCATGACATGGAAGTATTGTTTTGGTCATTTGTATTTGTTTCGTGGTTCGAGGTTTGGTTCGCAATTCACCGGAGACGATCCACATTTCTGTGAGGTATTGGAACTAATCGAGGACAATCTGGTCCTGATAGGCGGGGACAGTAACTTCCCAGCCCGTTTTCTGCCTGACGTGAGCAGCGAAGGCCTTTGCGCTTTCGGCCTCACCGTGAACAACAAAAAGCCGTCTGGGAGGGCTTTGAAGTTCTTTTAACCAATTGAGCAGCTCATCCCTGTCTGCGTTGCTGAAAAGCCGTGTATTCGTACCACCCTGGCTTTGACCGGATATTTCCGGCCGAGTATTCTGACTTTGCCGGCACCATCAACGATTAGTCTGCCGAGCGTGCCGATGGCCTGATAACCGACAAACATTATGGTACTTTCCGGCCTGGAGATGTTGTTGACGAGGTGGTGTTTTACTCTGCCGCCGGTGCACATTCCTGAGCCGGCTATGACCATAACCGTGCCTTTTATATGGTTAATTGATTTTGACTCTTCGGTGGTGCCAAGCATTTTCAGTCCCGGAAACGTAAAGGGCGACTCACCCTGCTGAATAAACTCGGTCATCTCCTCGTCAAACAGGTCTCTGTGACGTTGGAAGACCTTAGTAACTCTTGTTGCCATCGGGCTGTCTAAGAAAACCATCAGGTGTGGTATGGCATCGGCAAGCAACAATTCGTTGATGTAATATAAAATCTCCTGGGACCGTTCGAGTGCAAAGCTCGGGGTGATGATGTTACCGCCGGCTTTTTTTGTCGAGTTTATCACATCAGCAATCATATTCTTTGTATCTTCGCGTCCCTTATGCACTCTGTCGCCGTAGGTGGACTCAACGAGGACGTAATCGGCCGTATCAAAAATGGTTGGGTCGCATACGATAGGCCTGTCCGGCCTGCCAATGTCACCGGAGAATAAAATAATCCTTTCTTCGCCCTTCTGGCGCAGCTTTACCCTTATCATCGAAGAGCCGAGAACGTGGCCGGCATCGTAGAAAGTGGCTTCCACGCCGTCGCCAATATCTACGGACTTTCTGTATTGCACAGGCAAAAAAAGCGGGAAACAGGCCTGGGCGTCTTCTGTGGTATAAAGTGGGACCTCGGGGTATTTACCCTTTCGACCCTCTCGTTTATGCCTTCTGCGTTTGAACTCGGCGTCTTCTTCCTGGATGTGTGCCGAATCCAGCAGTATAATCTGCGCAATCTCCGAGGTTGCTTTGGTGCAATATATTCTGCCTTTGAAGCCTTCTTTGACGAGCTTCGGGAGTAAACCGCAGTGGTCGAGATGTGCGTGGGTTAAAAGGACTGCATCTATACTGGCCGGCGGGATGGGAAAGGGGTCCCAGTTTCTTGCCCTCAACTGCCTTTCCTGATAAAGTCCGCAATCCACGAGAAGCCGGACGCCGTTGGCCTGCAGGAGGTGCCGGGAACCGGTAACATTCTGAGCCGCACCTAAAAACTGTAGTTTTATTTGCATACTTAACCTTACCACCGCAGCGTATAGCGGTCAGCGTATAGTGTATAGCACAAAAGCTAAAAACTGAAAGATAAAAACTAAAAACCACAGTTTAAGATTAAATATCAAAAATCAAATATCAAAATTACAGAGCAAAATTCAAAAATGATGCGGAGTGTAATTGTGAAGAGTCCACCTCAGGTGGACGACGAAGCAATCTCGACCGCTTGCAAGTCAGAGATTGCCAGGGCTGACTTTGTTCAGGCCCGCAATGACATTTACATTTTGCATTTTTATATGTTATTCCTTCGCTTTGCTCGAGGACAGGTTTAGAGCCTATCCAAATAACCCGCTCTATTGCGGCCGGCTGCAAAGCCCGATGCCTGCGTTGTCAGCCAAAAGCGTTCTCAACGTGGAAAAAACCACGCCTCCGAGCATTTTTGGCCTGCCGTCTTGGCCTCGAACTTTTCGCTCGGCCTCATAACGACCCGGTTATTCGGATAAGCTCTTAATCTTTGATTTCTTTTTGCTTTCTTCTGAGCATCACCGCACCCAAGCCGAGCAGGAAGAATGTTGTGAGTTTGGGGACATAGATTAAGTTGAAATCAATCTATCCATAAAATTGGAAGTATGTTAAATTTGCCTTTGTGCTGCTTTCTCAATAAGGTCGTACACCCAATCTTCAAAGAATAGAGGATAAAGATGTAGTTTTTCGCTTGCTAACCTGATTCCTCCTCTGGATAACCAAGCTTTTAACTGGTCTTTATGATGGGGAAATTGTTCTGCTATCCTCTCTCTGTACAACCCTCTTAGTATTTCCAATCTTTCTTTCCTAACCTGCTCAGTCCTGCCGGTTGCTCTAAAAAAGCGTCTTACGTTACTTACAGTTACATCATTCTGACCTTTAAAATATGGGGCAAGCCTTCTTGGAAGTTTATCTGGAAGTATAAATTCATCATCTATTGCCCGGTGCCGGATTTCATCAGGTTCATAATGAAGAAATGGGTCATAGAAAAACACTGCAGGATGATAATCTACTCTATGACTGGAGAGATGAGAAACAAAAACATCTAAGGATTTACCAGCTTGAAATAAATTCACAGGTCCATCCCCAATTAATATGGTATAGCATAATTTATTGAAGTCTCTCCGATTATATCCCACTATTTTATTGTAAGCTTTTTGAAGCATAGTCAAGGTACGTTTCCTCACATCGATTATCAGTACTCTTGAAGATATTGTATCCCGTGCCATACTATCAATTTCCGCAACAGTTTCCTTTATTTGTGTTTTTTGAGGTCTCACTAATTGACAGTATTTCATCCTCGGGTCGCAATGTATCCTCTCATAAACGTCAATCGCAAGAATATTATCCAACGTAAGGATATGTATCCTATCTGTTCTATTAGGGTGACTTAGTATATCCAGTCCTGCGCTCACAAGTCTAAACAAACCCCCTATGGTCTTTTATTACCTGACGTTTACCATTTACTCTCTATCCGGTGAAACCACTGGCCTTTCTTCAACCACAACCGCCTGAACCGTAACATCCACACCATACAAGAAGCGACAACGCCTGTCAATAGAATAATGCGAATCTCAGCGTTTCCTTCTCACCATCACCGCACCCAGGCCGAGTGGGGAAGATATGACCTATCGCCCTGCGTTATATGTGTCTTCCAACGCTGTTGCGTTCTATGTTTTCGTACCATCAACGGTATCTGCCCTCAACGTATATTAAGGGGTCGGGTAAAGCAGCAGTCTTATTTTTCCTCGCCCACGGGCTTATGGTATTTTTTTTCACCCAAGGGAGACCACAAACCATAGCTTTCCTCATGTAATCGGCACTTACCCTCGCTCGTCCAGTTGGAACCGTAGTTATACCCAAACCATAAATATTTGTCCCCGCCACCATTTTCAGTGGTAATAATATACCGAGACGATACATTGCCCACACCCAGAACCTTTTTACCGGGAAGACTCACATCTGCCTTATCGGCGTCAAAAGGAATCCAACCATATGGCGGCAGGAAGACCTCCACCCAGCGATGATACACATTGTCCACCCAACCGTCATCACCGCGCCGGCTCACTGCCCCAACATATCGCGCCGGAACGCCCAAAGCCCGACACAGCGCAATCATGCAATAAGAATATTCCGAACACGACGCAGTTCCTCGCTTCAGTACCACCGGTGCCGGATTCCATCCTCCAATCGGCTTAAGGTTATAACTCAGATGCACACCCAAATAATCCATAACCCACCGTGCCATCCAATAGGGATTCTTCTCTTTGGCTGAAATTTCCCTCGCCAATTTCTTAATGTAAGCGTCTTTAATAAGATATTTCTCTCCGTCTTGAAGATACTTATCCTTAATTTCCTTTGGGATGTCATCGACGGAACCCACCTTGTCAGGGTAAATAAAGTACTCCGCAGCGTATATCCTGGCTTTGACCTTCCAGCCTGCTCTGATCAGACCATAACTTTTAACATCCCTGTAGCTAAAATGCGCGATTTTCTGGCCCCAATCATCGACGATTATTTCCACCGGCTCTGAGTCAAATTCAATGGGGCCCAACAGAGTTTGATTATCACGATCCTGGGGCAGTGGAAGATAGACATCCAGAGTATTAACATTGGCTGGCCCGTAATTACGAAATTCCTTGATAAAATGCAATGACATCTCCCGCTGGTCCCACTTACTGAGGATGTCTTTATCAAAGACCTTAATCTTATAAATCTGGCGATTCTCATAATCGACATTCCACAGAACCCCATCACCCCAGGCCAGCCCATAGGGAAGCGGACCGTAGCTGCGCAATGATGAAAGACATAACCCGTCCACCGGGTCAACCAGGTAAATCCTGTCTTCTATGCGGTCCGTTACCCACAAGTACTTTCCGTCAAATGTCACCCCGGCCGGTTCTGCTGCCGGAGATGCGAAGAACTTCACAGCCGCACCATCTACGGGCGAAACCCTCATCAGAAGGTCTTTCTTGTGATCTACTATCCAGACAAACTCGCCATCCCACGCAAGGTCGCGCGGATTACCGGTGCTTGACTCAACAATCTTCGTTGCTTTGCCACTACTTGTATCCAGCCGGTAGAGCAGATTCTCTGCCGAATCAATGTGCCACAAAGACTCGCCGTCCCACGCTAATCCCTCTGGGGCATACCCCGGTGTTTCAAAGCTTCTTATAGTCTCCCCGGTCTCAGCATCTATGGCGTAGATTCTGTCGGTAAAAGAGTCGGCAAGCCAAAGATTTTTCCCGTCGAATGCCAAGCCTTTAGGACAAGGCCCGGGCGTCTCTATCACCTTCACAATATCCCCCACCTTAGCCTGCACGCCGGAAGCTACCCCCAGCAAAGCCAGAACAATTATAGCTCGTGCCTTCATGTCGGCCTCCCTAATCCTTCATACGTTAAAGCCTGGTTTACTTTCAATTATCTGCTAACCATAGACAATAAGCAACCATCAATTGAGCCAGTTCTTGACGTCCAACTCAGCGTTTTCTGCGTAACATCACCGCACCCAAGCCGAGCAGACTCGTGTGTTCAAGCTTGGTAGCGGGAGCCAGGCAGACAGCCGTGAAAATGCCCGCAACCAAGCCAGCCAAAATCAAATACTTCCTTACTTTCATAGCATATCCCCGTTCAATACTGTATTGTTTTACAATAAGATTCGAATATCGAAATCCGAAACAAATTCAAATGACAAAAATTCATCCAGCACCTATTGAGCTTAGGCTCACGCCTAATAGGTGCTGGACTAAGCATTCTCAGATGTATTCAATTGTGGCCGGTGGTTTTGGCGTCAGGTCGTAGAGGCAGCGGTTGACGTCCTTTATCTGTGTGATTCGCTCATAAATCCGGTTGAGCTTGTCCCAGGGCAGCGGTGTAACGGTTGCGGTTCGGGCGTCGGTGCTCTCGATACAACGGACGACAATAATCTGTCCGAACTGGCGCTTGTTGTCTCGGATGCCGGTTGCGCGGTCGCCCAACAGGACGGCCAGGTACTGAAAGGCGCCACTATCGGCGAGCTCCTCTTCGACGATGGCGGTGGCGGTACGGATGGTTTCGAGCCGTTGCGGCGTTACTTCGCCGACAATACGCGTTGCCAGAGCCGGGCCTGGAAAGGGAATCCGCTGTGATATTTCCGCTGGTAACTTTAGAATCTTAGTGACTTCGCGAACATCGTCTTTTCTCAGTGTCTTGAGCGGCTCAATGACGGAGTAGCCGTAAGCGGCCTGGGTGTCGATGCCGAGCTGGGCCAGGATATTGTGCTGGCGTTTGATACCGGCTACGGTCTCTTCGATGTCCGTAAGAATGGTGCCGTGCAGTAGAAACTTTGCGCCGGATTCTTTAACGAGCCGGCTGAAGACCTTTGAGTAGAACGTATCGGTAATGGCCTGTCGTTTCTGCTCGGGGTCGGTCAGGCCGGCCAGTGCGGAAAGAAACTCTTGCCGCGCGTCCACCAATTGCACGTCAATGCCCAACGAAGCGAAGACCTCAACAACTCGCTGGGGTTCGCCTTTGCGCATCAGGTCGTTGTCGATAAAAACAGTTCTCAGCTGGTCACCCAGGGCCCGGTGGCCGAGGACCGTTACGGTGGAACTGTCCACGCCGCCGCTCAGGGCGTTAATCGCCTTTGCCCGGCCTACCGTTTCTTTAATGTTAGTGAGTTGTTCCTCGATGAATTTTTTGTAATCCATTTTCAAGTTCCTTGCTAATAGTATTTTTTCAAATGAATTTGAATCACGGTAATGTCGGCGGGGGTGATGCCGCTTATTCGGCCGGCCTGGGCAAGTGTAGCGGGTGTAAAAGCCGAGAGCTTCTCGCTGGCCTCGGCGCGAAGGTGAACAATCCGGGTATAATCCAAATCCGGTGGAATTTTCTTGTTCTCCAAAGCCCGGAAACCGGCCACCAGGCGCTGCTGTTTGGCTAAATAGCCCTCATATTTGGCATCAATAGTCACCGCCTGCAGCACATCCTCGAATTTTGAATTTTGAATTTTGAATTTTGAATTTTTGATGAGCGTTTCCACAACAGTATTATCGGTTGCCCGAAGCTTCTGCCACAAACTCGAGCCATTCGAGCGTGTATTTTGCAGATAACTTTTGAGTCTGCCAATGTCTTGGAGCTTTTTGTGGAACTTGGTCCAACGCTTTTTGTCCACAAGCCCGACTGCTTTGCCGATTTGCGTCAATCTTCTATCCGCGTTGTCGGCCCTTAGTGAAAGCCGATACTCGGCCCGTGACGTAAACATCCTATAGGGCTCGTCGATACCCTTGGTCAACAAATCGTCTATCAGCACGCCGATATACGCCTGGTCCCTGCCGAGGACGAGCGGCTCTTTATGCTGCAATTTTCTGGCTGCATTTATGCCGGCCATAATACCCTGTCCCGCCGCCTCTTCATAGCCGCTGGTGCCGTTGATCTGGCCTGCCAAAAACAGCCCAGATATTTTCTTTGTCTCCAGATTGGGCTTTAGCTGAATCGGCGGACAATAATCGTACTC
>Ga0114919_10001586_pt1 | contig 18176 bp, 16 predicted proteins | sample BlataG_FD_88682 | JGI IMG/M metagenome (GOLD analysis project Ga0114919, IMG submission 88682) | Deep subsurface microbial communities from Black Sea to uncover new lineages of life (NeLLi) - Black_00105 metaG | ecosystem: Environmental > Aquatic > Marine > Oceanic > Sediment | place: Atlantic... | reverse complement strand
TCTGCCCATATTACCCTGCACGTAACTCAAGTTTGGCGAGCCCGAGTACATGCCGTCAATTGCGCTTCGGTCTATTCTGGTTCGCCTTAACAAGTCCTCTATTACAACGATCCCCAAATCATCAGAACGGCAAGCATCAAAGAACCCTGGCTTTCCCTTTGCTGCTCCTCTTCCTTCTGGAGTTCGTGCATAATCTACTAGTACTACTTCCCTTGTCTCCATATTAACTTTCGTCCCTTCTTTTCATTTAGATCGTAAGAAAAAGTCTAATCGAAATCTAAGGTGGGATAAACAGTGCATTGCATACAAGCATCTTTTCTAACTTCTAACCTTCGTAGTATACAAGGTCTCCGACCTGCAAGGCAAGCTACCGTTTGCGGCTCTCCTGTTCTCCTCTGCCGGCGATGCAGCCCTGTGATTTGCGCCAGGGGAATTCTCACCATTGGCCTGGAATTCTTCTTGGTCCTCTCATGTTTTGTACATAGTGACGTTTTCAATGGATATCAAAGCGCAAAGATCCAGGATTCCCATTACTATCCTTCTTATTGCCCACGCAGTAACTATGGATGTTATCCTGACTCCATCGCTCGATGAAATGATGCTACCGTTCTACGCCTATATTACAGTAATAACCACGATAGGCATTTTTGCTGCATTGCGAGCTTCAAAGAGTAAACTTGTCCTCTATGGAGCTCTCTCTTTCATTATTCCCGATTCAATCCTTGCCATTAACAAGTTCATGGTGCTAGTACCAGCACGTGATTATCTAATTATGATTACCTATTACCCAGCTCAATTCCTGATATTCTATAAATCCGTGATAAGTGACAGACCGTCTTTTGCTTGCCTTACTCCGCGCAGGCAGCTCGACCCTTCCATTAAAATCATACCAGTCACCTTGGTACGCTGATACACGCTGCGCTTACCGCAATTAAATTCTCCACGTGGTTCTGTTCGGTTTTAGTTGATATGGTATATAATAGGCATTGTATGAGAGAGGTGTGAAAGGAGGGATATTTTTGTGGAATCAGAGGAGTTAAGTGGCGAACTGCATGAATTTAAGTTGGATGTTTTTGGGGATGAGTGGGTTAAAAAATATATTCGGGAGATAGTTATTGAGGAAATTAAGTTAGCAGAGCAAGTAGCAAGTGAAATAGGGATAGAACCACTAGGGTTAGGAATTGGGGATATCCTTAAAAAGGTAGATGATGTGGTTGGAAGAATATGGGATAAATGGAAGAAGCGAAGAGGATAGATTAGAGCAGATAACAGTTAGATTGATTAACAGCGAGATAAGAGTACTGAGATAATGAGTACTGCCAATATAATTACCCCTATCAATACCAATAGCTATACTTGCTGACGCTTGTACCACATATTTAACTAGAGCTATTATCTCCGTCTCATATCAGAGACAAATACTATTGTCCTAGCGAATAGAAAAACAATTAGGGAAATCAGTAGGAAAATAGCAGTTCCTTCAGGTAATAAATGGATGATTGCCACAACTGAGGGTTATTCGTAATATTATGTCTACTAAAGGGGACAGGCGAATTGAGTTTATTCGTAATTCGTAGCTAGGGAGGGGAATAAAGCAAGAGGATACTATTAGCTTGCTGTATCGACAAGTTCAAAGAAGGTTAGTTTAGCTTGTTGCGAAATGCTTTTGCCTAGTTACGGAACCAACGAAAAGATTAGCTTCGATATGACAGCGTATCAGCAAGGTCAAAGAAAGTCAGTTGATAGGGTTCTTTCTTGAATACAAAGGCAAATTTCTGTCTAAAGTCATCCATATCCCTGCAAGTCTTCATTATACCCAGTACTTGATAAAGCTGAGCACTGACCTTTTCCCTGCCAAAGTCTCTTAGCCATTGGTGTAGGTTCTGTCCATAATGAGGATTAGGTGTGCGCCGTTTTAATTCCTGAGCTACATCCTTATCAAAAGCATAATACACAAATGCCATAACATATTTACCCCATCTGAGAGGGCGATTGCGAGGTGAGTATCTGACATTTTCCAATCTAGCTAATTCAACGAAAAATTCCTGAGGAAACATTCTTGCCCATTCTTGCATATCTTCAGCAATAAAGGCTTCCAACTTGAGCCGTAATGCATTTTCCGCCCTGACCTTTTGATATCCCGTAGCCTCATCAATTAAGGCAATAATACCTACTTTAGCACACGCCCTGAGGATGGTATCTGCTACCTGAGCAATCTTTTGTTGCCCCACACTCAAAACCACATCGTCTCGTGCCTTTAAAAATGCCTCACATATTTCAATCAGAAGAGTAGCTTCATAGCCATAGGCTGACATTTGATGACCTGGCCCAGACAAATCATATTGGATGACCTTTTTAGCAACATTATCGGCATTAATATATGGTGATAAATTGTTAATTCCTATGATGCGGGTGATGCTGCCACTAGGTCGTTCCTGCCCAGTTAAAGCCTTGATAACTTCTCGTTGAGCAATAACTCGGCTACCATCGTTCAATACATGGCAGGGGACAGAAATATCGCCAAATCGCACATCTCCCTTGAACAGAGAGACACGCTTGTTACCTTCACCCCTAACCAATAGAGTGTCAGGACCACGTTGCTTAGCGTCATTATCCGTTTGCCTCAGGATAGTTTCTACTTGCTGGTCACCGGCATTACTAATAGGAATGCCCTTTTCCCTAGCCCACCGTGCCTTGACCGCTCTCCGTGCTATTTCGCTTCGTTCCTCAGGAGTAAGTACTGATGCTCGTGCCTTTCCGCCCTTGGATGCACCAAGCTTTGCTAGTTCCCTTGCATACTTACTTGATTGTTTTGTCATGCCTAAACACCTCATCACCCATTATACATGCTCCTGCATGAATTGTCAATACATGCTCGGGCAACTACTGGTTTACCACTGTTCTAGCTTTCCCCCGCCTATCTCTTCGGTGCAGGTCTATATGGTGACGCTTACACAGTACCCTTAGATTCTTTAGCTTGTTATCGAAGGGGTCTCTATTCTTATGATGCACTCTCAGACTGCGTGTACGAAACCTACGCTTACACCTATCGCAGAGATTTCCTCTCCTCTTGATAAATTCTAGCCTCTAGTCTGGTGTTAGTCGTCTCATAATGCACCTTCTTTCATGGCTAATTCATAGTTAATTTGTATTGACATCTGCACTAATATGTGCTAGAATTTAAGCGTAGTTGGGCTGTCGGGGACTCGAACCCCGATTAACCGTTCTAGAGACGGTCGTGCTAGCCATTACACTACCAGCCCATCTCAGAAACTGCGGTGCTAAACCCACCGTAGTTTTATTATTTAGACCTGAGTGAACTCATTGCTGGCGTACTCCTCGATATATATCGCCTCCTTTTTCTAGGTCTCATTACTCTACCTACTTCTCCATATCTGATAGTGGCGCTTGTCATATGTAGCGGCACCCCCGACTGTTCAACAATATCAAGCCAATTCTTAAATGGCGGTTGCAGTCCTGCTTTTTCTGCCGGTGTTTTGCCTTTTAAGGATTCATGCGGTTTAAAGAAATTATAGTGAGCTAACCAGCCGTCTAGTATCAATAAGGCTGTAGCTGGCGATTTAAGCCCCCTCATAACTTTTGTTCGTCCTTTAAGTGTACCTTGAAATCGTTCTATTAAATTGGTATTAGGTTGAGTCCTAAAGCCCTTAGATTGAACATGTTGAGTATCCCCGCCGAAAGCTAGCTCAATTCCATCCAGATAGGCATACAACTTATCTGTAATAACCACTTTTGGGACTTTACCAGCCCTCTTTGATGCCTTTTCCATAAGACTTTTGCAATGCTGTGTGGTGCGTGTGGATGACATATGGGTAGCTAATAGAAATCTGGTTTTATAGTCGATAACATCCCAAATCCAATACTTTTTACCGCCTATCTTCAGCATAGTTTCGTCCGCAACCCAAACGTCTCCTACCTTTGGTGTATAAACTCTGACCTTATTTATTGCTTCTTGTGAAAACCTATCAATCCACGAATACACAGTAGAATCACTAGGGCAATTGTTATACTGCTGATCCAAGTGCCTACGAATAGCATCAATGGACATTCCTCGATAATACATACTCAATGATACCGATATTTGCATTATAGGTGTTTTCATGAATGGTAGAGCATCGTTGTCTGCAAACTTACGCTTACAGGTTTTGCACCATAGATATTGAATACCACCAGTACTGCCGTAGCGAACAACATCATGTGAGCCACAGAACTTACACCTAAAGTCAGTGTATAGAGCCTTCATGATTATTTTGTTTCCCTATGAGTTCCAAACATTAATATAGCTTGTGTAAGTAGGCATCACCGCCTCCTAGGTTTATTCCAGTATGCACTACGGCATTTAGGATTTGGACATGTTAGAGGTCTGCCTTTTTGTCTGCTAACCCACACATGTCCGCACCTACCGCATTTCCAAGCCTTTATCTCTACTTGGGGCATAACTTCCTCCTCAATTACAAGATACATTACATTATTAGTACCCTTATAATAGTATTACATTAAATGATGATGTCTGTCAAGACCACCAGTAACCCTATTGAATCCAGCAAACATAAAGGCTAAAATGAGGTAGGGTAAATATGGAAATATGCGGAGAGGTAGTATGAAACTTGAGAATACTATCTATTGTGGTGATAACCTTTATTGGATACTTCGGCTTCCTGATGAATTTGTAGATTTATGTTATATAGACCCACCTTTTTTCTCAAATAGGAACTACGAGGTCATATTTAAAGATGGAGAGGAGATAAGGTCTTTTGAGGACAGGTGGAAAGGTGGTTTAGAGAACTATATAGAATGGATGAAAGTTAGAGTAGAGCAAATCCACCGCTTACTCAAACCAACAGGTAGTTTTTATCTTCATTGTGATTGGCATGCATCTCACTACTTAAAGGTAATGTGCGACGAAATATTTGGTATTAGTAATTTTAGGAATGAAATCATATGGCGACGGACTACATCTCACGGGGATTGGAAGCAAGGTGCAAAACACTACGGTAGAGTCCACGATACCATCCTATTTTACTCCAAGAGTGATGACTTCATTTGGAATACTCAGTTTATTCCATTCTCTGATGAACAGAAGCGTAAGCAGTATAACAAGCATGAACCGGATGGTAGGCTATATAGGCTTGTAACTCCAACAGGCAAGAAACCAGGTGGCAATACCGAATATGAGTGGAAAGGGGTAAAGCCTCCATCTGGTCGATATTGGGCATATACGCCTGAAAAAATGGCTGAGATGGATAACAAAGGACTCCTATACTATAGCAGAAGTGGACAGCCCTATATAAAGTATTATTTCGAGGATAGACCAGGAGTAGCTATACAATCTACTTGGATGGATATTCCGCCAATGAGTCCAACCTCTAAAGAGCGTCTTGGCTATCCTACACAGAAGCCTGAAGCTCTCTTAGGTCGTATTATTAGAGCATCAAGTAATCAAGGAGATTTAGTGTTCGATTGTTTCTGTGCTTGTGGCACAACCCTATCAGTAGCACAGCAACTAGGTCGCCGATGGCTGGGCATAGACGTTTCACCTTCAGGTTGTAAGTTAGTTCAACACAGATTGAATAAGTTAGGTATAATACCTGAAATAGTTGGACTACCACGAACAGACGAAGAACTTAAAAACCTGTCGGGAGTTGAGTTCCAAAACTGGATTCTTGGTGCAATGGGTGGTCGTGTTGCTGATAAGATATCAAAGGATATGGGAATAGATGGCTACACTTTTTATGGCTTGTGGGGAGAGAAAGAGTATCCAGTTCAAGTTAAGAAAGCAGAAAAAGCTGGACGTCCAGTAGTAGATGCTTTTGAAACTGCTATGAGGAGGAAAGGACATAACAAGGGATATATTGTAGCTTTCGGTTTTAGTAAAGATGCTCATGAGGAAGTCGCTAGAGCAAAGAGTGAAGGATTCGAAATAGAGCTAGTTAGCGTTAGAGACATAAAACGCAAGTTCTTTGAAGCTTAATTAAGACCACCTGTTGCTAATTCTCCCAGTAATGTCCACTATCAACGCCAACCGAACAGAACCCTCCACGTAGAAGTATTGACAACGATAAGTTGTTGAGCGTTAGCCCTCCGTGTGGTAGAGTAGGGCCAAACTGGAAAGGTTTTCAAGCAATCTCAATACATTCGACAACGGTGAGTGTTGTACCAGGACCATAGTTAATACGTAGCCCATCGTACGAGACAGAGACAAGCCAGAGGCCACCAGTGCATAGAACTAATAAATTGGATGGAATCTTCTCCGGGGGCGGATCATTAGGGATCGCTTATGTTGGTGCTCTCAGGGCAGTACGAGAACATGGTTTCTGGTTCGCACGCGTAGCAGGTACATCGGCAGGCTCCATGGTCGCAGCACTGGTCGCAGCAGGCTACGAGTCTGCTGAGCTGGAATGGCTTTTTGCTCCGTCAGATACAACCACCGATAGACCCGACTCACTGCCGTCCTCGATAACAGAACCTATTGATCTCTCCAGCTTCCTCGATTACCCTGAATCCTCGAGCGATATAAGTCCTACTATCATGAGAAAGACAACCCTCTGGAATGCCATCAAGCTAAATGCTGTGGACGAGATTCTCAATAAGAAAATAACCGGATTCCCAACGCGACCCCATTTGGTAGATGACCTCACGGATCGAATCATAGCACTGTCATTGGGGAGATTGGACCAGTTTCGGAACCGTATCAAGGTTGTTCTAAATACCGCGTTGCACTTTTACCCCAACAATACGCCTACAATCGGAAGTTTCGTGCCCATTACACTGGAGCAGCTTCGCGAAGATATAGCCGATGTCGCCTGGAGAGCATTCACTAATACGGTGAGAGATTATCGCCTCTTTGTGAACTGGACTTTCGAAGGCGGGTTTTTCGAAGGCCAAGTCATGTACAAGAAGTTAAAAGCACTATTGGAGGCGAAAGTGTGGGGCTCCAGAGGTCTACCGGTCCGCCCGGTTAGGTTCAACGATCTACCTCTCGAGCTCGGTGTCATTTCGGCAAACACATCTCACCCAGACGAGGCAAAGCGAATGCAGGTTCGCACTAGGCTCACCGCCGGCAACATGGAAGTGGCACGGGCGGTGCGAGACTCCATGAGTGTTCCCCTATTCTTTAAGCCTAGGAAGTATACTAGGGGAGGCAATATATTTGAGATAATGGACGGCGGACTAATTTGCAATTTCCCGTTCTGGCTCTTCACCGAAGGATATGAGGGTTACTTGCGGCCCAGCGCAGAGGACAAGGCGAGACCCAAGGTGGGTTTTATTCTCGACAAGGAATTGGATGCCCCTCCTGATTGGGGCTGCCCTGAACCAAAGTGGCACATACCTGGCTCTAGAGAGGGACTATCACCACGTAACCTTGAAGCACTTGCTGAAAACCCGGTGTTTGCCGCCCTCTCACCGGGGGGGCCATTCGGCGAGTTCGTCGGCATGGAGCGGGCGTTGAGGGTTGTTGATGTCACTCTGGCCTCTGAGTTAACGTTGACTCAACCGTGGCGCTCAAGTATTAAGGCAACCTATCCTTACTACGAGGTTCACATCCCACTTAAGGGCTATCACGGGCTTGATTTCAGCGTGAACAAAGATGTGAAAACTTGGAGAGGAATAGTCGATAGGGGTTACGAGGCGACCGTGGCGATGCTATTGGATGCCGGACTCATCGCAGATACAGCCCGGAAAAAGAATCCTTATCGCCTTCACGGTAAAACCAAGTGAAGAGTAGGATGGGACATTTCCATTGGGTGAAGTGTTATGTCTATTCAGCTCTATCAAGGGCTCTGGCGTTGCCAAACCACCTCATCATCTCAGCATAGGTGTTACATCTCTCCTAATCACTGGTCAAACCGATAATATCCCCGTCGTGTCTGGAAGTTAAGTTAGCTATTCACCAGGCGATACTGAAAATTTTGTCACACTGTGCCATATCGCACTTACTTTGACTTCAAGTGCTGGAAATCAACCAATCTCCTGGTATCCGATGTATGTCGCGTTGATGAAAGTCTGTGTAAAATGAGGAGCAGTTGTCAATTCAATATACCGGACTCGATTGGCTATCCTCTGGGCCTCGAACCGCTGACGCTGGGAGATCAGGGCTAGCTTGGCTCCCATGCCAGCGGCGTTTCCTACCTGTCGAAAGCGGCCTAGAGGTAACCGTGGTAATATCCCAATCGTCATCGCGCTGTCCACATCGATGTAGCTGCCGAAAGCCCCGGCAATGATGACCTGTTCAATCTCAGGCACGGCGTGGCCCGTTGCCTCCAGCAGCACTTGAATGCCGCTACGTATTGCTCCCTTGGCTAATTGCAGCTCGCGCACATCATGCTGTGTGATGGTGATCGCCGGCCGCTTTTCTTGCTCTCCCCATCCTTCTCGCTCCTCCTCACTGACCAGCACGAACTCGCGTTGCTTCCCCACAGTGCGCACTCGCGGGTGATCGCCCATCCTCCCACCGGCATCCAGCACACCAGCCAGGTGGAGCTGGGCAATAGCATCGAGGATACCGGAGCCACAGAGGCCAACTGGCGGCGTGCCACCGATGGTCTGGTATTCGACCGCGTCATCTACTAGCCGCAGCCGCTCTATGGCCCCGGATGCTGCCCTCATGCCATCCTTGATATGTGCCCCTTCGAAAGCAGGGCCGGAAGCGCAGGAGACACTGGCGATCTCACCATCGCTTACCAAGGCCACCTCAGTATTGGTACCGATGTCCATTGCCAGCGTGACCCCGCTGGCCTGCCAGACCCCGGTAGACAACAACATGGCCACATGGTCGGCGCCCACAAAGCCGGCGATATTGGGCAACAGGTGCACGTAAGCGCCCGCGGCGATACGAAGCCCAAGATCACGAGCTTTAATGTCCAGAGCCTCGCTGACCGCGGGCAGGAAAGGAGAGAGGGCCAGTTGCGCCACCGGCAAACGCAGCATTAGGTGGTGCATGGCAGTGTTGCCCACGACCACTATTTCGAGGATTTCCTCCGCTTCGGCCTGGATCTCGGCACATAGGTCAACGATCAGCTGGTTCAGCGCCTTTATAACCAGCCTCTGGAGCTGCGCCGCTGCGGAGGGCGACTTCCCAATATGGGCGATGCGGCTGATGACGTCCTCGCCGGAGGCAATCTGAGGATTCATAATGCCCTGAGCAGCAAGCGTCTGACCGCTATCCAAATCAAGCAGGTAACCCGCTATCTTGGTGGTGCCGACATCTACCGCCAGCCCCAGTTGGCGGCTGGGCCACGGACGAATGGCGATGATTTCGTCACCCCGCACTGAAGCCTGGGCTTGCCAGTTCCCGGATCGCAGTTGGGGCGAGAGGGTACGCAGGACCTCAAGGTCGACGGTACAACAGCGAACCTGGTGTTGCTGGTAGAGCGTCTCAAGAACCCGCTTGGCATCAGCGCGCAGGTCCTCTATTGAGGGCGGTGGTAACTCGAGGTGGTAGGCGCGAACAGGTGGCTCCGGGCTAACGGCCACCTCCAAGCCTTCCACCTGTGTGCGCTGGGGTGCCGTCAGGGACTCAGGCGGCACGCCCACTTTGCAATCGCCAAGCGGGCAGGTCTCGCAGGCAAGGCGATAGCCGTTTTTCAGTTCTTGGGTGGATAGGGTCCCTTTTTCATTCTCGGTTGGTGGCGAGACGCGCCCGGCCAGCACCTGTACCTTGCATCGGTGGCAGGTTCCCTGGCCCCCGCATAGGCTGACCAGGTCCACTCCCAGTAGGTGCGCCGCCTCTAGAAGCGATCGACCGGCGGGGCACTCGCCACGCCGGCCTACAGGCTCGAAATCAATCGTATGAACCGCCATATTTTCACCTAATTTTATGGTTTATTCTGTTTCTTCATTCACGCCTGTATTCTATAGGGACAGGTTTTCCTGAGGCTGCAGCGGCCACATATTTCAGCCTGTGTCCATGTTATCATCCGTGTCCCTATACCAATGACCATAGAAGCTGACTTCTGGGGAACCATTATCCCTGTGGGAGTCAGACTCACCCCAATTTCTCGAGCTGGCACCATATTCAGTATCTGCCATTGTTCTGTAATAGGGAAACCAGGCATGCCTGGACCAAGGGGACTGCTTGCCTGATAGCCACGGGATGATGCCTCATACATCATAAATCTGCAAATCTCCTGAGTCAAGGCATCTATAGCCGCGCTCCCGATACCGTCTAGAAGCAGACCTCGCAAAGGCTCATCTTTGTCAAAGTAGTCTTTTACTTCTTGCTCCAGCCTAGCACCGATAGTGCAGACCACTATAGCAAGCTCCTCCGCCTCCGGAAGCAACGAAGGTAGTAGTGGGCTGTACAGTGCCGCATTACCCTGTAGGCACAATTGGTCGTGGCGCATCTCAGTTATGGAGTGGATTTCATAGGCAATGGCAGGCTCCAAGGTACGAGCATCGTTTACAGTGACCAGCAGCTCACGAATTAAATCTTCTATCTCAGGCTTTAGCTTAGAATATTCCTTGATTCCCTCCCGGCGCAATACTTCACTTATCTTCAGTCTCAGAGGGATATCACGGATTATGGGCATGTGTTTATCCTTTAAAGATCTTGCCAGTCAGCAGAACGGGGGCATCCCGACGGGGATGCCCCCTGCTATTCTCATACTACGGTCTTACCATTATCAGCATCTATTTATATACGCCATATTCCTTAATAAACTCTGTCATTGCCCTTACATTTTCAACCTTTGCCTCGTCGGGTATGCCTATGTCCCCGTCTACAATAAGGCCACCACCCTTGCCGACAACATCGATGAGCTTCTTGCAATATTGCTTCACTTCGTCGGGTGTACCCGTGCACAACAATGATGATGGAACGTTTCCTTTAATACATACGCGGTCGCCCAAGACCTCCTTCGCTTTGAAGATATCGGTCCTCTCAAACCAATATATGGCTTTCCCCCTGGGTATGTCCTTGATGATCTCCAGACGATCCGTATAATCCGCTTCAATGAGCACCATGGGCACTAACCCGAGGTCAATCAGCGCCAATATGAGCTTATGTAGGGTTGGCCAGTAGAAAGTTTTAAACTGGTCCAGTGACATGAAGCCCATGGATCCCTTATGGAGTGGTATAAACACCGTCGGACATGGCAATACCATGGCTGAGAAAGCACCCATCTGGATGGCGTCAGGCAATATTTTGTCCATGGTTTCTTGAAGCTTATCAGGTTGGCGGTACATGTCCAGCATTATCCCTTGAGTGCCCCTGAGGGAATCTCCTATCGTGTCAAATGGTGCCTGCGTCACCCCACCGAAGATGATTGGAAATCCCAACTCCTGCATTTCTTGGGTAAATGAACTGGTGCTGCTGGTGAACTTCGTGAATTCACTTAGTGCTTTGATAAGAGAGTCCAAGGCACCAGTAACTCCCAATACCGAGGCTGCTCCGAACATGACAAACAGCCCCAGGTAGTAGGGGATCGCCATCGTAATAGGAGGAAGCCTTCCCAACCCTTCTAGAGCGCCGCTTATGCGGGGCAGATAGGTCCTGATGATGAAATCAGAGGGGTTTTCGAGGAAGGCATCATATTCATCTGCCTTCATATATTCCCCTTCGACAAACTGGTATGTTCGGTTGGAGGGAACCCCATGGCCAGGCCACTTAAGCTGTTTATAGTCGAGGGCTTCAAAAAAGGGCCCAGAGAAGGCCACGGTATGGCTTGCGGCTACATCCCACTGAAAATCGAGGGCGGTTTTCTTATATGCCGCATACCCTTTGTCATAGTCATACATAACTTCTTCGGCAGTCATCCCGGCATAATTGGCACCGAAAAACGTAAGATGCGGTGCGATCGGCACCCTATCAGGGACTTTCAACTGAATAGCGTCGGCAAGGCGCCTCGCCCTTTTCTTGTAGGCCTCTTCTGCTTCCACGTTTTTAAATTGGATACCTTCCGCTAAGCACCAGCGTTCGAGCGATTGTTCTATCTTGTCCATCTTCAAGAGCCTCCTACCCACTCTTTGGCCAGGGATACCCCTGCCATAGCATCCGCCCCGTAGGCGTCAGCACCGGTATACGTTTTAATCTGCTCGTTCATCTGACCGCCGCCAATCATAATCTTCACCTTATCTCGCAAACCAGCGGCCTCTATGGCTTTTACAGTTTCCTTCATCGAATCGAAGGCTAGTGTAAGGAATCCACTTAGCCCAACGATACGGGTATCGGTCTCTTTTATCTTGGCGACAAACTCTTCTGCGGGTATATCCACGCCGAGATCGTAAACCTCGAAGCCATTGACATCGAGCATAAAGACCACGATGTTTTTGCCGATGTCATGTATGTCCCCCGCCACGGTGCCCATGATGACCTTCCCCAGCCGCTTGACTTCGCTGGCTTGTGTCAGTTTCGGCTTGACTAACTCGGTTATCTCCTTTAGGATCTCGCCGGCATACACAAGGTCCGGGATGAAGTATTCACCACTCGAAAAACGCTGACCAACAATTTCCATACCGCGTCTAGCGTCTCTTAGGATATCGATAGGGTCATCACCGGTATTTAATCTACTTTGGACCGTTTCCAACGCCTCCTTTTCTTCCAAATCTGCTAAGGTGATAACCAAGTCATTAGCCATGATTCGTCACGTCCTTTCTTCTGACATGATTGTAGCGCACAGGCCCTCGCACTTACACTACTTACATCATACATATACTCTGATTTTCTTCGTTTTCCAAACTACAACATGATTAAACCCAAAATACTAAGTTTGGAAGAAGAGCGACCTGGAAGTTTGCCTCTACTCTTTACGGGAATTCCCACCTTTAGAAAGCTCGTAGGTCTTGCCGGTGTGGATCATCGCCTTCAGGTTCTCCGCCTTGATGGCAGCAGGCAGCTCGCACCCGGATGACAGTAAGAATCCACCGTCCCCGCCAACCTCGTCGATCAGCTTCTTGCAGTAGGCCTCTACCTCCTCCGGCTTCCCCAGGGACAGCAGCGTGGGGTGCACATCGCCGGAGAGGCAGATGTGGTTGCGTAGCACCTCTTTAGCGGCGAAGATGTCGGTGGTGCCGTCGAGCGCCAGGATCGCCGAGCCCCGGGGCAGCTGCTTGAAGTAGGGGATATTCTTGTCCCAGCTGGTGTCCAGGTGGAACCAGGTGGCGATCCCCTCTGACCACAGGGCGTCCACGATCTCCAGGGTGTAGGGCCACCAGAAACGTTCGAAGATCCGCATGGGGTAGAAGTAACCGCCGGCGCGCTCCTCGACGAGGAGGGTTATCTTGCTGTTGAACATCTTGCAGCCGTTGATCGTGTGCTCGATGAACTCGCGGGTCATCGTCTTCAGCGCCCCCTCTATTATTTCAGGGTTGTAGTACAGGTCCTCGGTGAATTTGACCATCGAGCGGCCCAGCGAGAGCCTGAAGAAGGGGTGGCAGGTGAAGGGGGAGGCGGGATACATGGTAACAACCCCCCGTTTCGCCCACTCGTCCATGCCCTTGAAGACGCTGGGGATTACCTCATTCAGTGTACTGTTCAGCTCCGCTGGCGTGGTGTCCAAGACGCGGAATACGAGATCCTCGGTCATGAACTTCACCCAGCCTATCTCCGCGATGGTGTCGTAGTCCTCGGGCTTCAGCACCTCCTCCTCACATGCCTGGTAAGCGTAGTCATCGGGCAGGTCCAGGCCGGGATAGGCCAGCCTGAGCCCGAGGGCCAGCGTCATTACCGTTTTCATCATCATTATCGACTTCCCGGTGAGGCTGCCCAGGTCCAGGTCCCACCCCCCAACATCATCGAACACCTTGTATATGGCATCGAGCGCTTTCTCCTCGTTCGAGTAGAACTCCGCTGCGGTCATACCGGAGATGCGGGCGAATGGTGCTGCGGTTGCCAATATAGCGATGGGGACGCGGTCCGGCTTCTCCAGCTGGATTGCGGCCTGCACTCTTTCCTGGGAGGTCATCGTTTCGCTGCCCACTTTTATCTCCCCCTCATCACATCGATGCAGTAGGCCACGCCCTCCGTGGCGTCCGTGGTCTGGAAGTCGGCCCCCACGTGGTCTCTGACCACCGAGGTGGTCACCCCTCCCCCGATCATGAGCTTGAACTGCTCCCTGAGGCCGGCTTCGTGCAACATTTCGGCCGCCTGCTTCATGCTGTCGAAGGCAGTGGTTATGAGCACCGAGAAGCCGACGAAATCTGGCCCGGTTTCCCTGACCTTCTCCACTACGAGGCCCGGGGCCACATCCACACCCAGGTCGTGTACTTCAAAGCCCTGGGACTTGAGCAGCGTGGCCAGGATATTCTTGCCCAGGTCGTGGATATCGCCTCTCAATGTAGCCAGCAGCACCTTGCCCAGAGGCTCGGACTCGCTAGCGCTAGCCAGGTACGGTTCGAGGATGGCTACTGCTCCCTTGAAGATCTCGGCGGACAACATGAGTTCGGCGAGGAAGTACTCGCCTTTCTGGAAGCGGTCACCCACGATGGTCATGCCCCGACGACACTCTTCGAGGATCTGGATGGGGTCTTCACCTCCATCAATCTTGCTTCTCACTATCTCCACCGCCTCATCCCTCCTCAGCTCAACGAGCGCCGTGCTCAGTTCCTCGGACATCTCAAGCCCCCTTCTAGCGCAGAAGATTATATGCTATCAGCAGTTCGATGGTCAATCCATCGGTGCTTTGCCATGCCTGGGCACGCGAGAGCTAGTTACAATATTACAACGTGAGGTTGTTCTAGTAAGACAAGGTGCCACTATATGACGTCATGCGGGCGGTCTGCCTGCTGCAGTGTTTTTACCTTGCATGGCTTGGAGTAGCTCCAGTCCAGTGATGATGACCTCTAGATGGGTAAGGGCCTGAGGAAAATTGCCCAGGGCTTCTCCGGAAGTCGGGTCGGCCATTTCTGAAAAAAGCCCGAGGTGATTGCCGTAGCCAAGCAATCTTTGATACAGAGCGATAGCATCTTCCAGCCTTCCCATCCGGAGCAAATCCCTCGCTAACCAGAAGGAGCACCACAAGAACGCCCCCTCTGACCCGCTATGTCCATCGTCGATCTTGTCGGTTCTATATCGGTACAAAAGGCCATTGGAGCTCAGTTCTTCAACGGTGCGTTGAATAGTGGACGTTATACGCTCGTCAGAGATGGACAAGAAGCCGTAGAGAGGCATACGGAGATTACTCGCGTCCATAGCTAATGTGTCGTAGTGCTGGGTAAAAGCCCGCCGCTGTGAGTTCCAGCCCCTGGCTAGAATATCGTCCCGGATATCCTGGGCGGTTCTTCCCCAGCGCTCAAGGTTTCTCTTGTACCCCAGCTTTTCGGCCATTTTGATCCCCCGGTCCACGGCTACCCAGCACATGAGCTTGGAATGGACAAAATGATGTGGGCCACCCCTTACCTCCCAGATACCGCTGTCGGGCTGCTGCCACAGCTCGCACACGGCATTAACAGAGCTCTCTAGGAGTCCCCAGATGCGGTGCCCGATGTGGCCACCGATGTTGAAATAGTTATAGGCAGCCTCAAGAACCTCGCCAGGAACGTCCAACTGAAGTTGCCGATAGGCATCATTCCCGATTCGCACCGGCCGGGAGTTCCGGTATCCCTTAAAATGATCGAGTACCTGTTCGTCAAGCGGGTCCATAAAATCAATTTTATGGAAAACCTGGGTTCTAGAGCCACCCTTGCGGCAAACATTAAGCAACCACTTCCTGAACCCTGAAGCCTCTTCCCCGTGCCATAGGTAGTGAAATGTGTTGAACGTTAGCGAGGTATCTCGGAGCCATGAAAAGCGATAGTCCCAGTTACGCTCGCCGCCGATTTCATTCGGCAACGAGGTAGTTGGAGCCGCGATAACGGCTCCTGTCGGTGAGTAAACTAGCAGGTGCAGGGCCAGATAAGACCTCACTATGGCCTCTCGCCAAGGGCCGGAACAGACACAGCCTTCAGCTTGTTGTTGCCAGTATGCGGCGGTTCTCTCCAATTTGCCTGCCGAGTTGTAGGCACCAGAAGGCGAAGGCTTATCGGAGCCGTAGCGCAGGACAGACTCAGTTTTTTGTCCCTGCTGAAGAGTGAATCGGCTAATGGCACTGTCCTCATTAGCGGCAAAGGGAATTGAAGAGGAAAGTGCTAGCGTTTCTGTCCCTCCATTTACGGTAACGCCGTATTTTGAGATATCTAATCGTGTTTTACTTCGCGCATAGTCTAGCCTCGGCTCAAAAATAACTTCCAGGGACATCTCACCTTCTGTGCACTGCACCACGCGATGGATCTCCGGGAATTGGACCAGTCGACCCCTGGAGATTCGGTAGCAAGGCATGAAATCGGTTACAGTGGCCGTGCCTGTCGCAGTTTGGAAGGTGGTCTGAAGCACGTTCGTATTGAGGAGATAGGCTTGGCGGCACTTAAAAGGCGTCTGCGGCCTGATGTGAAATCTCCCCCCTCTCTCATCATCCAGTATCGCGGCAAAGATGCTGGGGGAATCGAATTGGGGCAGGCAACACCAGTCGATGGAGCCGTCGATTCCTACCAAGGCCGCAGAAAGCATGTTTCCAATGATTCCATAATCGCTTATACTTTTATAACCCATTTTTAAACTCAGGGCATCTATCACGCGGATGCCGGACAAAAAATATGACTATTTAATTAAGCATCACTAGCTTTCTCTATTCTCCGCTTACCCATTGTTTGGAATTAGTTATCTCATCGATTCTGTTTTCCAGTTCATTAAGTTCCTTCGGTGCACCCTCCCTATTGTAAATACTTTTGTATTTTCCATTTATTCTTATAGAAGTGATTGTGTGTGGTATATCTGATATTGGTAAGTCGTACACATCATCTAACGAGAAGTAGTCTATTCTATAAAATTCATCCACAATTTCTTGAATCTTTTCTTGAGAAATTTCAGAGGTTTGTTCTCCTGTTACTTTTACATACATTTCTCCTTCGTAAACAACGGTTCCGTTTACATAAATTGTCAATGAATAGACAGGGCACACTCCATAACAAACACTTCTGTACATGGTGATTATCACATCTGTGAAATCTGTTGGCGTAGGCGTCGGAGTTGTTTCATGCACCGCGCCTTCGCTGCAACAGGCTAACCCCGACACCAGCAAGGTGCCCAGTAGCAATATTATAGCGATTCTCGTGGTTCTCATTGTCTACCTCCTCCCCAAATCGGCCTGGCTGGGCAGTTCCTCAGGACACTTTCATGAGCGCCTTTAACTGAGCGACCGCCTGGGGCAATACCGCTCCTGTTCTTTCCTCAAACCGCAGATGAGCGACTCGGTCGAACGGGGTTTCACCATCGTTGATGATCACCAGCCGAGCTCCGGATTGGAGAGCCACTCTGGGCATGTCAGCAGCAGGTGTGACTACGAGGCTGGAGCCAGCAACCACGAAAAGGTCGCAGCTTCGTGAGTGTGCGTAAGAATCGGCTAGCTCCCTCTGGGGTAAGGGCTGGCCAAAGTCAACCACGCTGGAAACCAGCTTGCCTCCGCAGGAGCAGCTATCCCGGCCAATCGACTTATCCACTTCAGCCTGGCAGCGACTGCACCGCAGCTTGCTAACGTTGCCATGTAGTTCTGCTAGCAAGTCCGGCCGTATCCCTGAGCTTAAGTGTAGGTTGTCTATATTCTGCGAGATGAGGAAGCTCAACTTGCCCAGTTTCTGGAGCTCAACAATAGCCATGTGCCCCGTATTAGGCACGGCTGAAGAAAAATCTCTATTTTTAGTGGGAAGCCCTCTTGCCTGGCGAGTCCAAATACCATCCGGGCCCCTGAAGTCCGGCAGACCTGATTCCGTGCTGATGCCAGCACCGGTGAAGACTACCAGGTGTTTTGCCTCAAACATCCATTGAGCCAGGGTCTTAATTCGCTCATCTAAGTCCATTGACACCACGTCCTTCTAACACTAACATCGCAGCCTGAAGAGGACCCGAAGCCTCCCGATGCTTCCATTTTACGCCCACGGACTTTTGACAGCAAGGGTGAAGTTTGACACAAGGGATATATCCCCTGGGCAGAGGATTAAAAGCAGATTGTTTACTGACAGTTGCCTTCGCTATCCAGGTAATACACGCCTCGAATCAATTCCTGGGTTAAAGAATGAGTGAGTTCGGGCGTCTTCGGCATCATTTTCTCCCCTGGGGTGCTCTTGACCAAGAGGCCACCCAAGCAGTATTGTACTACTGGTTGGAAAAGCCTTAATACCGGTCTCAG
>Ga0114919_10001583_pt1 | contig 18202 bp, 19 predicted proteins | sample BlataG_FD_88682 | JGI IMG/M metagenome (GOLD analysis project Ga0114919, IMG submission 88682) | Deep subsurface microbial communities from Black Sea to uncover new lineages of life (NeLLi) - Black_00105 metaG | ecosystem: Environmental > Aquatic > Marine > Oceanic > Sediment | place: Atlantic... | reverse complement strand
ATTTAGAGCTTTGTTGTTAAGGTTCGATCGCAAAGATGCTTTCTTTCTAGGCGCTCACTTCATTGCCTTTGCTTTGATCAATTTGCGCCATATTATTCATCCATAAGTTTCAATTAGTTCTAATATAATCAAGGGTAAACCAATCCCGTGGTTTGCTTCCTTTTTTCTCATCTAAATAATCAACTCTACAGAGTTCAGGATTTGTTTTGAGCCATTGAAGATCAATATCGGTATGATTTTGTATGGGGCTTCCGCTTATATTGCGACCGTGTAATCTAAAACATCTACCATCTTTATCTTTATATCGATATTTGCCTTTTGTCGTTTCGGTTAAAGGCTCAGCAATTTTGTCCCAGTTGAAATTCAGCTTATTTGACCTGGAGTAAAAATAGATATTGTCATGTCTTCTAACATAATGGTTTGTCGATACAGCCATCCCTCTATAGCACCAAATGATTTCATTCTGTAGAAACTGGTTTCCAAATATTTCGTCAAGGATTAACCGGATATGGCTATTAACCCTATAATCGCTGTGCACGTAAATACTGCCATCCTCAGCCAGCAGATCACGCATGAGCACCAGTCGTTCGTAAATCATGGCGATGTAACTATCCGTACCTTTACCCCAGGTGTCGCGGTAGGCGATCTCTTCCAGGATGTTGGGCTTCTTGGTGAAGGTGTCACCACCAATTTGGATGTCCATGCTGAAATCCGCGCCCACATCAAAGGGCGGGTCAATGTAAATCAGTTTCAGTCCACCTTGATTTTCTATCTCTTCCCTCATCGGCCCGTTCTTTAGCGATGATAGGATCAGCTTGTTATCGCCCCAGATCAGTTTATTCGTCCACCCCTTGAGCTGCCGGCCGCGGGCGTCTAGGTCGAACATGCTCATCTGCAGGCGGGTGTCATTTTCGGCGCGCGGTTCGTCAACCTGTTCGATCACCTGGAATGGCAAGACGATATTGCTAACCTCGCTGGTCTTACCGTTCCAGACCAGCTCCACCTCGCGCTTATCGCCAAAGAGCAAAAAGCGGTACTTCTCCGGTAGGGGTTTATCAGCCTCGAGATACCGGATGATCTCCTGTTGTTCTTGTTCCGTCAGTCGTGGCATTTATTTCCTCCTCTTTTGACAGTCATAAAACCCGGGATTAAGCAGCAGGGAAGGATGAAAAGTTTGACAACTTCGAGTTCAGCGGTCTTGTATAAGATCATTCGATATCAAATCACCACGCATCCCTGGTGCGCTGCAGCGACAGACTGTGTGGAAACTCGAAGCGAATTTCTAAATTGGGACGAGAACAATAAAAACGGCAGAAAATATAGGCTGTCGTCCCGATTATTGGCTAATAATTAGCTCGAAGTGGGAGATAATATATTCCATCGGAATAATTACGGACTTTTCGCACAGTCTGGCGAGTGGTTAGGTAAACAGAAACAAATTTAGAATGGCATTTCTAAGTTTGCTAAACTCTCTAAATTAGATTTTGTTGCCATTGAGTTTCGATATATCCAACAGTTTGATCCCAAGCATTATTGAAAATACCATTAGCAGAAAAGAGATCAACGCCAATTAATTGTCCTAGATTGGGGTTATCTGTAATCAATCTCCAATCAAAATATTTGTGTTCGATCCCTATCTTAGGAACGAACATTTCATGGCCAACCAGGTTAGGCATGAGTCTGCCGTGGATTAGATTATTTCTATAATTGCGAATATCCTGAAGAGGATAATTATCTTTTTTCTGCCAGGTTCTTCGTGATTCTCGACTACCATCCAAGCCGCCTCCCTGCTTAACGGGAAGCCAAGGATCATACAGTTCTGGATTTTGATATCTTTCTAATAAATCGAATGCAACATCCTGGGCTCCTACAAGTCGAGCAAATCCTTCAGTTAGGTCATCTAAATTTATACGAGGCTTTGATTTGATATCAAAACTTCTGGCTAAATGTCTGAATACAGAATAATGCAATTGAGCGATACTAATATCATGGTTGCCACGCCCCATCGCAATTAATTCTTGATCCGTTCGAAAGTGAATATTCACAGGTCGATTCGTCAGAGGGACAATAAAGTTCAACCAAAAAATTTCATAAGATGGAAATTCACTACTTATAAATAGATTAAAATAATGCTGTTCAAAGGAATCGCCATCGTTTAGAAGTGATATTCGTTTCATAAAACCTCCTAATTTGATCTAATAAGATTTGCAACCAAACTTGAACTTGTACCACAATTTTTCTGTAGATTGCATATGTGCATTAAAGCAATTATATCTTATCTAGACCAAGATGCCATGCAACACAAAAAAATCTCAATTAAGTCCGCGAAATAATGCGTCTGTAAAACTATGCTTACCGGACATTTTGTTGAGACGTCGGAACCTCCTTTTGGTTATTTTATCAATCTTTCTGGTGAATGAGTGATTCTGGTGTCACAAATTGCATCCAAATCTTTATTACACATTAAACTCTAAACTATCGATCGAGTTATTTCTCCCCGGTTTCAATAGTTAATTACTTGATAATTTACATTTTCTCCACGACCGCATTAATGATTTCTGTTGCTGTTGTTCTGATGCGGGTTAGATGTCCAATGATTAACTCTGCTGTTGCACCATGTAAGGCAATATAATTCGGACTTGCTAATCCATCCATTCCGAAGTGCTTGCACACGACATAAGCTACTGATTCCGCCTCCAGTTCGCGGATATTTACATGGAGTTTGGGAGATCCTTCATTATGTAATAGTTCATGTGCGATCTCATGAACCAGGGTCTTAGTACCGGCGGAAGGGTCAATCTCAACAGCTCCCTTCAAGCTTCTGCCCTGAACCTCACCCGGTTGTTCTTTCTCGAGGACTACGATATTGTGACTGATTGCAAACTCGGTCAGCTTGCGGTTGAGTTCGGCATTCTTTTCAGGACTTTTCCACTCAGGAGGCTCAGGAAGCGGCTCGCCGTCTGTTTGGGAGACGTCGAACACATAGACAACTTTGAAGCCGCCAAGTTCTGTGTTTTTATTATCCGGGTCATCGGGATCAACTCGAAACATTAGGGGTGCAAGGATGGCGATCCCTTTCTCGCCCTTTTTGACGTAGCGACCCATGGAGCGCCACCTGTGAAATCCTGCCACCCGGAAAGCATTAGGTTTCGACATTATGATGAGCCAGACATTCTGGGGGCTGTACTTATGGAATCTGGCGCACATATCAAGGTAATGAAGCATTTCCTCACTGATACGGGCGGCATCAGTGGCTTGTGCCAGTTCCTGGATGTGTTTGGTTATCCTTGTGGACAAATCTTTGGAGGTGAAACGAGGTTTGTTAATGTTGTTCATGGTACTTTGTCCTTAAATAAAATGAGCGGCGCAAACCGAAGCCTGCGCCGCTTGGATATGGAATGTAGCGTTATTTCTAGATGTAAAGGCCCAGGGGCAGCTCTCCATCTTCAAGCATCTTGGTGATTTTCTGAGCTGTTTCTATGGCTGTCTCGTTGCGGGGGTCGGTGTACTCCTGCTCGGACAACCCCACGATCAGACCAAATGCGAAACAAATCACCAGACGCTGAAGCGTGCGGTGGGTGGTGCGCATCTGCAAACCAACCAGCTTGCCTTCGCGGAAACCCTTGCCGCCCAAATTGAGGAACTCATCCAACAGGGAAGTGAAGTTCTCCATATTTAGTGATTGGGCAACGTGATATGTGCTGATGGATATCCCTGTCTCTTCGATGTGGTTAGTCTCAAAGTTCCAAGCCTTGAGTTTGATGGTTTTGTTGTCTAACATTTCAAGCCTCCTATGTGTAATAATCGGATGTTCGCTATTCCACCAACGTTTCATAGAACCTTGGGTTATTTCTCACAGTTTCGATTTGCTCACAAAGCCAATGATCTGTATCTTCCTGGCTATCATCTTCAGCTAACGATTTCTTGAATGCCAAGATGATTTGCTCATCGGTCATATTGTGTTGATGAACACATACTCCGAGCCAAAGCCCAAACTCCTTCATTCGTCCCATTATTGTTTCTCCTTTACACGCTCAATAGGTTTTGGTTCTGGTACTGTGAAACTTATTTGAACACCAAGGGAATATCTCCCCTGCGCACCCCCAGTTAGATAGCGAACATATCCTTTGACAGGCCCACAGTGGGCATCAAATATGTCTGCTAAATCAGCTGCCAGAAAGCGGTTTATGTAACCAATCTGCTCTCTGTTTAGCCGTTCCACCCGAATGGCATTCTCGTCGTAAGGGTTGGTGGGTTCTCTCCATAGCTGGATTTCCTCGCCGACTTGGAGTTTGGCCACGATTGCTTGACGACCATCGAAGGTGACACCTACGACTTTCGTTATCATGCTGTCTGGGGTGTCAGTCTCATAGGTGCTTGAGCATGCTCCTCGGAGTGAGCTGATCCAGTACCCACTACCTGTTGTTTGGTTATTCATATCGAACTCCTTTTAGGGATAAGTGGGCTAGTTGAAGCCCAATCCTTTTTCTTTGAGTGAGATAAATCGACCAGTGCCTATCACAAGGTGATCCAGAACTTCGATGTCGATCAGTTTTCCTGCCTCAACAATGGCTCTAGTGAGGGCAATATCATCAGGACTTGGGGTTGGGTCACCGCTTGGGTGGTTGTGGATAACAATGAGCGAAGCAGCATTGCGACGAATGGCTTCCTTGAACAATTCACCGATGCGAACTTGGGAGGAGTTTAGCGATCCCTTGTAAACCGTCACCAGGTCTATGATGTGATTACGGGAGTCGAGCAAAATTACTCGGAGCTCCTCTTGCTCCAGGACACTCATCTCGTACTGAACCAATGCGGCTATGTCGGCAGGACTGTTAATGCTGTGGCGTTCTCCCAATGAGGTGATTGTTACCAGTCTGCCAAGTTCAAAGGCAGCCTTGATGCGTGCACCCCTGGCGGGACCAACGCCTCGAACGCTCCCGATCTCTACCAGTGGTGCAGCCATCAGATTCAGCGGAGTTTTCCAGCGACTGGTGATGGCTTCTGCCACCTCAAGCTGGGTATTTCCCCCAATAAGCGCAGCCAGCAGTTCTTGAAATGAGCAAGCCTGTGCACCCAGTTTACATATCCTGTAAACAGGAGTTTGGTCTTCCGCCAGCCGTTTCAGCCTCGGCTCGCCAAACATTGCAAATTGTGTGATCTTCATGACAGACCTCCAGAAACAGCAGCGGTTACTGGGGGTTGACTTGTCCTGGATACCCCTTTGGCAAGACCCTCGTTCAGGACAACCGTTACGAAAATCGGCCAGGAAGCCAGGGTCTTTATGCCATGGCGCTCGAACTTGCCAGGCAGGACGTTGAAGACCTCCCGATCATTGATCAGGATTTGAAGGTCTTGTATGTGCTCTCCGTCGACGTAGGTGAGGAGAGCGGTGGAGGTGTGGATATGGGTACTCATGTCATTCTCCTTAAAGAATAAATCCCAGCTCGCCGTAAAGACGAACTGGGTTGATTAGAATGTTGGATTGGTCTGTAAGCTGGTTGGGTTAGCGATAGATGCGCACCTCCGTAAGGCTCTTAGCCAGAACCTGGGCACTGGACACACGCTCGGGGAAGGGAAATTGTGGGATTAGCACCCCATCCTTGAGCTTGGGTAGAGCACGTACCAGGGCTACCTCACCTTCCAGAGCGATGATCTCCACCTTCACAGGTTCCCCATCCACCTGCAGCAAGGCGTAAATGACCGCTTCACGGAGATGTTCTGAGCGACCTTGCAGTGCAAGACGGGCTTTCTCCACAGCTTCTTCGTCTGGATCAAGCCTCTGTCTGGATTGGAGTTCCCTGACTGCAGACGACTTCGAAGAAAACTCATGCGTTGCTTCGGAAGCCTGCTCAATCAGGTAAGCGGCGATGCGGTGTTTGCATACGTGCCCTTTACAGCTGTCCGGGCAGGTGCAGAAACTCTTGTCCAGATTGACCAGGTAAGCATGCTGACCTCTTTGGGAGCGCACTGAAAAGATACGCTTCGACTTATGAGTGACATGGCCGTCCAAGGCCAGCTTCAAAGCCCGCTCTTGACGTCCGTTTGAGCTGGCTTTCAATCGATCGCTGAAACTCTCGAACACCTTGCAGGCAGTCCGCTCTAAGACAGTTGGTAGGATATGTGGAGTAGCAGCGATCACAGCCACTTCACGTACAGCTTGCTTTTCCTGGGAAATGATTTGTGTAGACATGCTATAAATCTCCTTTCTTGGGTTAGGTTGAAATGAAAAAATCTACGCCTATTTGAGACGTGGGCTGTACCAAACATAGATAATCGGAATGACGGTCTTATCCGACTTGCTGAACCTGCGGCGATGGGGCGGGGATAACCCAGGTACTCTGGATTTGGACTGCAAGATCAGATTGCCCCATGTCGGGCAGATACCCACCAGTCAGGCTTTTCAGGATGCCTGGCCTGGCTCCCCCACCTTGCAGCGCGTTCAACAAGTCCTGCTCTGCGGCTGCATCACCTGTTGCCAACCACGCCACAGCTGCCATCACCGCTTCAGTCTCCTTGAGCTGGATTTCTGTTATGAACCTGGAAGGGAATCTTGATGTGCCGATCAGCACCCCCTTGCGTGCACGGGTCATAGCTACGTAGAACAATCGTCGCTCACTCTCCACCAGGCTGGACATAGCGCTTTCCTGTATCAATCCCTTGGTGTCGTAGATGTCCGTATGCCGACCTCGCATGTAGGGCAAGAGGTTCTCATCGCACTGCGGGATGACCACGTAGTCGTATTCCAAGCCCTTGGTGCGGAAGATGGTGGTGAAGATGATCAAGTCTTCCTCAGGCTTTCCCTGAGTGGTATCCAGATTAGCGAGATGGTCGAACAACTCCAACGGTTTCAACGGGATCATTGAAATGTAGCGGATGAAGTTCTGCACCGCATGGCTCTTCTCATCGGAGTGCTCCCCTTTGCCATAGTAGTTTTGGAAGTAATCCAGGTAGCCCAGAGTTTCGACCATCCAGTCCAGCAAGTCTCCAGCCTTGACATTTGGATCATTAACCCTGGCTTGTAGTCTCTCAAGGAAGTCCCACAGCTCCTGAACGCGTCCAGCCTGCCAGCGGTTGAGAGCGAAGGAATAACCATTTACGGCTTCTTCCAGGACTTGATGGGTGGACATCTTTTTATGCCTGGCAGTGGAGATCATCTTTTTCAGAAGACTTCGGGAGAGCATACGGGAAGGCTTGTTGGCGACGGAAAGCAGCCATTTACCGATCTGGTTTGTCATTGGCGTGTAATACTCCCGTGACAACCTGATGTAGTCCAGAAGAGCGTTTATCTCTTTGCGCTTGAAGAACGGCTGCTGCCCTTCCACTCGATATGGGATGCCCCTTGCCAGGAACTCCATTTCCAGGTTATCTAGCTGTGCATACAGGCGAGCCAGGACAATGATCTCGGTAGGTGGAACCTGATCGACTTCGACCAGTGCCAGGACTTGCTCAGCCAGCCCCTTGATCGAACTGTACCCACCATCAAGAACGTGGATATGTCCAGGTTTACCCGTCTGGAAAGCGATTAGAGGCTTTTCAACTCTGTTTGTGTTGCAGGCGATCACGTTTGCAGCACATTGAGCGATGAGTGGTCCAAATCGGAACGATCTTGACAGACGATAGGCCAGTACCCCCATGTTATCGAAGACCTTTGCAAAGTCCTGGATGATGTAGTTGGGACGTGCACCGCGCCATTCATAGATGGTCTGGTCATCGTCGCCCACCACCATGACATGCGCGTGATCCCCAGCCAACAGTTCGATCAACCTTTGCTGACCATAGTTGATGTCCTGGTACTCATCCACGATGACGTGTTCCAGGTCGTTGCACCACTTCTGGTACGCGTATGAGTCGTTTTGCAGGATGTCTATAGCCAGGGGTACGAAGTCGCTGAAAGTCAGGGCGAAAGCACTTAACCTGAGCTTCTCGAACTCAGCGAAAACAAGTGGGAAATAGGGCGAAGCAAACGATCCTGCCCGTTCAGGTGGGATCAGTGAGCCTTTCCACAAACCGATAGTATTGAGAGCCTCTTCTGGATCGACGGCATCGCGTGGAATACGCTTTGCCTTCTCCAGGTGAGTAATGGCCCGTTTGACAGTCAGCCAGATCAACTCGGTCTTATCGCCCAACCAGAACTGAGTGTTGGGAGGCAGGTAGCCATTCTTGACCATCCGATTTATGACGTGGAAGCTGAAAGAATGGAAGGTGTGCACTGTGGGTTGTTGGGTCTGGTTCAAGCTGATCTTGTCCAGATGAGCGGTGAACTGCTTGCGAGCCAGTGCGTTAAACATCAAGACCTGGATCGTGTTAGGTCGCACATCACACTCTTGGACTAGATGCTTGATGCGGTGAGCCATGGTTGTGCTCTTACCTGATCCAGCAACCGCCAGCACTAGGGCATGGCTGCCCAACGGATGGTGGACAACTTGCACTTGTTCGGGTGTTAGTTTGTATTTACTCATAACCTTACTCCTGATAGGAATGGAATCAAAAAGGGCGAGCTGACCTTTATCCAAACCAGCCCGCCCAACGTTTAGTCGTCTACTATTTGTGCCAGAACTCGTCTGGACTTATTTCCTCAAGGAAGTCTGCCATTTCAAAACGTTCTTCCCTGGTTAAAGGCTCATCTTCCGTTGGAGCAGGCGGGTCGCTGGGGTGTATCGGATCCAAGTTGCAGCGAGGGCAGAATAAATCCTGTCCCAACCATTGCTCCGTCCAGGTGTACTTGCATGTAAGGCAGCGGAAGCGATGGTACTTGGTACCCTCCATCAAATGTTTGTAATCGGCTTCAGCGTCTGCCCTTTCAATATCAAGTGGGTCAAAGTAAGTGGTCATAATGTGCTCCTCAGTATTCTTCGGGTAGCAGGAAGGTTGTCACGCTTCGGTCTGCTTCGGTGATTATCCAGAGCACCCCAAAGGGCGTGTTGTACGTAGAGAGGAGACGTAAGCTGTGTTTTAGTGAGAAAAGGTTCTCAGCCTTGTCCTCGTCGCATAGGTCGCCCCAATCGCCGTTTAGATGGCGTTGGAGATACTCTAGAAGGTCGATGCCACGCTCAGCCAGGGACAAAGCTCCTGGGGTGGCTACGATTTTTCCTGATTGAAACAGCATGATATTTACTCCTTTCTTGTAGTTAAAAAGAAAAGGGCAGCCTGACTATGATTGCCAGACTGCCTCTATCTAAAAAACGGTCAGATTGACTGAACTGCTCTATGGTTTGCCAGCACCTCCAGGTAATGCCCATTGAGGCAAATCTGGGTTCCGTACTAACTTTCGCCTTTCTGGGTTATAAGGAACGGAGGCTTTTGGCAAACAATAGAGATAGCGCCCGATCCCCCATAACACTGCAGCCCGTTTTAGTCCATCAGAGAGCTTGCCTTTTGTTACTTGACCCTGGTCGTTATTGCCATTTACATGACCGATGTCCCACTTCCATAACCATTGCTCTAAGAAGGGATCATAAACTCCTAATCCAGTCAGCAATTGACCACCTTCCTGGCGGTGATTTATTTGCCAACCACCAGGGGAAAACACCACATCTAAACGACCAGCCACCAAGCGTGCATCAATGTAAGCAACTGCCAGGGCTTTCTTGTGATTGCGAATGTTTTTATCACCCCAATCATCAGGATTCCAAGTTTTCTGTGGTTTCCAATACACCACTTCAGCGGGAAAGGGATCTGCCAGTTTTGCTTTCATTTCTTCCCACCAGTTGGCGCGTGCTTCATCTACCTGTACGATATTCTTAGTCATTTCACATCTCCTTGTGATGGTTAAACAAAAAATAAGAGCGCCCTCCGTAGGTTGGAAGGCGCTCAGTTGGATAGGGTTGAGTTGATCATTGTTTGTCGAGGTTGGCACCACAGTCGTCGCAAACTTCTGTAATGTCATCCCAGACCTCACCAGCGGTGAAGTGAAAGCCGCCCTGAAATGATGTGTGCTCGTGAGAGCACTGGATTTCCTTTAGCAGGGTAGCTAACACAGCCAGACTGACCCATTTAGCCTGATTGCCGCTGCCCTGGCATTGAGGGCAAGGCAGATAGCGTGTAAAGCGTTCGCCTATGTAGCTTTCGGCTTCGCCTTTAGGCAAATGCGCTTCATCGTTACAGTGCTCGCATTGAGCAAGAATGTGAACTTTGATCATATGACCTCCTTAAACACAAAAGCCCGCCTCAACTGAGACGGGTTGATAAGACCGTGCGGGTTGCTGACAAGACACAGGTGCACGACTTCTGTATCTTGCTCCTTGATGCCCGACCGATGCCCACGGGACACCGACATCAAGGCTCAGCTATTCAGTTGTTTGCCCCCTACATGCGCCAGTACTGCAGGAACAATCCTGGGCGTCCGCTGCGGAACGAATGCCTGGAAGCCGTATAGAGCCTGCAATGTCCGATGGCTTTTGCTATGTCACAAAGTGCTAAACCAATAGCAATCCACATATGTCTCACCTCCTTTCTTGGAATCAAAAATGCCCGCCTCTCAATCGAGGGACAGGCCTTGGGTAAATGCCGTGCATTAGGTCACGGGGTGAAGGTTGCACGGGTACCTGCACCCTGCCCCACTGGTGCCCGCGGGTCACCGACATCAGGGATTGGCTATTCAATTGTAAAGATCCCCCCATGTTCACTTCTGATATTGTCCTGCATCATATGTGACCACGTGTCAAATGGGCGGGGATGTTTTTGGGGTCTTTTCTACTGATATAATCAATTATCGTGATTTTTAGTGGATATAATACATTAAGAATCTTGCTTATCAATCCGTTGGACCGCTCCAACATCTACTCATGCAGTATAAGACACCAAAATCGCATGATCCATAAAGCAGATTTCCTAATCATCACCGTCACCGAAGTAGAAAGCCGGGCTGTGATTAAGGTCTTCCGGGAAGCGACTGGACAAGACTTGAAGCCTGAACCCATTGGCGATCGAATCTATCTTGACCTTGGCGAAGTCAACGGTGGGCGTGTGTTTATGGGGCTTTCTGGGATAGGCACGGGTGGAGTCTACGGGTCTCAGGAAGGTGTGCGGAAAGGCATTGAGGCGCTTTCACCCTCCGCTGTCATCATGGTAGGCATCGCGTTTGGAATTAATGAACATAAGCAGGCCATCGGCGATGTTCTGGTTTCTGAGCGGCTGATGTTGTATGTCCTTCAGCGTGTCAGCACAGACAAAGAAGGCAACCTCAAAATCATCCCGCGCAGCGACCGGCCTCACGGCTCGCCTTGGCTCATCAACCGACTCCAAGTGGCGAACCTGAGTTGGGATGAGTCAATGGCTAAGATTAGATTTGGTCTCATCCTTTCCGGTGATAAACTGGTTGATAACATAGACTTTCGTGGGCAACTGCTCAAGTTTGAGCCGGAGGCCATCGGCGGTGAAATGGAGGGCGCCGGGTTGTATGTGGCCTGCCAGAACAGCAAGGTGGACTGGATTCTGATTAAAGCCATCTGCGATTGGGCCGATGGGCAGAAGACGAAAGACAAAGATGCCCGCCAGCAGTTGGCCGCCCACAATGCTGCCGCCTTCGTGCTGCACGCGCTCCAACAAGCTCCTCTCAAACGCGACCGCGAAACTTATCCGCAAATGGAAAGATTGCCTGCCACGCCGATAATGAGCAAGCCGCACAAACCTGTCCACTCCTCCATCCCTCCCCAGGCTTACTTCTTTGGCCGCGAGAAAGAAATGGGCATCATCGCCGAGGCCATCTCGCCCGAGGCGCGTACCTGGGGCGTGTTGATTGATGGCCCAGGCGGCATCGGTAAGACCGCGCTCGCTATTCGTGCCGGGCACCTCGCGTCCGCCTCTCAATTCGAGCGAAAAATTTTCCTTTCTGCCAAAGTGCGCGAACTTACCCCAACGGGCGAGCAGAATTTAGAAGACTTTATGCTTCCCAACTACATGGTCATGCTAACGGAATTGGCCCGAGAACTCGGGTTGGAGAAAATCGCACAGACTGACCCTAACAAGCGCGCCAACGCCGTGCGACGCGCATTAGCCGATGTGCGGGTCCTCATAATTATTGATAACGTCGAGACTTTCCCGGAATCCGAGCGCGTTCGACTCTACCAATTCCTCTCCCGCCTGCCTGAGAAATGCAAGGCCATTGTCACCAGCCGCCGCCGCGTCGATATTGACGCTCGCGTCGTTCGCCTCGACCGGCTGGAGCGCAAAGATGCACTCGACCTGATGGCCGAACTGGCGAAGAACAATAGCTACCTGCAAAAGGCGACCGAGCCAGAACGAGGCGACCTGTACGAAATCACTAATGGCAACCCCCTGCTCATCCGCTGGACGGCCGGGCAGATAGGCCGGGAGGGCAGTCAATGCCGCACCATCCCCGAAGTATGCGCGTTCCTCAAATCCGCACCGAAAGGCAATGACCCGTTGGAATACATCTTTGGTGATTTGCTGGACACGTTCACCGAGAGCGAAACCAACGTGCTAGCGGCGCTGGCGCACTTTACCAGACCGGCCAAAGAGAAGTGGATTGCCGACATTGCTGGAATTGCCGAACAAGCCGCCTTCACCGCGCTGGAAGACCTGACGGACCGCGCCCTGCTGGAGAGCGATGAGGGGGTGAAAACCTTTCTCCTGCTGCCACTGGCCGCGACTTTTTTGCGTCGCAAATGCCCGGAGGTCATTGCCACGACTGGTAGCTGCCTAATCGACCGTGTCTATGTGCTGGCGCTGGAAAACGGTTACGATAATTTTGAGAACTTCACGACGCTGGAAGTTGAATGGCAGGCGATCGCCGCCGCCCTGCCGCTGTTTATGCAGTTTGAAGACACTCGCCTGCAGCGAATATACGAAGCGCTCGAAACCTTCTTGAACTTCTCTGGCCGGTGGGATGAGTTACTGGCCCTCAACCTGAAGGTCGAAGAGAAGGCATTGACCAGCGAGGACCTTTCCAATGCGGGCTGGAGCGCGTATCAGTCGGGAATGATTTATTACAAACTCGGGAGGGCTCCCGAATTACTGGCCTGCGCCGATAGGTGCTCCGTCTATTGGGAAAAAGGTTCCCTGGCGGGGGCGTGGGAGCGAACCTTCGCAATCCGCCTGCGCGGCCTTGGTCATGAATTGGAGGAAAATTTCCCGGCAGCTATTGAGGTCTTTCAGGAGAGAGTCAACCTGGGTCAGGTTATAGAACCGGAGAGCGAAAGAGTAGCTGTGGCATTGAATGACCTAGCAGGAGTGGAACGAAGTCAAGGCAACTTCGCCGACGCCGAGCGCGACTTCAACGAAGCCCTCCGTATTGCGAGGAAGGTCAACGCCCGCGGCAGTATTCCGCTCTACTTGTGCAATCTGACAGAATTGGCGCTCGATCGCGAGGATTGGGCCGCTGCGGAAGCGATGGCGCGTGAGGCGATAGACCTCGCAGAAAAAGTGGGGAGGCAGGAGATAATTGGCGCAAGTTGCATGTATCTCGCCAAAAGCTTGGCCCGGCAAAGCAAGCCACAAGAGGGCCTGCCCTATGCCCGACGCGCGGCCGAAATTTTCACCCAATTACTATTGCCTACGGATATGGAAGAAGCACAGGCCATTCTCAAGGAATGCGATGTGTGACCTGTTTTTGGCAAGAAGCATGCAGCCCAAACCCACATGCACCCAACCTCGTTTCGCTCGGAGGGTACGCGGCGGTTGCCCCGCTTATCGCCTGTCTGGAGGATAACGAAAGCGGGTGTGCGCCGCACGGCAGTGAGTAGCCTAGCGCAAGCCTTGGAGGAGATTGACCGCAAACTACTTTTCCGCGATCTGGACGGCCAATGCCCCTTCCTAGACCCAAGGCAGCCCATCCCTGAAACAATTTCCCAAAAGGCAGTTTCAAAACTGGAACTGGTGCTAGGAGAAGTGCAGGCGCGATATGAAGCTATTGCAGAGTGATTACACCTTCGCTTGGAGTGGCAATCAGGCCAGTAATTAAAAGGTTAATTCGTGCCTTTTGGAGCGAAATCTCATTTGTACCAGCAGATGCCGGCGTAGTGCCCGTTGGCACGGCACGCAAGGTGGGTGACCCAAACGCGCCTAAGCTTTCGCTGGTGTGTCCTGAAAGCTATCGTCTGCTAATCGGTGAAAGTCCGATCCTGGTAACGGTCAGGCGGCCAGGTAGCAGGCATCCAGTGCAGCCTGGTGACTGGCTGTACTGAAACGATGTAGTCTCCCCCCTATGATCGTGGAGACTAGCAATCACAAATATCTGAAAAGGTCGAATAACCTCAAAATCTCTGCCAAGGAGTGTTATTGCATCACCTGGCAGATAGTGGCACAAAGTTTCACGATGCGTGAAATCTACATCATGTCCTGCGGGTGTATAAACTCTCCGTAATCGTCATCGTCTGCAAAGGATGCAAGCCCGATCGAAGTGATCACAAATATGTGTTTCTTCAGTCTCACCTGGGCGAAATAGCCACAAATGGCAGATCATGGCACAAAATTCACCCGTGGTGAGGAAATAGATCTCTCATTTAGCCCAGCATTTGATGCGATAGCTGCTTTATCGCAAAGAAAAGGACTTGTTGAAACTATATCTGCCCCCTGATGCTAACTGTTAGATTACAATCGACTGAAAACAAACTACTACGTCAGTGTTGCTTGAACAAATCTGGACATCTGTAATAAGGATGCCTGAAAGCCGTGTATAGCTTCTGGCAGTCAGCAACCTTTGCTACCTTACAGAGAATGTAGCCAACGATAATCCACATATACATCACCTCTTTAAAGCAAAAAAGCCCGCCTCTCAATCGAGAGACAGGCCTTGGATAGATGCCGTGCATTATGTCACGAGGTGAAGGTTGCACGGGTATCTGCACCTAGCTCCTCTGGTGCCCACCAGGTGGTGCCCGCGGGGTCACCGACATTAAGGATCAGCTATTTAGTTGTTTTTGCACCCCCCGTGTTCACTTCTGATATTGTCCTACATCATATATAACCACGTGTCAAATGGGTGGGGGGGTTTTCTTTCTCCAATATAGATTGTTTTCCTTCAATGAAGTAAAGAATACATGCTATACTCATGTTGGCACTTCGGAACGCTTTTTCGAATGTCGATGAGTTGTTTTTCATCATTATTGATGGATTAGCTGTAGAACCCAAACTTACCGAAAATTAATAAGGCTTATAATTCAATTATACGAAATCCCCTCCATATTAAAATTCTTTGGTGACTGATGATCAAGATCAATGCAAGTGAATATATCGTGCCAATTCTTGATGTAATCCCAACAGAAGATATGAAGGGTATTAAGACTGTTCAATTCCTTGGTACTGGCTGTTTTATAACAACTGGATGGCTGTTGACATGTAGCCATGTACTTAAGAAAGTTCATCATATACCATGTGCAGCATATAAGGTTATTGGTGATCCAAAAGAAAGAACTTTTGACGGATTGAAGGATATTCGATTTCATCCGTATGCTGACCTGGCATTAGCGAAAGTTGGTGAAATTGCTTCTAAATACTATAAAACCTTTACTCCTGATTTTGAATCTGAGCGGTTAATAGGAACAGATATTGTTTCCTACAGTTATGTTGAGGATGTGCAAGCGGGTTATCAAGCTGCTGCAACACCTCGTCTTTTCAAAGGTTATATTATGCGTACTTCAGTAGATGTTGACGACAAACGGATTGCGTATATTGAAGTGAGCTTTCCTGCACTTTCAGGTATGAGTGGAAGTCCGATTATTGATATAAAAACAACGAGAGTAATTGGTATGCTCTACCAGAATTTTCGGTCGCAGATCCTTGAAGATTACATTGAAGTTCAAGAACCTGATTTTGATCGAGAAGATCATATGAAGGGACAAGCGATTTATAAAGTGGTTGAATATGGCAAAGCTCTTGACCTTGCAATGTATCGGGAATTTATTTTACCTGTATTAAATTGAAGTGTATCAATGTGGATTAACTACTTGCTGTACCCTACCAGGTTATCAACTGCGCTAATCGATGAATCCAAAAGCCTTCAAAGAGAGTTGTCGCGAAGGTTCTTTCCCACAATCGCCTGACAAGTGAAGCATAAGCAGTTAGGCGTCCTTCTGAAAAGGAAAATTCAACATTAGATGGCAGGTTATTCTTCAAGTTATAGAAGATCGATTGCTTTAGTAATCGGTATCGATGAATATATCGACACATCATTCTCATTCATTCCAGGCACTGTAGATGACGCTGATTCTTTTGCTCAACTATTAAGAGACTTAGAAATACCATTTGAAGTAATTATCTTGCTTGGTAAGGAAGCCATAAGATCAAATATCCTATCTGAATTGCACAAACTAAGAGAGGTTGATCCTGAAGATAGGATTCTATTCTATTTTGCAGGCCATGGTTTCACTGTTACAGACCAATATGGTCATGATGCAGGTTACATAGTCGCCCATGAAACGATCTATAATAAGGAGTATACGGCCGTCCCGTTACATGAAATTCTTGGGCTTAGGTATCATTCTCCTGCCAAACACATAGGATTTATTTTCGACTCTTGTTTTAGTGGTCAAGCTCTTGGACTATCTAGGGGTACAAGTATTGCCCAGGATAAGTATTTATCCCGCAGAGCATATCAGGTAATTACTGCTGGAGCTGCTGACCAAGTAGTACCTGATCTCACCTCAATGACACAACTGCTAATTGCTGGAGTAAAGGAAGGAAATATAACGGATACAGATTTAATCACCTTTAGTAACACAGGCCTATTCTTAAAGGAAACCCTCGCCTCAAGTGTAGAAAAAACCCACTTACCTCAATTTGGTCATATTGAGGGTAGTCAAGGAGGTGAGTTTATCTTATCAGCTTCCACTGCATATTGGAGTTTAGGGCCAAAATCTGATGAAAAGGTAATTGTACCAATAGACTTGCTTCAAACGAATTCACTTCTCGATGGTATATATTCCGCTGAAGTCGATCTTAGTGGTCGTTTGGATGTATTAGATTCACCAACTGTAATGTCGATTTCTGCAGGACTGTCATTCAGTATTCTCTTTCCTGCAGTGGAGAAGGGGAGAGCACTTCAGATGTTGATAGACCTGAAGCCCAATTTGGGAGAGACCAGAAGGAGAATATTCTTGTATTCACTCCTTCTATTTCATCTTATTAAGGATCATGCTCACAAGCTAGATCACATCCAAATAGATAATGAATACATCGGACATGTACCAAGCATTAAGAATTCTTTATTAAGCCTACTTAGGAGTAGCGGAATAGTTATATCAAGTAGTCAGATTGAATTTGCTAATTTGAGTAAGAAATCCCAAGCATCAATTATGGCATCAAGAATTTATCAAGGGGAAAAGGATGCCGATTGGATTATTACTTCTGAAGAGGTTCTTTCAGTTCTCCTGTAGAGAAAAATGTCGGGGTTTCCTACTTGGATGATTAAAATCCTTTACCGAAAGTGCTCCTACAAGTTCCCGTATCTCACCGAAACGTTGCTGAAACAGTTCCCGATGGATGTACATCATGTTCACTAAGAGACAAGGACTGGTTATTAGGGTACCCTAAGCTCCAGCCTCCCCGACATGATTATTCTACCATTAGTTATCTCTTTATGCATTCCCATCATTTGCATTTAATCTTTGTAAAAGTCAAAACATTCGCTTCCTATAAGTGAAATGGCCACTCTTGGCAGATCATGGCACAAAGTTTCACCATTGGTGAAATCTACATCATGTCCTGCGGCTGTATAAACTCAACGTAATCGTCATCATCCGCAAAGGATGCAAGCCCGATCGAAGTGATCACAAATTTGTGTAATTCAACCTCACCTGGGTGAAATGGTCACTCTTGGCACATCATGGCACAAAACCTTCACGCATGGTGAAATATCAATAACCATTACTAAGAGATACTCGTGATTAGGTTGGAGCAGTTAATGCAAGTTATTAGAGCGCTTTATGCACGCCAAGGAGATTTGACCTTACCCAAAAAGCTAGTATCAAACTCGGATAATCCAAGGAAGGGAGCAAACAATCGTTATTGTGATACCTTCAATGATTATCGACCTCCATATCGAGAAAGATGGTGGCGTCCGTCGTCTTGTGTATGCATACATTTCATACAGCTTTTTTCCTTACAGGGGCAAATGCTACATTCGTATCTGGTGAATAGGCTTTCACGGGGGTATAACCTCCCTCAAACCAACTGAGATTACTAAACAAATTTCCCCCTAAAGGACAGGGATGCTACCAACTTTCCTCGCTTCATGTCTGTT
>Ga0114919_10001582_pt1 | contig 18202 bp, 17 predicted proteins | sample BlataG_FD_88682 | JGI IMG/M metagenome (GOLD analysis project Ga0114919, IMG submission 88682) | Deep subsurface microbial communities from Black Sea to uncover new lineages of life (NeLLi) - Black_00105 metaG | ecosystem: Environmental > Aquatic > Marine > Oceanic > Sediment | place: Atlantic... | reverse complement strand
TTGAACGCAGGCCAGATTCTTCGCTCCACTGCGTTTCGCTCAGAATGACAAACCAATGTATCTTGTTGTGAATAAGCCACTTATATTTCAAGTTCGTTCGAATCGGTCAGTTTGAATAAAGATAATGGCTGACGAATTGACTGAAAGGATTATTGGTGCTGCCATAGAAGTACATAAGGCACTTGGGCCGGCCGGCTGGAATCAATTTGCGAAGGGGCCGTATGTTATGAGTTAAAACTTTAACGAACAAAGTTTTGAAGATAAAAGTGGAGTAAATATGGGACTGATTAACTACGATGCAAAAGAGGTTGTTTTAGAAAAGGTTAAAGAATTTCGCTTAACAGATGAAGACTTGAATAAGCGGATACAGATTAGAAATGAATTTGTTTCGAATTTCGATATACGGATTTCGAATTTAACACAATTGGCACAAGTATTCACACAACACTACCTTATGAGCAATGCTCGACACGAAGTTGCGCTTTAGTACTAATCAATATCGGATATGTCGCTTTGTGGCTTGCCAACCAGATATATCCGGTTCTTGCCGCTGCGCTTCGCTTCCAATAGCGCCTTGTCCGCCTGCCGGAAAAGCTCCTCTATCGTCGAACCGTCACGCGGAAAACTCGCCAGCCCGCCGCTTATCGCAAGAACTCCCTTGCCTTCCGGGCCCAGCAAATCCAGTTCCGCGTCCCCCAGTTCTTTCACGAACCGCTTTGCTATGGAGATTGCTTCTATAGGATGGTCCGCCGTCGCCGAGCGCCTCTCGCTTTGGGCCCCACCTGCTCTTCGCTGTGCCGTATCCCAGAAAACAACGGCAAATTCATCACCCCCTATCCTGCCGACAACGTCATGGTTGCGACAGCAGCGCCGAATCAGAACAGCCACCTGTTTCAAAATCTCATCACCCGCCGGATGACCATAAAGGTCGTTGTAATGTTTGAGGTTGTCAACATCAAAAACGAGTAATGTCACCCGCCTGTCTTCTTTTTTGGCACGCTCGATAATCTGCCTGGAAAATTCCCAAATATATCTTCTGTTCTTCAACCCCGTCAAATCATCCTCAGTTGCCAATTTCTCAAGCTGCCTTATCTTCTTTTCTGTCGCTGCATCAACGGCGGCCGACCCAACAGCTCCGCCTCCCAGCCGGTCCCGAACGGCTGTATCCACAAAAAAATGCGAGATACGGGTCAACAGAGCGGAAAAACGAACCGGACAAATCAGATAATCATCCGCCACACTCCTGCCGTTGTAACTCGCCCCGACAAGCTGCATCGCTCGCGGCTCTTCAGACATCTGCGCCAGAAGAACAATCCTCGCATCGCAATTTTCCCGCAGCGCCCTCAACGCGGAAACCAATTTACCCGACGTACCGGACATCACCACCCCGATTGCCGCAAAGCTCTTCCTCGCTGCTGCATCAATTGCATCCAGCATATTGGGGCAGACTTCACAGCCGCCGGCGGCGATATCGTCGGCATCGAAAAAGGCCGTGCTGATATCACCCGTCAGAAGAATCCCCTGACCCTCCCGGCCGGGGTAAATTGGTCTATCGGCAGCTCCCATTTATCTAAGCTCCAAACAGAGCATCCAGTTCCTCTTTGGTAGTAAGAAATTCACTTTTCAAAAACTTGGATGTCCTGTCATTTCCTGACGGGCCGTCCTGCCCGCCCGTCAGAATTTTCTCAACCACACTTCCAATCCCTGTCAGTGCCTTCCCGCTTCCTTTCTGCTCGCCCGAGCGAGCACCACCGCCTCCCAGCAATTCGGCCAACACCTCTTCAATCTCCGCCGGCTCGGCAACAACAAAAGCCCCGGTCTCTATCGCATCCATAACCTGCCTTCGCCTCCCTGCCAAATCCTTATCTACGAGGCAGCAGCACACAAAGCCGTTCCCACTTGCTATGTGGAAAAATCGCCCTTGTTCCCTGCTCAATTTGCCAAGCCGGCCGATGACAACGCCGCTGGCGCCTTTCTTTGCCGACAGTTTCCCAACAGCCGAATAAACATCCTCGCACAGAACGCTCTCGATTCCGCAGTCCTCAAGCAAGCTCATCGTATTTCGCACAAACTCATCCGCTGAGCCGCCGACCACTATCGCTTGTAACTTCAAATTGGTAGCGACTTTTGTCATCCCTGCATTTCTAATTAAATCCGAACCATTAAAAAAACCGCTCCTTCTTTTACCATTCTAACAAAATCCGCAGAAAAGTCAACCCAAATCCACCCCGCATCAATTATTTAATCAACATATAACTCGGTTTCCTCGCTTTTATTATGTCAAAGATGGTTAATATTTGCGCCAACCAAGCCATCTGAGAAAGAATGACTGGCCAATTATCTCTAACAAAAAGGCCTTAGCATTGTCGAAGGATAACGTAAAAACCCACAATCGTGTTTTACCAAAACCGGCTGTGCACAAGGAAAAGGCTCAGGCGGCATTTTGTACCCAGCATTATCCTCAAATAAGGCGGCATATCGCCTCATGCATCCATTCCTCCATCGAAGCAGAAGACCTGGCACAAGATGTGTTCACACGTCTTTGGAAAAACAGACAGCAGTACGCTGGCCGGTCGAGTGTGATGACCTATCTGATTGGCATTGCCAACAATGTTATGGCCAATGAGAACAAACGCCTTGCCAGGGAAGCTAAGTTTTTCAGCGATAAGCTCTTGCAACGTCTCTTGAAGAATCCAAATGCCTTAGCTGACCCGCAATTAAGGGCCTGCCGGACTGAGTTCATAAAAGCGCTGGAGCAGACGATAGCCCAATTGACCAACGAGCAGAAGCATGCTGTAAGGCTAATCTACTATGAAGGCCTTTCATTGGAGCAGGCAGCAGAGCAATGTAACTGTTCAACTAAGGCTATTGAAAGCCGTTTGTATCGGGCTCGCAAGAGATTACAGCAGCTTTTGAGCTACTTGAAACCATAAACATCGAAGTCTTAGCATTTTCGCCAGCGTAACGAATTTTTTCTTCCGTAAATGGTTGAAGCATAACAACTTGTAAAAAATTTTGAAAATTTTTCAAAAAACAGCGAGGGTTTTTCACATCTTCGCCTACTAATTATACAGAAACCCGCACCGGTTGGCCAAATATGAAAAAGGCAGCAGATATTGTGACGAAGCTATTAGCAAGGGCGATAATCGCCCAGAATTTGGCCAAAACCCAGAAAACAACGGAAAATTTCTCGTTTTTATCATCAACAAATCATTCACCATATCCGCTATAAAAGAAAGGGGGTGAGTAGTATGATCTAATTACTAAATGATTGGTAGCTCAATTTTGATAGTATGGAGAAAGCTTTACTTCGCAATGGAAACGTTCATAGTGCCGATGACTGCAGAGCGTTATGAAACCAAAAATATCTAAAAAAATTGTTTGAAAGGGTGTAAATTATGAAGTATACTATTGTTTTATTGACAGCCGTTTTGTGTATTGTTAGTCTTTCTAGTATGGCTATGGCGGGAGATTGTGAAACTTGTAGTGGTTATGTTGACTGGTATCAAGTCCCCCCCCTGGGGTGTAAAGATCCTGCTAGCACTTGCTTCGGGCTCTCTAACTGTATGGCGTGTATGTATGTCATGAACTTTGGTTCTTGTGTAGCAAGTGAAAGTGGGAGTTGTTCTGAGGACACCTATGGATACACCAGGGCGATATACTCATATACACATATAGAACCAAGTACAGCCCAGAAAGTGATTTGCTATCTCGCTTATTTACTGCATGAAGATGATTTCGTTTACTGCGTCTGTATAAATACAGGAGAATGTGTGCTTGAGGACCTAAATTATGTGGACTGGGATGGACCAGGCTGTACTGGATAATTTGTCGAAAGTATGCACCGTCTTACAGCTAAGACGGTGCATACTTTAACCGGTGCAAAATCTATTTAAAGAGAGGATTAAATAAAATGAAGAAGACTATTTACTTTTCAATGGTTACTGTTATTTTTTTAAACACATATCTTTTTGGTTCTAATGAAATTAGTGCTGGTGAGTTGAAAGAGCACCTCACGGAAAATAAAAATACTCGGTCATCAGGCACAGGGACTTTTATTCGTACGATTTACAAGAAAGCTGTAAGTCAAGAAACGTTGACTAAGGGAAAAGAATTTCAAAGTGATAAACAAAAGGAAGAGTATATAAAGCATATTCGTCAGAAAATGGGGATTGATGTCACATTAAAACAGGATGAACTGACCTGTACTCTTGAAAAGTTACAATACGACCAAAATAAAATGCGCAGAGAATACGCCACTCTTTCTGGTACGATGGCAAATAAGCTCTTGAGTGATGTAAACGCCATTAATGATATTCTTCTAAAGGTATGTGTATATGATGGAGAAAAGATGGTATTGTTACAGAACGCTCCAAGACCTGATGGTGGTACAGTGAATTATGGGGCGGTCGATAATATAAAAATATACTTTCCAAAATTCTGTGATTATGGCCGTATTGCCGATGAGGAAAGTATATCAAAATTGTTAAATTCGGAAATAATGACTATTCGTCAATCTGTCATTGGCAAACAAATTCATGTTGATTTAGAGTTGTCTGATGGGATGGTTAAGTTGAAATGGATTTTTGAACCAGATAAGGGCATGTCTATTTCATATATTGGATTATATTTAGATAATAAGCTAACAGAGGATACGATATCCCAAGACTTTGTAGAAATTGCGGATGGCGAATGGTTTCCTATGAGATATATATCTAATAAATATGCTCATATTAATGGAACAGATGAATTGATTTATTCTGAGATGCTAGATCCTGTTCCTGGTTCTGTTCAATTTAACACTCCTATAGACCCTTCAGTTTTTTCTTTAAAATTTCCAGATGGTACCCGTGTTACGGATTTTCGATATAACCCACCAATATCTTATAGCATAGAATTGCCTAGTTTAGATGTTTTTTTAGAACCATTACAGTTTGATACCAAGGATGTCAATCTTTTTGGTGATTCGGTTAGCAATCAGCAAAAGGGAATGTTTGTTCCTATGTCCGATTTAATGAAGAAACAGCTCGCACTATTTGCTTTGGACTTGGCTAGTGGAAAAATAGTGTCAATATTTGATGACGCCGATACGCAGAGTAAACTTCATCGTTCACCGTTTGAAATCGGCCAAGGGGATATTTTGTGGGATGGAGCACTGTTAACCGTTCGTAACACTAAGGCAAGTATGGTTAAACAAGAAGTACGTTATCCATTCGTACATACTGCGAATGAATGGTATGACAGATATGAATTGTCAAAAAACTTCAATTTACCTTATTCTATTTTACTGACAACGAGAGAAAATGCCAATTACCTATTATCCATTTATAAAATCGAGAAAGATGGTATATGGGTTACTTACAAAAGCATTTCGCCCAATGAAAAATTGTCCTTATTAGCGAAACCTGGCATTTAACTTGGTTGTAATATTATATTAATGATTTGAAGTGAATTATGGAACTTTTAGTTGAAGAACATCGGCGATTTTTGCGTATTTCTTATTGGATTTGTAAAATGCTTGGTTGGTTTCTTTTGGTCATTGGGGGAGTTCTTGTTTCAAATGCTATTGTTTTCCTAAATTCCCCTCTTAAGCCCTCGACTCAAATTGCTCTAAAGGCGAGTTTGGAGATAGCTATTTTTAATGGAGGAAAATATCTCTTTTGCGGTTGCATTTCTTTAGGGTTAGCAGGGTTACTTAAATGCATTTTAAACAGCAGCAACAGGCCCCACTGGATTTTGCTATACGCAGATAAAATTCTTTATGGGTATGCGATTCTTTTAACTGTGGAAACAATAAGGGATATATTGGTAAATGGTTATATAACTTCATCAATCATTGATTTTGTAGTGAGACTGATTATCATCTTAATTTCTGGGTATACACTAAAACATATAATTTTGCCAAGCCTAGCTATCTGAGAGCGGTGGAATTAAAGGTGTCCGGTACGAATGGCGGACACGGATACGTTGTAAAAGACCATCACCTCAATAACGGCAGCGACAAAGAGCACATCTCTTATGATGCCCAGGAGAGTTTCCCAGTAGGCGGCTTTCGTACCGCTGTCGAGAGAGGCATAATAGTTCAGGTCCAGCACAAGCAAAAAGGCGATGATGACACCACCGCCGACCAGACCCGGCCAGAAGGGCTTTGGCTGTGCTTTTCGCAATCTCATCTGCTACTTGTGCCGGACTTACTCAACGCCCGGCAGGCCGTCGAGTACCTCTTTGACTTGCTCAGCACAGAAGTTGCCCGGATACAGCTCAAGAAAATGCGCCAGAGTCGCCCGCGCATCCGCTAAATACTTCTTCTTCTGTTCTGAATCCAACTCACCGTGATACAGACCGATTTTCAAACGCCCCAATTCGTACAACGCCAGCATCCCGCCATCAGTCTCCGGGAATCCTTCGTGCAGCTCGCTCAATCGTTCAGCGCGACCCTGCTCATCTGCTACAAGCTTCGCCTGGGCCAATAAGATATTGTCGCGAAGCCGGTCTTTCTCCTCTGTTTGTTCGAGTAATCCGTTGAGATACTGGGCATACTCCGGACTATGAGGGTTCAGCATAACAAATCTCGCCAAACGCTCAATCGACCCCGCCTCTTCCGTTCGATTTTGCAAGCTTATAAGATTGCGCAGATGATTTAACCTCCTCTGCAATTCTTCGAACTTGACCTTTGTCATCACAGAATCCGCCGGCGGACGAAACTGACCGAACAATGTATCATCCGACGTCTGTTGTTCTCCGAGCAGCTTCAATCGTTCAGCCGCCATATCCTGCGCCTCGGCCAGCAGCTTGTCCGCCTGCTCAAAATGGCCCTGACCGCCCTTTGTTCTTGCTATCCGCCACCGTGCCTCAATCGACTCGCTGCTTTCGGGAAAGTGTTCATAAAGACGATGCCATATCAAAAGAGACTCTCGACGCGGATAGTCGTTGTAAAAATGCAGTATTTCTTTGGTGCCAAGAACATACACGTCGGGACTGTATTCATTCAACAGTGCCTTGAAGTAAAGCGCTATCGGCATCCGGGCACTGTTGGGCCGTTTGCTAATAAACAAATCGTACTGCCGGCCCAGCCATTGTCTTTTTGCCTGATACTTCAATTCCTCCGGAACTAAAAACCAGCTCGGCCACTTGTCATAACCCAACTGATTCTGAATCTCCTTTTTCAATTCAGCACGCAGAGGTATCGGCTCGGTAGGGTAAAAGATAATCTCTGCCAGGTACTTCTTGACCTCTGAATCAGTAATCGTTTTGTCAAGCGCCTCGGTTATGCTGTGGCCGTGAAACTCGCTGACCTCTTCGGGATTGTTCCTGGCCACATATAACTGATAATCCAACTCGTCAAAGCCGATCGTTACCTCAAACATAACAACGGCTACCACAAGCGTAAGAATGGTAAAAATCCACACCAGCCCCGGCCGATAACGAGTATAATGACCTATACCAAGAACAAATGCAGCTATAATCAGACCGTCAAGCCAGGCAAAAATCCACGGCGTAAATGAAAATCCCCACTTGATAGGGTCATCACCACGAACGCCGCCGAAAAAACCCCAATAAAGAACCTGCGGAGCCATGCACAACGCCATCGCAATATAACGGGAGCGAAAACGAAGCGGACGGCAAGCCACTGCAACACAGCTTATCAAAAGACATACCGCAAAACCCGGCAAATTCGCCAAGAAAAACACCGCCAATATAAAGGGAAAACTGTACCGGAAGCTCATAAGCTGTGATATCAACACCGGCGAAACGCCTACAATACCCATCAGCAGTCCCAATACAAAAATCTGCCACGGATATTCAAATATGCTCACGCCCGTAACAATACTGCGACCCAGACGCCAATATTCCCCGGAACTCACCGCCTCAGCATCGAGAGGCCAGAACGCGCCCGTCACTATCTTCGACCAGAAAAGACAACTTAAGCTAAAAACCCCCAACGCGAGAAGCCAGTAGCGCTGAACATTCTTGTGACTGTAGTGCAGCGTCGGCCCAACAGCCAAAAAAGACTTCGAGGCCACTATCGGCGTCTTGTCCGTCTCTTTATTATCCATAAGCCTTACAAACATCAAGCATCGAGTATCTATCTACGTTCCTTCCCCGCTGCTGGATAGATACTCAATCTGCTCGGACGTAAGTTTGTCAATCGCTATCGACATCGATTTGAGCTTCAGCCGGCTCACCTGCTCCTCTATCTCTATCGGCACGTCGTGCACCGCCACAGCGAGCTTGCCCCGCTTCTTTACTACGTACTCGGCCTCCAGCGCCTGAGTCGCAAAGCTCATATCCATCACAGAGGCGGGGTGCCCCTCCGCAGCAGCAAGGTTAATCAATCTCCCCTCAGCCAAAAGGCAAATTCGCTTGTTATTCTTTAGAACATACTCATCAACGTGGTTGCGCACGTTACGGTTTACCTTCTTGCTGATTTTCTTCAGCGCCGGTATATCTATCTCAACGTTGAAATGCCCGCTGTTGGCAACAACCGCTCTGTCCTTCATCACGCGGAAGTGCTCAGCTCGTATAACGTGCTTATTTCCGGTAAGCGTCACGAACAGCTCGCCCACCCTCGCCGCCTGCGCCATCGGCATCACCTCAAAGCCGTCCATCGCCGCCTCAAGCGCCTTGACCGCGTCAATCTCCGTCACGATAACTATCGCCCCCATCCCCCTGGCCCGCATCGCAAACCCGCGACCACACCAGCCGTAACCCGCCACAACAACCTTCTTCCCGGCCAGAAGCAAATCCGTCGCTCGAATAATTCCGTCAACCGTGGACTGGCCCGTGCCGTAGCGATTGTCGAACAAGTGCTTCGTCGCAGCGTCGTTTACCGCGATTACCGGAATCTTCAGCTTCCCTGCATTCGCCAGCGCCCGCAGACGGATAACGCCCGTAGTCGTCTCCTCCATACTCGCGATAATCCGATGCGCATCTTTCTTCCGGCGCGTATGCAGCTCATTTACCAAATCCGCACCGTCGTCAAACGTAATGACCGGCTTATGGTCTATCGCCGAGTGGATATGTTTATAGTACGTCGCGCGGTTCTCGCCGCAGATTGCAAAGACCCCAATCTTAAAGTCCTTCACCAACGAAGCAGCCACATCGTCCTGCGTGCTCAGCGGATTCGATGCACACAGAACAGCGCTCGCCCCACCTGCCTTAAGCGTCCGCATTATATTCGCCGTCTCAGCCGTCACGTGAAGACACGCCGCTACGTTCATACCCTTCAATGGCTTGGCTTTAGAAAACCGCTTACGAATCGCTGCAAGGACCGGCATATCATTATCAGCCCACAGAATTCGCCTCTTGCCCTCACCCGCTAAAGACATATCAGCTACATCGCACTTCATCCGTCAATCCTTTCAAGATAAAATAAGAGGTGATATTTTAAGCCGGGCGGTCGTAATTTGCAAACTTTTTATACCCCCAAAATCACAATGCCAATAGCACTCTGGGCCTTGTTTTTCCCTCACTGCCCGGTATTACTCAAAGAATAACCTGCTCAAGAATATCGCCAGAAGATTGTAAAGACCATGAACAACAATCGCCACCGCAAAATACCCAAATGCAGCGCTCAGGTCCGCCGCCTTACCATCGGCAAGCTGTTTTTTCCAGACCTGTATCATCCCTAAAGACGCTATCGCCGAACATCCTAAATGAACCGCAGTGCACACCGTCCAGCGGAACTGCACAAACGCCCGGGAATACACAATAGTCGCAGGACGAACATAAACGTGCAGGTAAAGCAGGTTCTCAATCGTAGCAAATATAAGGGCCGAAACAAGAGCCGAGAAAACAAACTGCCACGCTGCAAAAACCCGATACGGCTTTCTCTCCAAAAGATATATCATCCCCGACTGTTTCAAAAACTCTTCGACAACCGGAGCAAAAACAACTACGTAAAGCAACCCGTACCACCCCCGCGTGCCCGCCATAAAAGCCCCCAGAATCGCAAATGGCCCTCCTAAAATTGCCGCCAAAAACGCTACGCTAAGGTTCCCCGCCACCGAACATTCCGCACGCTTTTTCTCTATCCACTCTCCCAGGTACGGACGCTCTCCACAGGACGCCTTACGGTGCTGCCTCGATGAAATCGCCCGCTCACTGAACACCGAATCACGAATCGCCGCAATCTCATCCGCCGAAAGGCGTCCTGCGGACTGCCGGGCATCGGTCTTTGCCGCGGTCTTCTCCGACGGGTCCGCCTTAAATCCACCGTCTCGATGGGCCGGCTCGAAGCTCGCGGACAGATACTCTTCTTTCATAGCGTCCTCACCGCGGTCCCGTACGCGAGCACCTCAACTCCTCCGGGCCTTCGCTTGCCCTGGATAGTTGACGTCTCGAACCGGATGTTCCAGATGCTCCCGGCCCCGTCTGCCTTCGCCTGCTCGAGCATCCGGACCACCGCTTCACGCCTCGCCCGGCTCATCAACGACCGGTATGTTTTCATCTCGCCCCCGAAAAGACCGCGGAGCCCCGCCGCAAACACCTTGAAGTAATCGGTCGCAATGACCGCAGAACCCGTCACCAAAAAACTCTCCTCCGCCTTTAGCCCCGCCGGAAGTGTCCGAAGGTTGCACCTGCTTAAATCACGCAGCGCCGACTCACGAACTGCCAGGTTACGCAAATGTCTCATCTCGATATACTTGCCCGTCACAAGGCCGAGAATCACCAAAACCAAAGGTGTAAGCTGGATAAAAAGTTCACCCATTAAACTGCCCTCACTAACATACAATTCCCTTGCATCGCCCGTTTCACCGTCCCGCCGGAAGGCGTCCTGCGGACTGCATTACAGCTCCGGCGTCTGCCCTTGGTCTTCGACCACCACCGCCGTGCCATAAACGTAAAGTTCCGCCGCCCCCGACGTTATCGAGCTCGTCGCAAATCGCACGTTCACAACGGCATTTGCACCCAGCTCTTCCGCCTGGGCCAGCATCCGCGAAAGCGCCTCACGACGCGATTCCACAAGCAGCTCCGTATAACCTTTCAGCTCACCCCCGACTATGTTCTTCAGGCCCGCCACAATATCCCTGCCAACGTGCTTGGCACGCACCGTGTTGCCCTGAACAAGCCCTTTTATCTCTCTGATTTGCTTGCCCGGAATAAATTCCGTATTCACTACTATCACGACTTGACCCTTTCATTGCACAATTCTTCATCCTGACAACACGCAGAATATACGCACGCCCACTGCCGATTGCAACCATTTATTTTCCGCAAAGATAATTGTATTTGGCTCTGGGCCTCACTCACCCTTGATTCGGTAAAGATGCACGTCCCACGCCCCGAATCTGTTTTTGAAAACGCCGTCTTTCGCGACAATCGTTCGCCCCCGCCCAGGTGTTGTTCGGATTTTTTACGACATCACCCCGCATATAGCCCCGCATATATAAGGCCCTCCCGAATAACGGACGAGAACTCAGACTAACACTGTCTAAGCATCCTCATATACTCTTCCTAATCCTCACCACCCCAGCGGTCATAAGACCCCGGACGTCCCACCATCTCGGTACTGCTCCAGCTCCGGAATGGCTCTTTTGGTTCCCTTTGCAAATTCCTTATATCGTTGTATGCGCCCCTCAGCTCTGCCGACCAGTATTTGTTCTCGATAGGCATATGCTCAATTTTCATCCCGTCATAACTGTACAGCATATCGTAGTAACCCCTGGCAGACATATTCTTTCCGCCCACCCAATCGTTTACAGCCATAACGTCAACTAAAACCGTCCCCGTATCATAATTTATAACCTCGGGCCCTATACGCTCCTCCGGTGACGCCGAATAACCATACGTCCGGCTCGTACTCAAGCTCGTCCTGGGACTTTCCCGCTCCAGCTCAACAACTCCACCTATAACCTCCCCACTCTTGACCGCAAAGTCCTCACTGTACCAATAGCCCAATACCAGCTTAGACACTTGTACTGTAACAGTCTTGGCCGCCTCCTGGATACTTTTCGCGAAAAAGTACAAGCTCTGCGGAATCTCTACCGCCTCGGTGACCTCGGAGAAATTACTCCAGAGGATAACCGAATCCTTCAGCGCCGCATCACCCTTGCTCAATCTATTCTGCCCTGCCACCGGATTAAAAACACCCAAACGAACCCTGTATCGGTAGGTTTTGCCCGCCTCAACGCTGTCATCATGAGCCCAGAACACCATCTCACCCAACCTGCGAAGGTCCATCGTCTTCGTAATCAAAAGCTCCTCAAGTCTATTATAAATATCTTCCACAGTTATTCTCGTTGACCTCTCCCCTCTTGTCATATATTCATCCGTCTCGTAGTATTCATCCACTCCGTCGGTTCCATCTCGACTTCTCCTTCTTGGATAACGGCCCCTGTCCCCATAAGTACCATCATCCGGCGACCGGCTCCTGCTGCCCCGGCGTGTATCTCTGCTGCCGCCACCGTAATACGAACTTGTAACTCCGCCCGTCACGCCATACGCGCCGCTCGTGCGCGACCCCCCATAAGTCCTTCTGCGGCGGTCATCCTGACCGTCGTCCTGCTCCTTTTGCTGCTGCTCTTCCTCTCTCTTTCTACGCCGCTCCTCCAGAAGCTCCGCCTCCATAACCTTCGTGAACTCACGATGCAGCACCGGAGGAAACCACGCCTCCGTTGCCGTTGCTATACGATAGGCCGCCGGCTGTATAAGCTCAATCTGAATTTCCTTTGGCTTATAGTTCAGCATACGAACCTTCAACCCACCCGCAGGCAAATCAACAACCCTCTCGATAATTTCAAACAAGCCCTTGTAGGGCTCTATCCGCGTTCGAGGCACCATCACCCAATCACTCCAACCGCCGTCGTCATTCAACTCCTGCCTTTCCAGGTGAACAGCCGCAAAAACCGGACGCGCAAGGCAAGGGTCACGCAGCTCCAGCGGAATATTGCTTCCGGAAAAACTCTCCCCAAACCTCTTGTACAACTCCCCAATATCAAATGTCCCTTGCACCGTTACAAAATCAAGGTCATTCGGCTCATACTCTATACTTTCTTCATAAATATCATCTGCAGTAACCTCTCCCACAGGAAAATAAGACACCGCCCTGATGTGCTCAACAGCAGCATCCTTGACCTCGCCTATCAACGGAAGATTATATTCCCCGGCTCCATCTGCACTTACAACACTCGCCTCAGGCATCGGAAACTTAATACCAAAGTCAACTCCGCTTATCGCCAAATCAACCCTGGCAAGATACTCAGGCAATACCGGTTTATATACCCCCAGCAGCTCAGGCGGCTGATTCAGCCTGGCCTCTAAGTCCCTGACCTGCTCGTTTATATAATTGTCAATAGCACCGGGACTAAACGACCGACCGTCATAGGAAACCTCGTTGGGACAAAGAAGAACACGGGTAAGCAATAGCCAGATGCACACAAGCCCAACAATCGCCACTATTATCTTCTCGATATGTTCTTCTAAAATCCCCAATATCTTATTCATTTCTCGTACCCCGAATCTGCCATCTTACTGTTCGCACGCCCTTCATAACCTGCTAATTATCTCACCAGCCTTGTTTGGTCGTATCCTCTTCGATGGGCTTATCTGCTTTTACCGCCTCAGGCTTTATCGCCTCATACGCCTTCTTATTGAAGAGATATTCGCAGACCAAATCTAATTCCACAACAGCTTCTTCTCCGTAACGATAAAGAGCATGAAGTGGGTCACCGGAGTCAATCGACCTGAAGGAGCTTTCCAAAACCGTTATCTGATTATGCTTGAAAACCTGCTCGCTCGCCGGCTCGCCGGAAAAACCCCGGAATTTGTGCTGCTTGGCGGCGCAAAGCTCCTTCATAAAAGGCAAAATCGATTCCACGCGGGCCACAACGGTAACATCAAAATGCACAACGTCAATATCATCGTTGCAGAATCTGCCCGTACAAGTCTCCGTAAGCCCGTCCTTTTCCGTAAAAAAGTAGCTGGGCTTATCAACATCACTCACCTTGCTCCGGCGCCTTCGAGACCTCGTACCCCTCGACGCCGCCGACCTCTCTAAAGCCACCGTTGTGAAACTCACTCCACCAAGCCGCTTAACCGGTGCCGTCAAAACACTGCCGGCACCGGAGTTCATAACGCCAATAGTATCGAAAATATCTTCGATAATCCAGTAGCCCAACTGGTAATACCAGCATTCTTTCACAGCATCTTCCTGCTTAACACCATACGTGTATTTCCCCCAGAATTCGTAACCCGCTATCTCTGCCGGATTCGCATAAATCATACAGGATTTCGCCCTGCTAAGACAAATCTCATCAACTATCGTCTGCTGAACATCATCCGATGTCCCGGCGCCGGGCTTATAAGGACCTCGCGTCCCCACCATCGGCATGTAACTCGATAGAGACCACCTCCTTAAACCTGGGCTCGTTGAGACCTTCGCAAGCTCACGGTTTATCTCTGCTTCCGTCGGACAATCGTTCGCCTTCACACGACCAAGCAGCGCATCTACTCCCTTCTGATACTCCTGGCCGAATCCCTTGAATATCAGCGGTGATTTGTCCTTCGGCTCAGGAAATACATCGTAGCTTAATAATTCCCTCTGAGTGCTTTGCATCGCAAGAAGGGCTATTTGATTGGCATCCCTCTCATAAAGCTTCTGACGCTTCTCCAAGACCTTCCATTGCTCACTCGAACCGACGCTTTCACTCTCACGCCTGACTCTGTTGCCGACAAAAACACTCTGGTTCCTTACTCGCTCCTTGAGCTTACTGCTCACTACCTTCGTAGGTATAAAAAGAAGCACCGCTACAAAAACTATGATTATCGACGCCAGCAGCGACAAATTATTCTTGAAAACACTTAACTTCTGCTGAATGTCTTTGAAACTCGGTATGTCCATTTTTCGCTCTCTATTCAAACTCAATTATTATATCTCTTTTTCTGCGGGTAGGACTGGAACTCGGCGGTGAAGCCGAACCGCCCGAATCCGCCCCACTTGTGGCATCGCCAATTGGCTCCACCGGCAATCCGGTGTCCACATATTCTTCAGCTCCGGCAATCTCAGGAGCATCCCTCCAAACAAACTTAAAATTCAGCACAAACCAATGGTCATTGTCTTCGTAAGCTGGCTTGCCGTGACGATCAAGCGCCGGATTGCCACTCTCATCCTGCGCTGCTACCTTACTTATCAGTTCCTTTGTCAGCGGGTCAACCAGAATCCACCTGTCTCTCCTGCTCCAACCGGGCCTAATACCTTCCACATGCCTGTAGCTGTACTCACCTATCCCTATCGGCATTATTGCGGACGCGAGAACGTCCACTTCACGTACCTCCAGATTGAAATGTAAAGGGTTGGTCTTCTCATACAGCTCAAAAGGACTGTTCCCATCAACAAAATCGTCAAGGTGCAGCAGACGCGTAACAAAGCCCCACCTCTCCTGTGCGCCTTCCACTCCCGAAGGGTCTATCAATGACTCTATGTCCTCATAGGGGCTGTAGCCCGATATACTTACCACAAATCCCGCTTTCTTTTGCAACTCTTGGCCATCACCGTCTAATCCCGTCAGCGGATTGTACCTGCCGTATTCCTCACTAATCCTCGTCATCAACTCGTACTCTTCCTTGCTCATCTCATCATAATATTCATCATCATCATATTCAATGTCGGGAACGCCCCGCTTCGACCTCCACAGACCAGCTCCGCCAAAGCGAGCAATCAAAAGGTCATTTGTAAAGTTCGCAGACATATTCGTTATAAATAGCTGCTTCCGCGCCTTCCGCGGTTCCGCCGTAACCCCTGCTACGTCACCACGGTCAAAAGCACTATATAAGCTCGCCTGCGTTGGATTGTTATTGGCGTTCGGCAAGGCCGAGATGATAGTCTCATACAAAAAAGGCATCATCTCACGATAGTCAAATGGTTCAAATTCCTTGGCTATTGCGCTTTCATGTACGGAAATCTTGTCCTCCGCATCTCTTGTATTCTGACCGGCCCGTCCCGCCTCCCCAAGAACGCTGCTATTCTTTCCTCGAACATCCGCGTTTCCGCCGTAACGGGCCATGTCCCAAAAAGTCCTGCCTAAAGCCATACACGATACCACAAGCAGCATACACGCCGCGCCGATAAACCAACGGCCCTTGCCTGCCCAGGCCATCGACCGGGCTATACTACGCGGCAGAAGATTGCTCTCTATAACTCCAAGGCCGAGACCCTGCAAACCAAGACCATAAACAACACCAAAATCGCACACATTCTCACCGAACTTCGCCGCCGACACTCCTGAACCTACGGCCAGACGCTTGAATGTATCAGGCCTCTCAACTGGTATCTGCAAGGTCTGCTGAATGTACTTCAGCAGGCCACGAAGCTTCGTTCCCCCACCCAAGCCAATAATCTTCGATATCGTGATATTGGGATTAGAACTCTTGTAGAAACCAAGCGACCGCTGGACCTCCGAAGCCAAATCTGTGAATACCGGACGCATCGACTGGAATATCTGACGCGCATACTTGCTCACAGGGGCCGTACGTTTGAGCTTCTCGGCCTTTTCAAAGTTCAGACGAAAAGTGTCCGCTATCGCTCGGGTAAACGTGTTACCCCCTATCAGAATACACCTCTGCCACACCAAAGACCGAGTACAGACAACCAGGTCGGTAATCTCCGCGCCTATATTAAGAACAACAATTGCTCGATTGTCGGACTTCGCCAGCTCCGGACGGTCATACAACACGTAATTGTATAACGCCATCGGCGCCATTTGAACATAGCTGACCTGAACATCTTCCCTGCTGAAATGCTCCAGTGCCGTGTCCACAACATCATTCTTGATTGCAAAGATACCAACCCTCAGCTCCGCCTTGTTGTCCCCCGTCATCAACTGCCAGTCCCACTGCACATCGTTGATGTCAAAAGGAATCTGCTGGATCGCTTCAAACTTAACAATCTCCGGAACACGCTTCGCCTCGACCGGAGGCAAATTTACAAACCGCGCAAAGCTGTTCTGGCTCGGCACCGACACCGCAATTTCGTCCATGCTCAAATCGTGCCTGCTCACAAACTTGCGCAAGCTCAATGCGACAAGCTCTTCCCTCTCTGTCTCCGTAACCCCGCTTCCGGAAAGAATCTTGCCGTGACGGATATTGTCAAACCCGGCCACTTCCAAAGCCCCACGCTCCATGCTAAGACGAAGCGCCTTTAGAGAGCTGTTACCTATATCAATCGCCCAAACGCTATCGGTTTTTACAGCCATAGCAAACCCCCAGCTTGCATTTTTTAGTCCGCCACTGCGGACACTTCAGTTCTTCCACGCGGCCACGGACGTACAAACCACGGCTCTATATGATTATACCATAAATAATGGGCCTTGTCCAGCCCTTCCCCCTATTTTACAATTTATTTACGGGTTTTTGAACCCCCAGCACCGCCCTGAGCGGAGTCGAAAGGCCGCAATCCTGTCATTCCGAGCGCTGCCGAGGAATCTATTCAAAACTGTCATTCCTGCGCAGGGCCTGTCCTGAGCGAAGCCGAATGGGCAGGAATCCATTTCGTTGTCATTCTGAGCGCAACGAAGTGAAGCGAAGAATCTCAATCCAAACTCAAAACTAAGCACTAAAAACTCAAAACTATCTCTTACCCACGCCCTGGGGTTCTCTTTCTTCACGTTTTACAGGGGATTTTCTTTTACGCAATACGCGATACGCAATACGAAAAATGCCCCGCAGGGGGTTCTCCTTACCCGCAATTCATTGCGTGGGTTATTTAACCCCCACCCCGTTTAGCCGTCATCGGCACGACGACGCAACCCTGTCATTCCGAGCGCACGCGAGGAATCTATTAAAAATGTCATTGCGAGGAAATACTTACGTGCCTATAAGGCACCGCGGCAATCTCAATCCCAACTCAAAACTACCAAATCCCCCCAAACTCCATGATCTTACCTGCCTATAAGGCAGCTATCTCTTCTCCGCACCCTGGGGGTCTTCGTGTATTTGTGAACCAACACCTGTTTGAGGGTTTTACTACTTGCTCTTTACCATAGATGCCTTTTTCATCTGTTCACAAGTGACTTTCGTCTCTTCAAGTGGCCGACAAACGGCCGACGGAGCAACACCCGCCTTCAACGCCGTCATCACACCCACCGCCTCAAGGTAGTTCTCCACAACGAACAGCTTACCCGCAGCAAAAGGCAGCTTCCGAAGGTCATTCTTCATTCGGTTGGGTTCTCCTTCTTATTCTTGACATCACTTGACTATTTTCGTA
>Ga0114919_10001581_pt1 | contig 18222 bp, 13 predicted proteins | sample BlataG_FD_88682 | JGI IMG/M metagenome (GOLD analysis project Ga0114919, IMG submission 88682) | Deep subsurface microbial communities from Black Sea to uncover new lineages of life (NeLLi) - Black_00105 metaG | ecosystem: Environmental > Aquatic > Marine > Oceanic > Sediment | place: Atlantic... | reverse complement strand
TGGCTTGAAGAAGGGGAATCCGAGAATGTGATCCCAGTGGGCGTGGGTGAGGAGGAAGTGGAAGGTCTTTCTCCCCCCATCGAGCAGATTGTTGCCCAGCGCTCTCAAACCGGTGCCGGCGTCCAGAATGATCATCTCTCCGGTTTCGGTCTCGATTTCAACGCAGGTTGTGTCTCCGCCGTAGCGGATGTATTGCTTGCCTGAAACGGGGATTGAACCGCGCGGCCCCCAGATGGTGAGCTTCATGTCTGAGCCTTTTCCTGAGCATGTAGTGCCGGAGTGCTATTATATCCTGCATTCCTGCGGATTTCACCAAAGATATCGGAGGAGTTCCTAATGAGCCGTAAAGGGATTATGAATCGTCGAGAGGCAATGCGTCTGGTCGCTCGAGCCGGCGCCGGCGCGGCCGTGGCCGGAACACTGCCCGGCCTGTCGGGATGCGCGCAGATGGGTGGAGTGGGGCGGCCGAACATCCTCTTCATATTCTCCGATGACCATGCGACTCATGCCATAAGCGCCTACGGGTCGAGGATCAACACGACTCCGAACATCGACCGTATCGCCCGGGAGGGCGCCATCTTCCTCAACAGCTTCTGTACCAACTCGATCTGTGCACCCAGCCGGGCGGTGGTGCTCACCGGCAAGTACAGTCACATCAACGGGAAGATCGATAACAGAGGCACGTTTGACATGTCGCAGCCCACCTTCAACAAGGTCATGCAGCAGGCGGGTTACCAGACGGCCATAATAGGCAAGTGGCACCTGCGTGCCGACCCCGAGGGCTTCGATTACTGGAACGTTCTTCCTGGCCAGGGCTCTTATTACAACCCCGATTTGCGGACACCCGAAGGGTCGGTCCGTCATACGGGCTATGTGACGGATATCATCGCCGATCTCACCCTAGACTGGCTGCAGAACGGGCGCGACCCTGACAAGCCGTTCCTTGCCATGTGCCAGCACAAGGCGCCGCACCGTGCCTGGATGCCCGGGCCGGATCACCTGACGATGTACGAAGAGGAGGATATTCCCGAGCCGGAGACTCTCTTCGATGACTACTCTAACCGTGCCAGCCCGGCACGGGGGCAAGAGATGTCGATCGCCCGGCATCTCCGCCAGTTGTATGACCTGAAGATTTCCACCTCTTCAGCTGATACCCCGGTAGATCAGAACCCATGGGGCAGGTTGCTCAACCGGATGAATGATGAGCAGAAGGAGAAATGGATCGCCGTCTACGGGCCGAGGAACGAATGGTTCCATAGGGCCGGACTGGAGGGGAGGGAACTGGTCCGCTACTACTACCAGCGGTACATCAAGGACTACCTGCGCTGCATCGCCTCGGTCGACGACAGCGTCGGCAGGTTACTCAACTATCTGGATGAGTCGGGTCTGGCCCGGAACACCATCCTCATCTACTGCTCCGACCAGGGTTTCTATCTGGGCGATCACGGCTGGTACGACAAGCGGTGGATGTATGAAGAATCGCTGCGCATGCCGTTCATCGTGCGCTGGCCCCGCCGGATCAGGCCCGGCACAAGGGTGACGCAGATGATCCAGAATATTGACTACGCTCCGACCTTCCTCGATGCGGCCGGTATCGATATCCCCGACGATATGCAGGGCGAATCCCTGGTTGGGTTGATGGAGGGGCGCAGGCCCCGAGGCTGGCGGACGAGCATCTACTATCACTATTACGAGTACCCGGCCGTTCACATGGTGGCCAAGAACTACGGTGTGCGCACTGAACGTTATAAGCTGATCTATTACTACGAGACAGATGAGTGGGAACTGTTCGACCTCAAAGAGGACCCCCACGAATTGAGGAGCGTCTACGACGATCCCGACCGCGCGCCGGTCATAAGGGAGCTCAAGACAGAACTCAAGCGCCTGCGTATCTATTACGACGACACGTCCGGCAGTGACTTCGATCTTTGGTTTTAGCTGCCCGGCAGGGTCTCGTCTTCACGGATTCTGGGAGCGATGCCGATCCCTGTGGCCCCACAGATGAGCGCGAAAAAAAACCTGTGTAGTTCATCACCGCCCAGGGCAGGTATTGCAGGGTGGGCACGCCGAGGGTGGCCGCCATGAATACGCCGGCCGCGCTCCAGGGTATAAGCGGGACGATAACTGTCCCGGAGTCCTCGGTGGTACGGGAGAGGTTCTTTGCGGCCAGTTCCCTGCTCCTGAATGCCTCGGAAAAAAGTTCGCCGGGAATAATGATCGACAGGTAGCTCGATCCGGTCACCAGTGCGGTTGTTATCCCGGTCGCCACTGTCGAGGCTATCAGCCCGAAGGTGCCCTTGATATGAGTCATCAAGGCCTCCAGAATACGGTCGAGCAGCCCGCACCGGCTCATGATCCCCGCAAAACCGAATGCACAGAATACGATCAGGGTCACATCCATCATAGCCATCATCCCGCCCCGGGCCAGAAGTCCGTCGAGCTCGGCGACACCTGTATCGGGTTTGAAACCGAGAACCGCGGCCTCCAGAACCTCGCCCAGAGGTTCACCCTGAACAAGCACGGCGATGAAAGTAGCGACCAGACTCGCCAGCAGAATGCCGGGCAGAGTGGGGCGTTTTCGTATGGCGAACCACAGGATTACTGCAAGAGGAATCAGCAGGATAAGGTTGAACCTGAATGCCTGCCGCAGGCCCTGCTCGAGGGTGCTGACATCCACAACGGCGTCGGTTGAAATTCCAAGTCCGGCGATCAGGTAGACCAGTAGTCCCAGTGTCCAGGCAGGAGCCGTGGTCCAGAGCATCCACCTGATATGGTCGAAGAGGTTCGCGCGTGCAATGACGGGCGCGAGGTTGGTAGTGTCACTGAACGGACTGAGCTTGTCTCCGAAGTAAGCCCCTGCCACGACAGCTCCAGCCGCAGCTCCCATCGGAATTCCCAGCCCCTGCGCCACTCCGATCAGGGCGATACCGACGGTTCCGACCGTGCCCCAGCTGGTGCCGGTCGAGATCGATATGATCGAACAGATGATGCATGCGGTAACCAGGTATAAGCGGGGTGAGATCAGCTTAAGGCCGTAGTAGACCAGCATCGGGATAGTACCGGCGGCGATCCAGGTGGCTATCAGAGCCCCTACGGTGATCAGGATCATAATCGCCGGCATCGCCTTGCTCAGGGAGGTGATGATTCCCTGCTCCATCTCACGCCAGCTGTAGCCGAGACGGAGTGCGACGAATCCGGCGATGGCGGCTGCCCCGAGCAGGACCACTTCGATTCGGTATCCAAGCCATCCGTAACCCACGGCGAGCAGGATGGCCATCAGCACCAGTGGAGTAAGCGCCTCGGTCAGGGTGGGTTTGCGCGGCGGTTCCCGCGTGGTTCTCTGTGATTCCCTGGCGTTCGAATCCCCGCCGGGACCGCTCTGCGGCTGCTCAGTATTCATGGCCGGCCATCTTATTTTAAACCGTACCAGCCCACAAGACCTTTGGTGGATGCCTGATGAGATTTCGTTTACAATTCTTCAGCGGTGGTACCAGAATAGTATAGAAGAACTCTGGCACTTCCAGATAGACAGGCGGGTTCTGAAGCTGAATCTTTATACAGGGACCTTCATTGATTGAAAGGGGCCGTGAATGCCGTTTGACAGGCGTGAAGATCAAAGGCGCGATGTTGACAGGCGTGAAAGTAAACGCAGGCTGGCCGACAGACGAAAGGGACCCGAGCTGAGACCTGTGGAGGAAGGTCCGAGAACGCAGGAAGAAGTGAACCAGCTGCGAAGTCATCTTGAATACGAGATGTGGATGCTGAAAGAGACTGTCGATTATATTACCCTTCACGGCCAGCGGGTGGGTGAATCGGACATGAATGCTTATATCGAGTCCTTCCTCCTGCATGCGACAACTCTGGTCGACTTCTATTTTCCTTTCGATCCAACTGTAAGAGAGGATGTGATCGCGGAAGAGTTTATTCCCCAATGGTCGGACCATGTGGATCTCTCCGACCAGCTGAGGCGGTTAAGAGAGAGCGCCAACCGTGGCCTGGGGCGTCTGTCGTACAGGACGCTCGAATTGCCCACAAAGAAGCAGCTTGCTGCTATTTACGAAGAACTGGATTCAATTCGATCGAGGTTTGAACTGCTCCTGAAAACCCAGGAGGAGGAACAGCCTCCTGCCTCCGAGTGATCGCCGGCTTTTAAAAACAGATCGTTCCGCTCCATCCTAACGCCTGGTGGAATCGGTCGGGTCAGCGATGCCTTTGTGAAGATGGAGGGGTCCGGCTCCTTTTCGAAGGTGACCTCCACTGTCTCCATAACGGTCCGCGAGTTCTTCTGGTGGCTTACCATCTCCAGTTTCATTGCCACCGTACGGCCTTCAACCTCCTGGAAGTTTGTAATGAACAGCGTCTTCAGATGCTCGCCATCGTCGAAGTATTCAATCCGTCTGGTGAGAGCATCCTCCACATCCGCCCAGAGGATGATGTAGTCATACGAGGGACCGCTGGGGGTGGGGGTGCATTTGAGTTTAACACAGTGCACCCCTTCCGGGTTCTCGTAGCCCAGCACCTCGGCAGTGTAGTCCTCGGAGAAATCCCCCGAGGCCATATCCTCGTAGGAAAAGTCCGAACCCATTGCGCTCTGCCGGCGCGTGTGGCCCGCAAAGTGACGGGTTGTGTCGCGCCGCTTCATGTAGTACCAGATATCGTCGCCCGCGTTGAGCTGGAGGATCTTGTCTCCGGCCACACGTGCGGGTTCGACATAGGCCATAAGACTTACGTCCCCCTCCTGCGCGGACCAGGCGCGGATGGTAAATGTGCGCTCCGCACCGGTTGAGGTCGTGATCGTCTGGCGCATGACGGCGTAGGAGTGGTCCACCCGCTCGGCGTTCTCGATGCGCTCGATCCACTCGGCCCCGGTTTCCTGGGCCCGGGTCGGGGCGGGAACCGCAACGATCAGGGCCAGTGAAAGGAATGAGGTCACGGCCAACGGGGCAGCCTTGAGGTTGCGGCCGGCAAGCAGCCGGAGCAGGGCGGGCAGGAAGACGACCGTGGCGATGAAGCAGGCACCCACTCCGAACATCAGTACCAGCCCAAAACTCGCCATGGCGACGTGCTTGTAGAAACCCAGGCTGCCGAACCCGATCATGGTGGTCAGGGTGGTGAGCAGGATTGCTCGACCGACGAATCGGTAGGATTCGTAGACGCGCTCTGAGCCGTGACCCTCCTGCTCCCGGTACCGGTGCAGTGCGTGCACGCCGTCGTCGATGCCGATCCCCAGGATGACCGGGATGGCCATGAAGTTCATGAAGTTGTATTTCATTCCCACCATGAACATGATCCCGAGCATCATCAGCGAGCCTCCGACCAGCGGGATCAGTGCCAGCAGGCCCAGCGGCCCCCGGAAAGTGACCAGCAGCAGGACCAGTATTATCGCGAACGCCAGGATCATCCCGTTCCGTCCGTCTCTGCCCGTCAGCTCGAGGAAGTCGAGGGTCATGGTGGCTGTACCGCTTATCGCCGGGTCGACCTCGGCCATCTGTTCTGCGAAGCGTTTCAGATTAGTCTGGTGCCATAAGTAATCACGGGCGGCGATGTTGACCAGGTACATTTCCGACCCGTCCCTGGGGAGCAGGCTCCTCCGGAGCACTTCGGGAAGATCCTCGACACCGACACGCTCTGTGTTGCTCATCCGGATAAAATTCGAGCGCATCCGGGTGAACCACTGACTATTTATCTCGGCGGCGACACCGGGATCCACGCCCGATGCGAGCAGGCGGGCCAGGGTGGGGAGCACCGCGTTTTCGTCAGTCGTGTCGGTTTCCGCATCATAGCCGGTGATGCGGTCCAGCGACCTCACGACACGGTCGAGACCGGCGGTGTAGGCCAGGTTGCTCATCAGGTCCAGGTTGTCCCAGAGCCTCTCGAGCTCAGTTGCGAGCTCCGATTCGCTCCGCCCGGTACGCCACACCGGGGGGCGAGTGCTCTCTATCCGGCTGCGGAACTGAGCCAGCGGAGCTTCGTATAGCTCGTAACGATCCGGAACTGGCAGGAGATCGCTAATGGCGGATACATTGCCTACCATCGGTTCCTTCTCCAGTCGGTCCTTCAGTTCGCGAGCTTCGTCGATGGAATAAACGATGATCCACGCGCCTTCAGTCATTGTGCCGAAGCGTTCCGGGATCTCCCTCGCGAGCCGGACATTCTCGAGGCCCTTCGGTTCCAACTCCAACCAGTCGAGTTCGTACTCGTTGGCAACGGCCGCCCAGTATGAGAGGGCAGCCACCGCCAGGAAGAGAACCGTGAACAGTCCGGCGCGCCTCCAGCTCAAGGCAGCAACGTGACCGAGCGCCGGCCAGCCCTCGCGAGCTCCCCGTACCTTGACTGTCCTGCCCTTCCTGTCAAGACGACGCCCTCTAAGCACGAGTAGTGGTGGCAGAGTCACGAACACCGCCAGCAGCGTCATGCTCACACCGGCACCGGCTGCGAACCCCAGCTCACTTATACCCTTCGTCTCTCCGATCAGCAGGGCCAGGAAGGCGGCCGCCGTGGTGAGACCACCCGTCAACACTGCGGCTCCAGTGCCACCGAGTGTCAGGACCAGCGATTCCCGAATGCTGCGACCGTGGCTGTGTTCCTCATAGAACCGGGAGATCAGATGGATGGCGAAGTCGATCCCCAGTCCCAACAGGATCAGCATGATCATGCCGGTGAACAGGTTGAGAGTGCCGTATACGATCGCCAGGATCCCCATTGTCCATATGATGCCGATCATCAGTGGTGTGAGCGCCACCAGCGGCAGTACCCATCCGCCGAAGTTACGGGCGAGCAGAAGATAGATCAGGACGAGCGCGATTATCATCATGATCGCGGTGCTGGCTGTGAAGGAGTCCATCTCGTCCTTCTGAAGAGGATAGTTCCCTGTGAGACCGATCTCGACCTCCGGGAACATCGGCCGTACTTCGCCGAGCAGTGCCTGCAGCTGCCCGGTTGTCTCGAGCAGCGGGTCGATCTCGAGGATCGAGTGCAGGGGAGTGCAGGAGATGAGCATCATCCTGCGATCCAGGCTCAGCGCCCAGGGATCCCCCACGAGCATGGCGTCTACTGCCTCTTCAATAGAGGCGTATTCCTCTCCGGCCAGACGGGCCCCCATGATCTCCAGGGAACGTTCGATTCCGTTCATCGACTGCGCAATTTCCACCTCGTCATCGCGCATGTTCTCCTCGTTGTCGGTATACTCCCGCTCGAAATCGTCGTTGATGCCGCGAAGGAAACCGGTCAAAGAGGGATCGGAGAAGCGTTCCAGCGTCCGTTCGAGGTCATCTTCCTCTACCAGCATCAGACCGTGGTCGAGGAAGTAGTCGACAGGTACCGTTCCCTGGACGTTGTAGAGCAGGTCGATAGCCTCGAGCCTCGGGATGAGCACCTGCGCTGCCTCGACCATCCGGTCGCGTTCACCTTCGAGCACGATTATGGCGTTCGCCTCCCCGAAGTGGTCGATCACGTCGATGTAGGACTGAACGGCGGGGGAGTGGGCAGGGAGCATGTCCACCACGTTAGTCTTCATCTCCAGCTCACCCGCTAAGATCCCCGCTACCACCGTGAGCACGCCAACCAGTCCCAGCACCCGCCACGGGTGCTCGTCGCTCGCCTGTGCGAGCAGGCCTGCCAGATTCCCTAAAATTGTCCTCATGACTCATGCCCTTCCTGATTTCCTTCCTGCAGTTGGGCAGACGGCGGTTCGCACGCCTTCTTCAGAAAGTCGACGAAGGTAACCGTGAATTTCTCCCTTTCGGCCCGGTCCATATCCTCCCAGTGGGCTGCAAGCCAGCGGTCGTGGACGCTGTCGAGGGTTGTGATCAGTTCCATCAGCAGCCCAGCCGGAAGATCCTCGCGCATTACGCCCAGTTCCTTTCCCTTCCTGACCAACTCCCTCGTCCACGTCATCGCCTCGCTGAAGACTGCTCCCAGGTGACCACTTGAACGTATCTCGAGTGGCAGCTCCCATACCGCGCGGCTCAGGCCCAGCATCCAGGGGTGTTCCTCAATGTCCTCAAAAGGGTGGAGGTAGAGTTCTTCGATTTTACGCCAGAATTCCTCGGCCTGATATCCCTCGAGCACCGATCTCGGGTCGTCCATGAACTCAAGCCAGTAATGCCTGACTACTGTCGCGATCAGGTCCGCTTTATCCTCAAAATAGTAGTAGGCGGTGCCCTTGCTGATGCCCGCGCGCTCCAGGATCTTGTTCATGGAGGCTTTATTATATCCGTTGGCGGCGAATTCCTTCGCGGCCGCTTCCAGGAGCTGCTCCTTTTTCTCCTCAGGCATTTTTTCGAAGCGCGGCAGAGGCATCTGAACTCTCCTCGATTTCTGAGGCCGATAACCGTTTCTTCGTCGACTTGATGATTTATACGTTGCGGTCGTACCAGATGTTTCGACCATATGTTCCAAGAATATGAAGGATATCTCCAGTGTCAATACAAATGGAAATGTCCGCGCTGGATCAAAGCATGTGTCGTCGTGATTAGCCCGGGTGTTCAAATGGTCTGAACTAATGTATGCTGTATATTTGGACTTCAACCTGTGCAGGTGCGCTGCAGGAATCGATTGCACGGCCTGCATATTGAATAGTGAGTTTCAACATGGAAACAAGGCTACCGCTTAAGGGGACACCCGCTGAGCCGTTCCTGTAGGAAAGTGCTCTCGCTACAGAGCAACGTGTTGCGGAACTCAGGGTAATTGCGGCGATCTTCACCTTCACATATGCCGCGTTTAAGTTCTTAGGTGGAACACAGATTTATCTGACACCGCCCTGGTTGTATGCCGGATCGGTTATGTGGTTCTTGACCTACACGGTTGTTTATCGGCTCTGGAGACCCTACCGGCGGTATAATCTGACTTGGAGCGCGAGGGTTGTGGTCTTCATGGATTACTGCGTCGCCCTGGTTTTGATCATTAATAATGGTGGCCTTCAGAGTCCCTATTGGGCCCTGATGGCACTGGTCGCTCTGGAATACACACTCCGATTTGGATATACAGCAGTGGAGTTTGCAATTGGGGTAGTCGTCTTTCTCGGTTCCGTAACCCTCACGAACAGGCTGGATCCGGCACCCCTTCTGATCGTCCTCAACGTCGCTCTCGGCGTGGGCGTAATACTATTCCTGATCATCCAACTGGGCCTGATTCTTATCAATCGTGAACGGGAGGCAATCCGTGCGACTTTTGAGGCCGAACTGTATGCCATAACACGAATGGTAAATACTATTCAGCATGAGGTGAATAACCCGCTCACAGCCGCGAAGAGCTACCTGATGCTTATATGCAGAGAAGGATTTTCTGAACCGTTTTCAACTCATTGCGATCGGGTAAATGACGCACTGAATAGAATCGAATCTGTAGTCAACCGACTGCAGCAGCTCCAGGAGAAGAGGTTAATCCGCGGCATCGGCAACCTGGAGCTACACACATTCCCAGAAGCCGTGGAGGAGGGTGACTGACCCAAAGGGACTTTCAGTCCCTTATGGCCACGCTACTCCGAAACGGCGAACGGTCAGGCTAATACCGTCCTCATTGACAGATTCTGTTGGTGATTCGTACCCTCCTTAATCAGAACTCATAGGAGCAACTAAAGCGGGATTCCGGCTCTTGCTATCAGGGTCTGAAGATATAGCTGGAACCGGCGTCCGGCTGGCAGGTGACGACGCGATCCCGGTAACGCACCGTAGCCATATTACCCAGCAGCGAGTGGATCACCGCCTCTTCCAGCCCGCCGTTCTGCCAGCGCATGTCGATCTCGAATCCCCCTCTGGCGCGCAGACCTTTTACTGAGCCGGAGCGCCACTGCCGTGGCAGTGCCGGAAGCAGGAGGATCTCGCCGGTGTGGCTCTGCAGCAGCATCTCGGCGATCCCGGCCGCGCCGCCGAAGACCATCGCCCCCAGGCGGCCGTTACCGACCGGAAGTGCTTCGTTCCAGTTCTCCGCCTGCTGTAAATACCATAGTGTCAGCTCACCAGCCTGTTGTGGCGGGCTTCCCGGGAGAAGGGTTTCCGCCGACAGACAAAATGCCGTGCTGCCGAGCAGTGCACTCTGCTGTATGAAATCGCGACGAGAGAGTTCCATCTGCTATACTACCCTGGTTCTGAGAGAGATCGGTGAATGTGAAGAGTATACAGGAGAGAGTTCAGCGTTTCACACCGTTCGACCGCCACGTGGGACAGTGCCTTGACAAGCCCTCCCGGCGGCATAAGATACCCTCGACCTGGAGCATCCAAGCGGAAGGCGAGTGCCATAGAAGATCTCGGCAGGAAGATAGCAGAGGAAGGTCTGAGCATCGGCGCCATCAAGCTCGACCCCGATAATCCCTTCCAGTGGGCATCCGGTTACCGCATGCCCGTCTACAACGACAACCGGATGTTCCTCTTTTATCCCGAAACCAGAAAAACGATCGTCCGCGGTCTTGCCCGTACCATCGAGGAGGAGGGGATCTCCTTCGATGTCGTTGCCGGTACCGCCACCGCCGGCATCCCACACGGAACATCGCTGGCCGACCTGCTGGGCGCTCCCTTTATCTACATACGTGATAAGCCGAAATCCCACGGGTTGAGGAACAGGATTGAGGGTATCGACGCGGAATCGGATCTCGGGGGAAGTGAGGTAATCGTCGTCGAGGATCTGATCTCGACGGGTGGGAGCTCGGTGGCGGCGGTAGAGGCGGTCCGGGATGCGAACGGTATATGCGGATACTGCCTGGCCATCTTCAGCTACGGACTGGACCGGGCGGCCGAACAGTTCGCGGCACTCGACCCGCCGTGCGAGGTCAGGTCTCTTCTGACCTTCGACATTCTGCTCGATGTCGCCCGTACAGGCGGCCACTTATCCGATAAACAGATCTCCCTGCTGACCGAGTGGAGGGAGGATCCCTTCAACTGGGGGCAGAAGCACGGCTTCCCGAAGGTGAAATAGACAGGACCGGTGTTGTGACGGAACTTTCCCGGAAAGAACAGGCTGCAAGGGAGATGGTCTGCCTGCCGCTGGACGGCCTGAATTCAATTGCCGAGGTGAAGGGCCGTGTGGAAGAGCTCAGCCCATTCGTCGGGCTCTTCAAGGTGGGTAAGGAGTCCTTCACGCGTTTCGGACCCGAGATCGTCGATCTGGTAAAAGAATACGGATCTGGTGTCTTCCTCGATCTGAAGTACCACGATATCCCCAATACCGTTAAGGGCGCCGCCCGGGCGGCGGCCCAGCTGGGTGTCTCGATGTTCAACGTCCATGCTTCCGGCGGACTCGCGATGATGCAGGCCGCCGGGCAGGGTGTGGAGGAGGCGGATCTTCCCGGCGGCGAGGCGCCGAAGATCGTCGCCGTAACCGTATTGACCAGTATTGATGAGGAGATCCTCAATATAGAGTGCGGAGTGTCGGGCAGTGTGGAGGGGCAGGTCCTTCGTCTGGCAAAACTCACCGAAGAGGCGGACCTGGATGGCATTGTTTGCTCCGCAGCCGATCTGGATGCCCTGAAGGGTACTCTGCGCCCCGGGTTCCTTTTCGTTACACCCGGGATCAAGGGAACGAGCACCCCTGCGGGCGAGGACCAGAAGCGCGTTCTCACGCCCGGCAGGGCCGTGGCGGCCGGGTCCTCGATGCTGGTTGTGGGCAGGGCCATCACCGGGGCGGATGACCGGAAGGCGGCGGCCCTTGAAGTATTGCACGATATCGCGAGGGTCCTCCCGGAGTGATGGGTCAGGTATTCAAAGGGTATAGGATGGAATGATCACACTTCTGGGCAAAGAAGTGCGCGGCCGATTCGGATTCCCATCGGGTATCATAGCCACTAATGAGGATACGGCCGGGTGGATGCTGCAGAATATCCCGCAGCTCGGCTTCTTCGTTGGTAAAAGCACCACTATTGAGCCGCGGGAGGGATACCCCGAGGACATTATCAGCCAGCCGGCTCCCGACTCGCTCTGGAACGCCGTTGGCTATGCCAATCCCGGCCTCGAGACAATGGTGGAGAGCTTCAAGGAGCTGAAGGAATCTGCTCCATCAGATGTTTTCCTGATGCCGCAGATAGGGGAGGGTGGTGAGGAGAGCTTCGCGCACTGCGTCGCCGAGTTCGACCGGGCCGGGGACGCGGTGGACGGAATCGAGATCAACCTTTCCTGTCCACATGTAGAGAAGGGCGGTGTCCTGATCGGGTCAGATCCGGAATGCGTCCACGGTATTGTCTCGGCGTCACGGCGGGCGACAAAGAAACCGCTGATTGTGAAGCTGAACGCAGGCGTCGATCTTCTCGAGGATGTCGCGAGGGCAGCCGCCGATGCGGGTGCCGACGCGCTGTCGGCCATTAACTCCCTGGGCGGTCCGAACCCCGAGATAAGCAACCAGTTCGGCGGACTTTCAGGGGCGCAGATCTACCCTGCCACTCTGGAGGCCATCAGACGGATCCGTTCGGCAGTGGATCTACCACTTGTCGTAATGGGAGGGATCCGGGGCGCCGCCGACATCAGGCGTCTGGATGATATCGACTCCTCATCCTTCTACGCAATCGGCACTGCCCTGGGCGGTCTCGACTCGGAGGAGATCAGGCGCTACTTCCAGCAGCTCGAGCGGGATCTTGCCGAAGGTACCGACCTCGCGGCTGAAATGACACTTTCCGAAATGCTGATGGACTACCGCCCCTTCGTGGTGTCGGAGGTAGTGGAATTCAACCCTTCGCTCCGGTTGATCAGGTTCCACCAGAACATCGATGCCGGGACGGGCCAGTTTGTCTTCCTGAAGCTGGGAACCGGCCTCTCCAAGCCCTTCTCGGTGGCGAGCGACCGTGACGGCCTGGAACTGGTTGTGCGTAAAGTGGGCAAGATGACGGCGAAGTCATTCGAGCTCAAACCCAACGACGTGGTGCGCATCCGCGGGCCTTACGGCAAGTCTTTCTCCCTGCCTGCCGACCGGCAGGTGATATTCGTGGGCGCCGGCTGTGGTATCGCTCCGGTTCTCCATGCGGCCGAGCACCACAGTGGTCCGAAACGGTTCGTCATCGGCGCGGTAACGGCAAACGAGCTTATCTATCTGGACACTTTTCGGGAAATGGGTAGGGTGGCGTTTTCGACCGACGACGGCAGTGCCGGCCGTTCAGGCCTGATCACCGAGCTTCTCGAGGAAGTCCTCGATGCTGAGAAACCGGAAAACGCCTGCTTCTATAACTGCGGGCCTGAAATCGCGATGAAGGGCGTGGATCAGATCGCTCGGAAGTACGCTCCGCCTGAGGATATCTTCCACCTCGTCGAGCGGATGACCAGCTGCGGCATAGGTATCTGCGGGAAATGCTCTATACCATCCGGTGAGCGGCTGTGCGTGGACGGACCGGTCTTCACCGCCGCTGACTTCACTCCTGGTCAATACCTGCGGGACAAAACCGGGAAACGGATACCGATCTCCGGATTGTCACATCCCTGAAGAGCTGCGGCCGAGAGTTTCAGTTGCCTTACAGGAATGGAGAGCTACTTTGGCGTAACCGTCAGATCCCCAACTTCCAGGAAACAGGCGTGAAGCAACCGGACGACAACATACAAGAACGCAGTTCCAGCCAGGATACGGCGGTTCCTCCAAACCGTCTGTTGGAGGGCGCAAAGTTCGTTGTCTGGGTGGTAGTGATAACAATGGTGCTGCGCGTGTCGGTGGCGGAGGCATATCGGGTAGAGATGTCTTCGATGGAGAACACCCTCCTGCCCGGCGACACTATTCTGGGTAATAAGTTCCTCTACGGTGCCCGTCTGCCGCTGATAGGTCTGCGTCTTCCGGCGATCCGGAATCCGCGTCCCGGAGATATCATCGTCCTTAAGCATCCGGTTGAGGCGGGCCAGCGGCTGATCAAGCGGGTGATCGCTGTCGGCGGCCAGACGGTCGAGATCCGGGACAAACAGCTCTATGTGGACGGCCAGTTAGTACCCTTATCTGGAAAGGGCAAATTCGTGGACAACCATATCCTGCCCAAGGGGGTCTCGAGCCGCGATAACCTCGGGCCTCTTACGATCCCGTACCACAGACTGTTTGTAATGGGCGACAACCGGGACATCTCCCTCGATAGCCGCGGCTGGGGGTTTGTGGACAGGGATCTGGTGCTCGGGCACGCTGTCATCATTCTCTATTCCTGGGAACAGGACCGGACCCGCCCCATCTGGGAGCGGATCCGCTGGAGCCGCTTCGGCCATGTACCTCACTGAAGGAAAGGGTAAAAGCATGTTGAAAGGAATACTGATTATCGGTGCGGCAGGATCATTGCTCTGTGCATTTGCCTTGCCGTCTTCGTCGCCTCAGATCACACAGGAAAACCCCTTCTTCAGCGAGTTCACGACTCCGTTTCAGGTTCCGCCCTTTGACCTTATTACGGAAGATCACTACCTGCCTGCCTTCAGGGAAGGAATCGAGCGGCAGAAAGAGGAGATAGAGTCGATTGCCACCAACCGGGAAGCGCCGACCTTTGCCAATACTATTGTGGCACTCGATTACAGCGGAGCGATGCTGACGAGAGTCAGCAATGTCTTCTTCAATCTGACATCGGCCCTCACGAACGATCAGATACAGGAGATAGCCAGGGAGGTGGCGCCGCTGCTCTCCAAGCACTCCGACGATATCCTGCTCGACCCCAGACTATTCGGGCGCGTCAAGGTCGTTTACGAGCAGAAGGACGGTCTGGACCTGACCCGGGAACAGCAGACGTTGCTTGCGAGGTACTACAAGGATTTTGTGCGCGGTGGAGCTAACCTCGGGGATACCGAACAGGCCCGTCTGCGGGAAATCAATGAAGCGCTCTCACTGCTATCTCTGGAGTTCGGCGAGCACGTTCTGAAAGAGAACAACTTGTTCGAAATGGTCCTGGACAGTGAGGCGGATCTGGCCGGGCTGCCCGAGGCTGTCATCTCGGGCGCCGCCGAGGCCGCCAGGGAACGCGGACATGAAGGGAAGTGGGTCTTCACCCTGCACAAGCCGAGCCTGATACCTTTCCTGCAGTTCTCTGAGAGGCGGGAGCTCCGCGAGAAAATGCTGAAAGGCTACATTTCCCGCGGTGACCACAATAATGAACTGGATAACAAGTCGGTCCTGTCCAGGATAGCCGCCCTCAGGGTAGAGAGGGCCAACCTGCTCGGATACCCGACCCACGCCGATTTCATTCTGGATGAGAACATGGCCAAGAAGCCCCGGAATGTGTATGACTTCCTGAACCAGATCTGGGAGCCCGCCCTTGAGATGGCCTGCAAGGAAGCGCGGGATATGCAGGAGATGATCGATGCAGAGGGGGGCAATTTCAAACTGGAACCGTGGGACTGGTGGTTTTATGCCGAAAAGATAAAGAAGGCCCGCTACGACCTGGATGATGAGCAGCTGCGCCCCTACTTCATGCTGGATAACGTCCGCAACGGCGCATTTGAGGTGGCCACGAAGCTATACGGCATCACCTTCGAGGAACGGACCGATGTTCCCAAGTATCACGAAGATGTCAGGGTATTCGAAGTCAAGGAGGCCGACGGCACGCACATCGGCATCCTGTACACCGATTACTTCCCCAGGGCCAGCAAGCGCGGCGGCGCCTGGATGAATTCATACCGTAAGCAGAAACGTAAGAAGGGCCTTAACATCACACCGGTGATCACCAACGTGGGTAATTTCTCCAGGCCCTTAGGCGACAAGCCTGCTCTTTTAAGCCTCGAGGAAACCCTCACCCTCTTTCACGAGTTCGGCCACGCCCTCCACGGCCTGCTCTCTGACTGCACATATCCCACTCTCTCAGGCACTTCGGTGCCCCGCGACTTCGTGGAGCTTCCATCCCAGATAATGGAGAACTGGGCGACTGAGCCGGAGGTGCTGCGCTCCTATGCCAGGCATTATCAGACGGGGGAACCGATTCCCGATGAGCTGATCGAGAAGATCAAGAAAGCCAGCTTCTTCAACCAGGGGTTCGCCACGGTCGAATACCTTGCAGCGTCGTTCCTCGACATGGACTGGCATACTCTGACCGAAGCCCGGCAGATGGACCCGATCGCTTTCGAGGAGCATTCGATGCAAAGAATAGGGCTTATCCCCGAGATCGTGGTCCGTTACCGGAGCCCCTACTTCAACCACATCTTTTCCGGCGGCTATTCCTCCGGTTATTACAGCTACATATGGGCAGAGGTGCTGGATGCCGATGCGTTCCAGGCATTCAAGGAGACCAGCCTGTTCGATCGCGGGACCGCACAGGCTTTCAGAGAGAACATCCTTTCAGCGGGCGGTACCGATGATCCGATGGCTATGTATGTACGGTTCCGTGGAGCCGAGCCGAGCATAGATGCACTGCTGGCGCGAAGGGGGTTCAAGTAGAGGGGGTCTGTATCGGCAGCTATCAGAATCTGTTGTTATACCTGGACCAGATATCGTCACCCAGTTCCCAGTATACAACTACCGTCTCCGTCGCGATTCTATGGCAGTATTCGGTCAGGAATTTCTCGGCCCGGGCCGGGTCAATCCTGTACAGTCGCAGTGCTTCTTCCTCGATTTCCTTCTGCTTGCCGAAAGTTTCCGTCTCTATCGGCTCCCAGACCCTTCTGAGATCCTCCTTCATGTCCGGGTATCTGAAGTATGAAAGCTTGCTTGCCCGCCTGAATGCCCACCAGGCACAGTCCATCCTGAAACGGTCCCTGCCGTCTACCATGTATGATTCCGGCATCTGTTCTATCCCGATATAGAAGGGGATATGGGGAGTAGTCGCAGGATTGTCATATCCGAGCCAGACCACACCACCTATCGGGTCTGGGAGCCAGTCCCTCGACTGAGTGATCTGGAGGTATGTCGCAGCCGGAGAACAGATTGTCCGCTCCCGTTGAATATGAAAAAGCGCCCTCATATCTCCGCTCATGAATGGATTGGCGAGCGGGCTTTTGACCGTTTCCCCCTGTCGGTTAACAACAGTCATATGCCTCGTCATGTCGAAAGGTGTTCCCTCGTAGGTGTCCCGGAAGATCGCCAGGAGGTCCTGCACCGAGACTTGCTTATCGGGTTTCACTGAGAAAGGATAGTTCTCGGAGTTCGGGTCCAGTTTGAGTGAGGGCGCCAGAAGGCTCAGGACTCTCCACTCCCGGCGTCGGCAGTAAAGGCTGTTTCGATCTGCATAGGAGTAGCAGAATTCAAAATGCTTGCCGCTCTGGGGATCCCACCAGCCCATCTCTTCCGCGATTGAGAAGACATTGTCGGAAGCCATGTAGTAATCCGGATTGGCGAGGTCTATCTGCCTTATCCTGTGGGCATTGGCGGACACGCCTATATGGTCGTCAGGAATTCGAACCGCGGCCCACACGGCGCCGACCTTGCCTCTTCCGGGACCGAGGATTTCAAAGTGCCATACTTCCTTGGGATCTGCGAAGGTGAAGCATTCTCCCCAGTCGTTGTAGCCGTATTTCCTGGTGAGTTCGTCGGCGATCCTGATCGCCTCCCTGGCCGTTTTCGCCCGTTCCAGTATCAGGCGGTAGAGTTCGGGGGCGTTGATCAAACCCTCCGTGCTTCGAAGCTCGTACCTGCCTCCTGTGGTTGTTTCACCAATAGCCAGCTGGTGCTCGTTCATGATCGGATAGGCGGCATTCAAGAATTTGTATGTCTCCGGGACCTGAGGGATTTCGCCAACGACAATTAGATCGGTGTCGCCGGGACCCTTCGTTCTCTTCGGTTCCATATAGACATCCGCCATCTCCCCGCTGCCGTGCTCCATATGCGGAACGATATTTATCCAGGTGCGGTCTGATCCGCTGTCACAGGAGTGGGAGGTCATCGTCGAACCATCGACAGAGGCCAATCTGCCGACCAGAATACTGGTACAGCCTTCCGCAACGGGCACTTCTTCCCGGACAGAGTTCTTCCCGGGCAGTGCCGGCAGTGCTACAAGTACAAGAAGTAAAAATGGCAGGAAGCTGTATGGTATGTATTGCCTGAGGGCCTTGAACCTGTTCATCTCCGCTCCCCTTATCCTTCAAGAGTTATTGAGACAGTCCTTCTCTGAGTACTGGCGACGCGATTATCGGCCGGAAGTGTAACATTTAATCAACTCTCTGTTCCATTTTCAACTGCACCGGCAATACGTAAGTACATGGTTGGGCCTGCCCCGGATTCGTGAACACCGAATTAGTTTCTGTCCGGAAACAGCTCTTTTGCGCAATTTCGGTGTCAATCTGCCGGATTTCTTGTGCGGCGTACAGTAAGTACGCCTCCGCGCAATCCGTTGATTTCCTTGACCTTGCGCAAAATTGCTCGTTT
>Ga0114919_10001579_pt1 | contig 18223 bp, 13 predicted proteins | sample BlataG_FD_88682 | JGI IMG/M metagenome (GOLD analysis project Ga0114919, IMG submission 88682) | Deep subsurface microbial communities from Black Sea to uncover new lineages of life (NeLLi) - Black_00105 metaG | ecosystem: Environmental > Aquatic > Marine > Oceanic > Sediment | place: Atlantic... | reverse complement strand
CAGGAGCTGGGAGCCTGAAAGAAAATTCTGGCGCGTGGAAGAGGATTAATGGCAGTGGCCAAAAACCGGTCCTTTGATGGCAAAGCCAGGAGGTCATCCACCAATATAACAAATATTTTGTTTATCTTTGGGCTATTGAAGCCTATAATACTACTGAAGAATCAAACTATCGAGATATATCGAGGTGAACAGTGATTCCCTATTGGTTAAAACCCAATAAGGTTGGTATTGCGTTATTTATTGTTTTTAGTCCGTTTATTCTTCTCTTCTTTATCCTCACCTCCTTTCTTGTGATTCCCACCTATTGGCTATGGTGTCTCGGCAATATTGGCTTGGTTATTTCTCTGCCAGTTGCCTATCCGATATTCATGAGCTTGGGCAGGAGAATCAAAAGAAAAAACATGAAGATAAGGAACATCTTGTGGTTAACAGTGGCAGGATTGACATTTTGCTTTTGCATGCTTTCAGCAATATTCATTGCATGTTCCCGCAACATAGGTTTACCATTTGGTTATTACGGGGAGTTCAACAGAGTTAAATGGCGACTCCAGGATATTAGTAGCATTAAAATATTGAGATATAACCAGCATAGAGACATAACACTTGAGGATTTCTGGTTCACTCTACAAACTGATGAAGGCATAAAACTTGACCTTGCCTTCTTTGATAATAACAAGACATACCAACTCTTTGACCGTTCTGATGGGTTGGCTGTTCAGAAACCAAGTGGAGGAAATTGGATACTGTATCCGTTCGGCCCTGATGAGCGTCTCGAGTCTGCCATTGGCCAAGAAATACGAAACGCCGTTGATGTTTTAGAGAACTTTGACAAAATTGCGGAAGTTGTCGAAAGTGATCGTCAGAAAGGGGTGCCGATGACTGGTTGGGAAGGTGTACCCAGGAGCTATTTTCGGATCATCCTTCCTTCCTATTTTGCCCGATTCATTGTAAGCACTAAAACAACAACGAACGAACATCAAAAACAAGAACAACATATCGAAAGCCTTTCCAAGGGCATTGAAGTTCGCCTCACTCCAAAGACACCTAATGGTAAGCATCATCTGAATTGGTCACCATACGGCAAAAGACATAAGTTGATAGAGGCAGGAAACGGATTAGAGACAAAAATATATCTTGGTCCAAATGAGCTTTCTCCTATATTGGCCCGACTGGAAAAAAGCAACAACTCAAAGAACTATGATATCTTAAAGATAGACAAAAACCTCAATGGAAGTTTTGAAGAAAATGAAATCCTGGAAACAAAGCCCAACATTAGACGTGAGAAAATGTGGTCATCTTTCAAGACGATTATTGACATTCCTGCAACAGATCCCTGGACAGGAAATTCTGTCATCAATCCATACTCCATGTCTCTTTGGTATGTGGAAGACCCAAAAGAGGAAACCCAGGAAAAAGTGTTGCGGTTTACTCGTAGGTGGTGGTTGGAAGGAAAGGTCAAATTAGATGAAACAGATTGTTTGATCTTGGTATCAGAAATGAAAATGGATGGGATTATAGATAAAAATGACAGGTGGGCATTAGCACATGCCAACGAGCCACAACCACTTTATCTATCAAAAAATACTCAATCAATTACTCAACATGCATGGCTTGGAAACGACGCATACCGAATCAAAGAAATACATCCTTCTGGTCGAAAACTCACCATCGAGCCATACGACCCTAATATCACAAAAGAGGAAGACCTTAAACGCCGGGATCGATACTCGGAAGATCGTGAAGTTCCCCGTTCAGGCAAAACAGTGACTTTTCTACATGATTTCAAAAAAGCTGAAGCTTTGGCTCGTAAAGAGAACAAACCACTTTTTATAGATTTTGAAGCTACTTGGTGTGGTCCCTGCAAAACGATGGACCAGTTGGTTTATACAGCCGATGTAGTGGTCAAAGCTGCCCAAAATGTTATTTCAGTTAAAGTCGATGGTGATAAACAGTCTGAACTAAAAAAACAGTTTAGAGTCGGGGGTTATCCTACAATGATCCTGCTCACACCTCAGGGAGAAGAATTAAAACGAACCAGTGGATATCTTGGAGTAAAGGGAATGGCTGTTTTTTTAAATTTCAAGTTGTCAAAAAAATAAGCCGCAGTGGATAGACTGTTTTGATAGTCCTTTAGTTTTCATAGTTATTTACATACTTCTTTGCCCGTGGGATTTTGGATAGGAGGGATTTGGTGGGAATGAGGAATAAATTGTTTTGAGGGGGAATTCACTCCATCTTGATACATTTTGAAGAGGACATTGAAACCTACATTTGCTAAAAAATTTTTGAAAATATTCATTTTTCAGCCAAAAAATAATATTTATTCGGACTCGATTGACGCAAAATCAGCATCTGTAGTGACAAAATGGTGAGTGTGCCAAGGTAAGCTGTTTTGAATCAGCTGGACAATCCAGCCTGGTCAAAGGTTAGCCGCCAGGCCAGAACGGAACTTAATGTGTATCGAGGTAACAAGATATGCAGAGCTTAAGGAAAGGCGAATGGTCAGCCATAACGAAAGTGAAGGTGTTGAGCCCCGAAATTTGTGTATTGCACTGGGCCAAGGGTTTCTCCATCCTGAAGCCAGTATCGCTGTACACGATATAGGCGAGTGTGTCAGCGGCATGCCGGGGTCGAAGTCCATGGCGGGTCATTCAACGGTTCACAATGGAACTTGGGAGAGCCATGCCGTTCTCGAACGAAGCCTCCAACAAGCTGAAGAAGCAAGGCGGAGGTATGGCGGTAAGGCAGTCGGACCGGCTCGTAGTAGAGGTGTAGCCGGGGTAATGCCCGGTGGAGCATGTAGCTCACTCGAAGGGGCCGGCAGTATGTTGCAGAGAGGCAAGGTGACGTAATGCCATACTCAGAGATGGACAACAGTACGTTAGCTCTTTTGCCTCTCATATCAGAACGTGCCCGAAAGAAACCGAAATGTCAGTTTACGAGCTTAGCTCATTTACTGAACAGGAAATTCCTTCGGGAATGCTACTTGGAACTTGGCCGAGACCGAGCCAGTGGCATTGATGGAGTAAGTTGGCAGGCTTATGGTGAAAACCTTGATGAGAACCTTGCCAATCTGGTCAAGCGGATGAAAGCAAAACAGTATAGACCGCAACCAGCCAAACGGGTTTACATTCCGAAAAATGGGCATGAAAAACGTCCTCTTGGACTGCCCAGTTTAGAGGACAAAGTCGTGCAGAAAGGAATATCCCGTATACTGGAAGCAATCTACGAGGAAGATTTTCTGGACTGCTCTTATGGTTTTCGGCCAAGCCGGAGTTGCCATGATGCATTGCGAGCAGTCGACCAGATTATCATGAAGAGACCAGTAAGATATGTGATTGAGGCGGATATTAAAGGTTTCTTTGATAACGTTTCACACGACTGGTTACTGAAGATGCTTGAAGTCCGTATTAAAGACCCGAGCTTTCTACTATTGATACGCCGTTTTCTGAAGGCGGGTTACATAGAAGAAGGCAGATTGGTCAAGACAGAACAGGGAACTCCACAAGGTGGGAATCTAAGCCCGATGTTAGCCAACATTTTCCTGCACTATGTGTTGGACTTGTGGTTTGAGAAACGAATCAAACCACGAATAGCAGGGCAGGTCTATCTGGTGCGCTATGCGGATGATTTTCTTATCATGGCGCAGAAGCAATCAGATGCCTGCATGATTGAGCAGGCCTTAAGAGACCGCTTTAAGAAATTCTCATTAACCCTCCATCCGGAAAAGACGCGGGCAATCAGTTTTAGCCGTAAGGAACCAGAGAATGCCAAACGGCAGGGTCGTAAGCCTTATACGTTTGAATTTCTGGGATTTACTCATTACTGGTTTCGCACTCGTGAAGGCTGGTATATGTTGAGTCGCCGCACAAGTGCTAAACGATTTCGCAGGGCATGTCGAGCCATGAACGATTGGCTCAGGTCTGTACGGAATTGGTGTAAAACCAAAGAATGGTGGCTAATACTGGCGTCGAAGCTGCGTGGTCACTATCAGTACTATGGTACCAGTGGTAATAGCAGAAAGTTGAAGGTGTTCTATTATCAAGTGATGCGAATGGTACATAAGTGGCTTAATCGGCGCAGTCAGCGTAACCGATGGAGTTGGGAACGATTTACAGAATACTTAAAGCACTATCCTTTGCCGGTGCCGCATATTGTGCACAAATTTTATTGACCATCGACGGTGCTGTGAAGCATGCTGAAGAGCCGGATGTGGGAAATCTACAAGTCCGGTTCTGTGAGGGGCGTTGAAGCTCTTTCATATGGCAGAATATTGTGACACTCCTCAATCGAAAGAGAGGAGCAACAGGGAATACAAAGTATGCCTAACTGAAAGAACCATATTACGTCTACTCAACCACGAATTTATAGAAGAATTTCGACGTTTTGCCGCTCGTGGGAAGGGTGTCTTTCGTGCGCGCCTGATGGACTGGGATCCTAACTCACCCGCCTTTTTGTTCAGGCCCAAATCGACGTTCATACGTCCGTCGTTGTCCGTCCGTTCTAAGGTGCTTCTTCAGAAGCTCTTCTTGCTCATCTGAGAGTTGCCACCTGTCGTTATTCAAGAAACACCTGACTATCTCACGATAGACGTCAGCCTCAGAAAAAGTCGCTCCGGCTAGCCTCTCCTTCTCTCCGGGATCGACTGATGTCAGTTTCCGCAAGAGCCGATCAACACAGCCCACACTTCCGTTATGTCCAAGAAGGCGAACAACGTCTATCACCAGGTCTGGCTCTTCGTCGTCCAGAAAGGATAGCGCAATCTCTTCCGCATCAGGACCATAATGGGCGGAGAGCACATGATATAGAACGGAAGTGTAACATCGCGTGTGCTTACGATTACGAAACCCTACAGCCTCCACCACGGCCGTAAGGCCGTTTCGCCTATCGTGCTTCACCCAATAACGCAATAAGCTATCTTGAATAGAACACGCCCATCTGCCTTTGTTCTCCTGGTAAAACTCAATAACCTTGGGAAGAATCCTCGCCGTCGCGTACCGTTCAATAAGAAGTGAAACCTTAAATGGCGATGACTCTCCCCGTGCCCACAGATTGTGGACAAGAATCTCTTCCATTTCAGGTAAACTCTCATCAGGTAGCGACAGCAGCACCTCGTCTGCTAACATCGGGCGTGCTTGTTTGATATCATTCATTATGATAGCCCTAGCCTTATCAGCCTCAAATTCCTTGTACCGAAGCAGCGCACGAGAAAAAATCCCCGGCCAGTGCCACTCCTTGTACTTGGGACCTGCTTGGACTATACTTCGTACAACCAATTCCAGCTCCTTACACCGGATTTGCTCCCAGCGATACTTCAGAAGGCCCTCTTGTTCGTCTTCGGTTAAGTGCAGGAACGAAGCAGCGAGCCTCTGTCTTACCCCTGGAGGTTGAGTTTCCTCCTCGGCCAGAACAGAACATGCCGTCACCAGAGCCCTGCTTCGTTTTTTCTCATACACACTTGCTAAATGCTCCAATATCTTTTTCTTAATCGCCTTCTTCTCGGCTGCTAAATCGTTGTAGCGCTGGCGGCTCACTTCAGCATTATTAGGATCCCAGGTGATAAGATGCTCGTGTCGAGCTAATGACACATGAACCAGAGTACGAACATAATGTGAATTGACCGCCACGTCCGGGTCATCCAAACCGCTATACAAGGCTTTTCTGGCATGTGCCCAATCCGGCGAGCCAATTATGCCAGCGTACGCATCGAAGTAAAGCCCGTGATCTTCGCCTCCCAAAAAAGGGATAAGCGCTTCCACTGATTCTTTTGTTGACAGGAACCTGAGCAAACGAATCGAATGCCGCCTGACTTTAGAATCTTCAGATTGCAGAGCCTTGAGTGCATTGCTCACGGTCTCTGCAATAGAAGCTCTACTCGCAGGAGTAATCCTTACCCTTATAATCTGAGAGCATAGATTAACGATCTGCCTCACGTCATCGGTCGTTGTCCAGACGCGGGTCGTAGTGCAGTAAATTCGATAGTCGCCGGGTTCATCAAAGCGAACCCATTCGTTAAGTGTAAATGTCTGCGAATATTGTCCGAGACTCTCTGGACCTTTGCGTAAGCCTCCGCCCAAGCCCGATCGATGGGTTTCAAGCGGATCAGCGTAACCTCCCAATGGCCTATCCACGTGAAATGCAAGATCCGGAAGCCGCCCCGATCGGTCGTAAGTACTCGTCTCTGCGTAATATTCAGTCCCGGAATTATTTGAGAAGGTAAGCGTAACCACAATCGCTTCACCAAGCCGATAACTGTCCTTATCCATCGAGATAGCCACTGAAAGTCCTTCGGGATTCTTGTTCATAAGCTTCGCATGTTGATCGTCGAAGGTCGCGGCGCACAGTAGTTGCAACTGGACCAACAACAATCCGTAAATTACACCGCTCGCCAGCGGTCTAAATCTTACTGGACATTTCCCACATGAGTTCATAAACAGTACTCCTGCATGCTGCGGCCTCTATAATAGCACAATATGCGGTTCGATTTCAATGCTTCTGTCGCCGTGGAGCTCGTGATGGCCGGCCTGCTCCAGGCGGCAGTTTTCTATGTCGGCCCGGAACAAAGTGATGCGGGCATCGACTTTGACGGTGTGAGCCACAAAAGGAAACGTCCATTGAAACCGGTGTAAAATTTTCATTTTTTTATAAACTTCTGGCATTACAGCACTTAGGAAGCAAGTTTTTCTGCTGGATTGGCAGATAATGGCCTCCTTGGTTGTAGTGCAGTTGTAGGCGAAGTTTGATTATAATATTGATAAATCAATCAAAAACTTTCCTATATCTTAGAGAAATACGTTGATGTACGAAATATTTCGACCCTTTCCAAGTCAGCCGAGTCAGAATCGTTGCATAGCTTCGGAAACCAACTGAACGACTGAGCACTCAACGAAAGAATTTTCTCATGATATTCTCATCCAAGCTTATGATGTCAGACTTCTTGACTTGCACGGCTTCGGCTTTGGTGGTTCGGGTACGCTCAGCGAAATCGAACCGGCAGATGTAAACTCCAATTTGCTTTCCCTTAAACTGAACAGGCGGAGGCCAGAACCGATCCTTATTTTGGAAAAACTGGTTGCCTACGGCCTCTGTAGTCCGGCCGGAGAAGCCAAACAGAGCTATTTCAAGTGACTTGGTCCCCGGGTCGTATAATTCAATAATTACTCCTGCGTCTTGTTTGTTTTCCTTCCATTGGCAAGAAGTCCAATTTCCTTTATCGTCAAGATAGTGAATGCCAGCTACTGTAGCGCTCTTGCGGCACCAAGGGTTTTTCATACCTCCAAAACAGCTTGGCACCTTGCGGTCGCTTTCGCGGTAGACCTGGTAGAATGGCACCCTGGCTTGACGATTTTGTGGGCAAAATGGTTCGCAATTGAAAAGGTCAGCCACGAGATATTCGAGGAGATAATTGACGCGTTGACTTCCTATTAGAATGGAGGTAGTGCCACAGCTATTAGCTCTCATCTGGTGGAAAATTCTTTTCGTGTTCCTTATGTCTTTGGCAAATGGTTTCTTCGTGCCGGCATTCTTTGTATCCCATCTGAATGGGACATACTCGAGATTAACCTGTGGCCGGGAGCCGCCAATTTCACTGGGAATGGACAGCTCACGAACGAAACTCGCGGCTACCGTTGCATCACGTCGTGAAATCCATCGCCAAGCGGCAGCAGGTGGCTCAGTTTGTTGACCCTCTCCGAGATAAATTGTAACCCTGCCCGGCGTAGTGACGGCTTGCCACAACTGCGATGGGCGAGTGCCGAGTATACTCCCGGGTAATTCTGTGGCTGGAACGCCCTTTCTCTTGAGCCAGAGACAGATGCCGGCCAGAACATCAAGGGATATCTTTGAGACTTCATTGTTGTAGTATGCGCTGATTTTGTGGCGGTCGACCTTGGTTTCATCTGCAATCTGTTTTATTACTCCGTGGCGGTCCAGCTTGTATTTCTGAAGCAAGTTTTTTAGGCGAATTTCAATTTTCATAATTTTTTCCTCCAAAAAACTAAGAATTTTCAATTTTTTTTTCTTGGACTAAAGATTTGGGAATCTTATACGCCATATCTTTTATGATTTGGTTAATTTTATGACCAGTTTGGTTAATTTATTTACCAGAATGGCACTAATTCTATTATCTTAAATGGTTGAATTATACACCTATTCCACAGGGTAATGGCACAAAACCGAAAATGCCATTGTCCCATATAAAATTTATTCTTGCTTCGTTATCGCACTTTATGATATTATTGCAATTAAAGTTCGCTGTCAACATAAATATTAAATTTTGGAAGATATTATACCAAATGGGCACAAAGTTAAATGGTCAGATACCTAAGCTGATTGGCATCGAGATAGAATTCGGCAACCATATCCGCAAGCCGGATAGCGGCAAAGATGACAATGATACCTGCGGTGCAGCAAAAGTTCTTTGCCAGGCCCACAAGGAATTGTTTGGATTGAGTGCAGATGACAAGAACGGCTGCCAAAGCGGGCTGGATGAGTTTGGTGTGCATCAGTTTCGCTTCTATCAAGACCATTACCATTCCGAAATCTCTTCGCCTTTAGCTGCGGATGCAAAGGACCTGGTTCTATGGCAAAGGCGCGCGAAAAAACTTGCTCGATGTTGCCAAAAATGGGCAGAGAAGAATGATGTTCCGGTGCGATTACATTGCGCAACGACAAACAGATTCGGAGCGGCATGGGCTTTTCATTTAAACGCGTCGGTCTCAAGGGCAACCTTTGACGAATGGCGAGATAAGAAATGGCATCCTCTATTCGCACAGTGGCTTCCGTTCTTGGTGACATCACCAATCTTGTTTGGAACTGGTAAAGTTGGTTCAGAAAACGACAGGCCAGCAACAAGCTTCCAATTGAGCCAGAGAGCTGACTTTGTCGAAAAAGAAGTCGACTTGGAAACCGTTTCCTCAAAATCTCTGATAAACGAGCGGGATGAGCCTTTGGCAGATCCAAACCGCTATGCCCGCTTTCATATTACGGCAGCGTTCGATTTCAATTGCTGTGAATTCGCCAGTTGGCTCAAGTTCGGCACAGTACAGATAATGCTTGCACTGATTGAAGCTGGAGCAAAGTTACCTAATCTACAGCTTAAAGACCCGCTTCATAGTCTTGCAACGGTGTCTCGTGATTTAGAAATGTCTACGATGATAGAATTAGAAGATAGTTCGTATCTTACAGCGATTGAAATTCAAGAAGCGCTGGCATTTTCTGCAAATCGTAGTATTAGTGCTGGTGTCATAAGTGAAGAGGTAGTGCCATCTGCGGCGGAGATCGTTAATGCCTGGATAATCACACTTCTTCAGTTGCGAAAAAGAGCCCCAATACTACGACGTAGACTGGACTGGATAGTTAAAAAGAAAGCCTTAGACAAATGGAGACAGCGTTTAGGAGTTTCATGGAATGATATGGCTATGACGGAGCTTGACCTTCGGTATGCTGAAATCGAAACCGGCTGGTTTGAGAAACTTGAACGTCAGCGTATGGTAGACCGTCTTGAAGATTTTCTGCCTATCGATGACGTGGAACATAAGACAAACTCCAGTGAACGTGACATCGTGCGAGGACGAATCCTCGAAAAATTCAGTCAAAATGTAGTTGCTGTGGACTGGCACTATGTCTGTATCGACCTCGCTAAAGATGGTGCTCCTGTTATCTATAAAGTTGAATTAGATGATCCACTCGATGCAACTGAAGTTCAAAGGGCCGTTGATGCAGCACAGACTGCAAGAGATTTTGTAAAGTCTCTACCGAAAACATGCTGCCACCGCGTGGAATGCGGTGGCAGGGAGCATTCGCTGTTATTCAAACCAGTTTTTATGGAGGAATCCTAAAATGACACACAGAAACCAACCGTTACGTGGCGATATTCCCGACCTGGAAAAGGTTGAATTGACACCGCAGGAAGAACAGGTCTTTTCAGAGATGATTGAGGAGATACTGCCAGGCTCAGCGGAGCAAACGCAGCAGTTCCTGGACGGCCACCGGCAGGAGGCACAGGGGCAATAATGGTTATTGGCCTGGAAAATGAGTTACCGGTCGCTATCGACAGCCCGCATACGCAGGCACAGCGAAAGCAGCTTGTTTCCAGTATAGTCAATTGTGTTAGGGAGGTTACAACGGCTGTTCCTGTGCAGGAGGGACGCGTCCCACAACTCGGGTTTATGCTGTTAAATGGCTCGAAGATTTATGAGGATTCGGGTGCGTATGTCGAAAATGCTACCCCGGAAGTTAGAACACCCATTGAGGCAGTCATATATCAGCGAGCTAACGAGCTGCTTTTGCTAAAGGCTCTGCAAAAAGCGGCGACGCGCATGCACATTAAGCCGGCCGACATTAAGTTGGTGCGGGCAGTTACCGATTATGCCGGCCACTATTGTGGGATGCATGTCAATGTCTCGGCACGGAGGTATGAGGCCGCGGACATGGTTGAACATCTGACGCCATTTATCATCACCCGCTTTTATGCTTGTGCCGGCAGCATTGGGGGTGCCGGTTTTACCATGAGCCAAAAGAACCCTGCGATTAGGACCGTCGCGTCAGAAGATACCCGCCAGAATCGCGGCATAATTAATTTAAAAAGGGAGCCGTTGGCAAATGCGACCTTTAAGCGAATTCACATTACGCATAACGACGCAACTATGAGCGAGCTTTCGACTTTCTTAACCGTGGGCTGCACAGCACTGGTCGTAAAGATGCTCGATGATGGTGTTTGCGTGGGCCCCTGTTACAAGTTAGCTGACCCGGTTGGCGCTCTAAAGCAAATGGATAATGATTTCTATTGGAGCGAGCTGCTAAATCTGGCTTCCGGACTTAGGGCCAGCCCCATTGAGATCCAGGAGCATTATCTCAGAGTGGCTGAAGTTTATTCAGCGGGCCATGACGAGGTATGGATGAAGGACGTTGTTAAACGTTGGAGGTGGGTCCTTGAAACGCTTCGCACGCGTGGTCCAAAAGGGCTTTGCCGAGAGTTAGACCCATACATTAAGTTGCGGCTGTACTCAACATCTCTCCGAAAGCACGGCACAACGCTAAAAGAGTTTTCTCAGTGGGCTCGTCCGATTGCAATGGCCAAACCCTGTTTCGATGGTGGACACCAACGTGATATCCGCAATTACCTGAAAGAGCGAATGCCGGCGGTAGGCTTTTATTTCCTTGAAGAGCATATAAGCCGCAACCGTTTGAATTGGTGTGACCTGCCAAGGGCCAGGAGACTGTACGATAAGATGATTTCCATGGACATCATGTTCCACGACATTAGGGAACAAGGTTTGTATTTTCGTCTGCGTGATGCCAACATGGTAAATTCAGAGCTTGTAAACAAAGCTCATTTACATGAGGCTATGTGCAATCCGCCTCGGAATACCAGGGCCTATGCCAGAGGCAGTGCGATACGCGAAGCAGCGCGTGAGAGTGGAACTGTGGCGAGTTGGGTGGAGGTCCGTAACCGCAACCGCCATGTACAGCTTCCCGACCCCCTTGTCACTACGTACATATGGCAACAGCTTAAATGACCGAGACCAGGGCAATGAAGATTGGTCAGAAAGAACTCAGAGAGCTCCAGCAAAAGGCTATTGCGGTTGAGGTCAGTACCGCTACTGATGCTGGAAGTGCCGAGCGGCGCTTGGGTTTGGTCGGGCTCTATAAAAAGCTCGGTCTCGAGGCACCCGCACGCTCCGAGTTGACCAGGATGTGGCAGCAGTTGCCACAGGACCAGTTGGTTCTGGCAGCTATGTTGGATATGCATGTCGAGCGAAAGACAATTCAGTTACTGACACCCTTAGCTGGAGCTGCCCAAAGGATTGCGAAGCCGTGTGTCGCCCTCAGACTGGCAATGGCTAGCGCTCACACTGTTTTACGGCAGATTGACATGGCGGCAGCTCAATATGCCGAGCTTCTAAACGCTGACAAGATAACACTGGAAGTAATGTTGCAACTGGCAGAGTTTGTGTCTTCTCATCCAAGTTCACCTGCTTTAACTGCAGCGAGCAAGGCGTTTGCCGGTCGCAAGGTCAATGACTCTTTACCTGCTTTATTGTTGTATGTGTTATGCCGCGTGTCAGAGACTGAAAATGACCCTGATGTTAGTCTGTATCTTGATCGTATCCACCCACGGCAGATTAGTCAGTCCCAAATCCTCTTTGATTTAGCGAGGCTTAGTTTTCGGTTCGGTAAATGGGGCAAGGCTGTTGCAGCCGCAAAGAAGGCGTTGCGTATTTCTCCAGAGCACGAATCTGCAAAGAGTTTACTGGTCAGTGCCTACTCGTTTGCAGGTCACTTGTATAAAGCGGCACGGTGTATGCTAACGCTGAGCAAATCGCGTCCGCCTCTTTCACTTGGTTCTCAGCAGTTGACGGCTATCCTCGACTTTGCAGCTAAACAGCAGAAGCTTCAACTGGTAAGTGGAGTCATAGCTGCCAAATCTAAAGAAGAAGGCAACTATCAGGTTTGCGTCCCGAACTCTGATGAGTCGTCCCGTGCAGCGATTCAGTACATAGAAAAGCGGGGTGGGCCAGTTGGAGTTTCCGTCATTGAAACAACGCGGACTGCTGTGAGAGCGTGGGATGTTCTTCTCAAAAGTGATTGGAGATTTCCACATGTGATAGTTCAGCAGTTAGGCAACTGCCAAATCCTTCACGCATTTGTTCCATCGGATGGTCCCGACTGTTGGTCGTGGCAAGAAGTTTCCATATCCATAGACGGTCGCCGGCAGTTAGCAGAGGCAAGCAAGGTTTATTTTATACCCGGAGCAGCTAATCAACGCGATGAAGTTGGGACTACCTGCAGCGAGCTGTTCAAGCAAGTTGAAAAAGAGCTAATGTCGAGCCCGATACAGAAGGAATTACAATGATGATAATCCTGGTTTGCCGAGCAGACTAACTCCTTGATAATCGGAGCGGGAAGGTACAGAGCTGCTAATCGAACCGTATTGTTGGATTTTTATCATCATGGATGAAAGAGCCGACCGGTAAAAGAACTAACGGAGCTTATGACAGTAGAAATACATACGCTTGACCATTATGTAAGAAGAGCTCTTGTTTTTATGGAGGAAATACAATGAAAGAGGAAAACGTTATTGCCATTGATCAAAACGATATGGACCTTGCCAGGTGTACCGATATGATCAGCGGTCTTCTCGAAGCTGTCAGGGAGACCGCAAAGGATTACTACAACTCGACACCTGTCATTAGCCTGCTGGATGAACTGAGTAACGGCAGCAGCGAAGAAGTGCGGTTTTATATTCCGATTGACTTGAAAGTTCTTGGTGTAATTGCGGCCATAGCTCAGGCACCGCTCGCGCTGAGAGGCGGTACTGACAAGGGCAAAACCGCAATTGCTGAGCGGATTCTGACTGCTTTGTTTGGTACCCATGGCGCCGATTGGTGGCGAATGGAAATCAATCGCGGCATTACGATTGATGACCTCATTGACGTGGATGTTGAAAAGCTTTCACGTTCCAAACTCAGTGAGGCCATTGCAGGGGCTAAGTGGTTAGGCAAGCCGGCCCGGTTACTCGACGAGATGAATAGAGTCCATCCTAAGCTGCTTAACCTCATCTTGCACCTTGCTGACGGCTCGGGCTTCAATGTTCGCGGTGACCTGTCTGTCCCCGTTGGTCAGCCTTATCAAGTTAACGGTGAAAAGAAGCGGTATTCCTTTTCGGTTACTACGGCGAATCAGATGGACCCCAACTATGCTGGGGTGTTCGAAGAAGATGCAGCCTTGACTCGCCGCATAGTACTTTCGGTGGACCTTGATGAGTTTCCACCGAGTCCGAGAGATAGATCACGGCTGCTGGCTAATCGCCGCGCTAAGACCTTTCTAAAGCCGACGGAAACTCACACAAATGAGATAATTAAGATTTATGAGGTGCTCCCATTCGTCTTTCCTTTCTCAGCACTGGCACATTTATTCTTACATTATCTTGCCGGCCGGGATATCTGTGTCCGAACCCGCTCCGGTAGAATCCAACCTCAGCTTAAGCCGGCGATATGTGAGAAGTGCCATCTTGCCAAATCTCATCGCTTCTGCGGCCGGGTAGGCGGATTGTCAGAAGGCCTTCTGCTCTGGGCCAAAGAATTAGCTGCTGCAATAGCCATAGTACGTGCCGCGATAGTCCTGCAGCAAGTGCGGGAACAATGTATGAACGGTGCTTCAGAATCCTCCTTCATAATGAAGCTGCAAAGGCTCCTTGGGACGAAAGCTATCAACGAGAAACTCTACAGAAAATTTCGGAAGCGTTATTTGGAGCAGCTTTGTGTGACGGGAGAGGATGTTAAAGGCGCATTCGTACTCATGGCTCCAACCCACATTTGGGTAGACACTGAGTGGCTCACAAGCCAACCCGACTTTGAAGGCAAGCCACTATACTTGTTCCAAGAGGTTGCCAGGGAGGGGTGGAACTCGATGCTGAGATTTCTCAAAGACCATCATGCCTTGATAAGAAATCTATCTTGCAACACTGAGCTTTCTCCTGCTGACCAAAGTCAGATTGAGGAATTCATCACAACAAAAGATCCGGCAGCCCTTGCTGTAATATCAGCTCTGCGAGATGAGGATTTGCCGCTCACTTTTCGTGAGGAGCTGCCGACAAAATTAGAAATGCAGGTTGCATAAGAAGGAGAGAAAAATGACATCTCCACAGCTTAATCGAATTCGCCACCGTGGTCTTAGAAGAGCTTTGGCACAGTTGACGCAGCAAGGTAGTATGCCGCCCCAGGGGCTGATAACCGCCGCTGCGCGAAAGGCACTGGAGGCCTCGGATGAGAGATGGGACCCCGACCTTGATCTGACAGTTCGTTTCGTAGGTCAAGGACCGCCGATATCTATCCGCCATACATGCTTTAAGACAATAGATGTCAGTATAAATATGGGCGGACTACTGGAGCGTTGTACGTTGCTGGGGCGGTCGTCTGATACGACAGAGACCGCCATAGCAGGTCAGATAACTTATTCAATGGTTCGACTATGGATCGGTCATTACGACCATTGTCCGTACGATTCTTGGAGGCACCAGTTCCTTTGTCGAGCAGCAGCTAAGGGGACATTTGGGACAACTGCGATTTCCTCCCGGCAGCGTGCATTAGTCGAGGCCGTCACGGCCCTTTTTGAGAGAAGTATTGTTGCTTGTACTATCAGCAAAGCAGAGGGAGACTATTTCGCTAAAGGTATTGTGTACGAGCATTTTGTGAATGAACACCGGCCGAATTTGTTGACTAACCTATTCTTCCTGGGCCAGACACTGGTTGCTCCTAAAGCCTGGCAAACTGTGCTCAGTGAATTCCCCATGCCAAACGACCCATTAGCTCGAGCTTTGTTGCCGGAAGTGCTGAAACTCGTGTTTGGGCTCCGCGTTGCTATCGAGGGGCGGTCTATCAAAGTGATACCAGATAGGCCATATTGTTACTTAGGTTGGCCGGATCGCGTTGCCCGGCTGGCTGCGCTTCTGATTCCGTATATCAATGAAACTGCCCAGAGGTCCGGTCCCCCATCTTCCCCATTCGGCTGGCAAAACGAACTGGATGGTGACAGCGATGCACAATCCCAAGGCGCAGCTTCTGCGCTAAATCAGATGTTGGAGCAAATGGACAATCCTTTTGTTTCTGCTGACTCCGAACCAAACAACCCACAAAGCACTATGCAGCCTGGAGGGTTGAGTGCCGGCCGATCAAGTCCGCCGTTCCCGCGCTACAACTTGGAGCAATTAGACATATATTACACACAGCGCGCTTCCGAAGTGGTTGTCGAGGCTGAGGCCTCTGATATGAAAGAACCAAAGAAACCTGATTTGTTAGAGGTCGGTTCTTTAGACTCGGAGCCGACTTCTCTTAGAGCTTTAGCTTCAGGCCAAATTGATTTGTTTCGCATGCGCGTCGTTCGCAGATCAGGTTGGAACGAGCTTAAATTGTTTAAGCGGTCAGAACCATTGGAGGTTCCACTTGGCGGAGATGAACCGGCATCAGAAAAAGGTCCTCCCCATTTGCTGCTGCTTGTCGACAGCTCCAGCAGTATGGGATTCAACCCAAGAGCCTCATCAGATAGGAGAGCTAAGTACGACCTTGTGTTGCGATCCTGCTATGGCATCTTCAAACACATTGAGATGAATAATTTTGGTGATAGCATCCAAGTAGCCTGTATAAATTTCTCCGGCATGTCACTCGAAAGCGGTTGGCATCCCTATCGCAATATGGAGAACGTGAAACGCACCTTGCTGACATATCAGGGTGGAGGGACAACCCTTAGCCCTGATGCCATCCGAAGAGCATTCCAGGCCCGGCCAGGCAGCTTCCTGGCAATTGCGATCACTGATGGTGGGCTTAGCAACACGGCCGAAGCAGTATCTGAATTGAAAAAAGTAGTAGAATCCGACTGCGACCTGGTGTTGCTACATGTCGGTCAACCCAATGCATTTACCAAAGCCGTTGAGGAAATGAATTGCTCCGTGCATATACTTAGCAGTGCACAAGATCTTGTCGGTTTATCGCTACGAATAGCAAAAGAGAAATTCTATTACTCAGGAGTATAACCTGTTTGAACAGGCCTCAGAGGTAGCTGTGAGCAATAAATACGGCTGTAGATTAGTAACGATTTTTTGGAAAGGAGAAGTGAAAAATGGAAAATGCAAAGGCGTTAATGAAAGCCGATATTCATGCCAAGAGAATACTCAGTGTTGCTATGATGGTGGCGTTAGTATTATTCCTTTTTGGGTGCTCAACAACACAGGATGCGGTAACTGGGGGAGCTTATTTTGAAAGGCTGACACAAAGCATTGCTGTAGCTGGTGATTTCGAATATACTTCAATGGATATAGATATACCTGCTGCTTACGGGAATATCCCCCCACATCCTGACGATCCGGGTTCAAGCACAAGGAAAGTGGATTTAAAATCCGGTTCCTACTTGTCTATGGGATTAGGTGTTGATTTTTCTCCCTTGCCCTTCGAGACGTTTGAAAACCTTAAGCTCGGTTACAAGGCGGTCTTGCCGCTTGGAGCAAACAATGTAAGAGAAGGTCTCTCTGATATGGAGTGGTATGAATATGGTGCATATGCAGGCACTTACAGTCGGGTAGAATTACCCTTGGCTATTCATAGCCTCAGGCTTTCTTGGAGACAGCCTATAGCAAGAACGACCCGTACTGATTTATTTGTTGAGGGAGGTTTATCTTATGATTTTTGGCGGATCAAGATACAAGGCGGATGGGATAGAAATTACGATGAGGAACCAATGCTGGAAGATACGCTGAGTTCTAAAACAATAAATCCTTTTGTCGTGGCTGGATTAGAGATTTCTGACAGAGTAAAGATTGGTTTTTTCTGGAAACCGGAAAAGATAAAAGGGAGTACTAAACATGGAGATGTAGATATAAGAGGGAACACTTATGGATTAACAGGTGTGATAAGTTTTTGATTCTAACCAGGCTTGTCAACTTGTTACCTGTCTATCCTGGTCTTGGGAGGATTAATTCTCCTCATGGTCGCATTTCTCCCACTGGGGGCGTTGGTCAATGTCTTCTATGAGAAGGACGAAATTGGAGCCTCGTTAGCCATCGAGGTGCAGAAGAACACCCCAGAGGAAAGTAAGCTGATGTCAGACTTGAAGAAATCAAATGAAGATGTAGACGCCGCGAATTTGGCATCAAGTTTAGTCTTGAATCCGAGAGAGACCAGGGCCTTCTGGACTCCAAGGGAGAAAAATTCAAAACGTTTCACAACCTAAAGGAAATAATTTGGTGATGGCAGTTTTTGCGACAGGCTATGCTTCCGGCTATTAAACGAAGATGGCCTGGTGCTCCGCCTAACACCTATTCAGCCAGCGGGTATAATAGCAACGATATGTTCGTGATTCCGGAATGGAACATGGTCATTGTCCGCCTGGGCCTGGATCAAAAAGAATTCAAAATAACCGATGAAACATACAGCACCTTCTTACAAAAAATCGGCCGCTCATTTTCCGATGTCGCAGGTAAAGACAGTTTAATTCTTGATTCTCCACCTAAGGTGTCCCATAGGGAGATTCCCGAGTCCCGATCCTCGATTCTACGAGTATCGAGCATCTGGTATCTGGTATCGAGTCCGGATGGCCTTACCCGAAACAGCTAACACTGCCATCCTCATGTACAACTATAATCCTTCCATGGCGGTCAACAAGAAGCCCTCCGGGAAGTACTGCCGAAGCCAGCCGCTGCCTCCACATGACCTTACCCGTCTCAGGATTG
>Ga0114919_10001578_pt1 | contig 18240 bp, 20 predicted proteins | sample BlataG_FD_88682 | JGI IMG/M metagenome (GOLD analysis project Ga0114919, IMG submission 88682) | Deep subsurface microbial communities from Black Sea to uncover new lineages of life (NeLLi) - Black_00105 metaG | ecosystem: Environmental > Aquatic > Marine > Oceanic > Sediment | place: Atlantic... | reverse complement strand
TAATTCTCTTGCAATCTGCTGCGTCCCAGAATATAGTCCCGCCCTGAATATTCCCGCCTATTCTTACTTGGACTTTCGTGCATCCAGCCGGGGCGGTAAAATAGAAGCTGAATTTAACGAAACCAGTTGTCGCGGTTGTGGTCAACTTCGCAATATCTATTTCGGCGGCACCTGTTGCGTCGTAAGCCTGCAAGTAAAAGTATCCCGCAGTTGGAGCGACGTCGCAATCGCCGAATACTTCGACATAATAATCCTCGCCCACCACTACATCTATTTCCTGCGTGTAGCATTCGTCTGATTGAGCTATGGCAGAACCGGATTGTTTAAGGGAATAAGTGCCTTCCTTTGCTTGTTCGCTGCTCTGAGACCATGAGTGTGATACTGCCCCCAGACTGATAGCCCATATAGCGGCCCCGTATCCTATGGACTTGCTTACATAGGATAAGTCACTTTTTAGATACTTGCGTATCTCGTTTGTTGTTGCCCCACCGACATAGATGTGGTTGCTGTCGGCATAGATGGTATAGATGGCACCGCCATAGCTTGGACTTGTAGCTACCAGAGACATGTCGGATTTGAGATACTTTTTAACAACATTAGCCGTTTCCCCCCCGACATAGATATGAGTATCATCTGCAAAGATGGCTCTTATAATACCACCATAATCAGCCGTTTGACTAACATATGACCTATCACTTTTAAGATATTTGCGAACTGTCTGTGTAGTTTCGCCCCCCGCATATACATGTGTATCGTCATCTGCTACGGCATAAATGGTTCCTCCGTAGATGGCTGTCGCACCTATGTAAGATAGGTCAGCTGCAAGATATTGGCGAACTACCTGTGCTGTGTTGCCACCTACCCAAACATGAGTTGCGTCAACAGTCAAAGCATTTATGCCGCCGCCATAACCCGCAGCCGCAGCAGCCACATAAGTCAAGTCACTTTTTAGATACTTTTTGAGTGTTCCCAACCCTGTATTGGCAATCGCACCAACATATACATGAGTGGCATCTATATCAAGTCCCTGAACTTGGCCATTCGACACGCCAGGGCTTTCTGTAACATAGGACATATCACTTAAAAGATATTTTGATATTTTGGTATGCCAGCCAGCCACAAAAACGTGAGTATTGTCAAGTTCAAGAGAACGGATGTTGCCTGTGAATGCTGGCGTCTGTGCAGTATAGGACATGTCGGATTTAAGGTACTTGTTGACCTTTTTTACCGTATCACCTGCACCGTAAATATATTCAGACATATTAACCGACCTTACACGAACGGATTTTCGCTTTTAAGTCTGAAGCCCATCGTATCTCCTATGCTTTGTGTGTCCAAAATTCTTGTTCGCCGGTTGAATCCAGATTCTCGAAACTTCCATTTGCTATAACATGGTCGCCCTTCTCTATCCCGTCTGTCGTCTTGATATACAGCCCGGAAGGGTCAAAGATACCTACGCCTGCTGCTACGGCTTGATAGGCATTCAGCAAGTAACTATTGCCGCTTTCATCGCCATAATCGACACTGAATACGAGCCTGGCGTCCAATTCGGCCTGAGTCACAACATCCGCAAGCGTTAGTTCTTGGCCGGATATAGAGAGCGCCGCATCGCAACCGCCTCCAAGCGTCACTTCGTCCTGGTGCGCTTCGGAATCGCCTATATGCGTATCGTAATCGGATTTTAGGGTAGATACATCCACGCCGTCTGCCAGGCCGTCCTTTAGCAGTACGCTATCTATCGTTACCCCTGTTCCGCTCGTCCGTTCGTTTATTGTGTCTGTTTTAACGTCAACATTAGCTTGTATGTAACCAGGAGCCACAATAGCCCCGTCCGTTAGTAGTACGCTATCTATCGTGACGCCCGCCGCGGCTGTCTTCTCGTTTATCGTGTCTGTCGTTATTGACAGATTAGTACCTACCGTACCGGTGAATGCGTTATTCTTTACCGATATATCCTTATTAAGCGCCTCGACTATCCTGCCAAGTATCCTGCCTAACGTGGCGGGTATGTGGCTGCCGTTCGGTTTCCGTTCCTTCCATACGTCGTCCCGGTTGATATAGTCCAGCGGCATGGCGGGCGTCGGTGCCGGGACTATCGGTACGTTCGGGTTGAGTATCCCGTGTATCGGCCAACCCAGCGGGTTCTTGCCGGGGTCAACTACGGGCGCATTTTCAAGGTGGTGTATGTTGGCACCGTCAAGACCGCCTTCCATCAACCGGTACAGCGGCTGGCTACCCCTGCACAGTTTCGGCAGGAAGTCGTTAGCGAACCACGGGATAAAGGCCGCCAAATCACTTGGCGGCAGCCCGAAGTTTCAGAAGCTCGCCGTGTTAACGCACTTCGCCATTACCGTTCCTTTTTCGTATCGTCTCTACTTACACCCTCAAGCCAGAAGTCACGCAGATAGAAGCTCTGCCTCGGCTGTGACACCCGAAACTCTACCTCAAGTCCCTTGCGCCAGCCGCTTATCAGTGGCACTATAAAGTGCCCATTGGCCGTACTGTCAGTATAGAGCAATGATATATCGGCACCAGCGGCGGTCTTTGAAATCCACGGGTAGCCACTGGTGTAGGTAGCGCCCATAGTCGTTGCCGTAGCGCTCCCGTTTTCATACAGTCGTATCTCGCACTGTTCGTCAGCGTCTGTTATCCCTTCCTTGAAGATACAGTGCAGCGTAGGTGTCTCCATGAAGTCGGACTTTTCTTTCGGCCGGTACATTCCGGTCTTCAGGATTGCGTGTATCCTACCTATGTAAACCGCGCTGCCCGTTGTCGGTACTCCACCAAACGCCTCTACCGTCAGCGTGTCGGTCGTGTTTGCAGTTATCAGACGCGCCTCGGCACGCGCTACGCTATACGCATATGCGCCCTTGAGTACATTTGATGTCCAGTTGGGTGTGGCGGTTGTTCTGACTATAGAGGTCGCGGTAGAACCCGTCTTGACAAGCAGTTCCAGTGTTTGACCCGTATTCGCACCGTCTGTCGTACCGCAGTCAAGGAACCAGCTATGCCCGTTATCGTCGAAGCACAGTAGCCGCGGCACGCCGTTGGCGTCCACCACATTACAAACGCAGGTTACTTTTCTATCACCCTCAAAGACTACCGTATCCCATGACTGCTCATCCACATGGTATGTTATCGCGTCGAATGCGTGGGTTGTGCCATAGACAAAGAACCAGACTTTGCGTGTGGTTGAGTCGAACGCTACCTGGCTATAAAACGTCAGATTCGTATCCGCCACATTTACCGTATCCCACGTATCGAATATCTGTCCTGCAAGGTCGTCTGGCTTTCCACCTCTCCACCGCCACGGCCCCATCGTATCAAGCGCATAGACTGTGTTATCGTCAACTACTACCGCGGAGTTCAAGTTGAATGCGCCCCGGTTGCCCGGTATCGGGACATGAGCACCCAGTTCCGGGTTGTCTTCGTACAGGAACCGCTCGCCTGCGTGTTGGCCAAGCACTATTATGTCGTTGTTGCAGACCTTTACCGCCTTAATTGCGGACTCGCCACGACCGGCAAGAAACTCTATCTTCCGGTTACCAACGTCAAACCCTTCCGGGTAGTTTACCTGTGAGAAGAACCCTATCCGCCCTACACGCGGGTAGAAGGAATAGCTTGCCCCTGACAGCGTTTCACCTACCGGCCGGTCAAGGATAACGAGCCTGCTACTTGGATCGATACTTGCTATACTGAATTCGGCCGCTATACCGAACAGGTTCATTAGCCGGTCATTCTTTGCCTCCAACTGTAAGTAGGCAGCAGAATTCATTACGACGCTCTTCGCGTCTGCGGATGCTACCGTTGCAGTGCCCGTATTCCATATGCTCTTGCCAAAGACCCACATGATACCTTTGTGGTACATGAGTATCGCACCGCGTGGCGGTGGTTCATGCCCGTAGTCCACATAGTCTATATCGACGGCCGCGAGGTCATCGTCCGATATATTAACGTCAACCGTTGTCGCTGCCGTATTCGCTGTACGGGCAGCCTCGAAGAACACATCGCCGCCTACCTGTGTCATCTCGACTATGATATAGTCAACCTTTGATTCGCTTGTATTTTGGATGTACGTGTTATCGCTTGTGTTTATGTCGTATGTCAGCTTCTGCTGCCCGGTGGCTACCGTCACGCTGCGTTCGTTGCTGGGGTCGCTAACGTACCCGGTGCGGGTATTTATGTAGCGGTAACGGAGTAAGTGGACACCCACGGCACAGCTACCTGCCCCAGTTGTTGCGGCTTGTGACCATGTTTCCGTTGTAATTGGTATGCCTGCGTTCGATACGGAGGTGCTTACCCCCTCCCATACCGTTACCGGAGTCCAGCCGTCAGTCTTGTATACCCGTCCCTTCGCTTGCGCGAAGCTCGGTAGTAATGCAGCCGGTAGTCCTGTCGCTAAACTCATTAGTTAGTCCAATCCGGTGACGGGACGGCAACGTACTCCTGCGTTGCAGTCAACCCGGCACCCTCGATATAAACTATGTAAGCGGCTCCCAACCGGTCAACGAAGTAGGCACACCCTTGCTTCGGGTTGGCGCTATCAGTCAACCCGGTATCTGCGAGACCTTTGCGTACACGTATCTCGCCCTTCTTCGTCCGGTCAACGTTCTGACTGGTCTGAAAGTAGCCTTCGGGCAGGGCATCTTTGGCCCAGTACTCACTGAAGCCCTTGAAGTTCATTATGCGTCCGCCCCCTTGCCGCTGGCGAATATGGAACGTATCGGGCCAGAATCCGTCATCGTACCCAGGCCGCTGTACCTGCTTACTGCACCCTTATACTGCGGGAATAGCTGGTTTGCCATGGCGAGCGAAGCGGCAGCTTCAGTCCACATGCGCCTTGCCTTGTAAATGTAATGCTCAAGACATGCAAATACCAGTGGCTCGAAGTAATCAGGAAACTCCGTGTTGGCAGCGCCGCTCGCGGTAAGTGTAGCTGGCCACTTGCGCACAAGCACACTCAGCGCGTATTCATCATCCGCAAACGGGAATACACCCAACTCGTACCTGTCTTCGAGATTGTTCCGTATTAGGCAACATTCCTGCGGCGGCCCGGTTGTATCGCTGTGGTCACGCCTAAAGATAAAAGATACCTCGTCCGGGTGTATCCCTATCTCGTATTGGTCTTCGTAGATGCACGCGGCTATCGAGCGTGTGGTTGCGGGCATAGAATAGCCCGTCTTGTGTATCTTATATGTGCCTGCGGTTTGAGTGGCACCGTGCCACTTGTGGTCGGTTTCCGTTATCGCACGCGCCGTATACGCGGCGCTCTCCACTGACCCAACAAGGCTGATAATATTAAGTAGTGGCGGTCGCCCGTTAATTACTATCCCGTACCAGCTACTCGCATAACCTGACCAGTCAGCGCTACTGGCAGTTGCCAGCGCTACGGTATTCTTGTTCTGCGTAACGACTACCGCACCGGTACTGTACGTAGCTGTCGTTATTATCCGCTCCCAGCCTTCGAGGAACCGCCAGTTAGCCATCGTAGCTACATGGCGCAGGGCGGCGTTAACCGCCTGCCCGAAGATGCGGGTTGCGCGTGGGTCGGTAACGTCGAACCCTATGTCTCTTGCACGCTGCTGTAGCGTGGTTTCACTTATCACTGCCATTTTATGTCCTCGAAAACTTTCGCGTTGTCATGTCCCATTCGAGTCCTGGCCACCTGTTCTTGCAGTGTGCAAGGTCGTGCTCGATAACTGGCCGCACGTCCTGATGGTGCGGCATACACTTTATCCTTATGTAGCAGGCCGGGAATACCGTAAACTTCAAGTCGGGCGGGTGCTTACCGTCCATAAACATGCGGTTGAGCACGTCCTGGTCGTGCCACGGGGGAGTGGACATATTACACGTATTCAACCACATCCGCAAAAAATCCTTTGCCTTGTCCGTATTCCCGAAGTACAAAGTACCCGTAAGTATCTTCTTCCCGAAGACATAAAACCCCATGTCTATGTCGTGTATCACCCGCTCGTCGGTAAAGTAACGCGGTTCGCTGTTAACCACAGCGTCCGCATCAACCCACAGAACCGGCTCCTCGTGCTTACATAACATCTCCAATATGTACTCCGGCTTGTAAAACGTGTTCTTCCTCCATGACACACGTTCCGGCACTTGTTTTATGGAGTGGGTCAACCCGAGTTTCTTACACGAAGCCCTTAGCTTCTTAGCCATCTTCGCATAGTCTTTTGTGTAACAGGATATGATTCTCATTTTGGCACCGCCCCGAAGACCATAGTAAACGCCACCAGTCTTCCGTTTGCATCGAACAGTGTGTCGGAAGCGCCCAGCTTCCTGCCAATAGACTCTATCAGGTTCTGCCACTCCATCGGGCGCAAATCGAGTGTGTGCAGGTTCTTATCAGAGTAGGGGTTGTCGAATGCGGCGGCACCGGAACAAGCCGTACCCGTTATCACCCTTGGCTTTCGCTTCGCAAATTTCTTAAATAACGACTTAACTTCCTTCACGCTTGCGAGGTGCTCCAGCACGTCGAAACACGCTACCATCCCGCCTTCTGGTATATTTTTACCCCAGTTTCTGTCACAGAGTAGCTTAAACTTCACGTTGCCAAACTGCCCCCGCTCCGCGGCTGCGCGTCCTAACGCTATTGCTACATCCGAAACGTCTACCCCAAGTACGTCAACATGCGGCATGCGCTTTGCTATGCCGAGTGACAGGTGCCCTGCACCGCAACCATAGTCAAGTACGTGTTTTGTCTCGTAGTTTTCAATCATTGCGTATATGTGTCCGCCCCGGTCTTCGCCCGGCGACGTATCGGAATAGTGGTCAATCATCCAGACAGCGTTGTATATCTGGCGCTGTTCGTCTATCTCTTCCATGCATAGATACTCGCGTAATGGCATCTGGCGGGGCAACCACAGGAACCCGCCCTCCGAACAGTTACACACCTCGATACCGGAGTATGATTCGAGCATAGCGGAAATCGCCTGTATGTAGCCTGCATACTGCACAAAATCCGGGTGTATCAACACGGTCTCGCCGTTGGGCGCAATCACAGGATGCAGCCTGCTGTATTCCCAACCCACCCGCTTCGAATAGTTTGTGTCTCTGTACCGGCGGTCGAAATACATGCGCTTGGCTGAAATAACCTTTCTACCCTCTTCATTAGTTATAACATCGCCCGCCTCTACCGCCATATCGCATCCGGTCAGGGCTATCTTACGATACCCCATCCTCGCTAACACGTACAACAGGCAAGAAATGGTTGTGCCGCCCGAAACACTTAGCTGCGGGAATACCGATGCGCGACTGTCTTCCGCCTCGACATCTGAGGGGATGCATGACCTGCCCCAATATACTGGCACCTCCCGTTCTATGTAATGGTCAACAATTTCTGATGCGGTGTTCTGCATGCAAATCATATAGCCCGGTAACCCGAACCTGTCTTCTACCCACTCATCGTCGGGCCGCCGTTCAATTACCATGAACCCATCAGGGCGTATGGCCTTCGTCGAGCGGTTAATGCAGAACACATCTACCGGCAAACCCTGTCGCCGGGCTTCGTACAGGTAGCTAATATTCCTTGAGAGGCTTGGGCCACAGGACGCGATGACCGCCACACGGTCAGGGTTTCTTATCGCCCCGAATAGCGCTTTCGCGTTCTTCGGCTTTGTGCCGCTGAAGTTGGGGTCAAGATACCGCCGGTTCTTGCGCCAGTTGGCGAGTACCATAGCGTATGCATCGCCCCATGCCATAGGCCGGGTATGCTCCAGTAGGGCGGGGTTCTCAAGAAAGTTTTGCGTTACACCAAACGAACCCTTCCCGTTAGGGAACAGAAACCCACCTGCCATACCGTTCGGTACGGCAATAGGGATGAGGGGATAGTAGTGGCTCAAAGCTTCACCTACTACCCCACTCACCTTCATTTCCTTCTTACCCATTTCGCTCTCCTTTAGACCGCTATTACCCTATGTCGTTGTCCTCCAAGTTAACGAATATGCTTTCAGCCGCTGCGAGTGTGCCTCCCCCAGCCGCGAGCACGTACCCGAAGATGCGTTGCGCATAATTGATGTCGGCGCTGCGGAGCGAAGCCACGATACCGGCACTGCCTGACGGTGCAGCCGGAAGCTCACGGAAACATCCCGCGTTAAGCGACGCGGCGACTACCCGGTGCCCGACTGCAAGAGACGCGCACTGGGTGCCAGCAAGCATACTGATAGTACCTTTACGGAGCGCCCAAAACATATCGCCCGTTCCGACACCATCGGTCAAATACCCGGAAGCCACAACCCCAGCAACGGGGCCGTCACAACAGGCGTCACCGAGGTCAACTCGTTCGCCCTTCAAGTACCCAGCCTCGTGAATCACAACCTCCCCACCACTGAGGGCTGCGCCCTCGTGGTTTACGCAGAGCATGTAAACCTTCTTATTAACATGGTCGATTGACTTTGTACCAGCGAGACAAGTCATCCCTGTGGGGTCGTCAATAACCTCGTCAAATCCCATAAGTGCATAACCCATTCAACTACTCCTTGTATCAAGACTGTCGATTACGAACTAAAGTCCTTCGTCGCGAAGAAGTGCCGCGGCGAATCGAATATGTAGTTACCAACCAACAGTGAACTTATCTTCCAGCCGTGGATGTCTATGTCGTAGTCCACATGCGTATCAATGAGGCCCGGCGAGAGAACGTGCAGTGCCATCTTCTTGGGGTTGATGCCCCAAGTATAAGAGGTCGGTGCAGACTCTGACCAGACGACATCGACGCCGTCGTAAGAGAATGAATCAAAACCCGCAGCCAGCTTATCGCCCTTCGGCAAGTAGCGGCCACTTCCCTCGATAAGATGCTTCATTCCATGCCACCTAACAAGCGTGGTGACAATGTACCTGATGCCTCCGCCCTCACCGCTGTTGGCGTTAGCCGAGGCGATGGCATACGTGGAGATTTCATCCGCAGATGCAACCCAGGTATCCGTACCCGACCATGTACCGGTATCGTTAATTAGCACCGGAGACCAGAACCCGTACTGTGAGTCAGCATAACTCGACCCGCCATAGTTACCCTGTACGGTCGAAAGACCGGCATAGGTATCGTTACCCGCGGCTCGTTTATTGGTTGACGCGGCTGTATACCCGTACCACGACCTCATGCCGTTCATGCTCGTCGCTGTGGTATGCCCGTCCTCAAAAACGGTATCGTTTATGCGGGACGCCATATCCTCTTTCAAGCTGTCGAGCTTGTTTCTGAACAGTTTGACAAGAGCGTTCTTGCCCCTGTTCATCAGCATTTCCTTACGTGTAATGACGTCGTTCATTTCACGCATCTTCCATGCCATCGTAGCCTGCTTATAGAGGTTCTTCCTTGAGGCTGTGATTTCCTGTCCGTCAGTATAGCTATTCAGGTCGCGGGTTTTATACTTGACAACCCATATTTTTCCGTTACCGGACTCGTTGTAACGGATACGCCCGTGTTTCTTCAATATGGCCAACATGACCTTCTTGGTGAAACATTCGTTCTGTACCTTCTTGCTAAAACTCGGAAGGGTAGTTTCCAGTACCCTCGTATATTCAGCAATGTCCCTGTTAGATAGTGTATACTGTGGCATTCAAACAAACTCCTTGAATAGCGGCGCTACTCAATGCCCAATTCTTCCATAGCTTCCCTTATATCCCATTCAAGTGAGTCGGGGTCTTCGCCTTCCTGCATCTTATGTTTTTTTGCAGGTACTCGCTTACTTGACCTACGCGAACCCTTGACCGAAGCGTTCTTTCTCGCCTTCGCCAAATCCGCTTTCTTGGCCTCGTCTCCACTCAATCCTTCTTCCTGTACAGTGCCTCCGCGTCTCAGGCCAATCAGTTCGACCGCCACGCCCGAAGGCGTGCCCTGCGCAACAAGCTGTCTTACCTGTGCTATTTCGTCCGCACTGAACTTCTTGGTTGCTTGCTGCAACTGAGATTCAGCTTTAACATCGTCCTGCGCACCATCTATCATGCGCTGCATTTCGGGTGCAAGCATAGGGTAAACAACCTCGCGCACAAGCGCTTCCGGGTCACGGTAGTATTCCTGCCACCGCTCACGGGCGTAAGCATCGTACTGTTCCTGCTGTTCCTCTGTCAGCGAAGAACTCCACTCTATGGGGGGTCGCCATGCCGTTTTGGGCATGCCTTCACGCTGCTGTTGTTTTTCCTTTTCTACCCTGTATGCGTCCAAGAGGCTGTCAAGCTCCCCGTCTGCATACCCTCTTTCCCTGATTGTCCTGCCAAGCCTTCTGTCATCATCGTCCATGCCAACCTTCCGCTTGGCCTCTATCAGAGACTTCAACGCCGACTCCTCATCGGCATAGGCATGTTCAATCCCTGCCTCTTGCAGGGCTTCCAGAACGGCACTCGGCGAAGCTTCGCCTTCGAGCGGGGTTTCTTCTTCCTGTTCTCCCGGTGTATCGGTGGAAGAGGTCTCTTCCTCTTCTTCTTCCAGGGCAGGTTCTTCAAACTTTTCCACCATACCAGCTAATGCTTCCGCCACATCCACATCGTCGCTAACTTTGGGTTCCTCGTCCACCTTATCCGCTTCCACGGGGGTTTCCTCGGGATTTTCCTCCACAGCTTCGATTTCCTCTACCATTCCGCTTCTCCTTAAAACAAAACGTTACTGGGACTCATTCTGCGCATCTTGACAGCGCTCCCGTCCCGCTACTTTTCTGTCTAAATCTCTTTTGCTTGCAACGTAAGCGTTCTTATCACCCGGATACTTCGCGAGTCCGGGTTGATACCCGCTGTAGTCTTTTCCCATAATAACATTCGGGAAATTGGCGTCATTCAACTTCCCGCATATTTTGCTCCAGCACGAAGTGCACAGTAACTCAAGCCGCCACTTCTCTTCCCTGTCAGCAAGTATTGCATCCTCGCGTATTTGTATGAATCGCGTATGACCCGTGGTTTTGCACCTGGGACAGCGCATGCAGTCTTCGCGTGACAAGCCACTACCAAACCCTTTACCACGCAACGTCGGGCCAGGCTTGCCGAAATTCAGACCCTTACCCTCACGCTGATGCCCACCATCCTCCACGTGCTTTGACCTACCGTAGTTGCGCGCCACCTTGCCCTCCTTCCTCTTCCTCTCCTGGCATACTCTTCGGTATGTCTTCTGGTTGTATCTCAAACTTCTCCGGGTTCTCGACCCCGTGCGCAGTTAACCACTCCTTTATGGTTACGTTCAACTTATCTATCATACCCAACGGTTGGTACAGCCCCATGCCTAGCGTCTGCATCACCATGTCCGCATCCGCCTGCTTCTTCTCCGGTGACGGTTTCCTACCACTGCCTGCCGCTACGCTGTACCCCACTTAACGTACCAACTTCTCTATGTCATCCTCACTATACGGCTGCCAGTATTGCGCTATAAACTCTTCGGGTGCGCCAAGCCAGCTTGCAACGTCCTTCGCTTCCATGTGCCATCGAGCGGCTATCGCTTCCTTGCGGGTCACCGCTGAACAGAAGTCCTCGACCTTATCAACCATAGATTCGGGGGTTAAGCGTGCATGCCGCTCCTTAACCTCCGCTTCCTTTGCTGACCGGTATGCGTGTCGTGACTGGCCATACATTATCTCGCTTACGCCAGTCATCTTCTCCCACATATCAAGCAGGAGTTCGACTGCACGCCAAATCTCCGCGTTCATAGGTTTGAAGTCGAGAACCTGCACAATCCGTTTTATATCCCCCTCAATAGCGTTTACTTCCACCACTGTCAGGTCGCCGCCCTGGAGGACGGCTTTCTTTATCTCTTCGCTCGCATGTGACAACACACCTATTACCTGCTTACTTGCAACTACCGTGTGCCGCAGTATGAGCGTAGTTATGTAGTCCAGCATCTCCTGTATGCCGAGTGCAGGCTTCAGGTGGCTCATGGGCCACAACTTCTTTGGTCGTACCGTAAACCACATGAACGTCAGGGGCCATGACTGGCTCTTGTAATCCATCCAGAACGGCGTGTCCCAGTCACGCGGCTTCTGGAGTATCTTGTCTGGGTGGTCGGGTGACACGATTAGCTTTACGTGGTCAACTGCATTTTCGCCGTACCCTTCCTCGTGGAACTGCTCGTCACGTACACCTATCCCCATCTTCGACCAGATAACATAGTACCGTACCAGTCCCGACCGGGCATCGTTGTCTTCGGTATCGTTACCTTGCTCCCTGTTAGTAATGAATGTCTGCGCATCATCCGCGACCTTCTTCCCGAAGAGTCGCGCAATCTCCCATAACGGCTTCTCATACTTTACCGCCATCCAATACGCCTCATCGAATGTGCGAGCGGTCGGGTCAACCACCACGTCTTCCGATGGTATAAAGCTGGACACCACGGCCCTGCGTTTCGGGTCGTATTCCGTTAACTGGCACCCAACACCGTATACCTGCGCTTCCCAGTTGGAACGCTGGCACTCACGCTTCCAGTCATTTTCCGTGGTAAATTTATTGAGCAATCGTTCCTGTATCTCGCAGGTTGTCCGCATTTCCATGTTGTCGCTTTTGACCCGCTTCTGCGGTGCCTTGAACAGTAACTCCGGCTGGAATACCCGTACCGCTTCATGTACCTTGTTAACGGTAGCGACTATCGGGAACTCGCTGACGACTGTGCCCTTTGGGTAAAAGTGGTCATGGCGCTTCGATAGCCACTTGACCATCTCCTCGCCGTCCTTGTCATACTCCTGCTTCGCGATTTTACCGAGTTCGATGCGTTCGCACCAGTATGCACCAATGTCACGTTTTGTCGCCCTCTTAGCCATTTAGTTACTCCGAGTTCATGCCGATTGTGCGTCCGCCACCACTCTTATAACTGTCGCGCATAGCCGCGTGGTGAACACGTTTCTGTTTGATTAGTTTGTACTTTGTGCCCATGCCTATCGACCCGTCCGGGTTCAACCCCTTATCCTGGCAGTATTCCGGCATGTCCATAATAAAATACCTAATAGCGTCCACAAGGTGGTCTTCCTTCTTCACCGTATCGCTTATCTTCAGCGCCGCGTTTTGCGTCTCTTTCTTGTACCTGTACTTCATTAGTTCGCGCCGGGTCTTGACGCACGTATTAAATACGGTCAACCGCGGCGTACCGCTGGCTTCACGTATCTTCAACCATGTATGCATGGCGGTGATACCCGCATCCCGGTCGTTATTGCCAAAGGCAAGCATATTGGCCGTCGTCTTACTCGACATCCCGTACTTCTCGAACGCCTCGGCAAGTTGTATCTGGATACTTACCTGCTTCGCGGCTATTGTCTTCTGACGTGCTGCCGGGTCTATCAGGAACTTGTAGAACTTCTCTCCCTTACTCATGGACGCTATAATGCGTGCCGCCTCCTGCACGTCACCGGGCTGGCCTTCGTATTCCCGGTACACTACCGCATCACCATTCTTGTCAACTGCTACCCAAACGGCTGCGAATGTATTACCGGGGTCTATCACAATGTACCGCGTCCAGTCCTTATCCACCTCGTGCGGTTCCACGAAATGCACACCCGGCTTCAAACCCTTGAATACCCTGCCGAACAACAGCAGGAACTCACCCTCAATACGCGCTTTGTATATTTCCGGTGTCGGGCATAGCGCGATAAGGTTCTGTTTGGCCTTCTCACTAATAAACGGGTTGTCCCGCAGGGTCATGTTGAACTCTTCGAGGTCGTAATTAAGTTCGCCCGCTATTGACCGCTGGTGTAAGTCGAACGCAAGTTCCGCTTCCGCAAGTGGGGTCAGCGTCCACCACCACACGCCATTAAAACTTACTAATCGTACCATAAGCTCTTGAAACAGAGGCTCGTCCGGCATGTCCTCATCAAACCATATCCAGTTATACCGCCTACCCTGATACCGTTCACGGCCAGAGTCAACCGACCCAAAATCTATTACATCGCCCGTATGTAACTCTACATGCTCCGGTATGTTCTTGCCCTTTTCGGACCACGCAATATGTTTTATTAACCGGTCAGGCAGGATTGGTTCCACCAACTCCCTGCCCGGTAAAGTCACTTCGTTATACCCGTACAGTTTCGGCCAGCACACCTTCCCAATATGTGACCAGTCAACACCTATAATAAGGCCACGCATCGGGCCTTTCGGGGTTGTTCTGTGCGGGTGGCTATGGGTACTCCACCAGTACGCTTCCATAGCACCTGCGAGCGTCTTCCCTACCTGGTTCCCAGCACGGAACATGCGTCCCTGCGCATACGACTTGTGGAACGCAAGCTGTTTGGGTAGCGGAACATACAATCTGGCCGTTTCGTTAGCCAGTCGTAGTTTCGCTGCCTTTATCTCCCTCGCCCTTTCTATCAGGGCTGGGGAGAGCTTTGGGTTCTGCTCTTTCAAGGATTTCATCTACTGATAACCCCGCAACGTCAATTATTTCCATTTCCGCTTCTTTGAGTTCTTCCCACGATGCGTTTTCCAGCGAGTGCTGGTGATGTATGTTCAGGCCTTCGGCCTGTGCAATCACCTTCTCTACAAGCTGGACACAGCGTAACCGAATACGATGGTCAAAGCTGGCGTCGTGGATAGCGTTCAGCTTCTCCACAAATTCCTCGTTAGACCATCCGTGCTTACCGAGCATCTTCAGGATACCCAGGCTCGATAACTCTTTTTCGTAGACGGATAATTCCACTCTTGCCATACTCTTCTCCGGCTGCACCGCGTTCCGATGGTCTAACGGGCGCCTTTTGTTGTACCTGATACCCTCCGCGTCCATGCGGCGGGTTTCGCGCCACGCCACATTCTCAATGTACTCAGGGCTTACGCGCTTCAGCACCCTGCCGCCATACTTACGCGGGTTCTTGTTCTGGTTCCCCACCCTCAGTATCATCTGGTTTAATCACCAGTACTTTCATGTTCTGTATTTGGAGCTCGGTATCCCCGGCGTCCCGCCGATTGCGCCTATATGCCACACGCCACTACGTTCTTCAAGCCCTGTAGGGAATCGCTGTGTCATGATAACCCCCTATATGTTGACTTTGTAAGTGCTAATGAACGTGTTATTCGCGGTACTCGCGGGCACTACCTTAACATACCAGTATTCGCCTTCGCCCGTAAACTCGTAGCTCGTAGGTGTATTCGCGGCAAGGCTATAGCTGTGCCGCGTAGCGTAACTGGCTGCGGCTGTATTACTCACGTAACAGTAGACGCTGGACGCCTTGTTACACCGTACAAAGTACCCGAACCCGGCATAATTGCCTATCTTGTCCGGCTTGTACGTCTGGACACTTCCGGCCCGGTCGTAATCGTCCGGGTCGCCTACTGCGGTCGCATCGTTCAACTGGTCGAATCCGTCCGTATCGACGGTCGTGTTCCACTCGTGATAGCGCTTTGGTACGGGCGCTCCCTCAATATTCATTCGCTGCACCATTACCTGCCTCCGTCCTCGGTGTCAGCGCCCTCCTTTACCTGTTCCGGGTAGAGTTGACCTACAACTACATCACCCTTTACTAATCTACCGCACGACTTACATATGAAATACGCGCGGACTATATTCAACTGGGGTGGTGCGAACGTGCCGTCCTTCGCCCACAGTAACCTGGTGTCTGCGTGTATCGGGTATGGCCTGTGTATGGTATAGAATTCTTCCTTACCGAACTCTGTCTTACCGCATTTCGGGCATTTGAAGGGGTCTGAAAAGGAAACCGGTATCTCACTTTCTTCCGTTCCCAATACTGCGTCCACTTTATCCTGCATCCTCGTCCTCCTTATATGGTATATTACTATACCGGTTACGGCTGTTTTGGAGAGAGTAAATCAACTATTTATCTGGTTTTAAGTCTTCTTTGTAGATAAAGCGTTGATTTACCCCGTTTTTATAAACAACCCACTTGTCTTTACATTCCTCTACCTTGTATTCGGGTGACGACCTGTACCGTTCAAGGCCTTTGAGTTCGCACTCTCGCTCGACGTTTTTTATCATCGCCTCGGTTGGGAATCGTTTCATGCCGGTAGAGTCGTCCGGCACCACTATCGGACTCTTAAGTATGGCTAAAAGTTCAGCGAGAAGTTCTTGGTCGCTCATTTCAGTCCACATCCAACGCGGTTTATCTTCGCGAGAAACCAGTTTCTCGTCCTTGAATATCAGAAACTCCTTGCCTCTTTCTTCTATACGCCATTTAGGGGGTTTACTCTTTTTAGCCGCCATCGGCAACCTCGCTTACGCGTGTCCCCCCGGGTTTCTCACGCTCTATGTCACTGCCGCTCATCTCGACCCAGTACATCTCTAACGCTACGGTGTCTTCAAGCGCCTCGAACTCGTGCTTGTAGCCGGGCGGCACTTCAGTCGCTTGGCCCGCAGTGAGTTCCGTCGTGTCAACTGTGCCGGAATCCGTGCGTTCCACCAGTATTTCCAATCTACCGGTGATAACGAAAAACCAGTTCCACCTGTGCTTGTGCAGGTGGGTGCTGCAATAGCCGCCTTTCTTCACCCTTATCAGGTGGAGTTCGGCGTTAGCCGTCTGCTTTAAGGGGCTTGTAGAGCCCCATACCTTACCCTGCTTCATTGTTATCCCCCTTCCTCATATCAGGGCGCAAGCTCTACTCGCTTAACCACCTCTTTCGCTTTAGGGACGATTATCTCGCCCTTAATCAGGATGGCCTTGCGCCAATAGTTCGGGTCGCCGCCCCAGGGGAGCTGGGCGACTTCCTCAGCGCTATAGAACTTCTCGGACGGGTCTTCCATGTCACCGTCGTTGATTCGCTCCTGTAACGAAGTCAATACGTCATCTTCGTCACAAATACTAAACCTGTAATCGCCATCCTCACCACAACTCAACCAAAAATACTTCATACCGCTCTCCTTATCCCGTTAGACCTTTCTCTACCGCTCGCAACCAAATCTCTCTCAATACCTGGTTCTCAAAGTCTTTGTGTTTATGGATTTCTGCCACCTCCTTGCGGTAACGGTTGCGGCTGGCTACAAAAAAGTAGCGCTGCATGCCGCCGTATGTTTCTTTGTCCTTCAGACAACGCCAGATGTCCATGAATAGCTGCTGGGCTGCGTCCTCCGCAGTGTGCCGGTCAAGACCGGCGTTCATGTACCAGTGGAGTATCATCTTGTAGGAACTGTCGTATAGCTTGTTAAATTGGTCTTTGGTCATGAGCCCCTCTCATGCTGTGTCCTCCTTTTTATTTGTAAAAAAATTCCGGGGTGAGTGGAGCTACTCCCCCCCTCGTCCGCTCCGGGGGGCCGGGGACCCCTCGTGCCCCACTCCACCACTACCCACACCCACATAGTATAGACCCGATACCAAGGATAGAACATAACCGTACTGGGACCTGGTGCATATACTATGGTTGCTGTAGTGTAGCCTGTTGTCATAGGGGATACAGGCTGCGTCGCATCTGTAATGGGGGTTGTCAAGCGGGGTACTATACCCCAGTAGCCTGGTACTACGGAGGTGGTGGGGTACCATACTACCCACATCACCCGTCTTATACCTATTGTATACAATCATTATACCTATATTATAACACAAGTTACGGATATGTCAAGCGCTATTCCATATTTATTTTATTTTTCTCTGTTTTATATTTTATAAACCATAAAACACAGAGTTCACTCTCGGGACAAGACAAGATTGTATACAATCTGTATACAACCGCGAGTGCCACCTACTCGACACGACAGTTTTCTTGTGCTTATGGGTGGTAGTCCATATTGTACTTGCGCAGCACACGGAGCGCAGCTCCGATGTGCAAGCTGGCAATTCCGCGTATATAGTTATCTCTATAGCTATATCTCTATAGTTATACTGTTAACTCCTACTCCTAGCGGAGTAGTTAACATATACTAGTTAATATAACTATAGATAATATATACTCATTAACGCGCGCGACAATGCACATGTGCAATGGCCTGTACAATATTTGTACAGTTTTACCTATTTTCAGTTATTTTTTGGATTCTCCTTGACTTCTTGTCGTTTTGGGTGTATACTGAAGGTGGCGATGGAGGGCAGCCATGAACAAGCAAACACACAATGCAGCTAACCGGCGGGAACGAGCACTTCCAAGCTCTCTATTGCCAAACCCGCCGGTGCTGCGTCTAAGGGAGGATGTGAGATGGTAGTATGTGCATATTGCGGGCTCGAGGTCGATGAGGCCAGCATGGAGCTAAATTGCCAGAGGCCGTATGTTGGCGCGGATGGCCATGTCGATGAGCAACTCGATGCGCCGATAGCAGCGGATGACGCGGCCTGGGCGCAAATGGCCGAGTATCATCTCCCGGGTTGCGAGTGGGTGGCAACGAGAGCACACCAGTGC
>Ga0114919_10001577_pt1 | contig 18255 bp, 21 predicted proteins | sample BlataG_FD_88682 | JGI IMG/M metagenome (GOLD analysis project Ga0114919, IMG submission 88682) | Deep subsurface microbial communities from Black Sea to uncover new lineages of life (NeLLi) - Black_00105 metaG | ecosystem: Environmental > Aquatic > Marine > Oceanic > Sediment | place: Atlantic... | reverse complement strand
TTGTCATTGTTGATCCATCAATCTTCTCGTAGGTGTGGAATCTCCATTTTCTTGTTGTTGACTCAGAGAAGTGGCCAATCTACTTCCAGGAGCCATGGCAATACCTCTGGCAATAACACTACATTGTTCCCTTCAGAGAGTGAGGTGAGGTGGGTCAAACCATCTTACCATGGCAGTGAAGATTGGCAAATAGATTTGCTCATTGTTGGAAGTGGCAATCATGACAATGCAGAATGTCATTGCAGCCATGGTGACCAGAGCTGAAGAGGAGGGGGGAGGGGAAAATGAAAATGGAGGAGCAAAGTGTGAGGGTGGGTGGGTGGGGTGACGGACATGTGACATTGCGTCGGTGGGTTGCTCAGCAACGTTAAGCTCCACTTATAAACAGTACGATCAGAATAACGCTGCTTGGATGAGTTCCAGAGACATGCTTGCAGCGAGTAACGTACCTTGCAAAGCAAAGGTTGAAGGAGTAACCTTGTCGACGTAAGAAGACATCTTTATTGGCAGTTGCTGTGTCAGCTGTATAAAAGTAAAAACACGTCAAGAGAAAGGAAAGATGTTAATGAATTGTTGAATTTTGAAATTGCATTGCAAATTAAGACGAGAAAAGTATCTGCACTGCTCACATGCTCAGGCTTAGGACAGCTGGGAAGTTTGTACCTACGATGTCCCAGGTTTGACCAGAACTGCTCATCACTTGAAAGCAACCCCCAGGTGCTAGGCCTAGTGCACTAGGAGGGAAGCTTGTTGCAGTGAATTATGAACTGCAAGTATGTATCTAACTTGTGCGTGTATGAAAGAGAGAAAGTTTTGGGACATTACACCTTGGAGGTGGTGAGATGGAGCGGGAGAGTGAATTGATCGTGAGACCTGTCGGCCCATCTGACTTTGTCTTCTTGTAATCCTGCATCCTTTCTTATCCAAATGATACATATTGAACACTTGTCATGCCACTTCTGATCTTGTTCGTATGTCTCTTATGTCTACCACTCACGAGTGGAGGCGTTTCAAAAATCCATGATGAGCTGATCTGGCAAAAGGAAGGGCCTTCTTACAGCAGCTTCAAACTAGACTTCCCATGGAAGTTCTTTAAAACCCGAGAAAACCGCGTCATTCAGACCCTAGCCAGCCTAGAAGACTCCATCGCCAGTTCCCTCAATGGCCCCACCACCGCCAACCTCACCCAGCTAGCCCACTCCCACTCTGACACCAACCTTCCCCCCAGCAGCTTTGAAATCAAGCTCCTCACCAATGACGTCCCCTTAGAAGCAGCTTCCCTCGTTGCCAGGTGCAAGGTTTGCATGGCCCTTGCCAGCAACATATGGTCAGCAGGAGTAGAATTCATCCACCATTATCTCCGACCACCAACTATGGAGGAGATTATGTCTTATTCAGAGAACATTTGTGAAGTAGAGGTACCAGTCACCATACTCAAAGACTGGCTGTTATTAAAGGCCAAGATTGCTCAACCACAAGGTTCTAGTGGTGGTTCCAGATTAAAAAAAGGAGATAGTAATAGTAGTAGTAAAGGTACAATGTGGAGTGATTTCTTTCTGATGAGTCAACGTCATCGTCAACATGCCACGTCACGGGAAATACAAGTGATAGAGTATACATGTGAAAATCGTCTAGTGACTGAACATGAAGAACCATCTGTATTGCTAACAACAGTAGAGATGTTGTTGCAGAGGTACCATAGTCATCTGATGCAATGGATAGATGGGCCTGCTGTGGTGGCATATAAACAGGAGCTGGCTGAGAAGAAGAAGCACTTGAGGATACTGCTACAACAACAGCAGGAGGTGGTGGAGGGGGAGATGGAAGTTGAAATAGAAGAGAAGACAGAGTCACAACAGGAACAAGATAAGGATGGTAATAATGACGATGCCATCCATAATACACCATCTTCTTCTAATGTTGAAGACAGCAGTAATGTGATTGATGATTACGTAGACCCCCCCTCTCTCTTCCTAGATAGGTCATGTACAGATATCCACCCTCAATGTGAGTACTGGGCCAAATATGGAGAATGTTCTGCCAATCCTAAGTATATGGTAGGATCCCCAATTGGAGGAGCTGGTCACTGCAAAAAGGCATGCAAGACGTGTACGCCCAAGACACGGGCGAATGCAGTGGAACAGGGGAAGTTGTTGAAAGAGGCAACTAATATGACACAGCTGGAATCAGTTAGTAATAATTTGCTTATTGAGCTGTATAATAAGGCGTGTGTACAGACTGATTCTTGTGCGTGGGCTACGGGGGATGGTCAGCATTCATTGTTGACAGGGAACCCTCACTTTTCTGGCAGCAATAATAATAATATTGATGGTAATAGTGATGATGGTAACAAGGCTGATTTCATGTTACAGACTCCTTTCATAAGACGAGCATCACCAGGTGCACCTGATTCAACTTCATTACAAGGTGAAGATTCATCCACTACTAGTACTACTACAAAAGATCTCAGCCAGGTCTTAAAGTTGACCAAGGTCACAGTCACCCGACCCATCACAGAAGCAGTCCTCTCAGAATCGAGATCTCTAGGCGTACACTCATCACCACCAGAACACATAGCAGACACCAACTATGCAGGTCAAATGTTATGGTACGCTCTTGGTAACAAGTGTATCTATGTGTCCACTGGGTGGTGGGTCTATGAGATGTGTGGGTGGAGGGGGGTGATACAGTTTCATCTCAGTGATACCAAGGAAGCTGATTGGGTTATATTAATAGGGAAGTGGAAGGCTACTGTGTGGGAGGTGGAGGTGAAGAGGGATAGTGTGTTTTATCCTGAGGGGAGTGAAGTGCCTTGTATCACTCAATATTTGGAAGATGGGAATGAATGTGAGCTTGATGGTGAAGAGGAGGAAGGGGTGGTAGAGGAGAAGGAGGGAGGTGGGGGGAGGACGATGATAAGGAGGAGTGGTGTGGTGCATTTGATGTGTAGTCCTGATGAGTCTATGCATATGGTAGTGAAAGAGCCGAGGAAGTGTTTTTACAGTGTGGAGGTGGCATTGCCTGAGCTGTGCAAAGCGGGTGGATTGCAGTTGCAAGGAGAAAGAGGAGGAGGGAGAGCAGAGGAAGAAGATGGTGAAATAGGAGGATATGGTGAGGTTAGGGATGAGCTTTAGTGATACATACGATTATGAGAAGGGTAATGGAGATGTTGGTGTAATATGCAGGTAGAAAAGGGAGCATTCAAAGCGGTAATTCCTAAAGATTGCTCGCTGGATGCACCTTTGATCGTTATTCTGGGCTGGGCAGGAGCCCAAGACAAATCCCTCGTAAAGTATGCAGACCTGCTATCTATCCAGGGCTACCCAACCGTTCGTTCAGTCCTACCTCTGCCCCGGCTCTTCTCTCCACATCCCGCTCCACGACGCTGGTGGGCAGAAAACCTCCTCTCCTTTATCATCACACAACCATCCCTGTATCACCGTCCCCTCATCTTTTACGCATTCAGCAATGGAGGTGCCTTTGTCCTTGAACAAATATCCCACCTAGTAGCCAATACCAACAACACCAAATTAAAGCAACAAACCTTGGCATTCATCTACGACAGTGCTCCAGCCTATATGCACCCAGGTACCGCCAAGACAGTCTTGAAATCAAGCATGCCTCCAGGCCTCTCTCTCTCCCTAGCTCTCTCCATGCAGACACTATCTGAATTCCTAAGCCCAATAGTAGGTAGAACCAGCATTAATGGAAAGAATAGAAGTGATGCATTCTGGGATACCATGATAGATCTACACTGGGGAGGGAAGCCTCAGTTGTATCTATACAGCGCTGATGATCCTTTATGTGATGGAGCTATGCTGGATCAGTTGGTGGAGAAGAAAAAAATGGAGGGGCAGAGGGTGTTGGTGAAGAGATGGGAGCAGTCTGGGCATTGTGCTCATTTACGTCATCATCCTGTTGAGTATAGCAATGCATTAGGAGAGTTTTTAAACAGCATTGTTGTTGGTAAGTATACTATTAATGAAAGTGATGCAGAGCAGAGCCCTCTTCTGCTGTACAGTCGGTTATAAAGTACCTTGTCTTTAGAACTAACACTTTTTTAAATGTAATTTATCATCATACTGATCAATATCAAGCCTTCTTACTCTTTACTTTAGGTCTAGACATTGCATAAATCACACCTCCAGCTGAAGTAATAACAGCACTCACAGCAGAACTAGTAGTAAGACATGCTTTAGGTTTAGATGGAGAACAAAATAACACCCCACTGACTCCAGCAATCACTGCCCCTCTCACTGCATTCACTACCCCTACTGCTACTGCTCTATGTGACTTGAATACCAACAAATTAACCCAGTAGTGCACATTGAACACTGCAGCAAAGAGGAGCAGTAAACCACCAGCAGTTTCTATTGTCGTCCCGCTCATTTCCACCGTCGTTATCAACGTATCTATCTGTGGCCAGTTGTATATAAGTTGATAGGTGGATGTTGCTAGGAAACCAGGGAGTGATGTCCACCATAATATCTCGTGATGAGGAAGATGTTGTTTTTGTAATTGTGGTGGTGATGATGATGACTTTCCTCCTTTTTTCACTTCTCCTTTGTGGGAATCACCATAACTTTGGTTGAGTTTTTCATATAAAATACCAATAGAAGCATACAGAAAGGCTGCAAAAGATACAAGACTAATGCCATAGACCTGTTCATTGAAATCACGTGTAGCTGAAGCATCATTAGTACTATTGTTGTCATTATTAGTATACTGGAGATAGGCAGGGAGGCCTCTGGCAACAAAGCCCAAACAAATGAGTGCAACTGCCACCATTTGCCCTCTGTTGAGAGTTCTCTTAATAATGAACTGAGTAGCAAGAGCTGTGAATATCTGAGATAATCCAGCTAGTATGAGGGTAGCTAGAGTAGCCCCACAGATGAAGAAGCCAATGGTGAAGGCAGTATACGCAGCGCTGTCGAAAATGCCAATGGTCAACAGGATGCATTTTTGCCGTGTCGTGGGTTGCTGGGGTTTTTGTTTTTTGCCGTTGGTCAACATGATCTTGGAGGCTAGAGCGAATACGAATGATGAAGATGCCTTGATCCATGGCATCACATGGGTAGTCTTGTCTAGAAACTGTCTTTGAGTGATACTTTGAGCAATCATTGAAACAAGAGCTCCAGATGCGAGTAGCGCTAATAGCGACCAGTTTGATGGTTGTGACGACATCTTGATAAATTCGATACGAAGACTGTTGAGAATGTATCTGGGCAGGGATTTGGAAAACTTGAAGGGTTTTGGACGGTTTTTCCTCCTTTGAATAGTTTGGAGAGACCCATTCAAGCACTTTTAGAATCCAGGGGGGTGGCAACATTGGCGGGTGTTTTAACGAAATATAATCATCATCAAGCACCTTATTCAATTCATTGAAATACTGGCACCATGGAAGCGCAGCTCTCTTCGATCGCTTTGATCGATGACGCAAAGAAAAAAACTGATACCTATCAAGAAGCAATGGAATCCGTGGTTAAATCAGGCGACATGGAATCTATCAAGGCGTGCATTGATCACAGTAAGTCTTCAATGCATTGTGCATAAAATTGTTCTTGGATGAATCTGATCACCGACCAACTTACCATCATCACCCCTCTCACCACCCTCTACTCCTCCTGTTCTTATTCAACCCCACCACCAGTCTTCTCACATGCCGTCCCTCTCACACTAAGCAGACAACTCATAGAACAGTTTGCCACCACAGGTCTCCCCCAACTCCAACCAGAACTCCAAAAAGCCTCTGCCACCTATGCCCTCGAACGTCTCCAACCAAGAGCTGTAAGTTACGAAGAGCAGGCCACGATCCTCCGAGAGGCCTTGTCCTCTCTCTATGAATCCTCTGAAGACTGGAACAAAGCAGCTCAAGCTCTCTCAGGCATAGATCTAGACTCCAGTGTCCGCCAAATCAATCCTGAATATAAGCTAGCCAAATGTGTCAAGATTGCAATGCTGTACTTGGAAGACGATGATGCGGTCAATGCGGAATCTTTTATCAAAAAAGCCAGCTCCCTCTTGTCATCATGTCGCAACCAGGAACTAGAATTACAATACAAGAGCTGCTATGCAAGAGTGTCAGATTCAAAGAGAAAGTTTTTAGAAGCTGCTCAACGGTACTACGAATTAAGTCAGGTAGGCGGTAGTACCAAGATGGTAGATGAATCAGATTTGGAGCAAGCTTTGCATGCTGCAGTGACATGTGCTATTCTAGGTGCTGCTGGACCTCAGAGATCACGCATTCTAGCTACTCTGTATAAAGATGAAAGAACAGCTCACTTGAAAGTGAGGCCACTACTGGAAAAGGTGTACTTGGAAAGGTTGTTGGGAAGAGAAGAGGTGGAGGCATTTGCAGCAGGACTGGCTCCTCATCAACTCGCCATTCTCCCTGATGGTTCCACTGTCCTACAACGCAGTGTCACTGAACATAATGTAGAAGCAGTGTCCAAAATATACACCAGCATCTCCATAGCTGAGCTGGCCTCATTGTTGGCTGTGACTCTCGGTAAAGCTGAGCTCATTACATCTAGTATGGTGACGGAAGGGAGGTTGCATGCTGAGATTGATCAGGTGGAGGGATTGATCATATTTAAAGATGCTGCTGGATCTTTAGAATCTTGGGATGTAAATATTGCTAGTTTGTGCCAGGCTGTTAATAGTACGTTGGAGAGAGCTGCTGCAAAGGGATTGCCTGTTTAATGAATAGAATATAGGGTTATAATATGGGGTATGTAGGAATATTCATGTATGTAATATAGTAGATGAGCATGTCTAAAAGAATAAAAATTACAGCGTGTACACGATACTACTGTATATATACGTGTTATTTAATCTTAATCTAAAAACAATGCAGGTCTAGTGACAGCCTCCAAACTAGCCCCTGGACTAAACTCTGGAGTGCTGTGCAACCTCTCTAAAACCACCATTTCATGGTACACATCCTGCAAAGCAGCTGGATCCAACAACAACGACCCACAATGTGCCAGTGCCATCTTCATATCCTTTTCAATACTAGGAAACCTCTTTGATTTGCATCTCATCAGGAAATCTCTGACCAGCAGTTCACAATAATGGACTCTTTGGAAGTGAGGGTTTTCTACAGACGCGCCTCCTCCCCACTCTATTCTCCATGGTGCCCTCTCTGACCATTCGCCCACTCCTTGACGGAGAGAGAATTTATACTTGGTGCCTTCTCTTCTTGAGAGTACCATTACTTTACGACCTGGTTCTACTGCTAGACTTCTATCTAGGTACTGGATTGCCTGGCCCCAGTAATGAGGAGGAGGAGAGTGAGGAGGAGAGTGATGCGTCACAGATTCTTGCTGAGTGACAGTGGTAGTGGTACTCGTAGTAGTACCATCATCATCATAATCATCTTTGTAGTATCCAGTACCAAGGTGATCAGTCTTGAAGACCCATCCTGGCTTAGCTCCTTGAAATGAAGAGGAGGCCATATACTGATCATGTTTCTCAACACTACTAGTTGTAGCAGTAGTAGTACCCTCCTTCTTGTCCTTCTTCTTCTCTGTCACATCAACAATCTCTTCTTTTTCTTCTTCTTCTTCAGGTAAAGGATGCAATATATCAGAGGCGAGTATTCCACCAGGAAGTATCCCAGGGGGCGCATTAGAAAGTGTTTCTTCATCATCAAGATGCAGATCAAACCAAAAGATCACTGCATTCATTATTCCTGGCTTTATCACTTCCAACTTTAGAATACTGTTATCCTTCTGAGCACCACTACCACTACCACTAGTGGTGGTGGTAAAGACATGTTCTGTCACTCTTGCTGGCCTAGTCAGTACCTTATACTGCCTCTCATACTGAAGATCACCATCAACACAATCAGTAGATCTGCCACCCTCACCTCTAAGGTTGATATTTTCATACTCAGAAGACCACCTATATTTATCCAACCCAGACAAATCAACACCCTGTACAGAACCAGTCACTGCTTCCACACCCAGACAATGCACAGTCGCAGCTGCTGGTACTACTGTCGCACCAGGTTGGACCACAGCTCTCTTGGCCATTTCAAATAATGAGAGGAATCCATCACCAATCAAGCCGCCATCAAATACATCGGCAACCACCATGTTCACTCCTAATGGTCTCACCTCCCTTCCTCTCTGTAACAAACCTACGTCTCTATTGACGATACTCACTCTGCCAGTTTGGCCATTGGCAGCCATGGCTTTTCGAGCGACGTCGCATAGTGGTTCGTGAATGTCGCACCCGACTACACTGGTAGCTCCTGCCTTGGCTGCCATTAATGATAACAAACCAGTACCACTCCCAATATCCAGTACATGCACCTCTCCCTTTTCGTCCTTTTCCCTCGTCTTTGTCACTGCTCTGGCAATTGCTCTCTGATACGCCTCAGCTCTGGAGTGATCGGCCAACATGGAGAAATGCCGTTGGGGGAAGGAAGCGTCACATTTGTAGAGATGGACATAATCTGCCTCTTCAATATCAAACCTCATTCTGACCGTGTTGTGACTAGCCAGGAGAGGCAGTACTGAGCCTTGTCGAACAGTCATTTCACCTGCCAAGTACTGTACTGCAGGCTGTAACCACCCCTTTGTAGTGCCTGTACTACTACTGTCACTGGAACTCATGTCGAAGGTAGACACATAAACATTACCATGAAGATGCAATGTAAACCAAAACCTCACTGCATTGAATCTTCCATCTTTAATAAATGTAAGATCAACAGACTTGGTATCACTCTTCTCTGGTGGGACCTTCATATCAAAATACCACACCTCTACTGGCTCAGACAATGCCACTATATTATTATTACTGCTACTATCACCAGTCTTAAGTCCAGCAGTGTAAGCAGGTTGGAACCTATACAAATTAGCAGCACTCATATCAAACCCAGCCACTTCAGTAGTCCTCAGTTCTATTGCCTGTACATACACAGTAGCAGAGCCAGGAAGGATGATGGCGTCTTCAGTCACCATGGTACCGGATCCCAGGCAGTGAGAGAGGGAAGGGATGATGCCAGACATCAGGAGACCTTGGTCAAACATATCGGCTATCACCAGATTGCAACAGACTGGGATATCTTCTTTAACTACAAGATCTGTTGGTCTTTTATATATGACTTTATATTGTTGTGAAGAGGATGATGATGATGAAGGAGGAGGTGTGTCATCATCGCCTGTCTTCTGTTGTTTATGTGTACTATTATGATTATCACTGTCATCTTTACCCAATGTAGATAACGTCTCCTGAGCAGTCAGAGCTAGATACAACCATCTTTCAACTGCAGTGACATGATGAGCGCCAGATTGTAGAGCAATAGCGGAATGCAGACCAGCACCTGCACCTAAATCCAGCACTCTACAATCAATCTCATCATCATCATCATCTTCTTCTTCTTCTTCCCTGCCCTTTTTACCACCTTTTCTTATCTCCATGACAGCATTATAAATAGCAGTAGCCCATGCAGATTGCCAAACATCATCCTTGACCACTTCTATCTGTCTCCTTGGCATTCGTATATCAGTTTGAATGGTGAGATAGTTGTATGTATCCTTGATATTGTGATCATTCTCAGCTTGAAAGGGAGTGAGGAGCCTGAGTGGCAACATGTCGTCATTACGTATACGATGCAGTGGAGCAGAGTGAGGGTGGTATGCAATACGTTGTGATGATTTGTCTGGATAAGTAATGGCTCTCTTTTCAGTGTTTTTACCATGTACCAGGTCCTCCAGTACTGCTTGGTTAGCCGTCTCCAGTCCCAGTTTCAAATCCAAATTGAATGGGTCTAATTTGAGAGCTTGATTAAAGACATTGACTGCCTCTCTGTGTCTTGATAGACCTTGGAGAGCTTGGCCTTTTCTTATAAAAGACTTGATATAGGTAGGGAAGGCCTTGGTGTTCTTCTTTAATGCAGATTCAGCCAGTTGTCGGCATGTTTCAGCATGGGAGAGAGCTTGGTCGTAGTGGTGAATGGAGAGAGAGGCAGCTGCAGCATTGGAGTAGCAGATATACATTTCTGGATGGGTGATGTTGCGCCGAGTGGCTCTGTCAAAGAGGGCAGAATAGATGGCGAGAGACTGGATGTGGTCACCGGATTTCTGGTGTTTGGCTGCCTCTGAATTGAGTTGCATGAGGGGGCGAGAGAGTAGGGAGGGGTCGAGAGCAGCCTTGGCGGTGGCGATTTGGGTCTGTGTGTGTAGGAGAAGGGGGGAATGGTGGTTGTTAAAACATGGATGCGTGAGGAAGCATGGGAAGAGGATGGGTGCATGCATGTGTGGTATATCCTACCTGAAGCAGTAGAAGCTTTGCAGTGTCTTCATCTGCTTGATCCATTTCAGGATCGCATGTGGTTTGCTCCGAGTTTAAAACGTCTTTCAAAGACTCAAGATCTACTAGAGCAGGAGCTGGCTGGCCCATTTGATATCAAGCTAGTTGTAAATAGCTGATCAATGCTCACAGGCTAGGATGAATCTTCTAAATCAAGTTTGAATTACTTTGAAGCTTTGTAAACACTACAATACGCACAAACGTTGCTGCACAAACATGTTTTTGCAATACATTACATTCATAAGTCAAAACCATGCACACACACCGCTATTTACACACAAATCACCCAGTCAAACAATCACAGCCTCGGTTGACCACCCGACCCCATCACCGGCTTCAGACACCTCGCCACTCCCACCACATCCTCCATCGTATGCCCAGCAGACAGACTTATTCTCAATCTACACGTCCCTCTGGGCACTGTTGGTGGTCTTATTGCCGGTACATGATACCCCTGTCTCAACAGCTCTCTACTTGCCTCCAGTGCCTTGTCCTCCGACCCCATCATCACAGGCACAATAGGACTCACAGCCACCCCCACCCCCAGCTCCTTCCCCAGTCTATCTATCAACCTCCACAGATGCTCTCTCCTCCACCCCTCTCTTTGAGATATAGCTAATGCCTCCTGAGCAGCTACAACTACTGGAACAGGCAGTGCAGTAGAGAATACCTGAGCTCTCCCTCTGTTAATAAAGAAATGTTTCCATTGATTGCTGCAGCATACAAACCCACCCATGCATCCAAATGCTTTGCTCAGTGTACCTATATGTAGATCTATATCATGTTCTACTCCAAACATCTCAGCTGCACCTGCTCCTCTCTCTTTACCACAGCATAGTGTGGCGTGTGCTTCATCTATTGCCAGCAGGAAACCGTACCTGTTCTTTAATGCTACCAGGCCCTGTAGGTCGGCATAATCACCATCCATTGAGAACAAACTATCAGTTATCAACACTTTCTTCCTCTTTTTTGTATTATTATTATGATTGTTATTATTATCATGCTGTAGCAATAGTTCTTCTAAATGTCCTAGATCGTTATGTCTATATACATGCAACTTGACACTACTATTGCTACTGCCATTGCTATGACTCCGTCTTCTAACTGCTAACCTAGCTCCATCTACAATAGACGCATGATTCAATTCATCAGAGTATATATCTACATCTTCAGCTAGAGCTAGAGAGTCTAACACTGCCATATTAGCCGCAAAGCCAGTAGGAAAGAGGAGACATTCTTCTGTTGATTTGAGGGTGGCCAGACTGGTCTCTAAATCTCTGTGATGACATGTGTAGCCAGCGACCAGGGCTGACGATCTAGGACCGTTGCCATATGAGAGGTAAGCATTGGCTGCTGCTTGCCTCAAGGATTCATGGGTGGAGAGGCCTAGGTAATCGTTGAGAGAGAAGAGTTTGATTGTGCGTAGAGGAGGTGAGGTGGCAGTGACATTCGGTGATGTGGAGGAGGGTAAGTCGAGCCATGCGTTGAAATGTTCTTCTGTTACGTTGATGTCCACTGGAGACAGTAAAGGAATTATGGGGCGTAGAACACGGGACAAGGATTGTTCTTGCAGTCGCGTATTGTAATTTCGAATCCAATGTTGCCACTCCATGTTCGTTTTGGGTTTTAATTTAATGAGAATATCATTGCGGCAAGAAGGTCAATATGAACACGGTAGGTTGGTAAATGCACGAAAAAGTTTGGGAGGTCCATGTTGGTTTCCAACTACTTGTGTCACCGATATTCGTCGCAGACTATCTCTCATCTACCAGTCTGTACGTCGTGGCTTCCACTCTTCGAGAGGAGATGGAAGTTCAAATCTATGATGAGACCTTTACCAACTGCAATGATTGCAAAATTTTCAGTCTTCATGAGGGCATTGTTTTGGGTGAGGACCTGAATGGCTACCTGCTTGTAGCGGCGACAACGTCTGGCTTCTAAATTCCTTCTTCGCTACTAAACTGAAATTATTCTTTGTCAGGCAGCGTACCATCTTGCAAAGAGCACTCCTGCACCTCCACGCAGAGTATTGATTATATCTGTTGCCTCTCAGACAGCGACTTATATGTTAAGCCTCCGTGTATCTCTCTCATAGGACTTTCTCAGAAAGTGGTTGCAGAATGAAGAGTGTCTCCGTGTTCTGTTGTTGACCAGGGCTGTCCTTTGCTGCTTCTGCTTGCTATTTTTCCAGAGCTCTACAACCTAATGAAACACTAGGCAAGCTCAGCATCTGTGTTCTATAGCATTCATTTTATTAATACTTCCTCCACTAACCTTGCCCAATCATTGTTGATGTCCTTGGCTATTGAGCTTCACTGGACGAGCATATGCAGCCACTACAAGTCGTGTCACAAACCAGGTTGACACGGATAAACGACGTGGATTAATCTCACAAACCTATCGAATAACTTTCTTTGTCACACTGAAACAGCTCATCAACGCACTGCTTCATGTCATCACCACTAAATAGTATAGTCAATCGACGAGATTCATGATCAGACTTTAATGACAGCTAATCGCCCTCTTTCCCTCATTCCTCCAGCATACTACTTATGGGGATCTAACACTGGTGTCGGCAAGACTCTCATCTCAGCTGGTCTTGCTGCTGCTTGCACAAGAGCTGCTCAATCTCTCCTCTACCTCAAACCCGTCCAAACCGGCTTCCCCACCGACTCTGATGCTCGTCTCGTTGCAGCAGCCGCCAGCATTACTACTACCACTACTACTAATAACAATGTCTTTCCAATACCCCACTTCCTAGGCCCTCATGCAGCAGTCTTAGATCCCACATACACCCCTCCACCAACCAACCATCACTCTTCCAACCAATGCCAATCCCAAGCCTGGACCCTCTATGCCTGGTCCCCTCCAGTCAGCCCCCACTTGGCAGTAGCCCAACACGGCAGACCCGTCTCCGACTCCACCATCCTCACCTCCCTCTCTGACCACATCAACTCCAACACCCATGCTGTTTCCCTCATAGAAACAGCAGGAGGTGTAGCCAGTCCCGCCCCCAGTGGTCGTCTTCAATGTGATGTCCTCCGCCCCCTCAGGTTGCCTGGTGTGTTGGTGGGTGATGGCAGGCTGGGAGGTATATCTAGCACAATATCTTCTTGGGAGGCGTTGCATAGGAGAGGGTATGATGTGCCGTTTATAGTAATAGCAGAGGATGAGAAGAGAGCTCTTGGCAACAGTGGTGTTATCAGGGGTGCAGTAGTGGGGAGAGGGGTAGTCGATATAGTGGAGCTGCCTCCTTTACCGCCCTTACCACATAGGCATAGTACTTCTTCTTCTTCTTCTTCTACTACTACTACGACTACTACTACTACTAATCACAATCATAATCATATTAACAATATAATAGATATAATGCTACAAGAATGGCTGGAAGAATCATCATCTCAATTTGATTCACTATTAATTCATATGAAGGAATGGCATACTGAAAGACTGGCAACATTATCATCTTCTCCATCCAGAGCTGAGAAGGTGCTATGGTGGCCTTTCACTCAACATGCATCCATTAATAGTAATAATAAGACTATGATTATTGATGGTAGAGCAGGAGAATCCTTTTTGACTATCAGCACTAACACTAATGTGGAGAAAGATAGTAGTAGTAATGTTGGTAATATGTCTTCATCTTTATCAACAAAAGATATGAAAATGGTACCTCTATATGATGGATGTGCGAGCTGGTGGACCCAAGGAGTAGGGTCCCGCCAACAACAAGACATCGCAGACGCCATCTCCCACGCTGCAGCTCGCTACGGCCACGTCATGTTTCCAGAAAATACTCACCAACCTGCATTGAATGTAGCAGAGAAGCTTCTCTCTACTGTAGGAGATGGGTGGGCTGATAGGGTGTTTTATTCTGATAATGGGTCTACTGCTATTGAAGTTGCTATTAAGATGGCTTTTAGGAAGTATATGATGGATCACAATATACTTGATAGTCGTGAGGCAGAAGGAGGTGGAGAAGGAGGGAGAGGAGGAGGAACATCATCACCTCCTCCATCACTAGGTGTTATTGGTATTCAGGAAGCATACCACGGCGATACACTTGGAGCAATGGATGCAGTAGCACCATCAGTATTCAATGGTAGAAGGCAGACTCCTTGGTATACAGGGAGAGGACTGTTCCTTCCTGCCAAGTTATTTGATGGGAGTGATAGTAATAGAAGCAGTACAAATACGGATATGGAAAAGAATGCATTGGCATCATATTTCAATGGAAAGATAGATGAATACGAGTCCATCACTCCAAACCATCGCTTAGGAGCACTTATATTGGAACCGGTAATGCAAGGAGCAGGAGGTATGAGAGTAATTGACCCCATGTGGCAATCATCACTTGTCAAAGTATGCAAACAAAGGAAGATTCCCGTCATTTACGATGAAGTATTCACTGGGTTATTCAGACTTGGATGGAAGAGCGCTGGGCCTGCTGTGCTGGATATGACGCCTGATATAGCGTGTTATGCCAAGCTGTTGACTGGGGGGATGGTTCCTCTGGCTGTGACGCTGGCATCAGCTGACGTTTTCAATTGTTTTCTCGGTTCTACCAAGATACAAGCATTATTACATGGTCATTCATATACAGCGCATGCTATTGGGTGTGCAGCTGCTGAGTATTCTTTAGATATTTTCTTTAGTAAGATAAAAGGAGGAGAGAGGTTGGGTGTGTTGTGGGATGTTGACCAAGCTCAGCACATTGCTGAGAAGCTGGGAGGAGTAGAGAGAGTGACGGCACTGGGAACTGTGTTGGTATTCGACTTTGGAGATGCAGGGAGTGATAGAGCTAGGGCGTTTGCTTTATTATTGAAGCAATATGGCGGTATATATACCAGACCATTAGGAGGAGTGACATACTTGATGGTGACTCCTCTTACTACCAAGGACGAGTGTCGTCAGTTGCTGAGCAGAGTAGAAGGAGCCCTCATAAAAGGTGGGTATGGTAGTGGTAATGGGGAGAAGGATACTAAAATGTGCATCATCCATGATGGCCAGTTTATGTAATCAGATGCCCTCTTGGTTTTTGATGAAATAATAATAACAATAGTTCTTACATGGTTGGAAGGAGTAGCAGTTCTTACAAAACTATCACAAACTCAATACTAAGACAATCCTAGGATCTTACCAGTCTCAGTGTCAATATCAATATTAAAGAAAGCAGGCCTGGTAGGCAGCCCAGGCATCATCATCATCTTCCCAGTAATCATCACCAAAAACCCAGCTCCCACACTAGCCCTTACCTCCCTCACATGTAATGTATGCCCAGTAGGAGCACCTTTTAATGCTGCATCATCACTGAATGAGTACTGTGTCTTAGCCATGCATATTGGCAAGTCTGACAGACCCATGTTTTCATACCTCTCTATGGAAGCATCTGCTTCTGGAGAGTATTCCACACCTGCTGCTCCGTATATCTTGGTAGCGATTCTTGATACTTTATCTTTGATGGAGATGTCGGTAGACGGGTAGAGATAGTTGAATGATGATGAGCTGCTCTTGGCATTGCTGCTGCTCTTGATGACGGCATTGGCCAAGTCGACGGCCCCTCTTCCTCCCAGAGCATGATGTTGGCACACGACTGCATCATCTGCTCCATGTTTTAATGCTTCTTGCCTGACAATGTCCAGCTCAGCGTCTGTATCTGTAGCAAACTTATTGATAGCTACTACTACTGGAACACCAAATGATGTAATGTTTTGAATGTGTTTGATCATATTGTCACATCCTGCTTTGACCAGATCTAGATTTTCACTCTTGTATGTATGGTCCAGTGGTTTACCTGCAGTCACCGGGGGCCCTCCTCCATGCATTTTCAGGGCTCTTACTGTGGCAACCAACACCACGGCATCTGGTGCCAATCCACTTGCTCTACACTTGATATTAGCAAACTTCTCAAATCCAATATCAGCCTTTTAGTTAGTTAGTGTGGAGAAGGAAGGTAGTTGGGGTTACTATGGGAAAGAGAGAGAGGAGTACAAAGAAAAGAAAAAAAAGAATAAACAAAAAAAGACTTACACCAAAGCCAGCTTCAGTCACCACAAACCCATCTTCTCCTACTAACTTCAACCCAATCTGATCAGCAACCACTGAGCTATTACCATGAGCAATATTCGCAAACGGCCCAGCATGAATCAACACAGGTGTCCCTTCCACCGTCTGCATCAACGTCGGTTGGAGTGCATCTGCCATCAATACCGTCAGAGCGCCCCCGACACCGAGATCATCAGCAGTGACAGACTGACCATCTCTCTTGCTGACCCCAATGGTCATGCGCCCCAGCCTTTCTCTCATGTCTGCCAGGGAGGTGGACAGAGCCAGCACTGCCATGATCTCACTGGCGACTGCAATGTCGAATCCAGTGGAGCGGGTGTGTCCTTTTTCATCAGGACCTTGGCCAGTGGTGATTTCTCTGAGGAAACGGTCATTGGTGTCCATGACTCGTCTCCAAGTGATGGTATCTGGGTCAATGTCCAAGCGTACAAATCGCGACTTCTCATCTGGAGTCAATTGGTTGGGGTCAGTGGTGGTGGTAGTGATGCCCAGTTTCTTGAGACGGCGGAGCATTATGGGTGCAAAGTGACGGCTACCGTCCTTTTCTGGAGGACAGAGTCTGTTAAAGAGTGCTTCATCAGATTGGGTGGCTTCATGGAACATCCTGGCGTCAATGGCTGCTGCTAGTAGGTTGTTGGCGGCGGTGATGGCGTGGATGTCACCAGTGAGGTGGAGGTTGAAGGATTCCATCGGAACGACTTGAGAATAACCACCTCCAGCTGCTCCACCCTTGATACCGAAGGTGGGTCCTTGACTTGGTTGGCGTACGCATGTGATGACCTTCTTGTTGAGGTGGGCACCGAGGCTTTGGCACAGGCCGACGGTGGTTGTAGATTTGCCCTCACCAAGCGGTGTGGGAGAAATGCCAGCGACGCAAATGTACTTGCCACTGGGTGCATCTTGTAGACGATCTCGGACGCTGAGCTTTACTTTAGCCTTCTCCAATCCATATTGAGAGTAATCCTCTTGTTTGAGACCCAATTCACCGGCAATTTGAGTGATGGGAAGTGGACTGATCGACTGTGCAATATCGATATCTGAAGGGGTTGGGGTGATTATATCGGTGAGAGGACGTGCATACGACATCTTGTATCATATAGGATTAGCATTGGGATTGTCTGTGGTTTTCTTCAAAAACGGGGCCCCCGACAGCTGATGGAGCTTGGAGAGGGAGATGAAGATGACACTGATGATGACGACGAGTATTCTGGCATTGCCCAAGAGGAAGAAGAAGAAGCGGAGGAGATAGAAGAGGATAACTTGTCCGGAGATGAAATCTGGGCAGTTGAGGAAGCCAGGAAGGTCTGCTTGATATATCCAGGACTGGTGATGGCAGAGCAGGAGAGAATGTTGGGAGATGCTGAGAACCCAGAGGGGGATCGCTTTCACATCCGGGGATTCATTCAAAATAGAACTTTTGATGGCACTGTATTGGGATCTTATCACTTTACTGAAGTGATGAACTTCTAGTTCTGCTCACACAAGATGCGAATAACTGCTCAGATCACTCATTCATCTTCACATTCTATTCATTCCAACCCTAAAGCCTCGTTCTCCATTCCTTCGGGCGTTAAGAATAACATAGTTGTGCTCAATGAGTACAGAAGAGGTGTTGGAATATGCCTGGTGAATAGAACCTCCGGTTTGATCTTTGCCGCCCAACGTTCCGACGACACTGTAAGTGCGAGGGAAGAGCAAAAAAGAGGAAGTAGATGACCCCACAGATATTACACCCACCTATATATTCGCTCACCTCAATTTTATTTAACAATCACTGCAGTTTAATACATGGCAGATGCCACAAGGAGGTATTGACAAGGTAAGGAATAAGACAATATACCAGAGAGCTCTCTCCGACAAACCATTTTG
>Ga0114919_10001576_pt1 | contig 18267 bp, 19 predicted proteins | sample BlataG_FD_88682 | JGI IMG/M metagenome (GOLD analysis project Ga0114919, IMG submission 88682) | Deep subsurface microbial communities from Black Sea to uncover new lineages of life (NeLLi) - Black_00105 metaG | ecosystem: Environmental > Aquatic > Marine > Oceanic > Sediment | place: Atlantic... | reverse complement strand
GTGTGCTTTACTAAGTAAATATCCTATTAAATCCACGGTTGGTTATATGGTACCTAGTATTTCTTCTCAACGAGTTTTAATTCATGGAGTTGTTGAAATTGATTCCTCCCTTAACTTGGATGTATTTGTGACTCATTTAGGGTTAATTAATTGGAGTGAAGATATGACTGCTCAGGTAGATTTTGTACTTTCTAAGACGAACGCAGTTATGTCAGGTAATCCTAAAATATTAATGGGAGATCTTAACTTAGAAAATGATACAACACAAATTCAAACTATACGAACCTTTTTCAATGATACTATGGATGGTTATGACAAGCATCGTACTTTTCCAAGTTATCTTTTATATGACATTCCTGATGAGTGGATCGATTACATTTTTGCAACGGGATATAACGATGTAATAGATAGCTATGTTGTGACAGATTTCATAGCTGGGATTGATACTCCCGCTGAATTTGGCTCAGATCACTTACCTGTGGTAACTATTTTAACTTTCCCCTAAATAAATGAAATAAATATTTTCTTCAATTTTTTTTTTTGTCTATTTTTTGTATTAAATAATTAGTAATTCTTTAAACTTAGTCTATGGTAATATTAATAAAAAAAAAAATTAAAAAAATTATATAATTTTTAAGCTGATTTTTTATTACTGAGCACTTTGGCCATTAACACCAATACTACCTGTTGATGTGTCTAATGTAAATGTATATTTTCTGGTAGCAAATCCATAATTAAGTGATTGATATACACTGCCTAGAATCTCCATTGTAGAATGAGGTGTATAATTGATGGATCCTGTACTGGTTGAGCTTGTAAATCGAACACCAGTATTGGCTAAATTATCTCTATAAACTACATCTATACTTCCTGTTGAGGTATGTACATTGCCAGTAACATTAGCCCCCATATCTATATATTGATAAAGTCCTGCATCAATATTACCGGTTGAGGTTTGAAGATTTAGATCAATATCCTTAAAATAGTACATGTTATAGCTTTTAAATATCACGCTCCCAGTTGAGACAATTCCAGTTAAATCATCTCCCATCCCACAATTTGTATAGTTTAATAGAAGTGACCCCGTTGATGTACTTGCTTTAAACCCATGAGTAAAATTGGTGTTTTTGGCAAAAAGATCAATGCTCCCGGTACTAGTCCGAAGTCCAAATTTCCCTTGGAATTCGTTGTTACCTAATGTGGATAATTTTACTGAACCTGTACTCGAAGTAAGGGAAGTGCCATTTAGGATAACATTATTTGGAACTGACATTTCTATCGCACCAGTAGCTGTTGTGGCGTCAATATCAAATATTACATCGGTTCTCAGTGTAACTATTATTGTAATTTCATATGATTCAAACCAGTGTGAAGGATCAAACCAAACATCTGGTAAAAGATCAAGATTGAATATACCAGATGATTCAGACCACCATTCAGTACTTGGATTAAAGAACTCCAAGTAAGTTTTATCAAACATGAATAAACCCGCAATTATTATATTAACATCGATTTCTGCGAAGTATGAAGTCGCGGTAGTATTATATTTAACGATAATCTTTCCGATATCTGCGTTAATACTCAAATCTTCAATAGGATCGGGAGAGCTTGGTTCATATTGGAAACTAAATGAATCATCGATACTCCCGGCTGTTGTAAAACTGGTGACTACAAAACCAATACCTCCACCAACAATAAGAGCAGCTATAATGATTAAAGCTTTATTATAATTTCTCATTTTTTTCACAATCGTATTTTTATTTTTAATAGGTTTAATAGGTTAAGATAAAATTTGTTAGGTAATATTTAAATAAAATTTAGACTGATTTTTGTTATTATACTAGGGATTATAAAGTTAGGCTCTATAATTCATAAATAAAATAAAGAAGAATTTAGAGATTTTTCACTAAAGAAATAGCAAAATTCTTAGCGTTTTCGAGATCCATTTCATTGGGGCGCCCTTTAATTTTCTCTCTATCTTTTTTCGCTTTCTCTCTTTGATCTTCTGGCAATCTTTCTAGCATAGCTAACTGGGTATCTAAAGGTATGCCTAAATTCTCGCCCACACAATCAAATTCACCAACAATTTCGCAATTATGCTCTTTAATGATACCAGTTATCCGTTTAAATGGTTCTTGAAATAATTTTAAACTGGCATGCGTACAAAAATAAACAAATTTTGCAGGGAGTTCAGGAACAGCTTTTTTTATCATAGATAAGATTGATTTATCAATTCTACTAGCATAAACTCCTGAACCTAAAAATAGAATATTGTATGAATTCAATGTTGTAGGATCTACATCTTTAGCAGGAATTAAGTCTACATCGTAATCCATTAAGCCATCCTGCATACTCTTAGCTATTTTTTCTGTGTTTCCCGTATTGGAAAAATAAGTAATTAGAATTTTCATATAATCCACCTTAATATCTTATTAAATTAATTATCGAATAAAAATAGTTAAGTCATTATTTAAAGCATTTTTTTAAAAATAGAGAGACAAACTCCCAAATATTTAATCAATCAATATCTAAGTCGAAAAATTTAATTGCATTTTCTACTGTTCTTTCACTAACGATACTTTGTGGTACATTATGAGAAAATGCAAGAGCAGCAATTGAATATTTAACATTTAACGGTACGTTCACGGGTCCTCGTAGATATGGATGTTGGTAATAACTATCAGTTTCCGTAAGTAGAGAATTTAATGGAGTATTTATTGTAACTCTCCGCCATTTATTAATACTATATGCCGAACTAGGAACAGAAAGCATATAATCTTGCTTGGGTAAAGAAATCCCATACTCCTGTGGTCCAGAAAAGCAGTGCCAAGTAACTTTTTTTGGATTAACATTAAACTCCTTAATAATATTAAGAATTTCTTTTGTAGCTCCATCTCTTTTATTAAAGCGGTGGTTAGGGTTACCTCTATCAAACTCGTGCTCAGCAGCGTTTCTAACGTGAAGAACATAAGGTTTATTATAGCTAACAGTCAGTTCAAAAATTTTCTTTAGTTCGGTAACCTGTTTATTTCTCTTTTCAAGAGTTTTAGCATGATGAAAATCTAAACCAATTTCTCCAATTGCTAAATACTTCTCTTGGTTACCTTCAATATAATCAACCCATTTTTTCCATTCTATTTCGTATTGGAATTTAGGAGTATAAGTGACAGTTTGAGGTGCCCAGCCACATGTAAAACCCATTCTTTCTTTTCCTTTAATAAATTTTAAAATTAAATCAAGAGTAATGTTATCGATCGAGCTTGTTATTATGTAAGCACCACCGTTTTTAAAAAAATCTTGATACTGTTGCTCATCAGAAGGCAACCTATCGTTTTTCTTAGGACGAGGAAATGGTAAATGACAATGAACATCAATAAAGTTAAGGTTTTCTTCTGGTTCTGGGATATCGATTTTCTTAGGCATGTTTAATCAATACTATATTATAGAAAGTCTTTTGTGAGAAAATTGTTTTAACAATTTAATCTTTGTTTAACACCAATAAAGATGCTTTAATTAAATTTTAATTAAAGATTCATAATTATTGTATTATAATTTTATACATTGGAATGTATATTCATATTCATTTTGTAGAAGAAAAAGAATTAATGGATCGATTTGGAGATTCTTACAGAGAAAACAGAAATAAAACCCCTACTTTTTTCGTACACCCTAAAAATTAGGGATTATTCTTTAAATATCTTATTGGAATGGGTAGTTACCTCATTACCATGTTCCTTACAATTATATTTCTACCTTATGGGGGCTTTGAACTTCTTGGGTGTGCTATAATCTTCATTTTATTAGTTATGGGGTATTGTAAAGATAGACCAATAATATAAACCAAAAAGAACATATTTTGAATCATAGGTGAATTTTCAGAAATATAAATTTCAAAATGAGAGAAAAATTTCTTACAGAATTACATTTTTCTATTCTATTCTACAATCTTCTCCTTTTTAAGTTGAAATAATAATAATAGAGATGCTTTAATTAAATTTTTAAACAACCTTTTTTATTAGGATGATATAATGATCGAAGAATTAAAATCTAAACTTAAAGAATTAGAACTTAAAAAGAGTGAACTTCAACCAAAGATCGACGACATAGAAGCAAAAAGAGCTGAGGAGCTTCAAGAAGTTAACAAAAAGTACGATCACATGGTTTCAGATATCAATATAGAAGTTCAAGACTTTAAAAATAAAATTATAAACAAAATAATTGATTTATTTTCAAAGATTGTAATGGACGAGTTTGACGCGAAAAGAAGTACAAGTGATTACATGGTTACAGATAACTTCAAAGATTTTCGAGAAAGCGTTTTAGAACTCGAGATGTTTCCTAAGGAACTAATTGAGAGATTGGATAAAGTGATTGAAGGAGATCCAATTGAAAATATTGCATATGACATTGAAAAAATCGAAGCTAAATATAAGTATAATTAAAACTCAATTATACTCAAAAATATTAACTGTATCCTTCCTCTAATTGTTACAGGTTATTTTGCAATCCTGCTTTTCTTTTATAAAAAACACCTTTCTAAAATTCAGAAAAGAATACGCTCAAGGCTAAAAAATAAATATTACTAAAATTTAAAATCCAACTTTCGATGAATTAGCAGATCAAATTGAGCGATAATATCTATATAATAGATTGTTAAATATGTGTAACGAATCTGTAGATAGCATTATTAAAACAAATATTTAGGTTCAATTAGATGGAAATATTCGAAGAGGAAATAGAGATTTATAACGCAAAAATGAGATTACTAAGCTGGTTATACGACGAGATAAAAATCCAATCTGAGATATCCAAGGATTTAATTAATGGAAAAGGTCAAGAATTACCGCTTAACCTTTAACTCAATCGAATTACTTAATATGTTAACATATATTTAATATTTCTTCAATAAATCTCTTAATAAAAGATAAATATTCCTCTAATTTACCCATAAAATGTAAAAAAAGAATATAAATAATAAATGTAAAAAATTTAACTGACTTGTTCTTTCATTTGCTCAGCTTCTAATTTCTCTAATTGTTTCCTTATAGCTTTAATATCTGATTCGTAGGATTTTATTTTGCTCTTCTTTTCTTTAAGAATATTATCCAGTTTTTTATTTAATGCTTTTGCTTTTCCCTTAACTAAATTTTCGTGTTTTTTCTTCAATGCTGCTACTTCGACAGTTAATTTATTCATTTTCTTTGTCCATTCTTTGGATTTTTCCGTAGCCTCTTTTAAATCGACTTCTCCTACTTCGAGTTTTGATTTGGTATCGTTTATCTTATCGTCAAAATCGGCTTCAATTTCCTTTTCTGCAGAGGCTTCCTTTTTCGAAGCTTCTTCCTCGACCCTAGTAATCTCATCTTCTTTATCCGCTATTTGGCTCCTTAATTCTTGTTCTGACATATTAACATTTCCTAATTTTATTTTGTTTTTTCAATATATTTTGATATATTTGCTAACTTAAAAATTATTAATATTGATTTGCAAATCGTTCTCACAGTAAAAAATAAAAGAAATAAAAGGATTTTTAAAAGTTTGTTGCTCTAAAATCCGGAATAAAGCTATTCTAACGATTCTCCAAGAGCTAATCTGCATAAATCACTAAGAATATAATTTTTTAATCCCTTCCGCGCTACTTTAGAGCCTATAGCTTCTTCACACATAGAACAATTATAAACACAACCTGTAGCACCATGTTCTAACATGTCGTTTATATTATCGTTTTGAGCTTTGCGCATTAATGATTTTTTACCAACAGTTGCGAATATTCCTGCACAACACATAGCATCCTCGCGATCGTACTTTCTTGCGACCCTTTCAACACCTATCAGCTCACAAATTTTATCTACCCACTCATCCGAGTCTGAAATAAATCTATTTGAACAAGATCTTTGATAAGCAATTTTCATGTTAAGTTTTTTAACATCAGATTCGTGCTCTTTTAAATATTTATAGAGATATTCGTAAACATGAATTGGTTTAAAACCAGGTGGAAGTTCTATATTATTCCGAGGACAAAAAGAAGCGTAGAATCCGTAACATTCGTCGTGATAGCAAATCATTTCTTTAATACCTTGATTCTTAATGTTTTCTAAAATTATTGGAGCTCTCTCTTTAATAATGGAATCTCTTGCGTAATGATGATACATTAAATTACAAAAGAAATCAAGTCCGCTAACAAATTGTAAATTTTCAAACAATTGCCCTTCCATATTTTTTGCATTTATTTTACCTAATCCACATTTATTTAACACGGGTTTATCCGGATCAATTTCTTTAAGTCTCAATTGATCGTGTGGAGCAAATCTAGCTATCGTATTTTCTAGTATACTTGGATTAATATTTAACGAATTATACTTCTCCTGTAATTCTGTTATTAAATCGAAAGGATGAGACTCGTAAGGACAATATTCGTCGCAGGCAAAGCAAGTTACGCACTCTGATAATACTCGAGACTCCTCTCCATTAATCATTTTAGTTTTTTCTGCTCGTGCTTCCTCGATATCTTTGAATTCAATCCATTGACAGCGAGTCAAACAATCAACTTTCTCACAATCTGCACAATGTGAACTATCAAACAATTTTTTACACTCATTTACGATTTGAATTTTATATGAATTATTATTTATTATTTAAAATGAAATTTAAGTGATATAAATAAGTTTTCTTAAAATTTGTTTATGTTAAACTTTAAGAGTAAATTCCCACGCACAATAGTAATCCTCTGGATGACTATCGGGAGGACAGCATATACATTTTGTTTCGATTCTAGGGTCTATAGTTTTTGCAAAATCGCCGTATTCAATAACACCTACAGGTTTGCAAGGAAAATCGGGAAGGCCTCTACTTTTTCTGGCGAATTGAACTCGACAATTGTTCATACGGAACTCGCAACGATTTTCAGAAACCTCTACAATTTCTTGTACATTAATGTTTGCATACACTCTGAACTTTAAGGCTTTAACTAATGCGGGAATACCTCCATTTTTGGGAATATTAAAACTTTTCATGATGCGTTTTGCTTCGATTACGGTAAATCTTTTCCATTGTTCCACATCAAGCTCTATGGCCCTTTCCAGTCCATACTCTCTCTCCGCAACCTGGAACCAAGTTCCATCGATAGCTAGCCAGTTTTTGCTTAAGTCCTCAATATAATTAATTAATTCTTCTCTAGTAAGCTTTTCTAAATCATCTCTCATTTTCTAATCATACCAATTTAAGTTTGTTTTTGTATCACATTTCTAACCCCTATCTTCTCTACGGGGTTGTTTAAATATTTCTTCCTTTTTATTCCATAGTCTGCGCAATATATGTGCTGCCATTTTAGGCCTTCTATCTCGAGTAAAAACACCTTTATAATTTATCGATCCCATTCGAGTTATTCCTTGAGAAGTTTTAAAGTCGCACATATTCCATACATGTTCACCTATCACATAAGGTTTACTCCGACAGACTTCAATATATTTTTTTATGAATTCAGTTTGGTATTCTTCACTAAACATTTCGGGCGGTTGAGAATGCCACCCAGGAATTGTGTCTGCTCCAAATTCACTAAGAATAATTGGTTTACGATGCTTTTCATATAGTTTGTCCATTTCTTTTGAAAGGAGTTCGCAAGCTTCATCTAAATTTCCTGGTTGCAAATACCATCCATAATATCGATTGATACATAATACATCGCAGAATTCAAAAGCTTTTTCTTTTACACCCATCATATTTACTACAGTTACGGGTCGAGTACTATCTAAATCTTTTGTTCTGTTGTATAAAGTTCTAAAGAATTCCCCAGATTTCAAGCTGTTGTGCGGTTCGTTTGCTAAGCTCCACATTATAACGCTTGGATGGTTTTTATCTCTCTTTATCAATTCTTCAATGTATTGATTACATAATTCTAGTTGTCTATCAATTATATCTTTTTTAAACGTAAGACCTACAGCAGGTATTTCGTCAATGACCAAAAAACCAAGACGATCTGCTAAATCCATCATTTGTTCTGAGTAAGGATAATGCGAAGTTCGAAAAGAGTTAGCTCCGATCCAATTCATCAATGAATAGTCTTTGATTATAATTGCAGGAACATACCCCCTCCCTGTAATTGGAAAATCCTCGTGGCGTCCAAATCCTGTTAGATAAATGGGCTTATCATTTAATAGCAACTTATCTCCTTTCACTTCTATAGTCCGAATTCCTACTTTAAGCGAATAAGAATCGATTATAGAATCCTCTTTTACGATGTCAACTATTAGATCGTATAAATTAGGTGTTTCTGTATTCCAAAAATTTGCTTCTTTAACTTCTAATGTCATTTTTTGAATATTTTGCTCAATTTTCGAGGTATTAATTAATTCTGATCCAAATCCTTTTAGAGAAAGATTCACGTAGACATCATTTAAGTTGACAGTTTTTATTGTAACATCTAATATACCCGTGGTATCTTTTATAGATGTTCTGACAGTAATATCTTTTAATCCTTCTTTAGGAATAGTATATAGTAATACGGGTCTATGAATTCCGCAGAATGGATAAAAATCAAAGTTAGTTTGAGGATAGTTCATTGGGCGCCCACTGGGTGGTACGTGGTTATCTGATAACCTCCCATCTACTCTAACTACAAGAAGATTGTCTTCCGGTTCGATCTTGTTAGATATATCATATTCAAAGGGTAGATGCCCCCCTTCGTGATGACCTAACACCTCTCCATTTAACCACACATCAGATAGATAATTAACCGAGCCAAATCTAATTATGATTTTTTTATTATCCCAATCCCAAGGTTTCATAAAACTACATTGATACCAAGCAGGTCCTAAATTATCGCGATCCTCCGCAAATTGATCGTTCCAGCTCGCAGGTACTGCTATTGGGCAGCTATTATTAAAACCATTCTTCCAATTCTCGTTTAACCCTTTATTGTTTGTGTCAAAACGAAATTCCCAAAAACCAGATAATTCGATAAACTGGCGAAATAAATTTCTTTGTGGATAGAGCATTATAATTCCTCTAATGAGACTTAATCTTTGTATTTTTATTGCTAAAAATTATTAATATTATTTAAAATAATTGAAAAAAAGAAAAATTTTAAAATCCCATTTAGATTAACCACAAACCATATTCTTTAATGCGAAAAGAAATTTTTCTTTCATATTTTTGATGAAAAATATCACCTTCATAACTAGCATTATAAACTGAACAAGTAAAATTGTCTAAATCGTCATTGTAATTAAATTTACTGTCGCAGATGGTGCATTTGATATTTTTTATTTTCATATATAATCATATTGACTATTTCTTTAATACCTACGTTTTAACCTGTTTTCTACATGTGAAAAAATTATTATTTGACTAATAATTTTTAAATCTATTGGTGATTTTTATGATTGAAACAGATATAACAAAAATGTTTGGCATTAAATATCCGATTTTTAGTGCCCCAATGGGTCCATTTTTTACACGAGACTTAGCCCTTGCAGTCAGTGAGGCCGGAGGTTTAGGTGTTTTATCAAATGTGAATATTATTGGAACTGATCCTGTAGAGGAACATAAAAGAAGTATAGAATACATGATAGAACATACAGATAAACCATTTGGTATTAACTTCCTTACTTCTCGGAATAATCCAGGAGTTAAAGCGATGATAAGAAACATTCCGAAAATTGTCATGAACAATGTGAGAATGCGAGATCAATGCAAGTATTGGTTAACTTCTGCAGGCTCTTCAAAACTATTACCTGCATCTAAATATTTTCAAGAATTAAGAGCAAATTCGGAAGTTAAACACTTTCATGTAGCACCAGCAGTTGGGCTAGCACAAAAATGCATAGATGCTAATGTGGATGGTATAGTCGTTACTGGTACAGAGGGGGGAGGACATCAATCATATGAAAGAGTATCCACCCTCGTTTTATTACAGCAGATAAATAAATACTTCCCTGATTTACCTAAAATAGCTTGTGGGGGATTTGCAACGGGAGAATCTTTAGTGGCAGCTCTTTCATTAGGAGCAGGAGCAGTAGCCATGGGATCGCGCTTTATAGCATCAAAAGAAAGCGAATTTCATGATGATTATAAAGCATTGATTCCACCAGGGAAACCACAAGATACAGGACTATACACCGGGGCATTTGGCCCTATCCGCTTGTATAAAAATAAATATGCACTCTCACATCCCGCACCTAGCAGTAAAGAAGAAATGATTGCTTATGAGGAATCAATAACTCCCGAACAGAGAGCGAAAGATTTAGGTGCCTATGACAGGGTTTATTCAGGGGATATGGATACAGGCGCTGTACTGCTTGGTCAATCAATTGGAATTATTGATAGTATAGATGGAGTAAATGAAATTATTGAGAGAGTAATGAAGGAAGCAGAAAGTGCGATAAGGAAAAACATATCCATGCTAAAATAATCCCATTTTCTTTTTTTCTATCAAATATCATTATCAAATATAATTATTGATAATGGTTAAATCACTGTTGTTGAATATGGAATATAAAGATTACATTGAAACTTACCAATAAAGTCTTATATTTACCGGTAGTAATATGTATGCGACTAATAAAAATTCTTTTTCACATTACCAAATAATTATAGAAAATAATAGAAAAAAGTAAAAAATTACGAATTCCTTCTTTAATAATCTAATTTCTCTCCAAGAGCAAGTCGTGCTAAATCACTGATAAAGTATGCCTTCATCCCTTTACCAGTTACTTTCCGTTCTAGTGTATCTTTACACATTGGACAATTAAAAATACAAACTTGAGCACCAAAATCCACCATATCTTGAACGTTATCATTTTGTGCTTTGCGAACTTCTTTTTTATGGCCTCTCATTCCGAAAGGTGCAGCACAACATAGACCATTTTCCCTATCATATTTCCTTGCAACTCGTTCTACTCCAATTAATTCACAAATTTTATCAAGAATTTTGTCAGTTTCAGGCACATATCGATTTGAGCAATTTCGTTGATATGCTGCTTTTAAGTTTAGTTTTTTAATCTTAGATTCATTATCTTTCAAGTAATTATATACATATTCGAATATATGAACTGGTTTGAAAGGTACTTCAAGGTTATTCCTTTGACAATAAGAGGTATACAATCCATAACATTCGTCATGCCAACAGATCACTTCAGTATCTTTTAAAACACCTGTCTTTTTGAAGTTTTCAAGAATAACTGGGACACGTTCTTTGATTATGGAAGGTTTTGCAACGTGTTGGTATACTAATTGGCAAAAATAATGTAATCCACCAACAGATTGTAGATTCTCAAACATAGGTCCTTTTATTTCTTTAGCATTCATTTTAGGAAAAGCACATTTATTTAAAATCGGTTTTTTAGGATCAATCGGACGTGGTACAAATTCTCCTTTTGCTTTATACATATCAATTGAATTTTGAACTACTGCAGGTAAAATATCTTGAGACTGGTATTTTTCTTGCAATTCATTTATCTTATCAAAAGGATGTGAATTGTAAGGACAATACTCATCACAAGCAAAACAAACCATACATTCTTTCAATATTCTACAATCTTCATCTTCATTAATTAATTTTGTGATTTCTTGCTTAGAAGTTTCAATGCTATCAAAATCGATCCACTGACATTTCATCATACAGTCAACCGTTTTACATTCCGCGCAATGCGAATCATCAAACATATTTTTATACCTTTAATATTTTTTGAATAATTATTATATATAGATTAGATTACGTAATGGTAATTATTAATTTTAGTTACTTCTATTCTTCAATGCTAAATTCTCAAGCACAATAAAATAATAGAAAAAAGAGAAAAATCACCTATAATTATTTTTTTTTCATAGAAGTGTCTGAGCAAACATGCTAATTTTATCTTTAATGATTTTTTCAGACGTCATTCGTTTATCGCCAACATCTAAATCTATTATAAGCATAGGAATGCCAACTTCGTCCCTTAAAGCCTCCCTTAATATTTGTGGAACTGCTCCAAATTGTTTACAACCTAAGTGTGAAGTAAAAATGAAACAATCTGCGGTAAATTCTTTCGCTAATCTCACGCAATCATCAATAAAGGGATAAAAGAATTCTGTTGATTGCTTAATCATTGGAAGACTCATACCTTTTTTAGCCATTCCATAAAATAATGTATCCAAATCAGATTTTGTATTGATGGGGTCATAAAAGTTGTAATTAAAAATATCGAATAAAATGCTCATCCCCAATTCTCGATCTAAATATTCACATAACGCCAGATCGAAAAAAATAACCATGTACGGCCATATACTTCGTATTTTTTCTTCAGCGCCATGATGCTCTTTATTCTTATAGCGGATCTTAGCAATTTCAAGCATATCGCGGTAAAATTCTAATTTTTCTTCGCGTCCTGACATAAAAGTTGCGGCAGCTGCGGACAAAGGGTTAAACATGTTCTCTACGGGACAGGGAGTCGCTTTTTTTAGTTCAAATATTTCAAGTTGGGTTTTATTCGTTTCATTTTCTAGTTCGATATACTTTCTCATTTTTCCATAATCGGGTTCTTGACCAATTATTTTACCTAATTCCTCTAAGCTTAGCTTTAATTGTTCTCCGTAATATGTGTAACTTTTTTCTTCCCAAAGGAACGGTAAATCGGGAGTTACTAAGGGTATATTTTTATGATACCTAAAAAAGGGATAAGAAGCGTAAGTGTTGTCGCACGGCGCGGTTGGTGTGATGATTGCGTCAAATTTGAATAAATCGTCAAGTGTCATCCCCATCGTCCCTTTTTGGGAAGTGCAAGTGTGGAATGGATGTCCCCAGCTAGTTATTAAATCATAATAGGGTTCAGAACCATCAGGTAATAATGCCGATATGAAATACGAGACCGCTTCAACACAAACGGGCACGCAATCAAAACAATAAAGATAATCCGAGGGGAATGCGAAATGGTATCCAATTATTGGTAGTCCTTCTCCCGCTTTTTTGATAAAATCAGCCATTACTAAGTCGATATATTTTAATCCTAACCTCAATGACGGCATTCCATCTTCGGGAAGTATTTTCTTAACCAACTCGTATGTAGTGGACACGGCTTGTTTTAACATCTTATAGGGAATTATTCTATTTTCTAATCTTGATTGATTAACCATAGTCATACCATTTTTTATTTAATAATAATAATAATAATATATATTACATGAGCGTTTGAACAAACATAGTTATTTTATCTTTAAAAGCTTTTAAAGAAGTCATTCGAGCATCTCCTACGTCGAAATCAATTATTAACATAGGGATTCCCACTTCATCTTGAAGAACTTCTCTTAAAAGTTGTGGGACAGCGCCAAATTGCTTACACGCAATACTTTGAGTGTAAATAAAACAGTCTGCACTAAAATCTTTAGCCATTCTAATACAATCGTCTAAGAAGGGATAATAGAATTCTGAAGATTGCTTCACCATCGGCCAACCCATAGCCTTCCTTGCCATTCCATAAAATAATGAATCTGAATCAGATTTAGTATCAATTAAATCTGATAGATTATAGTTAAAAATATCTAATAAAATGCTCATACCCAATTCGCGATCTAACCATTCACATAAAGAAATATCGAAAAATGTGAGCATATAAGGCCAGATGGATCTAACTCGTTCTTCACCTCCATAATGCTCCTTGTTTTTATACCTATTTTTTGCGAGTTCCAACATTTTTTGGTAAAAAGAGAGGTTTTCAGATGTTCCCGAAATAAATATAGTTGTTGCAGCTGAAACTGGATTAAACATATTCTCGATTGGGCTCGGAACAGCCTTAATTAAATCAAATAATTCCATTTTTAATTTTGTTACATCGTTCTCTAATTCCAAAGCATTTCTCATTTTTTCAAAATCGGGTTCTTGATCAATTACTTTACCTAATTCCTCTAAACTTAGCCTTAATTGCGCTCCATAGTACTTGTAACTTTTTTCCTCGTGAAGAAAAGGCATGTCAGCAATGATTAAAGGGAATTTTTTTCTTAATTTAAAAAAAGGGTAAGAAGCACAGGTGGAATCACAGGGCGCTGTTGGAGTGATGATCGCGTCGAATTTAAATAAATCTTCTAAACTCATTCCCATTACCCCCTTCTGGGCGGAACATGTATGAAAAGGGTGCCCCCAATTACCTATTAAATCATAGTAGGTCTCGACACCACTTAAAAGTAAAGCACCAAGAAAAAATGAAACACCTTCAATACATATTGGGACGCAATCATAACATTTTAAGTATTCTGGCTGAAAAGCAAAGTGATATCCCACTATTGGCAACCCTTCTCTTGCTTTTTCGATGTTTTTACGAACCACAGATATTATTTCTTCCAATGCAATTCTTAACGAAGGAAGTCCACTATCAGGTAATATCTTATCGATTAATTCATGAGTTGTTGACATCGAATTTAATAACATCTGATAAGGAATAATCCTGTTTCCCATCTCTGTTTTGCTAGGCATATTTTTTGTCCAAATTTAATCAGTAAACTTTTTTCAAATTTTAAAACTATTTTATCATTTCTAAAAATGCTTCAATACGCGTTTGAAGTCTCGTTGTGTCTGCTTGGTAGAATTCGCGATCGAGGTCCAAAACAGGGATCTCCAAATCCTTTAGCTTATGTGAATGGAGCATATTATCACATCCCGCTAGATCACAGTTGTTTATTCTCTGTAAGATAACTCCATCGACATTTGCTCTGTTAATTTCATTTCTTAGAAAATCAAACCGCCTTTCATAGTCATCCATCATTCTAGGGCAAGAAAGTCTGTAATATAAGCGCTTTGATATATTTTTTAATGGGTTATTTCCATTACCCATGTGTACATCATCTAAAAAATTGCGAGTTCCAAAACATAAAGAATCAGACACTATTAAGGCTCCAGAATCTTCAATTAATCGGGTAAAATCAGTACTATCTACTTCGCTTCCAACGAGCATTATTCTTTTAACATTAGATTTAATTCCTTCAGACTCTTTCAAGAATTTGAGAATTCTCTCTAATTCTTGGTTTGCAAATTCTTTAGGGATTGAGCTATTTGACATCGAAATTTGTAAAGCTTCGCTTCCCGTAATTTTTGGCGTATCAATAATTCTTAGTTCATGGATTTTTCGCAAAAGATCACGATTCTTATTGTATATTTTTATCGAATTCTGTAAATCTTGATCAGTTATAATTTGATGAGTATAGGTTTCTTCTATTTCTTCTTTAAATTCTTCTATTTCTTTATGGTACCATTCAAAACCTTCATCTGTTATAATATGAGGCATAGCAATATAAAACCGCGGAACCTTTTTTTTAAACCCTTTTCTTTTAAATACTACTAAATCGAAGAGTTCGTACATTCGTCGAGTGTGATCGCACGAATTAGATATAAAAAGACCATCTAAGAAATCGTAGCCTCCTCTTAAAGCCAAATCTAGAGTTGCTCTGACAAATGAACATGTAAACCGTACCATGTATATATCAGCTAAATCCGTGTCTTTATTTCCAGTTGCTCTAATTCTAAAAGGTAATAAATTTGCAGCGTGCAGTAATTCTTCAGGAATGTAAGTACAATAATGACCAACTACTTTTTTATTCTTTTCTTGCCATTCCTTAATGTAAGAGTTTATGATTGAATTCGAAATGTTAAGAAAAGGATCGTTATTTAGACTCATGGTAATAAATCTCCCTTACTGTTTTTATAAACATCATTCTTACCTATCATCAGACACCTTACCAGTTTTATGGCAGCTACATAGGACCCTTTAATTTTTATTTTTCGGGGAATTAAATACTTTGGAAGTTTCATTAGTCCAAAGATATTACTTTTAGAGCGAATAATACTGCTTAGCACGCTAAGTATTTTTTCTTCTTCTACATTTACTATAAGTCGTGCAACAGGATTATTAGCTTTCTCTACGCGACAATCAAAATTCTTTCTATCAGATGTAAGTATAAAAGTAATATATCCATCTAATTCGACTAAATACATTTCTATTTCTTCACCCTCCCGTTTCCCTATTTTTTTAAAAGGCTCGTCTAGGCCAAACAAATCCACCAACATCTTTGCCAATCGAGCGATATTAAGCACTTTTGTTTCCCTAACCAAATTTTCTGCTTTAATATCCCTACTTGTTTTCTTAAGATTATCAATTTGATTAATAGTAGCCACCAAATTTTAAATATTTGAAGCGATTATATAAAGATCATATTAGTTAGATTAGTTAATAAAGTTAAAGCTTTTATTAATTAATTGAAAAGTTTTATGCTAGTCTTCTTATTAAACAACTGAATTTAGAACTTAGACTCAAAAGGGATTAAAGTGGGCAAAGTGCTTTCCTTCTTATAGGAAAAGTTTAATAACATTTTAATTTTCAATATCTTGTATCTATTTTGTTCATACACAGCTATATCCGTTTTTATTTGTAAAATCATCCTCGCTTTCTTTTCATACTCCCAGAATAGCTTAGAAGCATTCTTTTAAACACTTCAGGACCAAGAGTAAGCGAATAAAATTCTTTAGTTCTACTATATCGATTTATTATGAAATCTATTGAATTTGGTTTCTTTTCCATATTAATGTCATTAGGAGATTCAAATAAATCTTTGATATTTTCTAACAGTGATTTTACTGATGAAAATATCCTAACAGAGTATCTTCTTAAGTTGCCATCACCATCATAAAAACCCAGTAGCCATGCGTGAGCAACTTTTCCATAGAATGTATCTGACCAATTATAATTTCTACCATCTGCTTCTCTTTTTGCAAGTTTAATAACTTGTTGTACATATTTTGGAATGGATTTGATATCTGATTTACTTCCAAATATACCAAGTTCTCTTAATCTATCAGCCATTGGTTTAGCTTGGAACTCAATGGATACCATTTTATATCTTTTAATACAACCACTCTCATCAATAAAAATTCTAGTCCTTTCTCGAACATTCTCTTCATCAAATCCTACGAAATCTGCGAACTTATAAACACTAGCTTCATCCTTTTTGGCTAATTCAAAGCATATTCTATGTGAATTTTTATTTTCAGGTCTTCCCACATATCCATCGGCACAAAGAAATCCAAACCAATAAGAAGATTTAATATTAAAGATATTATCAAATGCTCCAACATTGGAGATGGTATATTGTTGATGAGAATAGTCTGGGATATTTGGATTACATCGTTCAAATTCTCTTATTACATAAAAAACATCCCTAAATGAATACTTATCAATTTCAAGATTTTCTTTAAATTTATTCAAAATTTCATTACTGAACTTAAAATCATTTTTAAACCAATTAATATGAATATTTTCAACACTACGCTTTACTGTAACCATATAATTCAAGCTTCTTCCAAAAAGATGACTTAACTCTACTAATGATGCTTCTATATCTCCAGAAACTCTTCCTAATTCTCTCTTCAATTTGTTAATAAAATCAAGAGTAGTCATATTAAAATTCTTATACAATGTGATTAATCTTAAGATCCCCAGGGCTTTAACATTTAATTTCTTAATGACTTGTTTTTTCAACAATGATAATGCTTTATCCTTAAATCGAAAGTCTGGTTGTTTAGCAGAGCGAATCCTATACACATAAGAATTAATATAATCTTTTTGATGCCCCCAGAGAATTGACAATTTTCTATTTGAATATTTTTCAACTCTTTTAGGAAAAATTTTTGCCATCACTTCTGCTTTTACTTGAAGTATCTTTAAAATATCATTGATGAAATCTACGGTTAAATATGATTCTCTATGATATTTTTTACTAGATTTTAGTAAATTCATATATTATATGAGTAATAAATACCCTTTTTTAAACCTAAAGAGCCTTCCGGAACAATAAATATCAAATTTAATAATTTCCGAAATATTAATGGGATAAATTGCCCCTCAAATTGAGAGAATAACCTTTATTTAAAAAGAATTTTTAATTAAAATATCAAACATATTAATCTATATAGAGTAGATTTGAAATGAGAAAAAACCTTACTGAAAAAATAATTGAATCACATTTAGTAGAAGGTAAATTAGAAAAGGGCATTGATATAGCTATAAAAATTGATCAAACACTTACGCAGGACGCTACAGGAATATGAAATATAATTCATAGTTCATACTGAACTATGGCGTACTTGCAATTTGAAGCGATTGGTATTTCACGCATTCAAACAGAATTATCGGTTAGCTATGTAGATCACAATACTTTACAAACTGATTTTAAAAATCCTGACGATCATAGATATCTACAAAGTATCGCTGCGAAATACGGACTTTATTTTTCTAGACCTGGTAATGG
>Ga0114919_10001575_pt1 | contig 18272 bp, 18 predicted proteins | sample BlataG_FD_88682 | JGI IMG/M metagenome (GOLD analysis project Ga0114919, IMG submission 88682) | Deep subsurface microbial communities from Black Sea to uncover new lineages of life (NeLLi) - Black_00105 metaG | ecosystem: Environmental > Aquatic > Marine > Oceanic > Sediment | place: Atlantic... | reverse complement strand
TTGCCCTTGCCGCCACCACCGGCCCCGAGTGCCATATATCCGACATCCCCCGGTTCGGCGCCAAAAGCACCGAGAGCACCACCACCACCGATGGCTCCGCCGCCAACGAATCCACCTCCGCCACCACCCATGCCCGGTATCCCCCGGAGAATCTGGCCAGCAGCCGCAGCATCTCTCTTGAGCTGCGTAAGATCCAGCGTCATCCGGAGTTTGAGGTCCCGATTTATGTCCGCCATCTGCACTCCGCCTCGCCTACGGAAGTCAACGGTACTTCTTTACGAATGCATAGATCGCGTTGTTCAAGCTGACCGTCATATCTATCCAGGCATCCCGGACGCGCTTTGTCAGCATGCGATGGCCCTGCTCTGGACTTTGGCTATGCACCTTCACGGTAGGCAGCTTGTGTCGCTCCCACGGCCGCGCTCGGTGGCGCTTTAGCTCGCGGTTAATACGGTCGCGGAATCGTGTCTTTCTTGCCCAAGCCAGCAGGCGGTGCCGCACCTGCATCGTGCCGGGGTGGATCACACTGACATAGTGCTCTTTTACGCCCTCCTCAGCGCCGAGCGCGATGTTGAACGGCCGTGGCCCGTGCTTCGATTCGTAGGCTGGCTGCCGCAATCTGTTGACGACTTCGTATCCGAAGACGGCCTCGCTCGTACTCTTGATGCTCTCGGTGCGAAAGGCTCCGGCGGTCCGACCAGTGAATTCGGGCGTGTCGCCCTTAGCCTCATTCATGATGTGCTTGGCGTAACGATGCACCCGTGGCCGAGCGACACGCCGGAAATCCCCAACCACATGGTTTTCCAGCCGGTCGATCCATTTCGCATGTCTTGGCACGTACTTCGCTTGTAGCATCAGTAGCCAGTCCGTGACCGCTCAAGGTCAGCTCGGTGTTGCTCGTGCCGAGCGAAATCACCGATGCTCTTGCCGTCCCAAAAGTATCGCCACACGATTGTACACCATGCTGGCCAGTCATCTATCCATCTTCCGTCCGGTGCCCGATGGTGCTCCTCATAGTGGTGAGCCTCGCTGATCCGCTCCCCCAGAAACACTGTCATCCAACCGTGCCAGCCGGTCCTGTCGTACGTGTACCGCTCCTCCGCTCCCTCAGGAAACTCCTCGGCCATCCGCTCTGCGTCAAGGGTCCCGTCGGGCAGGTAGTAGTGCTCCGTCACATGCTCGGAGCTGAACTCCTTGCAGAGGTCCTCCATGAATTCGTGGAGGGAGTACCGACGACCCTCGAACGTCAGTCGTCGTCCGTACTCCCTGGCGAGTTTTTTGCTGATTCAACTACGGCATCAGTGATGCGGTACGCACGGTTCGCCATCATAATGATGACAGCAACACCCTTGAACCACTCGAAGAACTCCCTGAGTGCCTTCTTGCCGTCACCGGCCTGAGCGTCCCACTCGAACGCTTCGATGGAGCGGTTACCAGCATCGTCCTTGACAATCTGCGGCAAGCGACAGGCGCGAATGCAGGAGCTGGTGAGAACGCGGATCGCCTTCGTTGGCGTCTCAACCAGTATTTGCTTCGTCCGTAGCTTGTCCTCGTCAATATCGCGCCGACGTTCGTATGTAATCTCCTCGCCGTTCTCATCGACAACTATGTTCTCCGTGCGCTGTTGGCTCGCAGCGAACTCCATCTTCGTCGGGTTACCCACATCATAGAAGCGCACCCAGTACTTCTCTCCGCCTCTCTCGTCGTCGGTTAACTCATCGCCACGAAAGTCGAGCAGCGCGACCCTCAAACGCTCGGCTTCATCATCCTTGGGCTCGTGGGCGAGCGACATTAACACTTGGAGCTGCTCTTGCTGCTTCTCCACCGGTGGGATGGCTTGCTTCAACTCCTCCGCTTCTCGCTCTTCCTCGGTTCTCGCATCAGTCATCGTGATAGTCTCCTCTGGTTGCGGTCAGGTGGCCGTCTTTCACCTCAAAGACGCGCTTGCGGAAGTCGAAGTACCCTTTGACGAGTGATACAGGGTCTTCGATCTCCATCGCTCCTCCGCTGTTGAGCGTCTCGAAGATCTGGCGGGTCCTGTCCGTGTTGTCGAATACCACAACGACGACCTCTTCGCAAACAAGGTAATCGAAGTGGCTATTACAGCCGAGTCGATGCATGACCCAGGCCAGCGGCAGGTCCCTCACCGCGATGGCATCGGCCTGTTCGATGAGTGCTCGCTTCTCCGTGGTTGTCATGTCGCTGTAATGGCGAACGCTTCCGGACCGACGAGCGGCACTGCGAGTTCCGGCTCGCAGGAAAACTTGAAGCGATCTCGTTTCCGTCCTCGGCCGCTTCCGCCCGTGGGCTGTGCCGAACCCGGCATGAGCTTGACATGGTCGAAGTGGCAATTCAGCGTGTTGGCACCGCGTGTGAAGAGTGCGCCGAGCGCTACGTACGTGCCGGCAAGATAGATGTCCAGCATCTCACGATCCCGCGCATTCCGCACGAAACTACCACTGCACTCGGGCCAGCCGTGATTGTGAAGCACCAGCGGCCACTCGCCACCGTCCAAGCGAACGCCGTCCACAAGGCTTTCCACCTTGTTGTCAGTCGTCCATTCCAGCGACTCGAACTCTATGTCCTCCACGATAGCATCCCGGGTGATGGCGCCCTCGCGGTACATGTACGGCAATCCGACAGGCACGACCGCGGGCCAAGTGTACGTCGGCGGATCGGTAGGCTGGAGCTTTGCCCGCAGGTCGAGCCTCACGGTGACGAGTCCTCGAGCCGGTACGTGCCAGTGGCTGGCGGCCACCTTGCAATCCGCGAAATACTTGTGTCGTGTCGCTCCTTCGGAAACTGTGGGACCGCCTAACGGCCCGCTGATGACTAGGACGGTCGCGTACCGACCCTGGGCAAAGACACCGCGATGCGTAGCATCACTCATATCGGTGCCGATCCAGCGCAGCAGCTCCGTGATGTACGGAGCGCCAGGTATGATGGGTACGGTGACGGAACCGCTCCAGCCGGAGAATGGGTCGTAATGCCAGGAGAGCGCACTCTCGCGCGATAGCTGCCTGATCCGGATCGTGTTCCGGCTCAGGTTTAAGTTCTCACCCTGACCCACGAGCGGAAGCCAGTTGTCAACATCGGCAACCCAAGCTGGGCCGTCCAAGGCCTGAATGCCGAAGCCGAACAGCGTCTGCTTCGTAAGTGTTGGCATATCATCATACTATCGTGATCTTGCATTGCGGCACGACATTCGGCGGGTCCTCTCGGCACAAGAAGTTGTAGGTGCTCGTCTGCCGAACGTTCCCGCTCCCGCCCACAGGATGGTCCGGCCGGCTCATGTCCGAGTTGTTGATGGCCACGGTGAAGGTATTCGCCCCACGCGTTGACACCAAGCTCCAGTCCACGCCCTGCCGAGCGAGAAAAGCATCAAACATCGTGCTGTCACGAGGATCTCGCACCGCGGTCCCACTCACGTTCGGGTTGGTCAGATTATCCAGATACTCCGGATAATCCTGGACTTGGATTCGCATACCATCCGCGGAATCCTCGAGCCCCTGATCGACAGTGATCTCGACGCGCTCGTAGTTGATGTCCGCCGCCGCTCCTACGTCGTTGATGTTCACACTGAGCGCGGTCTCACGGTAGTAGTACCCGAGTCCGGTCGGCACCGCGGTCGCGGCAGGCGTCCATGCGTACGGCTTCAGCCCCTCGAACTCGAACCGCGCGCTGATCACTTCACCCTTGGCATAGGTCAGTACGAGCTGTCGGCACTTGCAGTCACACGCACCTACCTTGCGAATGCTACCTCTGAAGAGCACGATCGTGGCCCACTTCGCCTGGTTGTAGCTGTCCCGATCAGTGGCATCCGTGGGATCGGCCGAGGCCCATGTGAACAGATCGGACAGATACGCTGCGCCGGGGATGATCGGGCACTCGAAGAAGCCAGGATACGTGTTGTACGGGTCCCAAACGGCGTGCCGCGAATCCGTGCCACCAGTCTGCAGGTACTCCTGTTGGTGTGGGTCTAGGTTAATGTCGGCGCCGCTGCCGATCAGGGGAATAAAGCGATCGGGCACCTTGCACGTCCCTGGATCGAAGCCATCCTGCAGCCCGAAGCCCAGCACGGATTTCTTGTCCAACATCGGAGGCTTGGTCATGTCAGCCATGGTCTACACGCTCCTTAGACAGCCACGTCCTTATAAGTCTCTCTGCGCTTAGCCATCAGCGTGATATGGAAGATGTCCATGCCGGATTGCCGCCAGCGTGTTTGCTCTGCCTCTTCGAGCTCGCCAGCCGCGGTCAATTCCAGATACTCCGCCGTCCCGCCGAGCGTCCAATCCTCGTTGACCATGTTGTACATATCGTCAAGCCGGTCGCAGAACTCCGCGGTTGGATCATCGAAATCAGACCACTGCCACCAGTGGAAGACGTCGAAATAGTACTGCTCATCCTCCCGGTTGATAACGGTGTCTGGCGCGCGTCGTGTTAGACGGACAAGCAATCCCGGCGTCATGTCGATAATGTTGAAGCGTTCCGGGTTGGCCGTCCATCGCTCAATCACATTCTCAGCCGCGATCTTGAGCGGATGGTCGCCTTTCATGTAGCCGGGGAGCTGAGCATCGCGCAAGCGCACGTACGCCGGATGCTTTCCGGTGATCGTATAGCTATTCGTCAGGGCGCCCACGATCCCTGGCGTCGTACTCTCCATGTCGAATCCCTGGTAGTCATCCCAGACGATTTCCTCGAAATGCCCCTCCCCCGGCGGATTGCCTACGAGCGCTGGCTGCACGATACGCGCGTCAGCGCTCTTGTTCTTCCAGAGCCGATTACCCATGATCGGCGAGCCTACTCCGCCAAAGCGCTCCGCCTCGAGCACGCCCAGTTGGATGCTCTCATCCCCAATGTTGGCGGCCGCCTTGAGCGTAACGCGGCCCTGGAGCAAGTGGCGCAGGCCGCGCAACATAGTCGCCGAATACTGCTTGTCGGTCTCTGAGGGCATTGGCCTATGTGGCGGGGATTAGCCGCCTACGGACCTGGCACGATAGATGACTGCCCAGGTCGCGCACATCCCAGACTTCGTACCACTCGTATAGCGCAATCACGACACCGGCTGCGAATGATGTGCCAGCCTTGATCGCCTGCTCATCGTGTAGTTCGAGTTCGCCCGACCGCACGGCTTTCAGATCCACGACCTGCTTATCGTCGCCAGTCCCGATCTGGACGCGATCATTGAGATGAAACCCGGTCGTGCTGCCATCCTCGACGTTCAACTCCGTGTCGCCAGCCGTAGCCTCAGCAATGAGTCGCGTCCGACAGGGCATCAGCACATTGTCTACATGGCGCTGCAGGAGCCGGCGGATGAGCGTGTTTTCCGTAACACCGATGATTGGCTTGCAGCACATGATGTCGGTGGCCTGGGGGAAACGGTCGAACGCGGCATCCACACTTTCTGTCACCGTTGCCTTGTCGCGGAACCAAGCCTCCTCATCTTTGTTCGTCACATCGGTCATCACGGCAGGATCGGGCAGGAGATCCTCGCCAAGCTGCACGATCCCCGTGTAGACCCGGATTATCGAGTCGAACCTGTAGTAGATCGGTGCTACCATCGAAGTGCACCAGAAGCCGATAGCTGTGTGCCGCCCACCGAGCCGATAATGCCAGCTCCGTTTCGGAAGCTCGTCTCTATCTCGCGCAACTCAGCCGCAAGGTCGCCGAGCGAATAGGAGTACCGACCGCCGCGCGCGCTGTAGTACACATCTGAGGCGCGCCGTTCCGTCTCGTACCCTGGTGCCACACCATATTGAGAATTGGCCGACCGACGGATCCTCCGCAGCAGCATCTGTTCAGCCATCAAACACTGTGCATAGACAAGATCATCTCCCTGATCTGTGCGGGCATCAGACGGGCCCATGAAGGCGCTCGAGTACCCCCACGTCAGCGTCATCGCCACATTCTTGACGCCCACCGACCAGATGCTTAGTGGCCATGCCTTTTGATAATCAGTCGTAGATACCAGCGGCTTGATCTGTACAACACCAACAGCGGTCGGGTCCACACTCGTTGCCGCGACTGTCGAACTGCTGATCGTAATATCGGTAACCGCCAAGAGTGGGCAGAAGCCGAACTTATTCACATAGAGCTTGTCTATGTCCGTTCCGTCGAACTCCGCCTCGACCGCTGTATGGTAGTTGAAGTCAAAGCGGAAACACCGCCGTGCCCAACGCGTCTTCGCTCGGCTCAACGTCCGTTCAAGCAGTCGAGCCTGGGCCTCCGCATCAGCAGTGATCTCGGCCAGCGGAAACCCGATGATCTGGTCTCGCAACTCGTCCACGGTTGCGGTGTAGTCAGTCCCGGCATCCTCTTTGGCCCACTCGATTGCCATATCAGGCCGCCACCTTTGCGATCAACATCTGTGCCGCTCGTGCTACCGCATCCGGCGCATAACTCTTGAGGTCACCGTCGAAGCACGTTGCTTCATCGCTGTCGCTTAACCGCAGCCGGCTATGGTACGGTCCCATGAGCGCGACAAGCGGCTTCCGAAGTGCCCGTCCGATATGCAGCAGCCCGCTGTCGGTCACGATCAGGCACAAGCAAGCATCCATGACCGCCGCGAGGTGGCCGATGTCCGAAGTCTTGCCGATCAGGTTCAGAGTCCCATCGGGCACCGTGAGTGTACCGCGGTAGTGCTCGCCCAGCAGCACCGGCCGCAGCCCCGACTCCAGCAGACGTTCGCACAACGGACCCACGTATGCCGTTGGCCAGTCTCGCTCACCGCCCGAGGCGGTCCCCACATGTACGCTAACGTTCCGCTCGGTTTCCTCCCCCACTTGCGCCCGTGCCCACGCCCGGTCCTCATCGTTGACCTGAAACCAAAGGTCGTAGTTGTCCGCTTTCTCTAGGCCAAGCGCACGAGCAAAGATCTCGATCCGATGCTCCTGCCATTCCGTGTCGGCGTTCATCTCCGGATACAGGATCAGATCCGCGATGCCATCGAAAGGACCATGATGCTGCCGCTCGTCCAGCGCGATGACCTCACGGACATGAGGGAAACCCTCGAGCAGTCGAAAGTAATGAGGGAAGGTGGCGAACACAATCTGGGCCTGTGGATGTCGGCGGACGAGCGAGGCAACCGCGCAAAGCGCCATCATCACGTCACCCAACCCACGGTTCCGCATCACCAGAATTCGCGCGTCCGGTTTCTCTTCCAACATCTCATGCGCGGTGACCCAAGCGAACCCGTGATTCTTCACCAGCCATCGAGCGTCACTGAGTTCACACTGCATCACCTGTCCGCGGGGGACAATATGCGGCTCCGGCATTGTCCCAGGCGATTGCATCCCTTCCGACAGAAGGCAGACCTTAGCCGTCTCCTGGTGGGACACACAACGAACATGCGCCCGGTATGTCAGTGGCCATTCCTGGACCGCGACAGTTCGATCACCAAGCATCCGCTCGAATTCGTCCCAGTCCGGCCGACCGACGCGCTCGCCGCCATTGTACTGAGCCATTCTGCCGTCGTTTCGACAGATCGAATAGCTCGCCCGAAATGCGATCGCAATCTGGGGTTCACCCTCGCCGATCGGCAGCATCTCTCCTGGACCAGTGGGAGCAGGCAGGGGCAACGGGCTTTCGGTGGTCACCGACGGAGGCCCGAGGGCAAGCGCGGCCAACACTCGGGCACGCTCGTCCTCGGACATTCCGCCATGCAACACACTGGCAGGGTCAGTGTGATCGCCGATCACGTAGCCCGCGAACTCCATTATCATCGACCTCGAACCGTGTGCTATTCGCCTTCGGTACTTGACGGCCCCGAGATCGTTTCGGGATGCTTCCCTCGTATGTGCATGTTTAACGCTTGCTGCGGACGCTGCTTGCCCTCCTCCGTTACATATTCGCAGAACGGGCAAGCGATCTGCTGCGGCACGTCGCTTACTTCTGGCTCCGGTTCCGACAATGGAGATGATACGGGTTCCGCCTTCTCAGCGGTCACCTCGCTCTTCACTGCACCCTTCAAGGCGATGACATCCTGGGGAGTCATGCCAGCGGCAATCAGTTCGGCAATGAAGTCCACTGTGGCATCTCTGTCTATCTGCGCCGTTTGCGTATCCTCGGGCGGGCGGTCCATGATCTCGAACATCGGCTTCGTCAGTGCACCGCCGCGATTGTCTTCGGCAGGTGCCAGAGCGAGACTTGCAGCGTTCTCCTCGGTAAGCGGAGGAGCAACAAGTGGCTCCCAGTCCTCCCGCCATGGGATCATCACCACGCTGCCACGCTCGGGCCACTTGTAGTACCTCGGGTACCCCACGATCGCCGGGCGACCGAGCTGCAATGAGAGCGGCAAGAACTCGAAGTCGGCCGCGTCGATGACCGAGTGCATCCCGTAAGATACGCATCCAAGCAGACGAACCCACCGGGGATCAGGTGTTCCCGGCAGGTCACTAATGTGCCCGATCCTGGGAACCTGCTGTGGATCCAATGCTACCAACGCCTGAGCTGGCTGTGCCATCTGTACGCTTGCGTCTGCCATCTGTCTTTCCTCCGTTTCTCGGCCGCTCCGCCTAAAGCGGAGCGGTTCTTAGTTGTCATCCCCAGCGCTCATGCCGCTACGGGATGGCTTGCGGAACATTCGTGGCCAGTACCACGCCGGCCGGCTGACGCCACGCGATGTCATAGCCAGATGAGATCATCACATGATCCCATTTTCCATACTCATAGGGATGTCTAAAGATCGACACCCCGACGATGTTCTGGTTGACGCCCTGCTGATTCAGCCAACGGAAGCCAGGGTTGTATTCTTGCGTCAGGACCATGTAGGTCAAGTCGGCGTCCGTGTGACCGGACGAGGTGCCCGTGCCCACAAGACCAACGGGGATGCCACAAGTCGAGATGATCGGAATGCCGCGGTAATACGGCACATCATCCCGCAGGATGAACGCATCGCCCATGCTGGTGGCCCGCGCCTGCATCAGTCGGACGAAGACTGACTGCAGAACGGGATTGCAATAGAAGCGCCAGCGACCGAGATTCGGGCCATCGCCGGAGTAGTCGCCCGACAACGCCGCACTCTCGCTCGGCTGTGGCGACGCCTTCTGCGTCGCCATCATCTGCCACTGATTCGGCAGGGCGTCGATCATCAGCTCGAACAGCCTGAAGGTGACGACTGCCGCGTTCCAGTTCACCAGGTTCGCGGCGGCGGCGCCCACACGCAGGCCGTTGATCGAGGTGCCCATCCGCGCCGGCCAGCCAGCGGGGTTGGCCGCGGCGGTATTGGACTGCCAGATGATCTCTTCCCCATCCGCGTGCATCCGGTTCAGTCCGATGGCGATCAGGGTGTCGATGAGTTGGCCGTGCTCAATGTTAGTGTCCCGCAGCAGGGTCGTGGCCCGAAACGGAAGCTCAAACATGTGCGGGGTAAACGTGACACGGCTGAATGTGGCGACTGCCTCGTCGCCGACGGCTACTGCCACCGCGTCACCGGCAGAACCAGTCGTGGAGCGCGCTAGGCCAATCGTATTCTCATCTTCCTGGGCGCGATCCAACATCTTAATCTGCGAGGCAGCCAAGGTCGGAGCGGTACATACTGGTGTCCGCCAGAAGCGGTTGCTCTGCTTGGCATTCAACTGCTGTGCGAGAACCACAGGGCTGCCCGCCTGGACAGCCGCCTTCATCAGCGGGGACTGACCGACCATGTGATCGACCATGTCCTGGAGCGACACGCCCTGCTTGTCCAACCTCGCCATCTCCGACAGGTCAGCCCGAGCGTTCAGCACTTCCTCGTCTAGGGGCTGACGTTCACGATCAGCAATCAACTCTTGCGGCATCGATCCTTCCTCCTATCTCCTATTGAAGAGGGGTTATTGCGGCCCGGTAGAGGCACGTGCCTCCTCGGGGCTGCCGAACACACCGCTCGGCGTGTACCCGTCTGCCCACTTGGTGTCCTCTCTGCCCACGCTACCTGTCCCGATCGCCTCTTGGTCGCCTTGAGGCTGGCCCGCGTGCTCGGCGATCAACTTGGCAAGCAGGGTTGCTTTGTCGTCACGCTCCTTCTCTGCAGTGTCTACGCGACTGGCATTCTTGGCAGCTTCCGCCTGAACACCAGCATTAAAGGCTTCACGGGTCAGTCGTTCCCGCTCGTCCGCGGCAAGTTCCGCCACGGGCGGTGTCTCTGGCGCAGCTGGCTCGCCTGCCTTCGCCGTCTCGCCACTGGTCGTGTCGGTTGCTGGCGGCTCCGGCACAGCGCCCGGAGGCGGCGCGGGACTGGCGGGAGGGGCGGCCGGCGGGTTGGTACTCGCCGCAGTCTGCGACTTGACCAACTCGAGGATCGCCTTCTGCGTCTCTCCGTTGTCCTTCAGCACGGCCGCCATGACGTTCCCGACTTGATCGGCAACCTCACGCGCACCGGCGGTTTCATGCGTCGCCTTCAGGGCCTCCAGCGCCTCCTCGGCACTCGGGGTCTCCGTCTCGGTGGTGTCGGGCTTGACTGTTGCGGTCTCACTCTTCGTCAGCCAGTCGATACCTGCGGCTACGGTTTCACGGATCCTACTCATCAGTGTCACCTCTTCAGTATCATCAGAGTCCTTGCTCGTCTCCTGCTTTGCTCCCAGGGGTTCCAGGGAGTTTTCCTTGCCCTTGGCGTCCACGGCCTCGAAGTAGTCCGTCCAATCCGCGTCCTTCACGATCCGACCGCTTGGCTTCAGGTACACCTGGCGCACACGTGTCGCGTCGCCGAGCGTAACACTCCCACCCTCGTCCACGGTGAATGAGCGGACATAGAACATATCCATGTACCCGACGGCCACGGTGTAGTTAGAGTACCGCGTGATGACGCTATTGCTGTCCGGGTACACCTGCACGACCCAGGTATCTTCGTCTAGCATCGCCTCGATCGCGGCCTCGATCTCCTTCACGCTACGGCCCTGGAACTCGCCCTTATCGACACGCTCTTCGCTCGGGGCTGGCGGCGGAGGATCGGCAGCAGGCTTCTCCTCTGGCAACAGCTCGTCAGCCGCTTTCCAGAGATCGGCCTGCCAATCTGCCACCTTGCTATCATTCTCGAATCTGGTCGAGCCCATCGTGTCAAGCTGGGCCGGGTTGTCGGTAAGAGCGATGTGCCTGAGTTCCACGCCCTTGATGAAACGCGTTGGCTTGCCGGTCTCGGGATGCACACCACGTTCGGCATGGGTAATCCGACCGCCAACAGACCAGCCAAACCGATCGGGGTGGCGCCTGATCTCCGCTTCCGCCTTGTTTCCCGTGCTGTCGTCAGTGAAGTATGCCGTGTACTCGAGCTTCTTCCCCTTTTCGACAGGCACGATTTCGCCTTGGAGACCATATCCGAAGATGCCGAGAACACCAACATGATGTCCGTCTTGCAGGCGCACTTCGCGGAGCGCCGCCATGTTCTTCAAGGCGGACTCCTCGATGACCTCGCCCTGTCGATCTAATGAGGTAGACGAGGCGGTAAGGTTGAAGTGCGTGTACTCTTTCCCCGTCTCGTCGCCCGGTAGGGGCGCCTTGTAGAAGTGGATCGGCGCCTGCAACGGGATCTCGAAGCAACCTAGCTCGGCTGCGCTCCTACCCATCTCGCCACCTACCTTCTCACTGATGACGCCGGTTTCGATCAAGTGCGCAAAAGCTCTATCTGCGGCCCCGCGGCTAGTGTATACGCACTTGCCGCCATGGCCGATTTTGAACTTCCCATTGCGACACGCGTATATTGGCATCTTCCATCTATCACCACTTTCAACTGCGAGTTCCTGCCCAGAACGCAAAAGGGCGCAGCGACGGAGGGGAGCGGGGGCTCACCTCTTATCGCTGCGCCCTGAGGCCCCATCCTTGGGGCCGACAGCGCCCTGGTATTGTCGCTACCGGCGGGACCGACAGGGAACCGGTCTGTTCGGGCGATCCACCCTAGCCGGAGCGAACTGCAAGTTGGCCGCTCAACCGGCCAACATCTCTAGCTCCTCCTTGGTGAAGACTCCCCCATCTTCCCAGGCGTTCAAGATGATCTCGCGTATCTTTGCCACAGAGACATCGGATTCCTCGCCCAGTTCGGCCGCTACTTTCTCTGCTACATCGTCGATCGTCCCCGCTACCGCAGCCATGGCCTGGTCGGGCATCGCGCTCCCCCGCGCCTTCTTCTTGGGTGTCCCCAGCGCCGTGCCCGGCGCGGCCGGGTTCGAGGCGTCTTCGCCATCTTTGAGCCGGCCGAGCGCCATCTCTGCCGCCTGAGCAATCATCCGCACGAGCAGACCGCCCTGGCCTGGCACGAGCAGGAATGGCTCGTTTCCTCCCTCGACCGGTGGCAACCCCAGCTTCTTGCGGTACTCATTGATCGTCAGAGCGCCACGTCGCAGCTCCTCCATCCCAACGCGACGCTCCTCATTCTCGCTCGTCCTATCCGCAATCCTGTAGGCCAGCAGCCAGTCCTTCGCGCCCATATCCTTAAGGACGCTGATGTTCCAGATGCCGGCGTAGGCCTTGCCCATCGCCTCATTGTGCTCGACCCAGCGGTAATTGTCCTGAGCCGCGTTCTCGAACCGCTCGCCCGTCGTCAGCACGACACTACGGGGGACGCGGTGGACCATGAACAGCGTGCCGGAGCAGCGCTCATCGTAGTCCAGGAAACCGGCATCTTGCGCGCTGATCGCCCCGAACGTCTCGATGTGACATGTGGCGCCGGAGGGGAGCGTGACAATCATCGCGTTGTGCGGCTCGCCGGCGTGCATCCCTTTGAGCTGCGCCTCAATCGCCTGGCGATCTTGGAGGCCAAGCACGGCGGCGCCCTCAGTATCCTTGGTCTCGAACACGATCATAAACGATGGGTACGCATTGCGGCCAAACCACAGCTCGTTCCAGGTTGCGGCCTTGCGGCCACCGCTCATGTACGTCAGCGCCGACACCCATGCCGGGACACCGTAGTACGGGTCAATCGGTGAGTAGTATGGCCTGAAGTGGATGACCTCCGTAGTGCGCGTATACCCCTTGGCCGCGACGAATGCCGTCGTCTCCTCGCCGATCTTCTCCAGATCGTTCGACGTGCTTGCTGCCAGCTCGAAACCCTTGCAGATCGGCACCCGCACACCGCTGACATCGGGCAAGCCATTTTCGCCCCAGCGCCGGACACAAGGCATCACGGAGAGTTCGCGCGCCTCATGGGCACGCTCAAACCGATCCGCATCGCTCTCCCCCTCGCCCAACGCTCCATTCATCGACTTCGCCACTTCCGTGGCGCTGCGGCCGACACGCTTATAGTAGGCAGCATTCAGATCGCCAAACTTGCGGAAGAACTTCGGATCCTTCCCGAGTATGTACTGGACGAAGCCCCCGCCCTTGTCCTCGCGCCTAATGCGCATGGTATGTGGGGAGAGCGGATGCAATTCCTTGATCGTCCCGTCTTTCTCCCGGATCACCTCGATGAAACCGTTCCCGGTTGCCTCCACATCCATGCCGAGCCGGCGAGACAGACGGGTGAAATCCCAACCGGGTAGCGGCTCGGCGAAAAGCGCGCGAACGGGTTCCAGGAGAGCGAGGTACTTGTCCGTCTGCTCCTTGCTGGGGCCCTTAGGATCTTCCACATCGTAGTCTGCCCAACCATCGGCCTCGCTTCGGTCAGCACGCACAAAGTGGTAGCCGTGACCAAAGAAGTACTCGCACTTCACATCTAGGGCGGTGCGGTGAGCGGGGTGAAGGTCAGCCAGCGTGGCAAGTGAGGCTAGGTCAAACGGCGGCTCGTATGTGTCCGTATCGGATGCAAAGCCAGAGGACCATTGTGAAGCCTTGCTCAGAAGATCGACATCCGGCAAGCCGTCCAGCTTGATCTTGAACACGTGAATCGGCGGAACGGGCTCGGGAGCATTCTCCGCGAGTACTCTCTTAACAGAGCTGTCGATGACATCGTCGCGGTCGCTCATTGGGCTCGCGTCCCTGCTCTGTGTTCCCGCAGCTTCCTGCCCAACTCACCCATCCATGGCTCGAGGCGCCTGGCCTCTTGCTCGTCCACATTCAGAACTGTATGAACATTGGCGAACGGGTTCGTCCTCTGTGTGCTCACACTACCAACGCCCAATCGCTGTTCTTCCTCGCGGGCAGTCTTGTTCCATTCACGCACGGCTTTCTGCTGGCCTGTTAAACCCAGGACTTCGATCGCTATCTGTCTAGTGCCGTGCGGCCTGCCGACAGTCGCGATCGCGCAAGCGTCAACCGTATCGTCGTGCCCGCCCTTCCCGTAGCGATCCATTTCAACGATCAGCGTGCGCATTAGCTTGATGCTCCGGAGGTCACCGTACGGTATGATGATACCCCCCGTCCGAACCTCGTAAGCGAGAGCGGCGCGGATCACCTCCGTCTGATCCTTGGTCTGCGGCCGACGTAGTTTCCCTTCTGGTACACCAAGTGCGCCCTCGATGTCAAGGCCAATGTAGCTTTGGAGAGCATTTCCTTCGACGCAGATCAGGTTCGGTTGGTAGGCGGCGTGCCATTCCCTGAAGATGTTGCGGAACTCCTCCGGCTTCCCACCGCGGAAACGAATCTGGTCTAGGATCACACGTTTCCCGCCCAACGCAAATCCCCAAAGCTGGATCACTGTGTAGCAGGCCCGCTTGCTGGTCGAGATTGCGAGATCGCAGGAGATCACACGATGCAGGTTGGCCGGGGAGAGCGACCCATCATCGTACGCATTCTCGTACATATTCCAGAGATCGCTGCCGGCAACCGGCATGTGCCCAGGCCACAAGACGAGCCGAGGAACGGTCCATTCCGAATCGCCCTTTACCCGGCGCTTGCCGTTGGCAAGACACTGCGCCTCGATGATGCGCATGTCCATGTTCTTGTCGTCCGGGTTTATGGGCTCGCACTGATAGTCGGCCCAGAATGTATCTCCCAGAACCGCCCCGCTTCCCTGTTCGTCATCGTCGTAGTTGTCGGCAAAGGCCTCCTTCATCAGCATGAAGAATGTGCGCCGATCGTCGGCCTCTGGATAGCCACCGTACTTGTTCCAAAGCGTTCGCGGCTCGGAGGCCAAGTTGTCATAGTTCGGCGTACCGTCTTCATTGAACCAATCGAGATCCTCATCATGCCTATCAGGCCAGATTTCTCCGTTCTCGCCCGGCAGGATCGAGGCGTAATGCTTGTACAACCAATTGTGGCGTTTCTGCGCCTCCCGAGCAATCCGCATCCCTGGGTCATCATAGTGGATCGGGGTGCAGATGGCGATCGTCAACGCCCTGCGTGGTACGGCCGAGCGCTGCAGACGCGAACGGGCCTCTGCCATCTTGCCCGCCACTTTCGCTCGTCCGGCGGCCGTATGGCAGTTCGTCCGGCTTAGAGGATCGTCGAAAATCAGGATATCGCAGCGAACGCCACGGAAATCTGTCTCTGCGGAAACAATCCGAATCGTGGGATCGCCCCACATTGCAGTCCGTGTGCCAACGGTGATCGCGTCCTTCGTCCAGTCCTGGCGCCCGGAGGCCGTCTTGTGTTTGCTTGGCCGCAAATCACCGAATACCGTCTTGTAGCGATGATCTGCAAACTGACCCTGGAGTTCAGCAATCCATCGGTCGGCTACGCCAAGGCTGTTCATAAACACTACAATGCGCAGGTTAGGGTCCCAGCCAAGCCGCCACGCAATGTAGCCCTGTAGGTACGATGTCTTGCCAAAGCCTACTGGCGCATGGATCAGCAGTCGCTTGCTAGGATGTTGCCACAACTGCGGCTCAAGTAGATCACACCATTCCATCTGAAACTGGGGCAATTCCGTGGGCTTGTTCCAGTTTAGCTTCTCCGCCTCCATGGGAAGACGCACGGAATACATGAAGTAATCGTACTGCCCATGTACTCGCGCTATGTGCTCTTGCATAGTTGGTGATAGCTTGCGCCATTCATCTGGCTGGCTAACCCAAAATGCACATAGCGGGATTTGCGATGACAGCATTGCCTCATGCTCAGGCATCCGCATCCTCTTCTATTAGGTCCTCATCGCCCTCCGGCAACCATGCTGGCCGCATATCATCTGGAAATGTGACGTTATCAATCGGAGAAGCGGCCTCGCCCGAGGTACGGATGTCTATCTGCTGGTCGCCACCGCTGATTACCTGCACGATCGTCCCCATCTTCTGCTGTTTGAATAGCTCCATCCTAGCACGCGTTTCGAGCGCGTTCTCTTCGATGCGCCGCTTCTCCAACTCGTAGAACTCGTCCCTCTGATCCAAGCTGCGGTCCATCTGTACCCGGCGCGTCTCCTCGCTGCCCAGCCTGCCGAGAGCTTGAACTTGGGTGGCCTGCATTCGCGGATCGTCCTCCATCCAACGAGCCTGCTCGCGCAGGCGCCAGCGGACCTCGGCATCATCCTCGCCAAACCGTAGGGCGCGAGCGCTTCTGAGGGCTTGGAGGAAGGGAATATCACCATCATACAGCAACCGAATGCGCTCCATCGGGATACGACAGCGTTCCGAGATTGTACGCGGAGGCATCGCCGCGTATCCCCACAGCAAGGCGATAACATAGGAAGCAGCATCCAGGCCTTGGGGCAGGGTTCCGTCACGCAGTCGATCCTCGACCATTTCTTTGCAGCGGAGTAGCCACTCGCGCTCGACCTCTTTGCGTGCTGCCTCGAGCGGCGGCATGGATTCTATGCCGCCGGGCAGACGAATTGGGCGCCGCATCCCCTGCTCGCGATGCAGTCGCTCAATCGGCGGCCGGACTTGCTCGGGAAGTTCGTCGGGAGGAGCGTCGAGTTCTGCGTTCTTCCTCCCGATCAGCGATCCGTCACGGGCCCGCCAGCGTTTGAGAGGAGTGGCAATATCGAGGTCTTGGAGGATCTGGCCGTACTCTGTCGAGTCGAGGGCATCCTGTACGCGCCGATCGGGCAACTCGGCGATAGCAGTGTCGATCACCGCGAGGACGTCGTCTTTCGCATCCATCTTAGGGAATCGATAGCACAGAATGGGGCAGCTGTCAAGTCTGGCCGGCTCGTCCGATAAAGCGACAGCCACCCCAGAGGGTGGCTGTGAGCCCATGCCCTTGCATGGGCGGGTCTCTGGTGGGGGCGGCGGAGTCTTACCGCGACCTCGGGCTGATGGCCCGCGCTCTTTTCAATGCTGCGCACTAGCGCGCTAGCAACGCCCTGAGCTACGCCCCCATGTGGTAGCGGGAGCGGGGATCGAACCCGCGTCACCGCAACTACGCCAAAATAGTCAGCCCGTAAATCGAAGCCTGTGTACGGAGTGTCCCGTGCGTGATCCTGAGCGACACGCTCCCGCCCTCATCGCCGACCACTAGGGGGACGAGGTTCTTGTGCGCGGTCTTCTTGGCGATCGTTGCCTTGAAGCCTATCCCCGGCAGCCGGCCGCGATGGATTACGGTCGTCCCGTTCAGCAGCTCCCATCTCACGCCCTCGGCGTCGCCCATTACGAAGAAGCCGAAGATCAGGTGTCGCTCCTGCGCCGAGGCAGCCTTCGTCGCCGTTACCGTGTTGTCGGTGGCTTCGGCCTCTTCGGTCCAGTGCTGGTTCTGCAGATCCTGCTGGTGTTCCGGTCCATGGACATTCATGCTGACGCTCCGACCGCCGCTACCCGGGGATACTCAGTCCGTAGATCGAGCCTGCGGCATAGATATTGCTGTTGGCGACCACCAGAGAAACATCCCCGCCGCTCGTGCCCAGGAGGAGCGGAACGAGATCCTTTTGGGCATCCGTCTCGGCAATCGTTTCCTGCGACCCAAGGCCCGGTAGTCTCCCGCGGTGGATCACCGTCGCGCCATCTAACAGCGACCACTGCAGATTCTCATGGTCGCCATTGAGAAAGAAGCCGAAGATCAGGTGGCGCTGGCCGTCTATGCCATTCTTCGTCACGGTTACTGTCGCCGCTGCCGCTTCGGCGGCCTCGCTCCAGAACTGATTCTGGAGATCCGCCAAGTATTCTGGTCCGAGGATATTGGCCATTGCACCGCCTCCATCGTCTTCGCTCGTGACTCGCGAACACTGTACACAGACGCGCCCCGGCTGTCAAGCCGGGGCTGCTCATCCACCAAAGAGAGACGCCCGCGGTGCCCCACGAGCGTCTGGAGGGTTGACCAACGGGAGTGTCTGGGCTCCCGCGCTTTAAGCATACCCACTCTCGCTCGCGCCTACGCGCAAGCGAGAAGCGGGACACATCTGGCAGAGGGTGTGCTATTACGCCAAAGGTCGGCTACCCCACGTCACGGTTTTCGGATTCGGGGCTCCACCGGGTATTACCCCGTGCCCCTGCGCTACGTACCCTAGTGCCCTCGCCTGCCGCCGCGTCGACTCACGTTAGGGGTTCGGTTTCGCTAGGCGGAGG
>Ga0114919_10001574_pt1 | contig 18272 bp, 10 predicted proteins | sample BlataG_FD_88682 | JGI IMG/M metagenome (GOLD analysis project Ga0114919, IMG submission 88682) | Deep subsurface microbial communities from Black Sea to uncover new lineages of life (NeLLi) - Black_00105 metaG | ecosystem: Environmental > Aquatic > Marine > Oceanic > Sediment | place: Atlantic... | reverse complement strand
TCACACCTGTCATTCCCGCGCAGGCGGGAATCCATTACGACATACGCAATACGATATACGATATACGAGCATCGAGAATCAAACTTTAGCTCACTTTAGGCACTTTAGCTCACTTTTCACTAACTTTCCCTCTACATTTGTAGTGAGCGCACTACAAATCGCTCATTTTATGCAAAACAAACCCAATTTCCAAAAAGACCAAATGAACGTAAGCCGAGTTTCAACAAGGTATTACGACAAATGGACACCTGGTGAACGCGAGAAAAACAAACCCAATTCAAACCCAATTCAAACCCAATCAAACCCAATTAAAGCCAATATAATGCCAAAACAAACCCAATTCAAACCCAAACAAACCCAATTTTACAATCCCCCCTACCCCCAAAGGCATGCAACAGCCGGCAAAGAATTACCTGCTGAAAATCAGTTGCCTGATGGCTCAAGGTTTTCTATGCTAAAGTCACGGCTCTTAGCGTCCCGGATAAAAAAAGAAGCTTCTAAGGGAGCTGTCCAATGAAAAGATTGATTAGCTGGTTGGTTGTGGCGGTCGTTGGTTTAGCGCTGATGGCTTTTTCATATTATAGATATGAATATGAGCCCGGCGACAATCCATGGGACAATGTTTTTATGTACATAGGAGCAGCCGACCCGAATTGTGAGGTTGAAGGGCTCGAATATGTCAGGAGACCTGTTAGGCTGCTGCCTCTGGCCGGCCGGACGCAGCTTTTTACCAGGATGGCGAAAAGTTTCGGCTCGAAAGTCGAATCGTCATATCGCATCACTTTTCAGGAAAAAGTAATTTTTTATTCTGATATGGAGGACGATTTTACACCCGAGATGCTTGAATGGGGACGACTGCCGGCTGGCGGTAAAACCGAGGTGCTGGCCGGTTTCGCCACGAGCAGCAGAGACGAGATTAATGTTGATGCTCGCACGCTTAAAGTCGTTGGATTGCTGAAGAAGGGGATTAGTGTCTTTGCAAACAGTTACCTGATTGGTGAAGGTGCTGAGGCAGAGGAATTGTTTGAACCTGATGAGGAGGCTATCCAGAATGCCTGCATCCTTCGGCTGCCCAAAGAGCAACAGGGCGATTTGGAAACTCGCAAACAGCTTAAGGGGGCTTTCCCGAGGTCGCAATTCACAGGGTACACGCCCCTGATTCGGACGCAGCCGGCAGCCTTTTTTCTCTATGTCGCAGGGCTGGCACTGCTTTGTTTGGGCGGCTGTCTTGCGCTGTTTACGCTGTATTGCATTCTCGCCGACCGGATTCGGAACAAGTGGCTGCGGCTTCCACTGGCCGAGATTCGCAGCTACAAGCATCTTTTCATCACAATGAATCTAATCTATTTCGGAGCGGTGGTAGTGTTTATGCTCGTGTCCTATGCCGTGCCGGAGCTTCAGAGCTGCTTTTTAGTAGGTGTGTCATCCCAAATAACGGATGGTTCCGGTATTCTGGGAATAGCGGGCGAAGCTTACATGAGCAAGAATATCTTGCGGGCTGCGGTAACTACATTTGCAATTAATTTTCCGCTCGGGTCTCTGGCGTGCATAACACTTCCGTCAGTAATCGTGCCGGGCGCAGGCTCTTTGATTGCCGGTCTCAGGGCTTCGCTATGGGGACTGCTGCTTGCGCCGACGTTTGATGCCCTGTCCGGGATGATGGTACCACACAGTGTGACGCTGCTGCTCGAAGGGCACGGTTATGTTATCGCGGCGTTTTTCGGCGTGCTGGTTTTGGTTTATCTTTTCCGCAAGGCTGAAGGGCCGAGTGCAGGAACTCGATATGGCAGAGCCCTGCTGATGAATGTCAGGGGCAATTTGCTGGTGATAATAGTCCTGGCTATCGCCGCGGTTTACGAGGCGATTGAGGTGATTTTGGTAATGCTTTGGGCCGGACGTTGAATGTCAGCGGCAATTTGCTGATGATAATAGTCCTGGCAGTTGCCGCGGTTTACGAGGCAATTGAGGTGATTTTGGTAATGCTTTGGGCCGGACGTTGAATGTCAGCGGCAATTTGCTGGTGATAATAGTCTTGGCAGTTGCCGCGGTTTACGAGGCGATTGAGGTGATTTTGGTAATGCTCTGGGCCGGACGTTGAATGTCAGCGGCAATTTGCTGGTGGCTATAGTCCTGGCAGTTGCCGCGGTTTACGAAGTAATTGAGGTGATTTTGGTAATGCTTTGGGCCGGACGTTGAATGTCAGCGAGTGAGTAATTCGAATTCCTCGCTGCTGAGTGATTGCCTGAGCTTTTGCAGTGCGAGCAGCTCGATTTGCCGGACCCTTTCCTTAGTCAGGCTGAGTTCTTCGCCGATTTGCTTTAAGGTTTTTGTCTTCTTTTGTATGGGCGGGCCTGTCAGGCCAAAATGATTTAGAATTACATATTGTTCGCGCTCGTTGAGTTCGTTCCTGATGACCTGGGCCAGACTTCGATGTGCTCGTTCGACAGCACCGAGGTCTGCGGCGGCGGCATCTCTTAAATCCCGCTGGATATGGGAAAGTCGCGCTGCTCTTTGCCTGCTGAGCTGGGTAGTTTTGCCGGACACCTTTGCATATTCTTTCGCGATGTTCAATGAGGCACGCTTGCTGAACCGGAAGCCGGTCGTGTAATCGAATTCCTCGACCGCCTTAATCAATGCAAAATTGCCCTTGCTTACCAGGTCGAGGAAACTTGCTCCGCTTTTGACGTGCCCGCTTGCGATGCTGACGACAAGGCGAAGGTTCGCCTCCACAATCATTTTCCTGATTGCCTCGGCCTCAGCGAAATAGTCCTCAATCTCTTTTAGGCGTATGCTCGATACGCTGGTGGGTTTCATACCAGCCCTGGTTGTGCAAGCCAGATATTTCAAGTAATTATATCTGCGGAAAAGCTCGCGTTCGCGTTCTCTATTAAGCACGGGAGTATCTTTTAGCTTCTGCAAATACTCCGGCAGGAGGTGCTCGCCGAGTAATTCGAACGGCTCAAAGCTTCCGGCAGAAGCGGGCTTTTCAACATTGAGCGGCCTTGCGAGAATCCTGCGCCCGGTGTCTTCATCGAGGAATTCGTCACTGGGGATGAATTCAACCTTTTTGGCGAGAATCGCCTTTGCCCTTCGCTTATTTATAAGGCGATATATCGAGCTCCTGCTGCGATTGAAGCGTCTCATCAATTCCCTGATACCGGTTCCCTGTTTGAAAAGCTTATAAAGCTCGGCGGCCTGGGTCGAGTTGATTACGCCGGCCGGCCTTTTGAAAATGGGCTTGTCGGGATTGGCCTTTTCGTAGTTGGCGAGTGTGTACCTGATGGTTTCGTGTGCCCTGCCGATTTTAGCTGCTATCCGGTTTATGACCTGGTGACGAGACATTTTCGTACTTGCTGCAAGCGCGGCGGCCTGTTTTATGAACTGTTGTTTTTGGTCTTTTGTCAGCCTGTTAAAGGTTTTTGCTCTGGCAATAAGGTCCGGATTGACCTGTAAGAATCTATCGACGGCAGATTGCAGAAAGCCGAGACTTTTTTGGAGGCCATCGAAAGTGAACTTTCTTGTGGGCAGACCTCTTTTCCGCCAGCGATGAATCGTTTTTGTAGAGACGCCAAAAGTGGCTGCGAGCTCTTCAATGCTATAAACTTTTTCGCGTTGCTCGGCGATGGGTTGGGCAAGCCGACCGCTTAGCCTGGAGATGAAGAGCTGTAAATCGCCGGCGAGCTCGCCACCCTTTATCGGCTGCCCCTCCGGGGGGTCTTTCGGGTGAAAGCCGGTGATGCGAAAACAGATAAAGTCGAAGGGATACTCCGTGTCGGTGTCGATAAGCGCAAGGAGCTTTTCGGCACCTTCAAGTTGGTTTAGACACTGCTGCTGTGAGGCAAATCGAAGCTGCGCCAACAATTGCGCTAAGTTTTCATTCTTTATCCGTCGCATAATCGAAACTTGATTCTCGATACCCGATTCTGGCAGGGAGCATCAAGCATCCCATTTTCCCAATATAACCAAGTGTCTATTCTACCAAATTTGGCGCAAAAAAACAGCGTTTTTTAACGCTTACCTGTTTACCACCGAGAAGTACCGAGGCCGTTAAGCTCAAGCTTTACCAGGATTTTCATCAAAAAACACATCGCAATTGACATGAAATGTTCTAAAATAGGGGTTTTCAAGACCATTTGTTCGATTTTTTGCTTTCATAAGTGGGAAATTCTGATGAATGAAAAACGCTGTTTTTTTTCAACTATCGCTCAACCATTTCAGGCCATACTAACAATATTGGTTCTTGTTGGAATTCTCTTACAAGCCACTTCGGTCACGGCGTACGAAGGTGGTCCGGCTCGCCTTGATTCAGTTAAGGACCGTTCCGACCTTCGGCCGGGCTACGTGCAAGGTGACGTGGTCAGTTATTCTTACGTGCCGAATAAACGATGGACGAGGCGCCAGGCGTGCGGCATTCTGCCCTATCTTTGCGAGTACGGGCTGCAGAAACACCAGGACGATATCCCGCTGCGGACTTATCACCAGGAGAATATTCGCCGCATTGATATGGTAAGTCGCTGGTCAACCGCAGTTATGCTCTATCCGCGTCGTCGTTCGTATCGCGACGAAATCATAAATTTGATGATTCGCTGTTTCAAAAACCGCCAACTAATAATTTTGCGGGTTTACTGGTCACCCTGTGAGCCTGACCCGTATTCGCAGGCGGTGGATTTACTCCAAACACTATGGGCCAAAAGAAACAAGGTGCTTACCAGTCCTGAAGGCGACCGGGCCACCGGCCGGCAGCTCATCAATAATATCCTTATGATAAAGCTCGGCGATGAAGGTTTGGGCGCATTCGGAACCGAGGGCCTGGAGATGATTCACAAAAAATTCTATGACACCATCAAGTATCGCGTTATGGACGGCAAAAAACCGTTTGCCCATATCAAGGCCTGGTACAATATGATTGGCTACTGGAACGGATGTTATGCGGCCACACAGAAAGACGTTGACATTCATAAGCACCGCAAAATTCCCTCCAACGCTGAATTCATCGGCACCGATGTATATCAGTGGTGGGGGCTCAAATGGGCCCCGTTCGACCCATACGGCCCCGGCATTACACGCGGGCAGGTTCAGCGTGTCGTCAATCACTGGCACCGCTACTTCACCAAATACTACGTGGACGGCCTGAAGATGGAAGCCAACAAGAAGCCCTCGCCCGAAAGCCAAAACGAAACGCACGCGATGATGGGAGCCATCGACCTGGCAAACGCTCGGAACGCTATGATGTTCTTCATCGGCGTCTCGGCCCAGATAAAAGGTGTAACCTACACAACGCCGATAGAAACTATGGATGCTTATTATGACAACCTCGAAGCCGGTCCGTGGGTGGGATTGTCCTGGTGGCATTTCGGTGATTTCACCGACACAGAGGGCACCATACATTACGTTGATAAAGACCTCCGGCATTACACCCCTGCGCACCCCGAAGGCACTGCCTACCAGCAACAGAAGCTCGACAAACTACACGAAGAATTCATCGCCTCCCGTATGCGGATGTTCGAGGATGTCGTGTACAATCAGTTCGGTCGTTTGAATCCGAAAGATGGCCGATTTTAATTAGCCCGGCGTTTTCTACAGTAACTCTCAGGCGACGAAGGCTTTTGCTATATCGACGGCCGAGGCGGCATCGGGAGAATAGCCATCGGCGCCAATCCTGTCGGCGTAAGCCTGTGTTACCGGTGCGCCGCCTATCATAATCTTAGCCGAAACGCCCGCAGCCTTCAGGGCCTTTAGGGTTTTCTCTATACCAGGCATTGTTGTGGTCAAAAGCGTGCTCATACCAACCAACTGCACATCGGCGGCTTTGGCCTGCTCAACAAACTTTTCGGGCCCGACATCGACACCAAGGTCAACGACTTCAAAGCCGGCGCCTTTCAGCATCATTGCCACTAAATTTTTGCCGATATCGTGCAAATCACCCTGGACGGTCCCTATCAGGAACCTTCCAACCGGCTTGACGCCGGCCTTAACAAGCTCCGGCTCAAGTATTTCCATCGACATTTTCATTGCGCGGGCGGCGATAAGCACTTCGGGTATGTAAATCTCATTCTTTTTGAAACGGGCGCCAACCACGTCCATACCTGCAATTAGCCCGTTGTTGAGCACACTTTCGGCTGAAGTACCTTCATCAAGAGCTGCCCTGGTAATATCTGCCGCAGCGTTTTGGTCGCCTTTAATAATTGCCTCAGCCAATGCCTTCAAATCTGCCATTTCCGTTTACCTCAAAAAAACCGACACGTTTTTCACATAAAACCAGAATTGAACACTATTGGGCAATCAAAGACAAGCCCTAAATTAAATTTCCCACCGCGTGAACGTTTTTTTTATGAAATAACGCGGTAATAGTATAAAAAAGCAAATTTATATTATTTGAAAAAATCCCGGGCAGTGGTATAATGCCGGACTTTCTCATTGCTTGATTGTTTGCTCTATATAAATAGAGCCCGGCAACAGGAAAGTGGAAACTGTAGGTTTTTGTTGAGGACTTGAGTTAGTTAAAAACTGGAAAAAAACTAAACGCGGTAAGAAAAACGAGATATGAAATATGAGTGACTATATAGTATTAGTCAAACAGGTTCCTGACGTAACGCAAATCACCGACAATGCGTTCGACATTGAGACGGGCACACTCGTTCGGAGCCGGCTGGCGAGCGTAATCAACGAGCTGGACTCGCAGGCACTGGCTTTTGCAAACGAAATGAGGCGAAGCAGCAGCGGCAAGGACGACAAAGTCATTGCCTTAACAATGGGCCCGCCGATGGCTGAAGAAGTTCTGCGGTACAGCCTGAGCCGATGTGCCGATATCGTGGTGCTCTTGACGGACAGGTCTCTGGCCGGGGCAGATACCGTGGCGACGGCCAATCCGTTAGCATTTGCAGTCAGAAAGATAGTCAAAGACATACTCAAAGGAAGCAGCGATTATTACGTGGTCAGCGGGATGCAATCGGTTGATGGTGACACAGCTCAGGTACCGCCACAAATCGCCGAGGAGCTGGGGCTGCCATGTATAGCTTATGTTACCGGTGCGGAGTTCAAGAAGGAGCGTTTTGAATTCACGCGGATTATCAGCGGCGGCAGCCAGGTAGTTGCCGCCAAGGAGCTGCCTGCGGTAATAACGGTTGCCAAATATGAGTATCCTCTCTTTGCAACATTTGCGGCATCTCGGCAGGCCAACAGGACGGAGATTATTCGCTGGGGCAGCGATGATATCAAGGCAAGCCACACCGGTGTTACAGGCTCGAAGACGAGTGTGATACGAGTTTTTCCGCCCGGCAAAAGCACGAGAAAGTGCCAGCAGGTCGGCGATGCAAAATCATTAGCTAAGCTGCTTGTCGACAGCTTCAAGAGCGGTGAGGCGCAAGCTGCAGAGGGCGCTGAGACCAAAACAAAACGCTACACTCTGCCCGGCAAACGAGCGGACAGGTTCGACAGGAGCTTTGAGGGAACAAAGAAAGAAAATGACAGTTATAAATTCTTGGCCGGCAGGCTCAAGGAGCTCAACATTACCGAGGTTGGGCAGATTGATGAGTCGTGCAAGGAGAAGATTCTTGCTGTTTCGAAGGATTATTTCCGTAAGAAGGCACTGGAAGATATGATAAACGGCTTGCAGTTGACAGGGCCGAGCTATACCGGCGAGGTCTGGGTCATGGCTGAGCACAGCGACGGCGAGATGCACCCTGCGACGTTCGAGCTTATCGGCAAGGCCCGCGAGCTGGCTGATTCGCTCGAGACCAAAGTAGGTGTTGCCATAGCCGGCTATGAAATTGAACCGATTGCAAAGGAATTAATCGCAGCCGGTGCAGACAACATTTACATTATCGAGGATAAACTGCTCAGCGTTTTTGACCCGACTGCGCATCGCAAAGCCATCGCTGATGCAATAAGCAGGTACTGGCCGCAAATAGTTCTCTATGCAGCGACTCCACAGGGCAGAATGTTAGCACCAATGGTCTCATACAGGGTTGGCTGCGGCTTGACCGCCGACTGCACCGGACTGAACATCAAGGACAGCTCACGAAATGGCCAGATAGGCATCCTGCTGCAAACCAGACCTGCGCTGGGCGGCAACGTTATGGCAACTATCCGGACGAAAAATTCAAAGTCCCAGATGGCGACGGCGAGGCCCGGTGTTATGAAGAGACTGCCGGCTGATGAGTCAAGAAAAGGTAAAGTCATCAGGCATAAAGTCGAGCTTTCCAAAGATGATATCAGTCTGGAAATCCTGAAAACAGAACTCGGCACCGGCGAGGTGAACTTTGAAGCTGACGTTATTGTCAGCGGCGGCAAAGGAATGCAAAACAGGGACAACTACGAACGGCTCGTAAACTTACTTTGCAGCGGCTTAAGCAAAAGATTGGATACGGAAGTCGAAAGAGGCGCTTCGCGTGCGGCGGTGGAACAGGGCTTTATCGAACGTGTGCACCAGGTCGGGCAAACAGGCACTTCCATCGGACCCAAAATTTACATCGCCCTGGGAATATCGGGTGCGATTCAGCATATGATAGGGGTTGCGAACACCGAGACCATCGTTGCGATTAACAGCGACCCAAACGCACCGATATTTAAGCAGTGCGATTACTATGTTGTCGGAAGTGTCGAAGATAACATCCCGCAGTTGGTGCAGGCATTGCAAGAGAGCTAACCTGAAGTGGAATACGAAGCACGAAACCTGTCCTGAGCAGGCTCGAAGGATTCGATATTCGGATTTATACGAGTCAGAGGTGGAATAAGAAGTGGCAAAAAATAACGAGTACAACAAGGTGTCGGTATTGGTAGTTGGTGCTGGGCCGGCTGGTCTGGCCTGTGCGATACAGCTCAAAAGCGAAAAGCCGGAGATCGACGTCTGCGTGATAGACAAATCAGCCGAGCCGGGTAATCATAACCTCTCCGGCGCGGTCTTGGAAGCGGAGGCGCTGCACAGGCTGCTTGATTCGGCTGCCGCCGGATGGCGGGACAGTGACACTGCTAAAGATGTGTTGGGCAAAAAGGTCGAAAAAGACAATGTGATGTTCTTCCTGGGAAAAAAGCTGTCGTTTAACATTTTCTTTATGATTAACCTTGCAAAGAGGCTTGGACTGAATTTCGGCCAAATGATACACAAAGGCGACTACATCGTCTCGATAAGCAAGCTGACCAGGTGGCTCGGCCAGATTGCAAAAGAGCTCGGCGTCGAAGTTCTGCCCGGCTTTGCAGGCGCAGATATTATTCTGGACGGGTCGAATGGGAAGGCGGCAGGTGTCAAGCTCGTCGACCAGGGGCTGGACAGAGAGGGCGGAAAGCTGCCGAACTTCGTCGAGGGTGAAGTTATAAATTCCAGGTTCGTAGTGCTGGCTGAAGGATGCGACGGGCTTCTGACGGAACAATTTATAGAAAAGGCCGGGCTTCAGAGACAATCGCCCCAGCTTTACTCGGTAGGGGTCAAAGAGATTATAAAGGTAAGCAGCGAGCAGTACGAGAAATTCGGCGACGACCGTGTGGTCCACGCGATGGGGTATCCAATCTGGACGCCTTTTGTCGGGCCGGGGATGTTCGGCGGCGGCATCTGTTATCCGGTTGGAGACGACCATATTGCCGTGGGGATGATTGTCGGCGCGGACTGGAAATACTGCGACTTTAACCCGCAGGATGCGCTGACGAACTTCAAGAACCACCGCTTTATAAAGAACTTTATAGATGGAGGTGAGGTGGTAGAGGCAGGGGCAAAGATGATTCCCGAAGGGGGATACTACGCTGTTCCGAGGGACGCCGGGAGCGGCACTATCGGTAAAGGGAATGTGCTGATACTCGGTGACAGTGCCGGCTTTGTAAATATGCTCAAAATCAAAGGACTGCATAACGCTATTGATTCGGGGATTAAAGCAGGACAGGCGATTGCGGAGACTTTCGACAGGCCCGAAACAGCAGCGGCCAGATACACCGAGCTGATTGAGCAATCGAATGTTATGGAGGAGATGAGGTCGGCGAAGAACTTCCGGCAGACAGTTGTAAAGTTCGGGCCTTTGCAGGGGATGCCGGTTTCTATTCTTGGGGGACTATTGCCGAAATTCAATGTTGAAAGAGACTTCGAGGCGATGACAATAGCCGGATACCGGCCCAAACCGAACCAGCAGTTCGATAAAGATACGTTTACGGCGATGGCGGCGACCGAGCATCGTGAAGAGCAGCCGTCACATTTGACGATTCTGGACCCGGAGGTTTGCAGGACCAAATGCACACCGCTTTTCAACAGTCCGTGCATTACGTTCTGTCCGGCGGGTGTATATGAGACGATACACGATAAGGTGGAGCCGGCCAATGCTTCCAACTGTCTGCACTGTAAAACGTGTCAGAGGAAGTGTCCGTTCGATAATATCCGATGGACGGTCCCGGAAGGCGGCGGCGGACCACGCTATAAGCGGATGTAAAAACGCATCCAGGCGTACGAAATTGAAAGCCGAACCACCACACGACAGCGGATACTGAGCTGCCCGTAGCGTGTGCAAAAACAACATTTGCACACCCTACACTTTTTTGTATTCGAGATTAACCCCCAGCAGCGTGTGCAAAAACAACATTTGCACACCCTACACATATAGCAAAAACAACATTTGCACACCCTACACATATAGGACCTGGAACGATGGTTACTCCTATAAAAACGCCGGAGCAGGGACAATACTTTAGCTGTCGTGCCCAAGAGAAGGACTACGTAAAGAGGAATTATTATACAACCGATAGCGATATTATGGTGTGCAAGAACGAATTTTGCACACCCTACTGTGGAGTTATTCCGGGAAATGAACGAACAAAGAGAATAAGGTATGTCAGTAAAGTCACGGGAGGCAAAAGTTTTTGCGGCACTTGCGCTGGCGATGACAGCGGGTGTGATAATCTTAAAGGCGCTGGGTAATAATCCGCCCTCAGCCGGCGCATTTTGTCTTTCAGACTACACGAAAGTCGTTCCTGTCGAAGAAGCTATTGAGTTTCGAGCCGGCCAATCGGCTGCGAGCTGGGGCCGCATCGAGATTTCCTACAGCGGCACCAAGGCGGGCAACATTCAACAGTTGGCCTTTTTGAGCGGATTAGCTGAACCCGAAGATATCAACTGCCATTTTGTTATCTGCAACGGCCTCGGCGGCGGTGATGGGCAAATAACAACGAGCGAAAAGTGGCAAAGGCAATGGCTGGTGAACCCCGTTAGAAGTAAGCCGGAAACTTCTAACGGGGTGAATCGTGAGCTGCCAAACCACGAACAACAAAGTGTTGAGGTGGAAGCCACTATCTACATCTGTATTATAGCCGAAGGCAAACCCACCCCCCCAACGAATTTGCAGATAAAAACAACAGAGACGCTGGTAGAACAGCTTTGCAGGAAATTTGACATTCAGCCCGAATCCGTCCACTACCCCAACGACTGGTAATAACGACCGGACGGTTGAACCACGAATCGCTTGAAGACAGCGTGTGCAAAAACAACATTTGCACACCCTACGCATCTTAATCGGTGCGTGGTGAACCATTCAACCAATATGGGACTTTGACAGGCGGTTAGTCCCATAAAAATACAGAAATGCCGAGTGCTCTGGGGGTACGTGTGAACAGGTAAAATCTGCATAAAGTGCAAATTTGATAAAACCGATAGAAAAGAGCGGATGGTTGTCGGTGATGGCGTGTACGCTAAACGCTAAAACGGGTAGGGTGTGCAAAATCCGTTTTTTGCACACGCGGTATTATGGTGTGCAAAAACACCATTTGCACACCCTACCAAGTGAATATTGAGAAAAGGAGTTGAAAATGTTACTGGACGCCATCTCAGGTTGGTTTAGTATGGATATGGGCATCGACCTTGGTACCTGCACAACTCTGGTTTGTGTCCGCGATGAAGGTATTGTCCTTAACGAACCCTCGGTAGTGGCCGTTCGCAGAGGAACTAACACCGTTCTGGGCAACGGCGAAGCAGTCGGCGTGGTCGCACGCGACATGTTGGGCAAAACGCCAGGCTCAATTAGCGCAATAAGACCCCTCAAAGACGGCGTAATCAGTGACTTCGAAGTCACCGAGGCGATGTTGGGCTACTTTATCCGTAAGGTTCACGGCAAGGGCGGGCTGGTCAGGCCTCGAGTTGTAATCGCTGTGCCAAGCGGAATAACAGCGGTTGAACGCCGGGCGGTCATAGACAGTGCCGAGCGGGCAGGCGCCCGCAAGGTCTACCTGGTCGATGAGCCGATGGCGGCAGGCATAGGAGCCAAACTGCCAATCCAAGACCCGACGGCATCAATGATTGTCGATATCGGGGGCGGAACAACAGAAGTGGCCATAATGAGCCTGGCTGACGTCGCCTGCTGTGAATCGATTCGTGTCGGCGGCAACGATATGGATGAGGCGGTAATCAACCATCTCAAAAGGGCATACAACCTGCTTATCGGCGAGATGAGCGCAGAAAGAGTGAAGATAGAAATCGGCTCTGCCGCTCCGCTGGAAGAGGAACTGACGATGGAGGTGGCCGGCAGAGACACGATTTCGGGTCTGCCGAGAAAAATCCTTATAACCAGTGAGGAAATCCGTGAAGCGCTGCGTGAGCCGATCGCTGCGATTATAGATACGGTAACGGCAACGCTGGAAAAAGCCCAACCGGAATTGGCTGCCGATTTAATCGACAACGGCGTACATATCTGCGGCGGCGGCTCACTACTGCGGGGGATGGATACCGTGCTGTCAAATGCTACAGGCCTTGATGTCTATAGAGTCGAGGACCCGATGAGCTGTGTAGCTCGAGGCACAAGCGTGTATCTGGAAAATCTGGAGCTTTGGAAAGATACGATGGAACACAGCGAGCATGATTGGGTGTAAAAGCACCGCTGTTCGTGGCACGGCCATCCACTCGACTTCGCTCGGGACAGGCCTGGCCGCGTTTTCACGGGCTGGAAGCCCGTGCCACGTATCTTGTCAGGGATGGGAAATGAAAAGCAAATATGAGAGGCAAGCGGAACAGAGACCGGGGTCGGAGCCCCCTTTACACAAACTCGCAAGGCTCGCGCCCTTCCAAACACGATAACACGTGTTTTGGGGCCACCTCCAGGCGAATGTTACTTACCTGGCTTACGTTAGCCGGGTTTATCCTGCTCTTTACACCACAGAGCCTGACAAATAAGCTCCAGTTTGCTTTTGCTCGTATCTTTCATTTGCCTTTGAGCGTCGGCAGAAACATTTCGCTTTCCACAGGTATCCAGCATTCGGTGGCGAATGTTGTCAGCCGTGGAATATACAACAGGCTTCAAAACCACCTTGCCAATGTTACCGAACAACTCTATCAGGAACATAAAATTGTCGAAGCGCTGTCCGGACTGCGCACCAGATTTGCATTAGAGGGCACCAACTTTGTTTTGTCTGACGTTATTACAGCCTCTATCGGCGGAGAACACAGCGAGCTTATTATCAACCGCGGCGCAAACGACGGCCTGGCCAAAGGTCAGTTCGTTCTGAGCGACAATAGTATCATCGGCACTATATGGGATGTCTCGCCGCGTACGGCCCAGGTCAAGCTGTTTACAGACCAGGCCTCGAAAATAGCGGTGAAGATAGGAAAATTAAATACAGAGAGGCTGATGTATGGCAACAGCGGCGATTCGGCAAAAGTGCATCTGCTCTCGACAAAGTACGAAGTCAGGGCCGGTGACAAAGTCCTCGCGTGCAAAAGCCCGGGGTACCTGGACGCCGCGATGATTATAGGAACGGTTGCGCAGTGCGGGCGGGACGCTGAGAATCCGTCACTGTGGGACATAACGGTCAAGCCTGTCTGTGATATAGAAAGAATAAAGAGTGTAAGCGTGCTCATAATGAATCCCGCACCTATTTTGAGATTCGATGGTTATTTTGGAAAATGAAGCTCAATATGCTCAAAAACCATATTACTGGTATTAGCGCCGGTTCTCAAAATAGGTGCGGGACAACCACACAGGAGAATAATATGGCTCGTCATCTTCGGAGTTTGTACAGGAGACGAAAAAGCCGAATCCGAAGGCGGATGGGTATTATTTCATTGTTGGCGATTATTACTGTGGCGATTGGTCTTAGATACGGCCGTCATCTTTTCGGTCGAAACGAAGACCAGGCCACGGCAGCTTCAGTGAACGTCAATTCAGAGGACCAAATAAACGCTTCGGCGGCTGCGGCACAGAAACGTGCTCTGGAATCGAAACTGTCAAAAATCATCCCTGGGCCCACGTCCGAACCGAACCCTAAGGTTGCTGAGCTTATTGACGAAGCTATGGCGCTGGTTAATGGGAAACCGGCCGGAATTATAGAGGCCCGCGACAGACTTAATGAGACATTGTCAATGCCTATGAATAATGTTCAGCGGGCCGTTATAAATAAGAAACTTTCTGACCTTGCCGACAGGTGGCTGTTCGGCAGGGACGTTTTTCCACAGGACAGGTTTTGCAGCCACTATCAAGTCAAGCGGGGTGATTCACTTTCTGCTATCGGCAGGCAGTATAAAGTGCCGTGGGAGATTCTTGCCGAGGTTAATAAAATCAGCCGCCCCGAGCTGCTGAAGGCGGGAGAAACGATAAAAGTCATCCACGGGCCGTTCCATATCAGGGTACACCGTTCAACTTTCACGATGGATGTGTATCTTCAGCATACCTTCATTCGAAGTTTTGTTGTGGGTGTTGGCAGGCCGGGCAGGGAAACGCCGACGGGGCTATGGCGCGTTAAGCCGGGCGGCAAATTGTCTCTGCCTACGTGGACGGACCCGGATACTCACAAGATATACGAAGACGGGGACCCGGATTATCCTTTGGGCTCGCGATGGATAGGGCTGGAGGGCATTAGCGGAGAGGCCAAAGGCCGGCGAGGCTTCGCCATTCACGGCACGAAGAAGCCGGAAGAAATCGGCACCGCGGATTCGCGCGGATGTATTCGTCTGTATAATGGCGATGCGATACTGGTATTTAGCTTATTGACGCCGGGCCTTTCACGGGTGGAAGTAGTGGAATAGAAAACAATATTGACGGAGCAAAAACTGGCTTCGGGGTGTTAGTGCTGAAAATAGGCCGCAGGACATAAACTTCAATTCATTTTACCGAACAAAAGGGCTGAGAGCATAACGCTTTCGGCCTTTTTTGTTGGTTTCACCCGGCAATTCCAGATTTAGTCGTTTTCTGCAAAAAAATGCGGATTTGATTTCTGATTTCCCCCCCCAAAAAAAGTCTTGACGCAAGTTCCGATAAATAGTATAATTGTGGCTTGGAAGGCTTTGAAGGCTTATGCACCCGTGAGGGAGCAGCAAAGCCTATTAACTTCATTTATTTGAAGGAGGGCGAAAATGCGGAACTTGAGCAAGACTCTTGGGCAGTCCTGGAGAAGGGACGGTATATTTCCTGCCATTTACTTTTACGGCCTGCCGGCTAAAGCACTCTGTTAACACTTAAAGAAAAAGGGAGAAAAATGCAGAAAGTCATCAATAGTTTTAGAACGTCGGCTGGATTTATATTTCTGGCTTTGATGGTCATTCTTGCTGGGCAACTCGCTGATGCCGAGTACCTTATTCTCCAATCGGCAACAATGGGCCCAACCGGTCAAGACTACGGCGTTCTTGTGAACGAGACTCAATTTGTAGGCGCGCGTTTTTATGTTGACCGACAGCTTAACGTCACTAAGATAGGCGGCCATATTACTCAAACGGGCTGGAATTTTTTCGGAGCCATCGTGGCCCTGAACAGTTCCAGCGATCTTCCAGATGGTTACCCTTTTAGCGTCGGTGATGTTGTCGCTTCGACCGTATTTAATCCCGGTTATCCCAGTAGTGACTACCGGACGCCGCTTTCGGTTACACTAAGCCCCGGCTATTACGGCCTGGTTTTTGGCACGGAAGCGTTAGGTTCTACGAATGGCTATGGGATATTGCCCTACTGGGGACAAACATCTTTTGCCCAAGCATCCTATTTCGCGTATTGGCCCGGTTATGGTTGGTTTGACATCCCATCAAACGATACCCGGTTTGTAATAGAAGGAAATACCGATTATTGCGATGCTTCAGGCAGCTACGTAGCTGAGTATCAGTACATAAAGGGCGTTCAGGTTGGCAGTATCAATAATATCCCAACCGATAATCATCACTATGCTGATTACACATCTTTAGCTGCGACGATGGTGCCTGAGATCAGTTACCCGGTAACGATCACGCGCGGCAATCCCTGGGATGACGTTTATGATAAATGCGGATTATGGGTGGACTGGAACCAGGATGAGGATTTTTATGACCTGCATGAGGAAATACCTATGAGTCTTGGTGTTGACCCGTGCACTTTCACAGGTACTATCACGCCGCCGGCAGGCACGGTCCTGGGTAATACGCGTATGCGCGTTCGTATAGTGTGGAACCAGACCCCATATCCATGCGGAAATACAAACGTTGGCGAAGTCGAGGATTATACGATTAAAGTTATTGAGGACGACACGGGTGGGATCAGCGGCATCAAATTCAATGACCTCAACGGCAACGGCGTAAGGGATGGCGGCGAACAGGGCCTTGCGGGCTGGCAGATTTATCTCGACCTTAATAACAATGGTCGGAACGACACCGGCGAGCCGAGCACCCTAACCGGCGCCAGTCCCGTCGGCCAATATGAGTTCTCAGACTTGGTTCCTGATACTTACACCGTTGCTGAAGTGAAGCAGGCCGGTTGGAAACAAACCCACCCCGTTGTTGGCGGAGCACATTCAGTAACTGTCACCGAAGGTGCCACCACCGAAAATATCAACTTCGGCAACTGGCAGTCAGGCGGAAGTGTTGTTTATCTTAAAGCGATTGAAGATACGTATGCAGACAGCGGCAACCCGGACACAAACTATGGGAGCGAAGACAGCTTTTACAGCGGAAAGAGCGGCAGCTCAATCTATAATGCCTATGTGAAATTTGATCTTTCGAGCATCCCGCCGGGAAATGTTGTGGTCTCGGCAGTATTACGTATTAATAACGACTATATCGGCAGCCCAGCGCCAACACTGACGATAATGCCAGTTTCAGGCGATAATTGGGATGAGTCAGAGGTTACATGGAACCGTCAACCGTTTGTAGGTGGATTGTTACCCATCATGGGCTATGAAATAAGTGGTGATACGACGATTTGGGATGTTACAGAAAATGTGGATGATGATTATGTCTATGACGGTTTTTATAGTCTGCAAATCAGGCCCCTGGATATAAGTGCAGAGGAAAGTGCGAGCTTCTTTAGTAAAGATTTAGGCAATGCGCATATGGCACCGACGCTGGAAGTTGAGTATGCACCTATCTTCGGCGGCGGAACCGGTGAACCTAACGACCCGTACCAGATATGGACCGGTGAACAGTTCAACAGCATCGGATTGTATTATAATCGAAGGGACAAGCATTATAAGCTGATGGCGAATATCTCCTTAGCGGATTACAGCGGCTGGGGCTATAACATTATTAATGAGTTCCAGGGCGTTTTTGATGGCGACTATCACACCATTAGCGACTTCTCTTATTTTGCAATTTCTGCAGATGACGATGATATCGGGCTTTTCGGGGATATCGACGAGGGAACTATCAAAAATCTGAAGCTGATTTCTCCGAATGTTTATATTAATTCTTATGCACGCAATTTTGTTGGTGCGATAGCAGGCTATGCCAGAGACGCAGATATTTCAGGTTGCTCTGTAATCGGCGGTACGGTTGAAGGGGGGGTGTATGTCGGTGGTCTTATTGGCTTATGCAGCGGAGGTAATATTGCAGATTGCAGTTCTTCGGCATCGGTTTCGGGCACCAGCAGAGTCGGGGGGCTTATAGGTAAAGGAGCTACTTTCGGAGGATCTCCGAATATCAATGATTGTTACGCACAAGGCCCTGTTACCGGAGATGACTGTGTGGGAGGCTTTATCGGCGACAGTTCTGATACAGGGATAGTGAATTGCTGCAGTACTGGTGTGGTCAGCGGAAATCCCGACGCCAACGTAGGAGGATTTAGTGGATACAATGTAAATCATTTGTATCTTGAAGATAATATAATCGGCTGTTTCTGGGATGTTCAGTCAAGCGGAGAGCCTAACAGTGCCGCAGGCACTGCCCTGACAACGGCGCAGATGTATGACAAGAATACATTTATAGATGCCGGTTGGGATTTTGCCGGTGAGGTGGCCAACGGAGGCAGTGACGATTGGGCGATGCCGGCAGGTGGCGGTTATCCAATCCTGTGGCACGAGTTGCCGGTTCCGCCGGCTTTACCGACTTTCGCAGGCGGCTCCGGTGCGCCTGGGAAACCTTA